>Ga0310810_10006934_pt1 | contig 12856 bp, 12 predicted proteins | sample NCmetagenome_FD_207641 | JGI IMG/M metagenome (GOLD analysis project Ga0310810, IMG submission 207641) | Soil microbial communities from experimental microcosm in Duke University, North Carolina, United States - NC | ecosystem: Engineered > Artificial ecosystem > Soil microcosm > Unclassified ... | reverse complement strand
TTTTTCCACACTGCTTTCGCCAAAGACGGCCAAAGGGTACGCGGTCAGGAGCACAAGCATGAATGAGGCGATCCATTTTTTCATAGTTCTGTATGACGGATGATTTTGTTTTTTGCAGTCTGAAGTCCATTGCGCAGGGGCGGAATGGCGCGGTCGGAAATCACAGTTTTTGAGTGCGCGCCCGCGTCGAGCAAGACGGTGCCGATGACACCCAAAGCGGTTTCTGCCTGCCGCGCGACTAGCACGCGGCGTTGAGCCTGCTGCTCAACCGATTGCGGCTGCTGCCGAGCATTATCGTCTGCAAGTCGCGATCGAACAAGCAAGCCACCGAGAAGCACCACGCCGACGAAGGCGACCGTTACCGGAATTGCATAGCGGAGACGGCTGGGCGGCGACGTTTCGGCCGCAATCCTCCGAACTGTTTCATCGATCAGCCGCCGAGGGCACGTCTCTTTGCCCAATTCGCGCGCTAATCGTCGCAGGTCTTCTTGCATCTCGTTTCCTGGATTGTCAGATTCGACAGCCTCTCCCGCGCGCGCAAGAGATAGACTTTGACGCTGTTGATGGGGATGCCGAGGGTCGTGGCAATCTCGCGGTAGCGCAAACCGTTGACTTCATAAAGGACGAACACGCTTCTGAGATTTTCGGGCAGCTGAAGGAGGGCTTGACGGGCTTGTTCGAGGCGCAGCCTGGAATCGGCTGCGAGGCTCGGATTGACCGCGAGTTCATCCGGCTGTTCCTCGAGCACTCCGTCTTCCAGCGGCAGCGGCGCGGCTTGGTTCGAACGCCGACGGATTTGGTCGAGGCAATAGCAGCGCGTGGTTTGCATGAGCCAGGCCTTGAGGTTAAAGGGATTAAGTCGGGGCAGACGACGCCAGAGGCGCAACAGGACCTCCTGAGTCGCATCCTCCGCGTCGGCTCGATTCGCCAGTAACGCGCGCGCGTAGCGATAAATCTCATCACAATGGCGTTCACAGAGTATTTTGAATTCGAGTTCACGAATCATCCCGCCACCCATATAACGAACGAGCGGTCGGAATTGTTACAAGAAAATCTCACGCCCTGGAGCTGAAGCGCCTGGCTGAGATCGACAAAACCCTGCTCCTGCCGCATAGCTCGCTGCGTTGAAAACGCCGCTCAGGGATTTCTCGTTTTTCAAAGGCCAAAAAAATGGATCTCGAAATGCGTTGACACTATTGTGGTCGATTTGTTAGCCAAGACGCATCCGCAGCTAAGTTCTCTCTGTTTCCTATTCGAGCACGAGAACTGTTAAAATCTGGTGGAATTTTCGATCGCGGGTTTGATTGGCGGACCGCTGGATTTGCTCAGAGAATTTCAGCTGCTCAACCGAAACAACACGGAATTGCCTGCAAAAGCGCCCTTATGAAACCTAGAACGTTACGTTGCTGGCTGGTTGGCGGCATCGTCGGCACAGTTGCGACTCTTTTATCATGCAGCGGATCCGCCGCTTCAGACGCCTACTCCTCGGCGGTGACGGCCGACGGACCAGTGGCGTATTACCGGTTCAATGATTCTCAGACCCGGACGTTAATCAACCTAAACAGCGGCAGCCTGGGCGCAGCCGGCAACGCCAGCAACGATCTGGCATCGGTTACGCTCGGAGTAGTGGACTCCATTCCTGGCGCGATCGCTGGGGACCCCGATCGCGCTGAGTTTTTCGATTTCACCACCCGCACAGAGATTCCCTTCAACTCGGCTCTCAACACTCCGAGCGACAAGCCGTTCAGTGTAGAAGCCTGGTTTTACCCGGTCAGCGACCAAGTCAGCACCGGCATGTCGCCGCTGGCCAATCGCTATACCCAGGGCACGACACGCCAAGGCTGGGTGATGTATCAGCGCGCTCCCGACGAAAACCATTGCACCACCTGCGGGCCCGGCGTGGGCTGGGAGGTGCGGATGTACAACAACCAGGATACGAGCGGCCACCTGGACGTGACCAGCGGCGTAGGCTTCACACTAGGCAAGTGGCAGCACGTCGTCTTCGTTTATGACCCTGTGCAAGTGACCAATGCGACGTTGACGATCTACGTCGACGGCGTGCCAGCAGCGACGAATGTCTGGGCAGCTACTGATGGCGTGACCCCGGGCTATTACCCGAACCTGGGCGACAACGCGGTCCAACCCAACGGGCCACCCGCGATGTCCCTGGGCGGATACAACAACGCGAACAGCGGCACCTATGGTTTTGCAAATCCATGGATCGGCGGCATCGATGAATTCGCGTGGTACTCTAACGCGCTCAGCCCGGCGCAGATCCTGGCCCATTACCAAAACGGAACCAATGCGGCTCGCTCTACACCTTATGCAAATCTGATCCAGTCGGACCACCCGGTTGAGTACCTGCGGTTGGACGAAGTCGCCTCGGGCCCGGATGTGGCGGTCAACTTTGGCGACCAACGCTCCGCTGGTGACGGCACCAACACGCCTGCCATAAAGCATCCGGGCAGCGGCCCTTTGGCCGGCCGAACCGATAGCGGCTCGCATAGCAGCCACTACCGCGACACCGGTGCCAGCGGCCATGCCTTTACCTCAATCCCCTGGACGGCCGGAAACAACCCCGATGCCGGCACTCCCTTCACGGTTGAATTTTGGACCAAGCCCACCGGTGACCAGATGAATCCGGGACCGTCTCCTATTAACAACCGAGTTGCCAATGGTATCACGGACCGCACCGGCTGGGTCATTTACCAGCGCGATCCGAATGCCTCGTACCAGGGGCCGCCCTCCGTCCCCGGGGAATCCGGCATCGGTTGGACTTTCCGCATGTACACGGGCAATGGTGGCAGCGGCAATGACGTGCTCACGGGTCAACCTTATAAGCTCGGCGAGTGGCAACACCTGGTTTTCACCTGGAGCCCTCAAACAGATAATGGCGCCTCCGCCAGCGGTTCAGAGCAATGGAACGGGATCCTCACCGCTTACGTGGACGGCGTTGCGGCCGCCAGCAATACCACGGCTAGTTACGCAGCCAATACCAACCCGACCGAGGATCCAGCCAATCACCCACCCGCCGATTTAGCCATCGGATCATACAACCTCGCTTCGGGCCTTGGCGAGGAGTTCGAGGGCGATCTTTCCCAGGTCGCGATTTATAGCAACCTCGTTTTGACCGCTGATCAAGTCCTGGCCCACTACGTGGCTGGGACAAACGCTCAACCGTCTACGAATTACGAGACACTCGTCTTCACCGCTGCGGCCGAACAGGCGACCCCCACTATTCCCGAACGAGCCACGCTCCCCGCAACTTACTTGCCACTCAACGAGCCGGCATTCGTTCCGGGCACCAACAGCGGCACGCTGGGTGGCTTCGCCCCTGCGACCCTCGTCTTGACTACAAACACCGCCTCCGGGCCGGCAGGCTCCGGCTTCGTCGCCGCGAATTCCGCTGTGCCCCTCAACGGGACCAACGCCTGGGTCAGCCTGAACGACCCTGCCGGGCTAAACTTCCCCAACCAGATCACTCTCGAAGCTTGGGTCAAACCAGACGCGACGCAAGGTGACCTGGCGCGGATCATTTCTCACGGCCCTCCCACTTCGACCGTTTACGATACCAATACCTACCCCATCGAACTGAGCGGGTCGCAGCTCAGCAGCAACGAGGTGTTTCTGCGAATCGAGGGCGGCACTAACTATTCAGTCGGCACGTCGGACGGGTTCACCTTCCACGGTGCAACTGCCGCAGTCCCAGCCGGCGACCTGGGCGGCGGATGGATTTATCTGGCGGGCACTTATGACGGTACGCACTGGAACCTCTATCGCAACGGTGTTCAGATCGCCACCGTTACGGATAGCCAGGGTGCTTTGCCGGTCACCGCGGCCGAATGGGCCATCGGCGCGACGGGCATGGGCTGGGCCGATTTCTTCGCTGGAGCGATCGACGAAGTGGCCATCTACAACAAGGCCCTTAGCCCAAGCCAGGTCCAGGCTCACTACAACAGCGCCACGGTATCGGCCGTTGCGCTTCATATCACCAAATCCGGCAGTAGTTACGTAATTACGTATGACTCGGGAACGCTTCAAAGCTCGCCCACAGTCAACGGTACCTACAACACTGTCCCGGGAGCCAACTCGCCCTACACTGTCCCGGCGGGCACTAGCGTCATGTTCTACCGAGTGAAACTCTAGTCTCCCGGCAATCGCAAAGAGCCGCACTGCATTTTAACCGCACAGAACGCAAAGAACGCACAGAAGTAACGGTTAAACACGCGAAATATCGCTTCGCTCGGTTTGCCCACACGTGAGCCTGGTTGCGGCTGATGCCCGATTTCTCACACAGCCCGTTCAGAAGGCCGAGTTCCACGAGGCCCTGCCCAACCGGGAGAAAAGCTGCTCATGGCCTCGTGGAACTCGGCCTTCCGGTTGCTGGGCCATTCGTTTCATTGTCCGCTGTTCGTCCGCCTAAATAGGTTGCTTGGGCTCAAACGCCCTTGCAGGACATGGGTGGATGCGCGTTTTTACAAGAATGTCGCGATTTTACAATTGTTGACGGTTGCAAGGAAATCACACTCCGCAGAGTTTAGCTGGAATCCCGAATCGGGCGCAGAGTAGCGACCTGAAATTGAACGTAATGATGGCAAACCACTCAGCGTAATTGAAATGAACCACACTACACCACTTGTGTTTTCCAAAACAATCAGTATGTCTGAGCGCGTCCCATTAAGTGAGCCAACAAGCCCCGGGCGGCGCCAACTCTTCTCAATACGCTCTTCGGTGACCCTTGTCCTTTTGGGCCTGATCTCGTGCCTGCTGTTGAGCGGTTGCAAAACGCCCCCGGAAGTGAAACAAGCGTTGGTTTCTCTGGACCGCGGCTACGCGGAAAACGTGAAGCTCATGCGGGGTTATCAACAACTGTCGGACAGTTTCAAGGAGCGTCACAAGTACTGGTCGCTTTATGTCAAAGAGCGCGAGAAACTTGACTTAGCCTTGCTTTGGGCAACCACCAACCCCCAGCCTCCTGAGGGATCAATCAGCGCTTATGCCGAGGTTAGCCGGCATATCCTGGGAACGAACACCGTCTGGTTGGTGAATCGATACCGTCTCAAAGATCTGGCTCCCTGCGCTGGCCAGGATGGCAAGGAGATTTTCAGCCATGGCACCAACACCATTGACGCCCTGATCCAGGCCTTACCTGCATTGGTCAACGCCGTCACGGCACAATCGGCGTCGGAATACGCCGCCGTCGTAACAAGCGACGCTGCTGCTTTCGACGAGTACGCCGAGAAGGTGAGTGCCTTGCAGCGGATCAACGATGCTATCAAGCGGTATCTCGACATCGACGTCACGGTGAAGCCCGAAGATGTGCAGAATATCGCCGGGTCCATTCATACCCTCTCAGGAAAATAACGACTTACCCTTACACCGATGATCTCCAATCAGGCCACAAAAATCGGGCTAATCCTTCTCTTGCTGCTGCCCGCCTTGGGTTGTTCTTCTATTCACAGCAAGGCCGTTCGTTCACTCGTCGCCAAGGAAGGGGAGAAACTCGCCAGTTCCAACAAGGCTGCCGATGCGTTCGTTTCAGCCAGCCAGTCAAAAGCTGACGCAATGATGCACGCCTTGGCGTCATTGGATAGCGCGATCAAAAAGCAAAACACATCAGAGATGGTCCACACACTGATTTTCTCGGCAAATCAAAACCTCCACTCAAAGCAAGGAGTCGATGCTCACGCGGCAACCTATTTGGTTGGCAGGCTCTATCTTGCGGAGCAGGCTGGGCTTGAAAAAGCCGTTAACGACCAGTTCTTAGCCGACATCGCCGCCCTTCAACAGCAGGCCCAGAAAATCCGACAATCCTGGGCGGCCTTGGCTAATTTGCATCAAAAGGTGGCCGATTTTGCCCAAAAATCTGCTCTCGCATCCGTCGATGCTGATTTCCTCGCAGCCCTGGCGGGCGAGATACCTGGCGCATCCGCAGAATTGGATAAGGTGCTGAATGACTCACAACAGCTTAATAACGCACTGAAAGCCGCCTTAAGCTTCGGCGGTTTGAACCAAGCGGGCACACAACTCCCACAATCGCAAATTAACGACTTACTCGACCTCCTTGAACGCATCAAAGCATCGCCACAAACCAACTCACCGTGAACCCGAAGGAGCATCACGCATGGAATTCGAAAACAGCCTGAAATGGATAACTGAGTTCTGGAAGAACAACCAGGCCCTGATTGAGGAGATTCAAGCAACCAGCCAGGATGCAACCGATCGTATTAAAGAGCTCGCCGAGGCGCTCCAGGAGAACCAAACCCAGGGAACCCAATTGGCGGCAGCCTTGGGCAAGCGGTTTCAAAAAGGCAAAGACGAGGATACCCGACAAAAACAAACAGACCTCATCAATAAAATTGCGGATATCAATAAAGAGATACAGGAATTTCACAGTTCTCCTGAAATAACCGGGCCACTTGAGAGTGAGCGTAGCGATTTGTACGAAGCGCTGGCTGACACCTTCGATAATTCCGTCAGGCAAATCGTTCGGTTCAGCCCAGACGAGATAACCGAAATAAATGGGTTGCTGCGTCAAGCCGATTTGGATGCGGCCAGCAGGCAAAAATGGGCGGATGTGCTAAACGCTGCGGTTTCGCTGACTGAAATGGCCCTGAAGGTGGCAGTAAAGGTAGCTGCGGCTTGAAAAAACAACATCGGCAACGCCGATAACCGCGCCTAGCTCCGCAACGCTTACCGCGTCCTTCTCACCCGCGCCCGCCAAGGCAGGGTCATCTTCGTACCGTCGGGTAACGCTGCCGACCCGACTCGTTTTGCGAAGTTTTACGATTCGATATTCGGTTATCTAGCGGATTTGGGAATTCTGGTACTGCGTTAAAGCACCCAAACAGAGATCGTTGTTGCTTGACCTCGCTGGGGGAGTCAGTGGTTATTCCCTACATAAACCCAGTGATTCCCTGGGTGAAAAAGCAGTTGTACCCCGGTTGATCGCTTCCGGCGGATGTGGGACAAAAGGACCGTATGAATAGCGATAAGTCACCGCACGAGAAAACAGACGGATGCTGTGCAATCCGTGTTGGGTCGAAGGTGTTGGCGACCGGGATGAACCTCGCGCGGGCTGTTTCATTTGTCCTGCTGCTGGTTTCTTTACAGGCGTTTGCAGCAAATGAGCAGACGCTTGGAGTCCTCCAGGTTGGCGACCACACTTACCACAATGTGAGGGTCAGGACCAAGGCGAAGGACTACATATTCATCGTGCATTCTTCAGGCATGACGAGCATCAAAGTGACGCAACTCCCTGTCGAGGTCCGTGCGGAACTGGGGTATGCCACGGATACAGTCCCGGCGTCGATCCCGACAAGCCTCGCGCACCAGAGCGTCGCCATGGTAGAACAGGTGAAATCACAATCTTATCAAGCTTGGGACCGGACCGGGCTCGGATCAAAGCTGCAGCAGCTGGGAACCTATCCGACAGTAGTCGTCGTGATCGCAGTTTTACTCATGGTGCATCTATTTTGTTCTTACTGTTGCATGTTGATCTGCCAGAAAACGGGCAACAACCCAGGACTGCTGGTGTGGTTACCGTTGCTGCAAGCCGTTCCAATGCTGCGAGCGGCTTCTATGTCAATTTGGTGGTTGGGGGCATTGTTCATTCCCGCCTTGAACCTGTTGGCGTGGGTAGTGTGGTGCCTGAGAATTGTCGAAGCCCGCCGGAAAACCATCCCTTTGGCGATACTCCTCTTATTCCCCCTGACCAGTTGGCTCGCTTTCCTGTTTTTGGCCTTTTCCGAAGACTCTCGTGACAAAGGGACAAAGGTGCATGTAGAAGCCGTGAGTCTGCAAAGTGTTTTGACCTCGGTAAAGCGGAGCGGCGCAACTACGTTTTTACGGCGTGAGCGCCACATTGTGGCGTAAGCGGACCATGAATCGCGGCCGGGGCGGCTGCGTTCCATGTTCGCCATTGCTTACATTGAACTGCCTTCTTTATGCCGTTTTTTTCAATCAGGAGGTCGATGCCTCCATCAGGATTTGCGCCACCGTGTCACACACGGCAGCACGCAAGCAATCCAATGCCCTTGAAATGGCTGCGAACGTGCGCGAAGCTTGTTCGTTCACATTTGTAGTAGTCAGGCCCCGCTGTCGCGGCGAAATCGGGTTTGAGTCCTGTCGAGGAACACGCAATGAAAACGAACCTGCTAAGGGGCAGATGGCTTTTCCAGACTCAATCATTTCCCTGCAAACTCCGAGTGCGGAGGTGGGATGCCTCTGGTAATTTTTTTGCTCGCCACCTGGCCCACTGCAACTTCTCTCGCACAGATCGCACCAACCGACCCGTCGGAAATCGATCGCCAAGTGGCCAGGATCGTTGATGCGTGGGAAAAACTACCGAGCGTCTTTGACGATATCGACGTCTACACCGCCCAGATGAAAGAGCTGGCCGACATCGGCAAGCCGGCTGTCCCGGCACTCACCGCTGCACTGGACCGTACCTCGCGAGACACGCCCATGCGCCTGCTGGGCTTCACGCTGCGGGCCATCGGCGACCCACGTGCCGTACCTGCCCTGATTCGCGCGCTTCCCAAAACCCTCCTGCCGCCCGGCAGCGATTGCGGTATGTCAGTGCCCGACGCGGAGCTGCTCCATTTCATGCAGGCCAATGACATAAACGATTCGTCCGGCGACCGCTTTGCCCGGCGTGACTTCGGTATGGCGCGTCCGGTCCGGGAAATCGGCGGGGCCTTGCGTAAAATCGCAGGGACGAACCTGAACGAAGGCGCGATTTACCTGACATTCCTGGACGGCGGAGAACAACAACGGGCGATGCAGCGCAAGGCCTTCTACAGTGTTGCCGGGAGCTGGGCAAATTGGTGGCAGGCCAATTGGAATAGATTCGGTGTGGACGAGTCGCTGGCGGACGCGCGGCTCCCTGAGCCTAAAGAGCAGCCCACCTTCAAACGGTTTCTTGCAGGCCCAAATATAAAAGCGAGCGGCGGCGAAAGCGGCATGACGATTACCCCAATTCAAACGGCCAATCGCCACTGCTGTCTAGCCCTGGGCTTGAACCGCTTGCTCGATTTGCCCAAAGAATTATCGGATACCAATGCCGGACCTGTCGCACCTGAACGCATCAGCGCGTGGGCCGCCCTGGCCGGCGCGGATTTGCTCGGCACGCAATATCGCGACCCTCAATCCGGCAAATTTTATTATTGCGTCCGGCCGGTTGGGTTGCAGGCCTGGGAAATTCCCAACCATTACTGGACCAACATCGAAGACGTACTCCAGCGCGATGCTTTGCCGCCGCTCGAATCGCCCGCTGGCGATTTGCTGCTGCACTACGACGCCGGCGAACGGCGCTACGTTCCTGAGGGCAGGACGACCTTTTTGTTCATCACACGGGACGGCATGCAAGGCATGCTGCGCATCATGGCCCAGGTGACTCGCCCCTGGACTCAGCGGGACCTCGGCTTGCCCGCGACCGCTCCTGACGAAAACGAGCCCAATCAAACGGAGGACGCCGGACCGGAACTGGGAGCGAAGCTTGATTACAAATTCTTTTACGCTGAAACCGAAGAGATGAAAGCCGAGGCCAGGGCGCGGCAGGAGGCTCGGGTCGCCCGCAACCGCGAGCGGCAAAGCCGAAAACTCGCGACCTTAATGGAGAAACATTTTCATCTCTCCGGCACTGTATATCTGCCCAATGGGGTGGTCGCATCCAACGCGGCCATCCTTTTGCCTGCCTCCGGGAATGCAGCGGTGCTGGGAGACCGGAGATTTGAGTATGAAGATCAATCAACGGTCTTTTATGCGTCATCGACCGGCGGCTTCGTCGTGCCCGAAATCCCCCAAGTACCATTGTTCTACGTCGCTCACGACGAAGGGTTCTGCGAGTTCAGCCTCAAAGATGCCCACTCGCCGCTATCGATTCATCTGCAGCCGTGGGGACGGTTGGAAGGAGTCGTCACGCTGGAAGGGAAACCGGCACCGCACGAAAAGATGGCGCTGATGCGGGGAGATATGATCCCGGGGGTGATCCGTTTGAGTCTCTCTCCGGCCCTCTTTCAAACCGAGTCTGATGAGCAGGGGCGATTTGTCTTTGAGCACGTCCCTCCGGGTGAAGCGACGATATACCGCATGGTGCACAACATGTATTGCGCAGCGCAATACGTCGATGTCGCGCCGGGCAAACCGACAGTGATTCAACACGGGTTCCAGGGACGGCTGTTGAAGGGACGCCTGATGTCCTCTGATACCTCTACCAATCTCAATTGGAAAAGCGGGATGGGATTCCGACTCGCCACGAAAACTTCGAGACCGGAGCCACCGCCGGGTGAAGACGCGCGGAGTTGGCAACAGAAATATTTGCAATCGCCCGAGGGGAAGCAGGCCCTCCGCGAGACTCATTCCTTCGGATTGCTCATTGAGCCCAATGGGGAGTTCAAGATCGATGACGTACCGCCGGGTGTTTATGAATTGAGCGGCCAATTGCACGAGGGGGGCTCAAGTGGTTTCGGGTTCGGCGGGAAACTGTTGGGGAGAATAAACCAGGAGGTAATTGTGCCCGAATCTGCGAAGGGTCAGCCAAACGAGCCGCTCGACCTGGGCGAGTTCGTGTTGCAACTCGTCAAATACCTCAGACCGGGTGATGCCGCACCCGATTTTGAGATCAAGACCATTGAGGGGAGTGCGTTGTCCCTCGCCGATTTTAGAGGCAAATACGTGCTGCTCGATTTCTGGGCAACCTGGTGCGGCCCGTGTCGCGCGGAAACACCGAATCTCAAGAGGGTGTACGATACCTACCGCGAGGATGCCAAATTTGCTATACTCGGGCTAAGCCTGGACAAAGCAGTCGCGGCCCCCAAGGACTACATCAAAGCGGAAGGCATTTCCTGGAGCCAGGGCTTTCTTGGTGATTGGTCCAAAGCCACCTTGCCGGCCCGCTACGGCGTCGAGGGAATCCCGTCAATCTTCCTTATTGGCCCTGACGGCAAAATAGTCGCGACCGATTTGCGGGGACCGGAGATTGGCAAAGCCGTTGCGAGGGCACTAGCCAACCGCCAATGAACGCGGATTGCGGGTAGTTGATTTACAGTGGAGGATTTGGGCGCGAGGAAGGATTGGGCGGTTTTTCGATTTTTGTTGGCGATTTGCCAGTGAGAGAAACTCGCTTATCTCCGCCGATTATAGGCTACATTCGAAACAGTCGCGCCACTTAACACAAAGAAACGAAGCTAACGAGGAGGGCGTAGCATAACTCGTGGACTGCTAGATGGGCGGCACCGTGTTCCGTGTTTCGTGTTGCGTAGACGGAGCCCTCACTATGAGCGATATTGGTAAAGAAAGGGAGGATAGCTTATGTCACAGAAAAATAGCGCGCAGTATCACGCGCAGAACATTCAACGGATGCTAAGCGATTTGATCCAACATGTTCGCGAGGATGTGGGAAAAGTACAAGAGCCCAAATTCCAAGCGCTGCTCGAAACGTCGGCGGAAGTGTTGAACGGATTGCGAACTGCGTATGAGCATTACGAAAAGAAGTCCGAGCCTGCGTTCGCCTGATCGGGTGCGCGGTCAGGTTTGAGTTCAAATTAAATCGGAGCTCCGCGAGGCCTGCGAATCTCTCGAAGACATTTTTTTGGGGCCTCGTGGAGCTCGGCTTTCCGATGGGTCACGATTCGCCAATCGCGCGGAGATACTCGCGATCCCAGGCGGCGGAAATGCTTTCACGGGGCGAATAAAACCCCGGCTTGTAGGCGCGCGAACCAATGCCTTGCTGGCTCAATTCGCACACGTGCCAATCCTGACGATTGGTCATGTCCCAAAAATCAATCGCATCGGCCGGCTTAAAGTCAGGTCGGCCGAAAGCATCGGGGTGGAAAAACCAGTCGCAAACGATGAGCGTTCGGTCGGGTGACCGCGGCCAGATTTGATGGACCATGACATAATCCGGATGCATGCTGAGGAGCATGTTGGGGAAAATGGAGTAATAAAAAACGCGGTGATGATCTTCGGCTTTGATGTCACCGAGGGGCAGGGCGCACGCATTGCCGCTCAGGCTCAGGCTGTTTCCGCGGGTAATCGGCATAAAACCTCCGAGGAATGGTCCTTCGCACAAATCATTTTCAGCCGAATCATAAGGGCTGAGTTTAGAAAGTTCGGGATGGACCAGCGGACAGTGGTAGCACTCTGAATAATTCTCGAAGATGAGTTTCCAATTCGCCCGCACGTCGTATTCGATCGTTTTGGCCGACCGAAGCTTTGGGAGATTCCAATGGCTGAATTTGCCTTCCAATGGCGCAAATCTTTCCACCAGCGGTACAGGCTTTTCAGCGAGGTTGACGAAAATGAAACCTTCCCAGAGTGTCAGGCTGACTGCATGAAGTGAATGTTCCGCTTTATCGAATCCTTCGACATCCTCCATGTGCGGCGTGCCGAGCAATCTTCCATCCAATCCATAGGTCCAGGCGTGATACGGACATTGGATGGTGTTGGCAAATTGTCCCCGTTGCTCTTCACACATCCGCGTCCCGCGATGACGGCACACATTGTAGAATCCGTGCAGCTGGCCCTTTTTGTCGCGGACAATGATCAGACTCTCACCCGCAATCTCTACGAGCAAATAGTCGCCAGCGTGTTCCGACTGGCTCTGATGCCCAACGTATAGCCATTCTCTTGAAAAGATGTTTTGTCGTTCCTTGGCAAAAATGTCGTCGGCGACGAAATATTTCTGCGGCAGCGTCTTCGCACCAGGCGTGAAGGTTTCGACGGTTTTATGAAAGGTCCGCATGGGTGCTCAGAGAAAACGCTATGGGCTGGCTTACCGGCGCGCAAGGCCAAAACGGGATAGTGCGCGGAGTGGATCCCGCCAAAAAATTACTTTGTCCAACACTTTGTCGAA
>Ga0310810_10006933_pt1 | contig 12856 bp, 10 predicted proteins | sample NCmetagenome_FD_207641 | JGI IMG/M metagenome (GOLD analysis project Ga0310810, IMG submission 207641) | Soil microbial communities from experimental microcosm in Duke University, North Carolina, United States - NC | ecosystem: Engineered > Artificial ecosystem > Soil microcosm > Unclassified ... | reverse complement strand
TCAACGATGGTCCTAACAGCCACGCTGATCCGGACGGTCCACCGGTCACTTGGAGGGCGGAGCCGACAGAAACTACAAAGTATCGCCTACCCAAAGCATCCGTAACCGTGCTGCGAGGCAAGGTGCCGGGATTGCGCGATTGATTTTTATCACGGTCTTGCGCCGCTCTCTCATCAAATCCTGCATAATTGTTGAATTCAAGACCGTGCGATTCGCATTCCTCATCAGTGCTCTCCTGGCTCCGATACTGCTGCCTGCCCAGGATCAAACTAGCACTATCCGTTTTACCAACATTACTGCGCAAAGCGGCATTAAGTTTGTCCACTACAAGGGAGCTAATGGCATTTCCATCAATCGCGAGGAGTTCGGTCCGGGAGTATGCGTGGGTGATTTCGACAGCGACGGCTGGCAGGATATTTATTTCGTGAATGGGCGGGACCTTTACAACCGGGGAATCTCTGTCCGAAACGCGCTATACCGCAACAATGGACATGGCACCTTCAGTGACGTAAGCGATGCAGCCAACGTGCCCGGTACAGGCTACGGCTTAGGTTGTGTCTGGGGAGATTATGATAATGACGGCCATCCTGATTTGTTTGTCACCCAATTCGGCCGCAACGTCCTATACCACAACAATGGCAACGGTACATTCACAGATGTCACGGAAAAGGCAGGGGTCGCAGGCCTGGAGTCAGGCGCATTCCATTCCGGGGCGACGTTCCTGGACTACGACCGTGACGGGTACCTCGACCTTTATGTAGGATCGTACGTCGCACTGGGACCGGATGCGCGGCGGTACTGCGTCATCAGCGGCGTCCAAACCAGTTGCCCTCCGAGCGTCTACCGTGGCAGTCCTGACGCCTTATATCACAACAACGGTGATGGAACTTTTACCAATGTCACTCAGAAGGCGAATATCTTCCAGCCTGAAGGCAAAAACCTGGCGGTTGGCGCATTCGACTACGATAACGACGGATGGCCCGATGTGTTTGTAGCCAATGACGGTCTGGATGCTTATCTCTATCACAATCGTCGCAACGGGACATTTGAAGAAGTCGGACTCATGACGGGAATGGCGCTCGCCGGCCAGGGACAAACCATGGCTGCAATGTGTATCTCTCTGGGCGACTATGACAATGATGGAAATCTAGACTTGTACATTTCAGACTTCCAGAAGAGCTCCGACCATGTGTGGCACAACGACGGTAAGGGATTTTTTGATGAGGTTAGCGATGCCGCGGGCATCACTCTGCCGACCCGAGAAGTTCTCAGTTTTGGGGGCGGCTTCTTCGATTACGACAACGACGGATGGCTCGATATTTTTATCGCCAACGGGCATGTCTATCCCGAGGTTGAAAAAGCCACCCCTGAAGTACATTACAAACAGACCAACACGCTTTTTCACAACGAGCACAACGGGAAATTTGTTGAGACGACGCGCCAAGCTGGGCCTGGTTTCGAGACGCCTTACGTCGGGCGAGGCGTGGCGTTCGCTGACTTTGACAATGACGGTTTTGTCGACGTATTGGTGGCCAACAATGGAGATTCACCACTGCTGCTTCATAACAGCGCTGGAAACGGCAATCATTTTCTAAGTTTTCGCCTGGTCGGGACCAAGAGCAACCGGGATGCGATGGGCGCCAGAATCCGCGTGGCCGGGGGAGGTATTTCGCAAATCCGTGAAATCGCGGGAGGAGGAAGTTATCTGTCGCAAAGCGATCTGCGCGCGAACTTCGGCATGGGCAAAGCAGCGCAGGCTTTGACCGTGGAAGTGAAATGGCCCAGCGGCGCGCAGCAAACCTTTCGCAACGTTGAAGCGGATAAGTTCTACATCATCACAGAGGGCGCGCCAAGTCTCACTCCCCAACAGCTGGCGAACAAGAAATAGATTTCAGCTTGCGGCTGCCTGCAGCGCTTCGTGAAGCCTGCGCGCAACTATCATGTCTTCTCCGGGTTCCATCATCCACACGCCCACGATGATGGTGTTGGCGCCCCCGGGCAGTCCTGCACTGGCGGGCGCACCGCCGGTCCCCGGATTCAGTTCAATACGCGGGTTCCCCTGCCGCAATTTTTGCATCACGTCGAGACCTGTGGTCTTGATGCGCGATGGGTCATAGGTAATCAGCAGGTGCGGGACTTGATTGGCGACGGGAGGAACAAAGATCTTTGTTTCAACGGTAGGAATTGTTTTCAGGTGGTTTGCGATTCGCTCAGCGCGATGCTGAAATTCAGCCTGCATTGCGGCCTCATTCTGATTCGTAAACCAGTCCACCGCCGCAACCAGACCCACGATTTCTTCCTTAGCGACTTTCATGCCGCGGCCGATCGTATTTGAGTTTGGAGAGTTGTTCTTGCGGGCGGCTTCGATGAGATCCTTCCTGCCTAACAGCAGACCGGTGCACTGCGGGCCGCGCAGGCCTTTGCCGCCGGAGAAAGTAACCAGATCGAAACCCATCTGCGTGTAATTCCAGAGATTAGAGATGGGAGGAACATCAGCAGCCGCATCATTGAAGCAGGGCACTTTATGCTCGTGCGCCACCCGCACCCAATCTTCGCGGCTGATCTTACCTTCGCCAGCATTGAAAAAATGAGCCATCACGGTTCGTTCTGTAAACGCGCGCTCGTAGTCATCCAGGGTTTCAACTTCCACGAAGTGAACTCCCGTATTGCGAACCGCATGGTCATAATCGTAGCGATGCGTCTTCTGCACGATGACTTCATTCTTTAAGCCATTCATCTCGGTAGGAATACTGAGAATCGCGCCTTGATTGCCGACGGTAACGCAGGCGGCCGTGCCCAGCGTAAGGGCGGCAGCGGCACCGGAAGTGACCAGGGCGGCTTCGCATCGCAAGCGTTTCGCCAGATACTCGCCTGCAGCTACCAGCAGCTCGTTCAATTGAACGGGTTTCTGGGAAGCTAACGCAACCGTCGCCTGGACTTCCCGGGGCATGGTTGACGCCGAGAGCACGGTGTAGGTGCCGGCCGCGTTGATAAAAGGTGTGACTCCCAATTTTTGATAGTAGTCAACCCCTTTGACCGCGACAGAGGAGGACGTCGCGAAGCCGGGAGCCGCGCACATCACGGCTCCGCTCGCGGCCAGCGTGTTGCTTAAGAGTTTTCGGCGGCTCATTCTTGGCATATCTGTATCCTCCTATTCGCGCGGATAGTCGTCCGCCTTGGACTGCGGTGAATGCCCGAACTCGGGGGTAGTGAAATACTGCGGACGGGCCTTTTCCCACTCGACCATACTGAGGCCGGAGGGATCATAAAGAATTTTTCCAGCGCGTATCGTCATCCGCGTTACCAACTTGAGATTGCCGGTCATCTTGGCGTAACCGCAATCGATGTATCCGAAGTTTCCACGCTGTTGTTCGAAAACCGCGATGTCGGCCTCTCGGCCCACCGAGAGCGTGCCGAGTTCCGGACGCTTAATTTCCCGAGCAGGATTTACCGTGGAACGCTGGATCAAGTCCTGCAAAGACACCCCCATGGAGAGGAACTTCGAAATTACTTCGGCCATACTCAGTACACGGTAGTTGCCCGTATGCAGGTCGGTCGAGATGGAATCCGGAATGAATCCCTGCTTGGCGGCCGGCACCGCATTGCGAAACCAAAAACTTCCTGCACCGTGTCCGACATCAAAGATGACGCCACGCTGTCGCGCTTCTAACATGATTGGATTGAGTTTCCCGCCCGGAAGCAGGATAGGGAACTGCTGGGCAAAAACATGGGTATGGATGTCCCCGGGCCGCATCTTTTTCAGGATGAGGTCGGCATAGCTACGATCGGTGCGCGGCCAGAAATCGAACATTACGGGAACGTCGGCCGTCTTACCACACTCTTCCGCACGATCGACTGCCGCCCATGGCGTGTGCTCCGGATCCCAGGGGTCTTCAGTCCAGTAATGTGCGGTTTTCACGCCGACAATAATGTCTTTGTACTTAGCGATCGTCTCCGCGCAGCGTTTTGGATCCATCTGATCGACGGTTTGTTCGAGGCCGCCCTGCATACCGTTGGCGACAATATTCAGAAAAGCCAGAACTCTGACCTTGGCGGTGTCGATTGCCTCTTCTTTTTCCTGGAGAAAAGTGTCGGCGCCGGCGGTGCCGGCGTCCACAACCGTGGTAACGCCCGACTGCAGAGCCAGATCGGCGGGCACTCCCAGCGGGGCTTCGTGGGACCGGGCTTCCGGTGTGAACCAGTTGAGAGGAGCGCCACCGTGGCCAATGTGATAGTGGATATCAATCAGGCCAGGCGTTACGTAGAGGCCGGTGAGATCCACGACCTTGGCGGCTTGCGCCGCCGAAATATCCTTTGCCACGGCGACGATCTTGCCGCCTGAGACTGCCACATCCAGCACAGCATCGACGTGATTCGCAGGGTCGATGATGTGCCCGCCTTTCAGCAGCAAGTCGTAGCGAGCTTGCGCCAAGGCTGCGGTCTGCAAGAGAAATGTGACAGCAATCAATTCGATAAGCGCCTTCCAATACCTGTCGAGCATGGGTCGTCCTTTTACCAGATGAAATTTTCGTGGCATGAAAATGGACATAATTCGCCTTGATAAGTATCGGGCAGTTTACTCACTATGATCCCGAATGTCATCTCGCGAATATGTCGCGGCCGAGTTCCCCTTGAAAAAGCTAAAGGTGTAACGTAGCCTGACGGTTGCTTTGCCGAGCGCAGCATTAGAGCCGCGAAGCTGGTCTACTTGGAGCTGAAGGCATGGATCGCCGCACTTTCGTGAAGAGCACATTATTGGGCAGCTCCAGCCTGTTCTTGAAAGTGGATACTACGGTGGAAGCGGATGTTCCTACGCCGCAGGCTCCCGCGGTCGAGGTTCGGGGGCGCAATTTGGCCAAGCCTTCACCGTTGGGCATGCCAGGGCTGTATCCCGGACGCGTGGTGCAGGTCTCATCTCCGAATGCAATAGTCGCCAATCGAGTGTCGCAGCCGGTTGTGGCGCGCATGATCGAGAGAGGCATGAAGGAGTTGACGGGCGAGAGTTCACTTCGAGCGGCGTGGTCCAAGTTCATCGAGCCGAGCGACGTCGTTGGAATCAAAATTAATCCTTCGGGAGCGCCTGCCTGCTGCTCGTCGCCGGAAATTATTCGCGAGATCGTTAATGGTTTGGAGGCGGCAGGGGTGCCCAGAAAAAATATCATTGTCTGGGATCGCTATGCCTATGAGATCGATATCGGCAGCTATCAGTCTCTGCTGCCGCCGGGTATTCAGATTATCGGCATCGAGGATGGCGTGGGGGACGTTTCGGGATACGATCTTTCTGTTTTCTGCGATGTGAATTTTTTCGGCGAATGGGAAACCCGCTCTTACATGGCCAATGTGGCGGCGAACACGGTCACAAAAATCATCAATATCCCGACTACAAAAGACCACTCGGCTTCCGGGGTGACGGGCTGCCTGAAGAACCTGGGATATGGCGCCTTCAACAATGTAGCCAGGTCGCATCGCGCTCCGATCTCATTCACCAATCCTCTGATCGGCTTGATGTGTTCGGCTGAGCCGCTGCGGTCGAAGTCGGTTTTGCACATCATGGACGGCATGCGACTGGTGTGGCATGGAGGTCCACTGACGCAAGTGCAGGATTTCATCGAACAGACGGGTGTGCTCTACATCGGTACCGACCCGGTCGCCATGGACACGGTGGAACTGGATGCGATCGAAGCCAAGCGGCGGGAGAAAGGCGCTCCCTCGCTGTGGACCCACGATTCGAAAACCATCACCATGAACAGCGACGAATTTTTTCACGACCCGGTGAAAAACCTCTTCTATCGTCAACCCGGGCACATTGCTGCCGCCGGAAAACTCGGACTTGGCACCTCAGATCCAAAACAAATCGTACGACGAAATATCCAGGTCGGCTGAGTCAGATACATGCCCGCTCCGCAATCCATCGAATGGAACACCCTGCTGGGGGATAACGCCAGAACGGGCGGGCAAGGTGTGCGCACGATCCAGGCGCCCAAGCAAGCGAAATGGCAGTTGCGCGTGGGCCGCTCGATCCGCTCGGCTCCTGTGCTGCGCAATGACACCTTGTTGGTCGCCTCCGTCGACGGCGCCTTGCACGCCATTGATGTTCAATTGGGTCGCTCCCGGTGGCAGTTCCAGGCCGCCGGCAAGATTCATGGCACTCCTGCGCTGGCTGCTGACTTGATACTGTTCGGTTGCGACGACGGCAAAATGTACGCAGTCTACGGCGATTCCGGCAAGAAAGCATGGGAGTGTGTCACCGGAGCGGAAGTGTGGACCTCGCCGTCCATTCGTAATGGGACAGCTTATTTCGGGAGCGCTGACGAAAACTTCTATGCGTTGGACGCAGCTACGGGCAGTGTTCGCTGGAAAAGAGCTCTTGGCGGGCGGATTTATTCGACAGCGTACGTAAGCGAGAAGAACATTTATGTGGGGTGCGGAGACGGCAAGATTTATTCCCTCGATCTCCAGTCCGGAAATGTTGCGTGGAGCATCGCAACCGGCAACGGTGTCGATTCTTCGCCTGCAGTCGACGGGAATACGGTTCTGATTGGGTCGGAGGACTTTTTTGTTTATGCCTTGGACGCGGACACAGGAGCGATTCGCTGGAAGTATGAGACCGGGCTAGGGATCCTCTCTTCGCCGTCCGTGCATGAGGGACTTGCGGTAATCGGCAGCAAGGATGGATTTCTGTATGCGCTCGAGGTGAATTCCGGGAAGGTGAGGTGGAAGGCACAAGCCGGAGAAGTGGTCACCGCACCTCCGGTTTTCGCCACTGGTATCGTGTGCATTCAGGCAGCCGGCTTGATCGCATTTGATATTGCCACCGGCAAGATGATCTGGAGAGCTGGCCTCGGTGGCTCGGTCCAGTCCGCACCCGTGTTAACTGGCAGCAACATCTACCTGACCGGCTTGGATGGTGAGGTCTATGCGCTGCAGTAAGACTCGCCTTACCCACGTTCTACTGGTTGTTCTCTGCGCGGCCGCAGGCGCTTCTGATTCGGCAAACAGTTTCGTGCACAAAAAGAAATACGTTATGGGAACCGTGTTCGAGATCGTCGCCTATGACGATTCCGTGTCTCGCGCCTCGTCAGCGATCGAAGATGCCTTCGCCGCAACTGTTGAACTCGATAACATCATGAGCAACTACCGCAAGGGAAGTGAACTCAGCCGGCTGAACAGTTCGGCTGCATTTCGCTTGCAGGCGGTATCGAAAGATTTGTATTGCATTATTCAAGCTTCCATGACGTACTCGCAGCTTTCTGAAGGAAAATTTGATGTGACGGTAGGTCCCTTGGTGGATTTGTGGAAGGCTTCCCTGCAAGAGGGAACGGCTCCCACTCCCGCCCAGGAAGCCAGGGCGCGAGAGTGCGTGGGATATGAAAAGGTGGTCTTAGCCGCGCACGACCGCGTAATGTTCCGCTCCTCCTGCCTGCATCTTGACTTGGGAGGCATTGGCAAAGGATATGCGGTTGACCGCGCCGTTGAAGTGCTCCGCGGACACGGAATACGGACAGCAATGATCGATGCGGGGGGAAGCACAATCTTTGCGATGGGATCTCCGCCCGGCGAAGATGGTTGGACGGTTCACCTGCGGGATCCTTCGCGGAAGATCGATCCGACCGTGAATCTTCGCGACGCCAGTGTCTCGACCTCGGAACAGAGTCCGCCTGGTGTACTGCAGAAAACTTCTGCCGGACACATCATCGATCCGGAGACGGGTGTCCCGTTAAACACGCGTTTTGCCGTAAGTGTAATTGCCAAGACTGCAACTGCCTCCGATGCGCTTTCAACCACTTTGCTGCTGTCGGGACCGGTCGCAGGCGGTCGCTTGTTACACAAGATGGATAGTACAGCGGCAATCTGGATCGCGAACGATGGTGAGATGTATACCGTAACGAATGGACCGGCGATTGTGACTGAGCAACTGCAGAGCCGCTGCCATGCTCTGCCAGTTGCAATTAATGGGCTATCGCGGTCTTGTCCATAAATACGAATGATGCGCAATCGAATCTTACAACTCATTTTATGTGTTCTGCTGATCGCACCGGCTTGGGGAAGAGTGCTGGCGCGCTGGACTCATGGACAAGTTTCTTCGGCGCAGAAGCTGGGAATCCAGGACGTCGCTATCCCTTGGCGCAATGATGCGGCGCCGCTGATAGGTCTTGCCCGGGAGCGTGGATACCAGGTTTATGTCATTGTCCCGCTCAACGACGCACTGAAGACCGCGGCATCTGTTTCGAGGCAGCCGGTGGCCGGAGTCATCCTCGATAAAGAGCACACTAAACCGGAAGACGTTGCGGCTGCTCTCAAGTCGATGGGCGAGGCTTATCCGAAACTTACGGTTTTGCTGATGGACTCGAATGGCAAAGAACCCCAAATGCGGGGCCAGACGGTCACTACCCGAGACGGTGTTCTGCAAGTATCCAGTCCAACCGCTCAGCCGTGGCTTGATTCGAATTTGGCAATGGTTAGGTTTGACGAAGCAATTAATTCCGAGCAGTCGAGGCTCTATACCTTCGAGTGGGAAGCGGGAGATTCAGTCCGCGCGGCGAACGGTCCGAGCGCCGAGGACTATGCGCTTGCCATCGCCGAGGCAAATGCGATTCACGCCGATCTGGTTGTGCCTCTCGACGAGAAACTGCAGAAAGGACTCGCGGCCAACGAACCAGGCGCCTGGGAGCTGTGGGCCAGGGTAAAGCCGCTGCTCACCTTTGCTTCTGGCGGTTCAGCCGGTGCCAGGACGCGAGCATTACTCAATTCAGACAACTCCTCTAAGCTGAATCCTTCGTGGAGCAACGTGGGCATCATCACCGATGATTTTGAATCGGCTTATGAGCCTATGAACCTGATGGGGCGGCATAACATTCCTTTCCGCGTTTTACGATCCACAAGCCTTGAAGCGCGAGAGCTGGAAGGACTCGACGTGGTCGCAGTGTTCACGGTCGATCAGAGAGCACCTGCAATCCTCGCTGATTTCGCTCAACGGGGCGGAACGGCAGTTCTGGTAAATCTCAACGGGAACTTTCCTTGGCGCTCTTCCCCGCGTGTGCAATCGGCTGAGCATGCTTCGTTGTACGCTGTTGGAAAGGGCAGAATTATCGAACTGGAAGAACCGGTTGGCGACCCCGAGACGTTTGCCCAGGACATCCGGCGATTGATCCCGAAGGAAAACGTACTGATCAGCCTGTGGAACGCGTTGACAACGATTGCAGTTCCATACCACACCCCGGCAGAAAACGTGGTCGAGATGGTGAACTATTCCGCGGAACCGCTGAAGATACAAATGCGATTGAAGGGGCGGTATTCATCGATCATATACGAAAGTCCGGAGCAGTCGCCGCGTGCATTGGCGTCGACGCAGCGTGATGGTTTTACCGAGTTTGTAATTCCTGCCCTTCGAATTGCCGGGCGCGTTCGGCTAAGAGATGAAAGAGAGAAAAAACAAAACAGCACCAGTCATTGAGGTGAGCTCACTTATGAGATCAATTTCGCAGGTTTTCCGGATGTGTGTTGCTCTAGTGTTGCTGATTCTTACGCCCATCGTATACGCGGAAAAAAGACACTCGTCGAAATCGTACTTCGGCTATGTGGGTACCTACACCGGTCCTGAGAGCAAGGGCATCTATGTTTTTCGCTTCGACGCCGCGAGCGGTAAGGCGACCACGCCCGAATTGGCCGGGGAAACAAATAATCCTTCCTATGTGGCAATTCACCCTACAGGACGCTTTCTGTACGCCGTCAACGAAATTTCGGATTACAAGGGGGCGAAGGACGGGGCAGTGAGCGCTTTCGCGATTGATAAGAAAACCGGCAGGCTTACGTTGCTCAACCAGGTCTCATCGCGCGGAGCCGGACCCTGTTACGTGAGTGTAGATAAAACGGGAAAATTTGTGCTGGTGGCAAATTACGATGCGGGAAGCGTTGCGGCAATCCGAGTGCTGAAAGACGGGAAGCTTGGCGATCCGTCAGCATTTGTCCAGCACAACGGCCATGGAACCGATCCGGAGCGCCAGGAACGGCCGCACGCCCATCAGATCCTGCCGTCGCCCGACAACCGCTTCGCTATCGCCGCCGACCTCGGGCTCGACAAGCTGTTGATCTACAAATTCGATTTGAAGAAGGGAACCCTTCTACCTAACCAGCCCGCCTTCGCCGAAGTCGAGCACGCGTCCGGGCCGCGTCATTTTGCTTTCACCCCCGACGGAAGATTTGTCTATGTGCTGGAAGAAATGAAGTCGGCAATCACTGCGTTCTCTTATGACGCGAAGCAGGGGGCATTGCACAAATTGCAGGACATCGCCGCTCTTCCAGAGGACTACAACGGGAGAAAAGAAGCCGCGGAAATAGAAGCACATCCTTCCGGCAAGTTTCTCTATGCGTCGAACCGCGGGCGCGACGACATCGCTGTCTTTTCGATCGGTGCTGATGGAAAACTGACGAACGTCGAGAATGTCTTGACCCAGGGTAAGACGCCGCGGGGTTTCGCGCTCGATCCAACCGGCTCGTATCTTTTTGCGGGAAACCAGGAATCCAACAACATCGTGGTATTTCACATTGATCCACAGACGGGGCGGCTCAAGGCGACGGGACAGATATTGCAAGTGCCCACCCCGGTGTCGGTTAGTTTTGTTCCCGCGGAATAGTGTGGATTAGCGAAAGCGACGAATCAGCAGCGTGTGGCGGTCGGAGCGGTACAGGCCGAGTACGTACAGCGTCGGTTTGCCCGTCATGGAAAAAATAATCTGCCGAATGCGTAGCAGGGAAGCGCCGCGGGGTACCATCAGCAGATCGGCGGTGCGCGGATCGGCCGCGGTTGCGTCGATTTCCTCATCTGCGTGCGCCAAAGTGATGCCGTAATCCCGCTCCAGAGCAGAGAACAGGGAACCGCGTTCCAATGGAGCCTTGGTTAAACGAGGAAACTGGTCAGCGGGTACATAGACGGTTTCCAGGGAAAAAGGCTCATCCGCACCGAGGCGCAGGCGTTCAATCTTTAGCAGGCGGCTCGTAGGAGGGAGTGCCAGCCGGGCCGCTATGTCTGATTCATTGTCAACAATGGTGCCAGACAAGATCTTGGAGCACCCAGTCAGCCCGCGACTCGCCATCTGTTCGGTGAAACTCATCAGCTTGTTGAAATGAATTTTGGGCGGGGCAACAAACGTGCCAGAGCCTCGCCGGCGTTCCACCATGCCCTCGCGCTCTAAGCCGGCCAGGGCATGACGCGCAGTCATCAGGCTCACCCCGTGGATTCGCGCCAACTCTCGCTCGGACTCCACCGGGTCACCGGGCCGCAACTGATCGGCTTCAATGCGCTTGAGAATCGCGCCTTGAATCTTTTTATAGGCAGGCGTTCCGTTTTTGCGGCTTTGTGCCATGCGTCTTTCAGGCACGGTTCGGCCGATACTCACCCAGCATACCCCTGACCAGGGACCCCGCGCCTCTCTCCAAGTGCTATAGAGCATAATACAGTTCTTGGAAGAATGGAGTTAAGAAAATAAATTCCACGTCATGGTGGAAACCGTATACCGCAGGCTTTCGCTGCTACCGCCGGCCAGGCCGAAGAGTGTGAAGCCGTTTGCCCGCCACATTTTATCGACAGGAGAAGTTGTGCTGCCCTCGACGGATTCGGAGAAGAAGGGGTCCGGAACATCAAGTTTGAGCGATTGGACAGCGTCGCTCGAAGGTACAAAATTTGAAATTTTGGTGGAGGCAGTTCCGGTTTTCCATATCTTTGACATAGTTGAATTTTGCCACACGATGGATGGCCCAGGTCCCACCGTTCCCGGTGAAATCTTTGTTAATTTTTTTCTTGACCGGAATTGCAATGTGCTATATAGCATATCCAATCACTTTGGTAGGTGATTTACGTCACGTAGGGTTGTGTCACGCGAAGGCAAGCTCCAGGAGGTTCTGTGATGAGGAAACGAGATTGGACGAGGCTGAGCCTCGCCGTTTTGCTATTAGTGGGAGTGTTGGCCGCGCTGCAACCGGTCTGGGCGCAGGAAGTCACAGCTAACATTGTCGGAACGATCACGGATCCGAGCGGAGCACCCATTGCGGGTGCCGATGTAAGCGCTACGGACAGTGCTCGCGGAGTGGTTTACAGCTCAAAGACGAACGATTCCGGCCTGTTTAACATTCAGCGAATTCCGATAGGAAACTATACCGTCAAGGCGAGCGCGCCGGGTTTCCAGACGGCTGTCTATCCTCCTTTCACTCTCGTGCTGAATCAGACTGCCCGCATCGAGATAGCCCTTAAAGTTGGCCAGGTAAGCCAGACCGTGGAAGTTACCGGAGCTGCCCCACTTCTGCAGACTGAAACCGCCATGGTGAACTCGGTCGTGGATTCGAATTCGGCCGACCGGCTGCCGCTAGCGAGCCGCAATTACGTGCAGTTGACTTTGCTGTCTCCAGGCGCGGTCCACCCGTCGGTCAACTCGTTCAACAACGGCGACAATACCGCCAGCGGTGCGCGACCGTATATCAACGGAAACCGCGAGCAGGCCAACAATTTCATCCTGGACGGAATGGATAACAATCAAGTCTCAGACAATTTGCTGGGCTACACTCCAGCACCCGACGCCATCCAGGAATTCAATCTGATCACCCAAAATGCGTCCGCCGAATTTGGAAATTACCAGGGCGGCATTGTCAGCACCTCGATCAAGTCGGGAACGAACAGCTTCCATGGGGATGTCTGGGAATTCTTCCGTAACGATAAGCTGAATGCCAACAGCTGGGAACACAACTTCCAGCAGCAGCCGCGGTCCCCGCTTCGTTGGAACATGTTCGGAGGCGCAATTGGGGGCCCGGTCGTCAAGAACAAGCTGTTCTTTTTCTTCGACTACCAGGGACAACGATTCGATCA
>Ga0310810_10006932_pt1 | contig 12856 bp, 10 predicted proteins | sample NCmetagenome_FD_207641 | JGI IMG/M metagenome (GOLD analysis project Ga0310810, IMG submission 207641) | Soil microbial communities from experimental microcosm in Duke University, North Carolina, United States - NC | ecosystem: Engineered > Artificial ecosystem > Soil microcosm > Unclassified ... | reverse complement strand
CATTGAGCTGTGCGTTCACCGTGTGGGCCGTCACGCCTGCGCCGCCGGAGGGCACGACGCCCGAGTCATACGCCAGCGTGTTGGTCGAGTTGAAGATCTGGAACCGGTATGCAGGAGTAAAACCGTTGACGTACTTCACCGCGGCGTTCGAGACCATGAGCACGATGTCGAGCGTCTGCGGTTGCTGACCGTTGATGGGTGACTGCGGTGTCGGTGAGGTGGCCTTCAGTGTGGATCCGTCCGCGGCGGCGGAGGCGGCGGTCGGACTTGACGAGTTCGGGGAGGCAGGAGCCTGTGGCGACTTGCTGCAGGCAGCCGCAGCCGCGACCAGGCCCAGCACTGCAATGCAGGCGATTTTCCGCGTCATCGTATGGCGTTCTCCGTGATTGGTATCGGTACTTACGAGTTGATTACGCCGATTACTATACCAATAGATGGACGAACTTCATCCGAACGCGGGCGGTTTTTTTCGAAAATATCAGAAGGGTTCTACTGCTCGAGACGTTGCGTGATCGCGGCGTAAAACAGGTCGGCCATCTTCTGGTAGCCGGCCTCGGACGGGTGAAGACCGTCGACGCCAATGAGCGAATCGAGTGACTGAGCGAACACCGGGTACATGTCGACGAGCGGCACGTTCTCGGAAGCGGCCAGGGCGCGGATCTGCGAGTCGGCCGGCACGACGTCCTCCACGCCATCGTCCCAGTCGAAGCTTCTGCACGAGCCCTTGCGCTCGGCCAAGAGCGTCGCAAGGAACACGAACACTCCGCGCCGCTTCGCCTCTTGAACCATGCTCCGCAGGCTCGAGACGACGATAGGTATGCCGTTCGACTGTGGAACCGAGCCGTGAATGTCGTTGATGCCTTCGAGGAGGAGCACGACCTGCGGTTGGTCCTGGTTCAGGACACCGGGAAACTGCGTGGCTCCGAATGCGGCTGTCTCGCCGCCCGACCCCTCGTTGATCACGGTGATTGACTGTGCCGCGTATCGCAGCGCAAGCATCGACTGGAGTTTCACGGGATACGAGACGGCTGAGTACTGCGGTGGGCGCACGGTTCGCAGCGACGCCATGTCGTCCATGATCGACCAGATGCCGCGAGTCAGCGTGCCGACCTTGCACGGCTGGAGGAAGCCTTCAGTCATGCTGTCGCCGAAGGCCATGAACCGGGTTGCGCTGAGGCGCGGCACCTTGGTGACGGTCACCTGGAAGGAGCAGGTCGCCGTCTGCTTCTTCGTGTCCTGCGCGTTGCACGTGACGTTGGATGTGCCAACGCCGAATCGACTGCCGGTGGCAGGCGTGCAGCTCGTCGAAACGACGCCTTCTCCCCCGCTCGCGGTCGGATTCGGGTAGTTGACGATGACGGGATTGCCGTCGAGCGATTGCGCGCTCTGCGCGACCGGGCAACTGATGGTGAGCACGGGCGACGCCGGGGCGGTCGGGCTGTCCCCGCAACTGGCTGCGAAACCACTCGCCACCAGCAGCAGGCCGCGAACGGCGTGCCTATTCCAGCGCAACGTGCACCTGGCAGCCGAGTCCTCGCGCGTCGCGCGAATCGGGGTTCACTTCGGACGGACGGAACATGACGTCAGATTGAATCGTCAACGGAACCAGTCGGGCGCCAGCAGGAACATCCAGCGCGATCGTCTGCGCCTGGTTTGCCGACATCGGCACCTGCTCGGTGCGTTTTGAGAACGAGACGGTCACTGATCCGTTCATGGGCCCCGTCGAGAGCGTCAGCGCGATCCGCGACGCTCCATTGGGCACGACCAGCACGGTTGTCGCGGCGGTGCCGCGCGACCAGAAGGTGCCCATCTCCGGATACGCCTCTCCATCAGTGTAGACGAGGTACGCGCCGGGCCGCCCCTGCACCGATTCGATCAACCGTGCCGGACGCGGGTCGCGCAGCGTCGCCGGAACGACCGCCTGCGGAACCAGACGGATCTCGCCGATCGATCGCGCAAGTTCCAGGTCCGGCACTCGGATCTGGGTGCGCCTCGTCGGCGCCGGGATCGTCACGCCGAATGTGGCCGGGTTGCTCAAGCTTCCTGCTATCGACCCGTACGTCGCCCGCGGCTCGGACACGAGAATCTCGCCCTCACGCGTGCGCGGTGAACTGAACCAGACCGATGCGTCGAACCTCCCCGGCGGCAGGTTCAACGGGTTTGATTCAAACGGCGGCCTGGCATCTGGCGCCACTTCCGGCCGGATGTGAAGAGTCGTCAGATCACGGAAGCGCTCGGGTGTCGCACGTGAAAGCGACTGGTAGTCGAGCGTTTGGAAGACCTGCCCGTCATAGCGCCACAGCACGTCGAGGTCTCCACGTGTCGCAGTAGCCTCGCGAACCTCGACCGCGGGGCGTGCGGTCAGCACTGCACCGCCGAGCAGAAAAGCCGCCGACGCTGCGCCTGCGAGTGTAAGAGCGCTGGCACGAGCGACTCGCGCAGCCACCAACAGAACGACAAGCGCGGCAGCAGCCGCAGCCATCCAGAGCGTAAGCGGCACGACCTGCGTCGCCCACGTCGGTTCGGTGAAGGTCGGCACGACCAGCGCGAGCGGCGATCCAGCCTGCAATATCTCGAGGATCCGAGCGCGCCCATGCGGATCGCTGAACAGGACAAAGCGCGCCGGGTCGACGATGCCGACGGCAGCTATGCCGATGCCGATGGCGAGCCATAGTCCGACGAGCGCTCTCGATAGGGCCGACTGGTATCGCGCGAGGGCCAGCGCGATGAACGGTGCCATGCACGGAAGAATCGGAACGAAGAACCGGCCGGGAGCACTGGATCCGCCCCAGAACATGTAGAGCCGCGCGGTGCTCCCTACGAACGCGGCGACAGCGGTCACGAGAATGGCTGTCGCGAGCCGGAGCTTCGATTCACGAAGACCGAGCCACACGCCCGCCAGCATCGCGAGATAGATCGGGCTGTAGACGAGCAGGCCGAACTTCTGATCGAAGAATAGCCCGAGCAGCCCATGCGGGATGTTGCTCGTCAGCACGTAGATCCCCGTGTAGGCACCGTACGGCGCTTCGGGGTCGAAACGGCCATACATCGCGTAGAACGAATATAGCCAGGCGGCGCAGGACACCGCCATCGGCGCACCGAAGGCGATCAACCTGTCCGGCCGCCGCAGCAAGCGAAGGCCGATCCCGACGGCGAACACAGCGAGGAGCACGATGAACTTCGTGTGCAGCCACGGTAGCAGCGCCAGGGCACTCCCTCGCAGCGCCCACGTGACCGGCGTGGATGTGTCGCTCTGTTGCATCAGCCAGAGCGATGCCCACGCAGCGAGCAGCGCGCCTGGCATTTCGGGGAAGATCGACCAGCTGTGCGGAACGAATGGCACCGTCAGGCAGACGCCGACCCACGTCAGCGTCGCAGCCCGCTGGCCGCCGACCAGAGCCGCAAGATCGAACACGGCGAGCGCCGTGAGCGCTGCAAGCAACGCGATGAAGACGACAGCGCCGCGATATCCCGCCACCGCATAGACCGGGAGCAGGAGCGCAGGGAGTCCGGGCGCGTGGATTGAGTAGATCTGCCCGTTCTGCCCGCGCTGCATGTAGTCCGGCCGCAGGTAGCCCTGGAAGAACGAGCGATAGTCACCACGCTGGTGGTTGTTCTCGATCTGGAGATCGCCATCGCGCAGCAGGCTCTCGGTAATCACGAGGTAGTGAGGCTCGTCTCCTCCAAGCCCGTTGGCTGTGACCGACCAGAGTCCGAACACTACGTAAACCGCGAGGCTCACGGCGAAGACCGTCCGGCGTCCGATGCGAGCGAATGCCCACTCCACGCCGCTCGTTCCAACTCCCTGCTGCGCAACGCGAACGAACGCGATGGCTGCGAGGACCCAGCGGATCGGACCCGCAAGCACGAGAAGCAACGGCAAACGATCGGGCAGCCAGAGGAGGTACGGGATAGCGAGCGCCCAGAGGATCAGCAAGGGCCGGAGCACGCGAGAGGCCGCGCCCGCTCGCCCGGACATCATGAGGCCGCCGGCGACGACGAGGCCCACTGCGAGCGAGACGAGCAGTTGCCAGGTCGGCGCGAGCAGCGCGAGCCGTACTGGACCACTGGAAGGCCAGCTGACGATATGGACGGATGCGGTACGCAGCCACCAGGCGACCGCAACGGCCTCGATCGCCGCAAGGAGCAGGAAGCGGTCGGACCAGCTCGAACGCGCCGCGTCGTCTTCCGTCACTTGCGCAGCACCGCCATGTAGTGCGCCGAGTACACGCGCGCGGCTGAACGCTCGAGCAGCCGTTCGACGGGTGCGAGCAGCCGCACGATCGCCGACGGAACGAAGTCCGGCAGGAACGTGAAGTAACGCACGTCAACGACCGGAGCGTCCGTGTAGGTCGAAAGCTTGTGTGCGAGCAGCCAGCGCTCGACACCCTCATCGATGCAATTCAGCGACGGGAAGACGTATCCCATGTAGAAGCGGAAGAGGATGTTGCGCGTGTTGATTTCGTGCACGAACAACAGGCCGCCAGGCTTGAGCACGCGAAACAGCTCCATGAAGGCGCGACGCTGCTCCTCCACCGAGTTCAGATGGTGGAGGACGTTGATGGTGTACGCGAAGTCGAACGAGGCGTCAGCTGCTGGAATGGCCAGCACCGACCCGACCTGGACAACCCCTTCGCCTCCGACGTTGCGCGCGGCCATCCGCACCTGGCCCGCTGACATGTCGATCCCATCAACCGTGAAGCCGAGCGTGCGCATGTGAGCGACATACGCGCCCTGCCCGCATCCGACGTCGAGCCCGCGGCGTCCGGTTCCGTACGTCTCAACGGCGGCCTTCATGAGATCCGTCTTGCGGATCAACAATGCATGCCGTCTGGACTCGGGTATCTGCACATCGTAGGCATCGGCGATGTCGTCGAAGTGAGTGGTGCTGTCTGCCGACGCCGATCGCAGATGAATGAAGACAAACAGCAGCCCCAGCGCAACAGAGACACCCGCGGTCGACAGCCTGACGCCAAGCACGGTCAGCACCGCTGCGGCCTCGTCGTATCCGTGCGTGGTCAGCGCCGCGAGCATCTGGCGTCCGGCAATGAGGATGCCGCCAGGGGCCAGGGTGAGAACGCTTGCGGTTGCCGACCCGGCGTACGACTGGATTGCTTCGACCGCGCTCACCGAGTGCATCGGCTGCCGGGCGAGCAGCCACAGGCCCGCTGCCGGCAACAACCACGCGGCAACGCTCGTGACCAGCGCCGTGGTCCAGGTGCGCAGATCGCCAAGGTGCGAGAAGCCTGATGCGGGTCTGCCTTCAATCGCGCGAGCGATCGGTGCTGTCATGGCAACCACTGTATCGAGAGCAACGCGCCGAATCGGCGTGATGAGCGACAGGATCGCGCACCCCATCAGCATTTCCGCCCATACCGTCGTCTGGGCCGTCGCGAGCCCCGCGATGCCCGCCAGTAGCGACAACGCCGAGAGATCGAGGAGGCGTTCCCAGATGTTCACGACAATCGTGGTGTGGACCGGAACCCGTCCACGTTTCCTGTTCACCCACGCGCGCACGGCAATCTCGCCCGTCAGTAGCGGCGCAAACAGCAGGCTCAGCCCCGAGAAGTAGCCGATGTAGGCGTCGCGGATCGGGATACGCGTCTCTGCCCTGCGCAGAAGGAAAATCCACCGCAGGCTTCGGAGGGAAATACTGACCACGGTCAGCCCCGACGCCCACAGCAGCGCGAGCCAGAAGCCGGCGCCTGAAGGAACCGGATAGGCGGCCAGATTGCCGAACAGCAGGACCGTCGCCGCAATGCCCACCGCGAGCACCGCGGCCGCGGCCGCCATCAGGACCACCCACGCCATGGCACGCGGCGGGCGCGCGACTCGAGGAAGCGTGTCCAGTTCGCTTACCGCCATCACTCAGGCGCGATGGAGCTCGGCTGCGCTGACCGGCTGCGCGAGCGACTCCCGAACCTCGCGGATGACGTAGGTCGGCTTGTCCTGCGACTCGTGATAGGTCCGCGCCTGCAGTTCGGCCAGCAGTCCCAGCGTAACCAGCTGCACGCCGGTGAACACCAGCAGGATACCGAGCAGCAGCAGCGGCCTGTTGCCGATGGCTTCTCCGGCAAATATCTTCACGCCTGCGAGGTACGCGAGGATCGCCCCTCCGGGCAGACCCATCGCCAGGCCGATCAGCCCGAAGATCTGCACCGGTCGCGTCGAGTAACTGAGAAGGAACTTCACCGTCAGCAGGTCGAGGACCACGCGGATGGTTCGTGAAATGCCGTACTTCGAGCTGCCGTGCCGGCGTGCCCGATGATTGACGACCACTTCGGCAATGTGGACGCCCTGCTCGCTTGCGATGGCTGGAATGAAGCGATGCATTTCGCCGTACAGCTTCAGCGGCTTCACGACTTCCGCGCGGAACACCTTCAGCGAGCAGCCGTAGTCGTGCAGACGGACTCCGGTTGCCCACGAGATGAGCCGGTTGGCCACCATCGACGGAAGCCGGCGCGAGATGAACGTGTCCTTGCGGTCCTTCCGCCAGCCGCAGACGATGTCCAGGTCCTCGGACTCGACGCGGCTCACCATCGCCGGGATGTCTTTGGGATCGTTCTGGAGATCGCCGTCGGAGGTCGCGATGAAACGCCCCCTGGCGTGAGCGAAGCCGGCCGAGAAGGCAGCAGTCTGGCCGAAGTTTCGCCGGAAGCGGATGATGCGCCACCGCGCGTCGGACGCCTGGATGCGGGACAAGACCTGGAAGCTCTCATCCGTGCTTCCATCGTCCACGATGATCACTTCGTACGATCGCCCCCACGGCTCGAGGCAGGCAGTAATCTCGCGATGCAGATCGACGAGATTCGGCGCCTCGTTCATTATCGGGATGACGACGCTCAGCTCGATCATGTGGCGGTCAGTATAAGTTTACAGGCGACTTGCCCGCCGGGATCTTTGCCACAGCAGGTAGCCGCCGAGGCCGGCGGCACACACGATAGCGAGGCTCAGCGAGACGAGGCGGCCGTTCTCGTTCAGGAAGATCATCGCCTGGTCGCCGTATTCGACCGCGAGCAGCGCCTCCGCGAAATAGCGAATGCCGCGACCGATGGCAATGGCCATCACGAATCGTCCCGTGCTGATGCCAGCCGCACCGGCCAGCAGCACGAAGATCTTGAACGGCATCGGCGGCGGCAGGAGCGACGGGATCAGGACAGCCATCAGGCCGTACCGGCGGAATGCCGCGAGCCCCCGCTCCATTCGTTCGGCGCTGAAACGCCGGGCAATGAACTGATCTCCCTTGCGACCCACCGTGTAGAGCAACAGGCAGCCGATGACCGATCCGAGCGTGGCGCTCGCGGCATACACGATCATCCGGTGCTTGTTTTGCGTCGTCATCCAAATCAGCAGGATGTCGACCACTTCGGGAAGCGACAGGAATGAGGAATCGGCGATGGCCGCGAGAAACAGACCGGGTGCTCCCAGTCCCAGTGCGAGGGCCTGGACCCAGTCAACGAAATGCCGCATATCGTAAACAAATGATTGTAGCAGGTGCGACACTACTCAGGTGACACTCACGCCAGGCCGCTCCCTGCTCGCGGCGATCGCTTCAGTCGCGGCACTGCTCGGCACGCTCATCGCCTCCCGGTTTGCCGGACTCGATCTCACGCTGAGCCATTACGACGCGCGCGGCCATCTGGTCGTAGCCCGTCGCGTCTTCGACAGCATCACTCCGGGCTGGCAGCAGATCGGTGCCGTGTGGCTGCCGCTGCCGCATTTGCTCAATGTCCTGCCCGTTCAGATCGACGCGCTGTATCGCACAGGAGCGTCGGCGGTCGTCATCTCAATCGTCTCTTTCGCAGTCGCGGTGAGCGCGATTGCGTGGGTCATCGCGTTCTTCACAGGCTCCTGGCTGGCGGCTGCAGCCGGCACCCTGGTCTTCGCGCTGAACCCCAACGTGCTTTACCTGCAGTCGACGCCGATGACCGAGCCGCTGCTCATCGCGCTGAACGTGGCAGCGATTGGGCTGCTGCTCGCCTATTGCGAAGCCCTTACAACGTCGGACGGCTCGGAGCCGCGTGGCATCTTGTCACCGGCGTGTGTTGGTTGGGCGTTCGTGCTCGCATGCATGACGCGTTACGAAGCCTGGCCGGTCGCGATTGGTTCGCTTATGGCAGCGGTCTGGGTGTTGTGGCGCGGCGGACTCGGCTTTCCGCAGGCGTGGCACGCGGTCCGACGCGTCGCCATCTTCCCCCTCGTCGCAATCGCCGGCTTCAGCGTCTTCAGCCGGATCGTCGTCGGCTCCTGGTTCGCGAGCGATTTTTTCGTCCCGGAGAATCCGGCGCAGGGGCATCCGATTGAAGCCGTTCGATTGATTGTCTGGGGCGTGCGCGAATTGAGCGGAACCGGACTGGTTGTCGTCGGGCTGATCGGGTGCGCGGTTCTGACGGTGGGCGCGCTGTGGACTCGCGAAGGAGCGTCGCGCATCCTGCCACTGGCGCTGCTCGGGATGGCCGCTGTTCCGTGGAGTGCCTTCGTCGACGGTCATCCATACCGCATCCGGTACATGGTGCCTCTGCTCGCAGTTCAGGCCATCGGCGCCGGTGTTGCCGCAGGCATCTGGCGGCGGGGACGCGTGCCTCTTGCCCTGGCGTTACTGCTCATCGCCGCGCTCGAACTGCGGCCGCTCGATCTGTCGGCGCCAATGGTGATGGAAGCGCAGTGGGACCGGCCGAACATCGCGGCGCGCGAGGCTGTCACGAGTTGCCTGAGTGATGGCTACCACGGCGAAAGCATCATGGCGAGCATGGGCTCGCTCGGGCACTACATACAGGACTTGTCGAGGGCCGGCTTCTCGATCCGGGACTTTCTTCACGAGGGCAACGGAGACATCTGGCTCAACGCGCTCTACACGCCGCGCCCGTATGCCGGCTGGATTCTCGTCGAGGAGAAGGCCGAAGGCGGAGACATGCTCGCGAGCATCGCCCGCAAGCATCCTGAGTTTCTGACCGGGTATACGCGGGTGTGTGAAGCAGCGGGTCTTGCGCTGTACCGGCGCGACTAAGAGGCTTCGGGCTTTGGGCTCTGGCTTCAGGGGACGCCGGCTTCAGGCCGTTGAGGCGCGGGAGTTCACGTTGATGGCGGGCCGTAGAGCGCGGCAACCGATCCGCCAGCGACGTGAACGCCTGCGCCAGACGGCGTCAGTTCAGAATTTCACTTTGAACGTGACCAGGTAATTGAACCCGCCGAGATCGACCTTGTTCCCTGCGAAGCCCAGGTTCTGCGGAAGGTCGCCCTCTGCATCCTGCCACCTGATCTCACCGCCAACACTCCACGGCCCGAGCGGAAAGCGGATGCCACCGAGGATCGTCGGTCCGACCGCGGTACCTCCGCCCTCGAACGTGTCGCGGAAGACGCTGTTATCTGTGAAGTCGACGAATTCGCCGCTCTCGCTGTAGTGCCAGTTGATGATGGCGACGCCGGCGCCGACGTATGGCTCAACGCCGCGCCTGCCAAATGGGAGCACGCGCACCGTCGCCGAGAACGGGATCATGCGCAGCTTCAGGTCCTGGTCGATCTCCGAGCCATCGTCGTTCACGAAGTCCCAATAGACGCTCGGAACCGTGTCCTGGTAGAAGCCAACGCCCAGTCCGGCATCGACGTACTCGCCCAGGCCGACCAGGTACTCGCCGCCAGCCGTGACGCTGGCGAAATCGTGGATGTTGAACGCCAGGAAGTCGGCATTGTTCCGGAGCACATCGTCGTGCGAGCGCGATCCGTAGTCGTCGGGCACGAAGCCGCCAACGTAGAGATTCAGGGACTGCTGCGCGTAGCTCGTGGCGGGCGCGAACAGACCGGTCAGCACGAGCACACTGGTGACAGCGATAAAGCGACGCATGGCTCTCCTCGTAAGCGCAGGGCCTGCGGCGCTGCGCGAGAACGTGGCCTGAGGCAGGCTCACGATCTCAGCCGAAGCAGGAGGGATGCCATCGTGCTGCGCCGATTCCCTAATGAATCAGGCGAGTGTGGTTGCGAGTGTCTCCCTGAGCGGTCAGGGCGTCCGGTCTGGCCGACACCAGCTCAACGGCCGAGTAACGTCCTGGGTCCGGCGATGACGTCGAGCATCGCCTGGTGAATGTGGCCGTTGCTGGCCACGACGTCGCGCCCGCGGGAGTAAAACGGTTGCCCGTGGAAGTTCGTAATCGTCCCGCCTGCTTCCTCGACGAGCAGCGCACCCCCCGCGATGTCCCATGCGTTCAGATCACGCTCCCAGAACCCGTCGAGCCGCCCGGCGGCCACATAGCACAGGTCGATCGCGGCGGAACCCAGGCGCCTGACCGCGCGTGCGCGGCCGACGAACTCGGCAAACAGTCCGACGATTTCCGACACGCGCGTATGCACGTCGTACGGAAAACCGGTCACGAGAACGGACTCGAGAAGCGTCGGATGCGTGGAGACATGCATGGGGCGGCCGTTCAGCATGGCGCCGTTGCCCCGCTCCGCTGTGAACAGTTCACGCCGCGACGGATCGTAGACAGCGGCGACCTGCGCCACGCCGTCGATCTCGAGGGCCAGCGACGAGCAGAAGATCGGAAGGCCGTGCGCGAAGTTGGTCGTCCCATCGATCGGATCGAAGACCCAGCAGGGTCCTTCCGGGGCGCTCGCCGCACCGCCCATCTCTTCGCCGAGCACCGTGTGATCCGGGAAGCGCTCCGCAATCCGCTCGCGAAATTCGCGTTCGATCGCGACGTCGACTTCGGTCACCAGGTCGATGGCGCCCTTCATGTCGACGTGCACCTCGGTTCCGACGCGCTCGATCATGACGTCGCCGGCACGGACGACGGCCTCGATCGCAGTCGTGAGGAACAGTGGATTGTGGGATGGCATCAAACCGGGGGGTCGGTCACGGAGCGGGGTCGATGGCTCCAGCGGGCTGGACGCGCTTGACCATCCGCATTTCCATCCCGCCTTCCGGCGCACGCTGCAGGACCATTTCGTCCATGAAGCTGCGAATGAGGAAGATGCCGCGCCCGCTCCCCTTCAGCAGATTCTCGGGCGCCAGGGGATCGGCCACCTCCTCGGGGTCGAAGCCCTCGCCCTGGTCTCGCACCCTGATCGAGAGCTCAGGGACCCCGTTGAACGTCCCGGTGAACTCGACGAACACCTTCTTCCCGGCGTCGTTCTTGTTCCCGTGCTTGATCGCATTGGCGACCGATTCGCGGACGGCGACGCCGACCCAGTGAATCGAGTCGTCATCGAGCCCGATTTCCTTGCAGACGTGATCGCTGACGGTCTGGAGAATATCGAGCATCTCGTAGGCACTGGTGAAATCCAGGCGAATGCTCAGGGGATGTGTGTGCGCCATGAACGCGAATTGAATAGCAACCCAACTATTGCCGGATGTCAAGCCGAGTGTCGTAAGATCGGTCGAATGTCTGTGGCCACGATCGCGACCATTACCCCTGCGACGCGTGTGCAGGGGCGCCTGACCGTTCCCGGCGACAAGTCTATTTCACACCGTTACGCGCTGCTCGCAGCTCTCTCCGAAGGACGCTCGGAATTGAGCAATTATGCTCCAGGGGCCGACTGCCAGTCGACGCTCACCTGCCTTCGCGGCCTCGGGATCGCGATCGACAGGAAGGGACACGTCGTCACTATAGAAGGACGAGGCCTGCGAAACTTCCGTTCACCCTCTGCGCCGCTCGACGCGGGAAACTCCGGCACCACCATGCGCATGCTTGCTGGAATCCTCGCGGCCCAACCATTCACGGCAACGATGATTGGCGACGAGTCGCTGTCGCGCCGGCCGATGCGCCGCGTCATGGAGCCGCTCGGCCTGATGGGCGCACGAATCGACGCGGTCGACGGCCACGCGCCCCTTACCGTCCACGGCACGGCACTGCACCCGATTGCATACGCGCCGAAGGTTCCAAGCGCCCAGGTGAAGAGCGCGGTCATCCTCGCCGGCCTTCACACCGAGGGAACGACGACCGTCACCGAGCCTGCTCAGACACGGGACCATACGGAACGCGCGCTCGCGGCCTTCGGCTTCACTGTGAACGTGAATGGCCTGACCGTGTCCATCGACGGCGGCCAGCGCGGTACCGGCCAGACGCTGCCCGTCCCGGGCGACTTCTCGTCGGCAGCATTCTGGATGGTGGCCGCGGCGGCGCTTCCAGGTTCCACGGTGACGATCGAACAGGTGGGTCTCAACCCGTCACGAATCGCGCTGATCGACGTGCTCCGCAGGTTTGGTGCGCGTGTCGATGTGCAACCGGTGACCGTTGCGGCCGGAGAGCCGATGGGCACGATCGTCGTGACCGCCGACCGGTTTGGCTCCCTTGAAATCGCTCCCTCCGAAGTGCCCGGCCTGATCGACGAATTGCCGGCGATTTCGGCGCTCGCGGCCGTTGGCGGATCGGTCACCGTGCGCGGCGCGGGTGAGCTGCGCGTCAAGGAAAGCGACCGGATTACGACACTGGTGACCGGCTTCCGCCGTCTCGGAATCGATGCCGAGGAAAAGGGGGATGGCTACACCGTGGTCGGAAAGGGCGCGCCTGCCGGCGGCGTTGCCGATGCGGGTGGCGATCACCGCATGGCGATGGCCTTTGCTGTGGCAGCGCTCGGGGCCAGGGGCACCTCGCAGATCGAAGGATCCGACGCGGTCGTCATCTCCTACCCTTCGTTCTTCGAGACGCTGGAACGGCTCGTTGCGTGAACAAGGACAAGATCTATCTCGTGGGATTCATGGGCGCGGGAAAGACCTCGGTGGCTCGGGCGCTGGCCCGGCGCCTCGGGTGGCGCGCCGTGGACATCGACGAGATGATCGAACAGCGCGAACACCAGTCGGTCTCGTCGATTTTCGCCAAACACGGCGAACCCTATTTCCGTTCGCTGGAGAAATCTGTGCTGA
>Ga0310810_10006931_pt1 | contig 12857 bp, 14 predicted proteins | sample NCmetagenome_FD_207641 | JGI IMG/M metagenome (GOLD analysis project Ga0310810, IMG submission 207641) | Soil microbial communities from experimental microcosm in Duke University, North Carolina, United States - NC | ecosystem: Engineered > Artificial ecosystem > Soil microcosm > Unclassified ... | reverse complement strand
CGAGCCCCTGAGAATTGGCCAGCATTTTTTGTTCAAGGACAGAAAAATTCAACGAGCCGAGTGCGGACCATACGGTGAGTATCCCCAGCAGAAATCCGAAATCCCCGAGACGATTTGTCAGGAACGCCTTCTTGCCGGCATCCGCAGCTTGCGGACGCTCAAACCAGAATCCAATCAGCAAGTAACTCGAGACACCGACCAACTCCCAGAAAATAAACAGCTCGACCAAATTGTTGGCCAGGACAATTCCCAGCATGGAAAAAGTGAACAGACTGAGGCAGGCGAAGAACCGGGAAAAGCCAGGGTCATCATGCATGTAGCCCCAGGAATAGATGTGGATGACACTCGCGACGCCGGTAACAAGGAGCAACATCAGCAAGCTGAGCGGGTCGAAGTGAAGACCGAAGTCGACATGAAACTCGCCCAATTCCAGCCAGGTCACGGCTGACTCGCGAGAAGGCTGCCAATGGGTTGCGCCGATGAACGCGACGCTGAGGACAAAACCCGACACCACAGCTGCGATGGAGAGTCCCGCGCTTAGCTTACGATCGTGATGCGTGAAGAGGGTAATCAACACACACGCCAGCAAGGGCAGAAACAGTATGGTCCAGGGCAAGGCGTTCATGTCTCAGAGTTTCATGAAGGTCAAATCTTCGACATGCGCGGTTTGGCGCTTGCGATAAAGCGCGACAATGAGGGCGAGCCCGACGGCGACTTCGGCGGCGGCGACTGTGATGATAAAGAATACAAACACCTGCCCATCCAGGGTGTTGTTGAATCGAGAGAAGGCGACGAGGGCGAGGTTGGCAGCATTGAGCATTAATTCGAGTCCCATATAGATGACCAAGAGATTGCGTCGCAAAATGACGCCCAGCAACCCGAGGCAAAAGAGGATCGCGCTGACAACAAGGTAATGTTCGAGGCCGACGCTCATTTCAGCTCCTTTTTGCTGAGCAAAATCACCCCAACCATCGCCACCAGCAGCAGCAACGAGACGATTTCAAACGGTAACAGGAAACGTGTGAAGAGGGTCTTACCCAACGATATAGTGTCGCCTTCGAGGGTCGGCGTCGTCGTCCCGCCGAGTGGAGAATGGAGCAAAGTTTGCAGAAAAATAAAAAGGATCGCAGCGACGACCAAAAATCCGGCAACTGCGCCAACGACTTTAATGCGTTGCCGCTCCTCGGCGCGCAAGTCCAGCAGCATAATTACGAAAAGGAACAACACCATGACGGCCCCGGCATAGACCAGCACCTGGACCGCGGCGAGGAAGAACGCGTGCAGCAGGACAAAGAGACCTGCCAACGACGCGATCGTCAGCACGAGGAACATCGCGCTGGTGACCGGGTTACGGCTGAAGGGGTTCAACACTACCAGAAACCCAAAGACCAACGTCAGGAACGCGAAAATGTAAAATAGAGTTTCCTGCATAGTTATATGTCTAAGAGCAGCACGCCCGAGCAGAGACGGCAAACGGACCACCCGTCACCCCAACCCTCTCCCCTCAGAAGGGGAGAGGGAGCACTCGTTCGTAAGCCTCTCGAAATGAGTAAGCCTCTCGAAATGAGTGAGCCCCGTCCACCGCGGAAGCTTCCCCCTCTCCCCTGCCAGAGGAACAGGGTTGGGGTGAGGAGTCCTTTTCACAGCTGTTATAGTTGCCTGTTTAGGGTTGAACGCCTTGAACGCGAGCTTCATCGGCTTTCTGTTTCCATTTTCTGATTTTGTCCTGATGCACGCCGCCCAGCGCGAGCAGTTTTTCTTTGTTGTAAATGAGCTCCTCGCGGCTGGTGCCCGTGAGCGAGTAATCTTTCATCAAGAAAATCGCCTCTTCGGGACAGACCTCCTGGCAAAAGCCGCAGAAGATGCAGCGCAGCATGTTAATTTCAAATTCCTTGGGCGCTTTTTCAACATTTCCCACCTCGGGTGCGCCCGCCGGTCCGGGAGGTGCGATGCGGATAGCCTTTGGCGGACAAACAAACTCGCACAGCTGACACGAAACACATTTGGTTCGACCCTCCTGATCTTTCACCAGGTAAGGGGCCCCGCGGTAACCTTCGGGAACGACCCACTTTTCCTCAGGGTATTGCATCGTGACTTTTTTCCTGAAGAAATGGCGTATGGTCACCTTAAACCCGCCGATGACAGCAGGCAGATAGAGCCGTTCCCAAAGATTCAACTTGTTCCGTTTAACAATCATTGCATCTATCCGCCGTTGATGATCCAGAGCACCAGCGCTGTGCCGACGATGTTAGCGAGTGCCAGCGGGATGAAGCGGCGCCAGCCCAGGTCCATCAACTGGTCATATCGAAAGCGCGGCCACATCCAGCGTACCCAAATCACCATAAATTCAACAAACAGCATTTTGCCCAGAAAAATGCCGATTTGCAGGAAGCCCACACCGAGCGTTTGAGCCGGTTTATCAAGACCCGCGATCGGCAAAGTCCAGCCGCCCAGGAACAAGGTCACCATCATCGCGCAAGCCGCGGTCATTGCGGCGTATTCTCCCAGGAAGAAAAGAGCGAACTTGATCGAGCTATATTCAACGTTGTAACCGCCGGCCAATTCCTGCTCGGATTCGGGCAAGTCAAAGGGTAAACGATTTGTCTCGGCAAACATCGCGCCCAGGAAAATGGCGAACGAGAGTGGCTGCTTGAAGATCAACCAATTGAGAAAGCTGCCGGTTTGATGATCGATCACCTGGCTAAGGTTTAGGCCGCCAACGAGCAGAAAAACCGGGATGACCGACAGGCCCATCGCAATCTCGTAGGAGATCATTTGCGCGCTGGAGCGAATACCGCCGAGGAACGGATATTTCGAATTGGCGGCATAGCCGGCTAGCACGATGCCATATACCCCGAGCGACACGATTCCGAAGGTGTAAAGGATTCCTACATTCAAATCGGCGATGACCATCTGCTGCCCGCCGAGACGCGAACCAAACGGAATAATCGCCACGGTCATCAGGCTGGGAATCATGACCACGGCAGGCGCGAGCCAAAAATAGGCTTTGCGCACGTGGGCGGGTGTAAAGTCTTCTTTGAGAAACGCCTTTACCGCGTCAGCAGCCGGCTGCAACAGCCCAAATAGGCCTGCCCGGTTCGGCCCGTGGCGGTCCTGAATTGAGGCGGAGACTTTTCGCTCGACCCAGACGGCATAGGCGACAATGAACATCAACACCGAGAAGACGCAAAGGATCTTCACCGCGCTGAAGAGCGCGAACTGCGAAGTCTGCGATAGGTGGTTAACCCAATCCATGAATTAACCCCGAAGGCGGATTGCCGACGGCCGAAAAGGGCCGAAGGTCGAAATCCGAATCGTATCAGGCTGGCTGATTCGGACTTCGGTTTTGCGGCCTTCTTTCGACCCTCGCATTTCGTATTTCGCCATTTGAGGTGCTTTTGAGTTATTGCTTTGCCTTGGCATCAAATGGGCACAGTGGCCCCCACATCCCCAAGACCAGCCCACGTCAACTCGTGAAACGCGGGCACTTCTTTAGCCATCAGATTAAAAAGTCCTTCGATGCTGACGTAGCCATCCTGTCCTGTGACATTAAAGATGAGCTCGTGGAGGAATTCCCATTCCGGACGGGCATCGCCGCGCGGCTCAATGGCCTTCATGAACTTCTGGACCCTGCCCTTCACGTTCGTGAACGTGCCGCGTTTCTCCGCCTGCGCACATCCGGGCAAGAGATAGTGTGCGAGCCTGGCGGTTTCGTTGGGCAGGATGTCGCTTACGACCAGCAACTCCAGCTTTCGCAACAACTCGGCCCCTATGCCGTGACGGGTTACATCCTCGCCGAAGACGATCAATTGTTTGATCTTTCCGGCCCGAATTCCTTCGGCGATTTTCGCCAGGTTCGAACCCATCGGCTCGGCAGCGACTCCGGTTAACCGGGCCCCAGTGCTATTAGGATTACGATCGGCGTTTAGCAATATTTTATCATTCTCGCCCGTCCGCGGAACACAATCCGTCAGCGTTTCGAGCTTCTTGGCCAGCTTCGACAACAGATAAAGCTCCTCGTTGGTTTGCCGGGCGGAGATCACCATCGCCGTGGAAGCCGGTCCTGATTTAGCCAGCCGTTCGGAGATTTCCTTCAACGCAGAGGTCCAGGTCCGTGGTTCGCCATTTGGCCCGGTTACTCTGATGAGCCGATCTTCCCGTCCGATCCATTTATAATTGAGCCTGCCATAGTCGCACATCCAGCAGGCGTTGACGGCGTCGTTCTCGCGAGGCTCGTAGCGGTAGACCTTCTCCTCGCGCGAACCGATAATGATATTACAGCCCGTCGCACAACTTGTGCAGATGCTTTTTGTCTCTTTGAGGAACCAGACGCGCATCTGGAAACGGAAATCCTTCGAAGTCAACGCGCCTACCGGACAGATATCAACCGTATTCAGCGTATAATTATTGTCGAATTGTTTGCCGGGGTAGGCGGTCAGCACGTTGTAGCTGCCGCGATTGACGATCCCGAGCGCGTCGTCCCCTACAATGTCTTTGGTAAATCGGATGCAACGCGTGCAAAGAATGCAACGCTCGTCATCCAGCACGATCCGAGGACCGAGATCGACTCGCTTGGGCTTGTGAACTTTGGCCTCGATGAACCGACTGGCGGAATTGCCGTAATCGACCGAATACTCCTGCAATTTACATTCTCCCGCCTGGTCACAAATCGGGCAATCGAGCGGATGGTTGATCAGGAGAAATTCGAGTACGCCCTGTCGCATCAGCTTTACCGCTGGCGTGTTGGTGTAAATCTCCATCCCCGGCGTCACTGGTGTTGCGCAAGCGATCGCCGGTCGGGGCGATTTGGTGATTTTGGGGGAACCGTCCGGGTTCAGGATGGGTTTACGGTCGGATCCGAGCGCCGGGGTGCCGAACTCGACGAGGCACATGCGGCAGTTGCCGGCAACTGGCAGCTTGGGATGATAACAGTAATGCGGCACATCCACGTTGGCCAGTGCGCACGCCTGGATCATGGTCGTGGGCACCGGCTTTGCCGAAATCGGATCCGGCATCGTCTTGGTCACCTCGACCTCTTTGCCGTCCACTTTGACTTTGATTTTGTCAACGGGCGGCGGAGCGGGCTTGGTTTCGATGGTGGTCGCGCTCGACATGGTTAATGGGTTTTCACAAGCCCCGGTTCGTGCACTTTGGAATCGGTCGGAGCCGCCCACAGTGATTGCTTTTGGCGTTTCTCCTCATCGGCAACGCCTTTGGCAATAAACTCCTCCTTAAATTTTCCAACGAAGCTCTGGACCGGCCAGGAACAGGCCTCACCAAAGGCGCAGATTGTGCGCCCACCGGGAATGTTGTCGGCGATTTTGACCAGGTAATCGGCGTCCATCTTACGGCCCTGGCCGTGCGTCAGCCGATGCAGGGCTTTGGCCATCCAGAGTGAACCTTCCCGGCACGGCGTGCATTGGCCACAACTCTCATGGGCGTAGAACTCGCTGATGTTCGCCAATGCTTCAACGATATCGGTTGAATCATCCAAAACGATAATCGCCCCGGAGCCTGACATGCTGCCGGCGCCAATTAACGAGTCGAAATCGTACGGCAAATCCAGCATCTCGAATTCCTTCTCGACTTCTTTGCCATCAGGTCCACGGCGCTTCAGTTTGAATTTTTCCCCGGCTTTAAAAACTTTTGCCGAAGAACCGCCGGGGATGACCGCCTTCAGTTTTCGTCCGTCGCGTAAACCGCCTGCGAAGGCCGGATCATTGATGAGCTCGCCAATCGTGACTTTGCCAACCTCGATCTCGTAATAACCCGGCCGTTTGACGTGGCCGCTAATACTGACGATGCGGGTCCCCGTATTGTTGGGTGTGCCGAGTTTCGCGTATTCAACACCGCCCAGCACAGCGATGTGTTTAACCGCACAGAGCGTCTCCACGTTGTTGACGATCGTCGGGCACATGTAGAGCCCCAGCACGGCGGGAAAATATGGCGGCTTGATTCGGGGATAAGCCCGTTTGCCTTCCAAAGATTCAATCAACCCGGTTTCTTCTCCGCAGATATAAGCACCGGCGCCGCGGTGCAAATAAATCTCCAGGTCATACCCGCTGCCCAAAATGTTTTTGCCGAGAAAAGTTTTCGAACGCGCCTCTTGGAGGGCTCGGTTCAGGATCCGCGCGCCTTCCATGAATTCGCCCCGGATATAAATGTACGCCAGGTGAACATCGTTCGCGTAACAGGCGATGATCATCCCCTCCAACATCTGGTGCGGATCTTTGTAAAGGATCTGCTTGTCCTTGAATGTCCCCGGCTCCGATTCATCGGCATTGCAGATCAGGTAAATAGGTTTGCCACTTTTCCGATCAACAAACGACCACTTTAGCCCGCAGGAAAAACCAGCCCCGCCTCGACCGCGCAAACCGGATTTCATCACTTCATCCCGGAGTTGCTCAGGGCCGGCAACCGTCTTGCCGTTCGGCAGGGTTTTCGGAGCAATCGCCAGGGCCTTTTTCAGCGCCTCGTAGCCCCCATGACGCAAATAGCACTCGATGTCGGGTGTGTAACCCGGTTCATCGGCGTATTTTAAAATGAGGCGGTATTCCTGCGGCATGGTTGCTCGTTAGAACGTTACATTTGAAGAGCTGACCCACTGATGCAGACTGAAAGTCTGCGGTACAGCAGAGTAAAACTCTGCGTTACGAGCAAAGGATGCTTGCGGATGATCAGTTGCCCCACCTAGGGGCTGATCATGTCGGCGGCCACAAGGATGCGTCCTTGACTCCAACGGCGAAGATTTTACCTTAGGGACGCTCGTTTGCCCGATGGTGTAACGGTAGCACAGCAGACTCTGGATCTGTTTGTCATGGTTCAAATCCATGTCGGGCAGCCACCTTACGAAATCCGAAGCCCGAAGGAACGAAGGCCGAAAGCAATCCCTGGTAGCGCTGCGGTGCCGCCGGTTTTGAGAGCCGTCTTGCTTTCGATTCCGAGTTCGGATTTCGGCCTGGTTTCGGCCCGCGGACTTCGGATCTCGGAATTTCACTTGCACCTCCCCATGATTTCGTCCGCCTTTGCGGGCGAAACCCCTTCATGAAAGGCCTCATTGCACATCATCACTGGCGCCGTGCCGCAGCTTGCCAAACATTCGACAAACTCGACAGTAAACTTGCCGTCCTTTGTGGTCTGCGGCCCGTGGGCGTGCGCATCCAGGCCGAGCTTTGAACAAAAGTGCTCGTGCAACTCATAAGCCCCGCCCAACGCACAGCTCAGAGTTCGGCAGACCCTCAGATGGTACTTGCCGACACGTTTCTGGTGAAACATGGGATAGAAGCTCACCAGCTCATAGACATTAATCGGCTGCAGTTCTAACTTGGAGGCGATCCACTCAACCGCCTGTCTCGAGATGTAGCCAAAATGTTCTTGGATGGAGTGCAGCAACATCAACGACGCACTGCGTTTCTTTGGGTAATGCGTGATCAGTTCGTCTATCTCACTCAGCATTGAGGCCGATACAGCGAAGTCCGGCTGGTCGAGCAGTTGATTGGGGACAGGTTGTGCGTTGGAAAGGTTCATCGATCGCATTCCCCCATAACGAAATCGAACGAGCCGAGCACCGCGACAACATCGCTCACCATGTGGCCCGGCAGCAGTTGAGGCAAAATGCTAAGATTCACAAACGAAGGTGAGCGAATCTTTAACCGGTACGGAGTTCCGCCGCCCTTGCTATTGATATAAAAGCCCAGTTCGCCCTTCGGATTTTCATGACCGAAGTAAATCTCTCCCGGAGGCGCATTAACCCCCTGGGTGACGTTGATGAAATGATGAATTAGCTCCTCCATGCGCGTCAGTACTCGATCTTTGGGAGGCAACACAATTTTTCCATCGGGGACATTAACCGGACCGCCGGGCAGTTGGTCCAGACATTGATGAATGATCCTTACACTTTGTCGCATCTCCTCGATGCGCACGAGGTAACGATCGTAACAGTCCCCTGCCGAACCGACCGGCACCTCGAATTTCAGCTGATTATAGATCAAGTAGGGTTGCGTCTTGCGTAAGTCATGTTCGATGCCGCTGCCGCGCAGGTTCGGCCCGCTCAGCCCGTAATCGATCGCGTCTTGCCTGGAGATGACTCCCACGCCTTGAGTGCGATCGACGAAAATCCGATTTCGACTGAGCAGCGTCTCGGTTTCATCGATATTAACGACGACTTCGTGGCAAAATTTTCGGCATTGTTCGGCCCAGCCGGGAGGTAAGTCGCGCGCCAAGCCACCGATACGTGTGTAGCTCGTTGTAAATCGCGCGCCCGTCAGCGACTCGCAAAGATTATAGATCTTCTCCCGCTCGGTGAACGTGTGGAGAAAGACGGTCATCGCCCCGACGTCCATTGCGTACGAACCCAAGCCCAACAAGTGCGAGGAAACACGCGCCAGCTCGCAACAAATCACGCGGATAAATTGGCAGCGGGGAGGCAGCTGCTTGTCGATGCCCATCAATTTCTCAACCGCCAGCACATAGGCGACATTGTTGGACAGCGGCGCCAGATAATCCAATCGATCGGTATAGGGGATAAACTGGGTGTAGGTCATGTTCTCGGCGATCTTCTCATCGCCGCGGTGCAAATACCCGATATCCGGTGTCGCTTTGGTGATTATCTCGCCGTCGAGTTCGAGCACGATCCGCAACACGCCATGCGTTGCGGGATGTGACGGTCCCATGTTGAGCACCATCTTTTCGCTCGGCAGATCCGCGACTTCTTCTGTCCTCACCCCAACCTGGTCTGGTAGCGCTTGGACAGCCTCGGTAGCACGAGCACCAGCATCCGGAATCTGAATTTCGCGTAACTCCGCCATCGTTCAGCCACGCTCCTTCTTAGGCTGTATCGGACCTGGCCCACGCGCTTCGCCGTGCGCGCCCTTGATATCCCGGCGCCGTTCCAGCCGGGCATTCATTTCAACCGCATCCGTATCCGGGATTCGGACCCTGGGTTCACGCGAAACTGTGTCTTTCCCACCGGCAATGGTTACAAAGGGCCCACCGGCCAGTGGAGCGGGTTGCGTGAAGGCGACCTCGGGCATCTCGCTGGGCCGACCGGATAAGGGAAAATCCTTTCGCAATGGAAAATAAGGATAGCCTTCCCACATAATGATGCGGCGCAGATCGGGATGTCCCTTGAATCGAATGCCCATCATGTCGTAAATCTCGCGCTCGTGCCAGTCAGCTGTACGCCATACTCCGGTCAGGGTGGGAACCTCTGCTGCCTCTTCGCTCACGTTTCCTTTGAGGCGCAGGTATTTCAAGTGGCCGTACCCGTAAAGGTGGTAAACTAACGTGAAGCGCGGGTCTTCTCCGTAATTATCCAGGCTGGTGATGTCGACGAGGTAATCGAACCCGAGCTCGGTTTTCGCATAGCTGCAGATTTCGGCAATTCTCTGAATATCCGAAAGTCGGAGCGTAATTTCTGCGCGAAATTCCGTAGGTTCGGAGATCAACCCCTCAAATCGCGCCTTCAGTTTTTGGGCCAGGCCGAGAGCCGTCACGGTCGACGGTTGTCCTGCCGCAGTTTCGATTTGGGGCGGCGGAGGATTGGTCGGCGCAGGATTGGGAGCCCCACTCATGCGACCTTCTTGAGTGTGGAGAGGACCGGCTCTTTGGCGACTTTGTTTTGGAGTTTGATGAGTGCGTCCAGCAAGGCTTCCGGCCGGGGCGGGCAGCCGGCAACGTAGATATCGACCGGCAGGATTCGGTCCACACCTTGCAAAACTGCATAACTGCGATACATGCCCCCCGTGGAGGCGCAAGCACCCATAGCGATGACCCACTTTGGTTCCGCCATCTGTTCATAGATGCGTTTAACCGCCAGTGCCATCTTATAGGTCACGGTGCCGGCGACGATCATTACGTCGGATTGCCGGGGCGAAAAACGCATCACCTCGGCACCGAACCGCGAGATATCGAACCGGCTTGCCCCGGTAGCCATCAATTCAATCGCGCAGCACGCCAAACCCATCGGCATAGGCCAAAGTGAGTTCTTGCGAAACCAGTTGATCGCAGCCTCCAGACGGGTGACGACAACATCACCCTCCACTTTGGAATTATAGCCGATTTCCGTGTGTGTTTGCATCAGGGTTTCGCGAGGCGGGTTCTGCTTCGCGCCTGAAACCTAATCGGCCGATAAAACCGAGGCAAGCGGATTTTGGGACGTGATTTTGCCCAAATGGTCGGATAAATAGCTGGTCAGCGGCTTACCGAGCAGAGAACAGGGAGATGCCCAGTTTGCCGCTTGACAGCCGCACCCATACGAGTTCTAATTTCAAAGGCACCCGAGAACAAAAAAGAGCCGTTCTTGACAACTGGCAGGCAGCCAGGCGATTCCAGAGCCTCATCAAAGGCAGTTTATGAAGAACCCGAAGCGCGTTGTAGCGTTCACCCTAATCGAGCTTCTGGTGGTTATTGCCATCATCGCTATTCTTGCCGGCATGCTGCTGCCTGCCCTTACTAAGGCCAAACTCAAGGCGCAAGGAATTCAGTGCCTTAGCAATCTCAAGCAACTTCAGGTCGCCTGGCATTTGTATGCGCTCGACAATAAGGAAAGACTGCCGACCTCAGGCTATACTCGGCCGCTAGAGCCGACCGCTTGGATCGACGGCTGGCTGGATTTTAACCCCGGCAACCCGGACAACACCAATAGCGGCGCCTTCCGGGATCCCGCCCGCTCGAAATTCGCCAGTGTCTTAACCGCGGTTGGTGTTTACAAATGCCCCGCTGATCAAAGCAGAGTCCTCATCGGCGGCGTCAGCTATCCACGGGTACGAAGCCTTAGCATGAGCCAGGCCTTTGGGCCCGGCGATTGGCTGGATCCAGGCGGTTTTCAGGCAAACGTCAGCTCGAAGAAATACCGCGTCTATTACAAAACGAGCGATATCGTCAATCCCGGCCCCTCGAAATGCTTTGTTCTACTCGATGAACATCCGGACGGAATTAATGCAGGCGGTTTTGCCAATATGATGGTCGAGAACCCGGGAAGCGCCCGCATCATTGATTTCCCGGCAAGCTTTCATAATGGCGCCGGCGGAATTTCATTTGCCGACGGCCATGCCGAAATCCGTAAATGGGTCGACGACCGCACGAAACCCGCGCCTCGTTACAACAACAATTTGCAGCTTAATGTCGCCTCACCCAATAACGCGGACATGATCTGGCTGGCCGAACGCACTTCCAGCCGGAATTAGTAATCCCCGGCGTCGGCTGATGGTCCGCGCACCTGCTGGCTCTGGCATTCGCGTCGCACCTCCGGTGTGCTAACTTCCACAGCATGATTGGCAACCAGGCTCGCAGCGTTTGTTCATCGGTTTTCGTCGCCCTGGTTTCGCACTCAGCTATCGCTGCGCTTCCTGACGCAGATACGGTCATGAAGAATGTCCTCCACCGCAGCCAGGAAACAGCGCTCACAGGTGACAGTGACAAATACTCATATCAAAAGCATTCGATCGAAGAGGAGTTGGACGCCTCCGGAAAGCCAATCAAGACTACGGACAAAACCTACCAGGTTGTGCCAATCCTTGGGGTTCCATTTTCTCGCCTCATCAAAATCCAAAACCGCGACCTCACCGAAAAAGAAACCCGGGAACAGGACAAAAAGGAGCAAGAGTTCAGGAAGAAACTAGCCGAGCGTCAACCGGCGCAGATCGGCGCGACCAACAAGGAGGGACTCGACGAGCAGCTGATTAGCCGTTTCGTTTTCCAGGTTGAAGGCCAAGAAACCCTTCACGATCGTCCGGTGTTGATTTTATCTTTTCACCCCAAGCCGAACAACGGTCGCGAAAAGACGGTCGGCGACAAAGTCCTGGCGCGCCTGGCCGGCACTTTGTGGGTAGACGAGCAGGAATGGGAAATTGCCCAACTCAAACTTGGTTTGACTGCTGAACTCTCGTTAGGATGGTTTGGCATGGTCGGCTCGATCAAACAATTTGATCTGGCCATCGAACGTGCGCGATTACCCGACGGCGTATGGGTTGATACAAAACAAACACTCGAACTGGGAGGACGAAAGGTTTTTAGCACGATGCATTTTCGTAACGTCGAGGAGTCAACAAACTTCCGCAAACCATAGCCTGATGGAGTCCGCGGCTTTGGCATTCGTCAAGTCAAACGAATTGTTTTGACGTATCCTGCCGGTGCAATAACATTGCGCCGCTGCAATGGAGAGTTGTACGCGCCTATCTTAATACTGCTCACGTTGCGCGAAAACGTCACCTTTCATGAAATCCTATGAAAAACCTAACAACATTCCAAGCCGGAGAGCTTTTGCCCCTCTATTGTTCGGCAGCAGTTTTGTTGATCGCAGCAAGCGCCGTAGTCGCATCAGATTACCCGGCCACTATTCTGGGTGACAACCCTGTCTCCTATTATCGACTGGAAGAAACCTCGGGCAGTGTGGCTGCCGACTCTTCACTCAATCACTTTGACGGCACCTATGTACAAAACAGCACGGGCACTTACCCCCAATTGGTGCAACCCGGAATCGATACGAATTCCGTATTCTTCAACGGCGGAGCCAATTTTGCTCACGTCATCATTCCTTACAACATCCTGCTGTCCCCGACGACCGCCGATGGCAAGACCGGTGCGCCTTTTTCAGCCGAATGCTGGGTGCAGGCGACCAGCGACTCGCTCGCCGATTACACCTCGCCTCTGGCGATGTCAGGGGCTTACAGCGGGGCCTACGCTGCGAACGGCTCGGGCTGGAATTTCTATCAGACTCAAGGCCCTAATAGCAGTTGGGCCCTCTTCATTCGTGGCGGCTCAGTCTATGGCTTTAATAGTCTGGCCAAAGTTATCCTGCTGCAGTGGTATCACCTGGCCGTCACGTGGGACGGCACCGCTGCGACGTTTTATGTCAA
>Ga0310810_10006930_pt1 | contig 12857 bp, 10 predicted proteins | sample NCmetagenome_FD_207641 | JGI IMG/M metagenome (GOLD analysis project Ga0310810, IMG submission 207641) | Soil microbial communities from experimental microcosm in Duke University, North Carolina, United States - NC | ecosystem: Engineered > Artificial ecosystem > Soil microcosm > Unclassified ... | reverse complement strand
AGCGGGGAAAGTGCTCGAGCGGCGCGGCGTTCATCACGATCAGCGGCGGGTGGATGATCGGCCCGGCGTTCATCAGCGCCGCCGAGAGCGCATCGCCGCAATCCTCGATCATGTTCGGAAATGCTCGCCTGATGACGTCAATTGCATGATCTTTCCGCGTCAGCGGAAACACCCCGGTCGGCAGCCGCTTGGCGCGGATCGTGATCGCGACTTCGTGCGGTCCGTGCTTGCGCGTGAGCCACGGCAGCGTGCCGGTCTCGGCAAAGGCGGCGTCCGCGTGATTACCAGCGTCGCGCGCCGCTTTCGCGAAGATGTAGGAGCCGAAGCTGCCGGGCGGCAGGAACACGACCTGTCCGTCCGCGAGATGCGGCGCGACCGCCCCAGCGATGTCGTGGTGTGCGGTCGCCGGCGTCGGGCAAAGGATCAGTTCGGTGCCGCTCACCGCCGCCGCGATGTCGTTGGTGATGAGCGCGAGCTTCGCCTCATGCCGTCCGCGAAAATCATTCACCAGGATCACGCCGCCGGCCGCATTGTGCGCCTCGACCGCGGCGTGGTCGCGCCGCCACATCCGCACCTGGTGGCCGGCGAGCGTCATGTCGCCTGCGGCCGCAAACGAGCCGTTGCCGCCGCCGAGGACCGCGATTTTCATCGCAGGTCCATCTCCCGCAGCACGAAATGCTGCACCTTGCCCATGGCGTTGCGCGGCAGGCTGTCCACGAACACGTACTCGCGCGGCACCTTGAAGCGGGCGAGCTCTCTCAGCAGATGCGCTTCGAGCGCGCGTGCATCGCAGGCGCAGCCGGCGCGCCGCACCACATACGCAACCGGCACCTCCTGCCATTTCGGATCGGGACGGCCGATCACAGCAGCTTCCGCCACGTCGGGGTGCGCGATCAGCACGCGCTCGACCTCGGCCGGATAGATGTTCTCGGCCCCCGAGATGATCATGTTCTTCTTGCGATCGCGAATGAAGAAATGCCCGTCCGCGTCGCGCGTGCCGATGTCGCCCGAATGATACCAGCCCTCGCGCAGCGTCTCTGCCGTTGCCGGCGCATTGCCCCAGTATTCGAAGAACACGTTCGGCCCGCGCACCGCGACTTCGCCGGCCACCCCCGGCGCGACTTCCTCGTCCGCGTCATCGACCACGCGCGCCTCGCACATGAGACCCGGAAGGCCGGTCGATCCGGCGCGCTGGTCGCCGCCCGCACGCGTGTAGACCGCGATGGGGCAGGTCTCGGTCGAGCCATAGACCTGCAGCACCGGAACGCTACGAGACGTAAACGCGTCGACCAGGGTTTGCGGTACTTGGGTCGAGCCGGTGGTGAGCGCACGCAGGCAGCTGATGTCGGTCTCGCGCCAGCGCGGGTGCTCGATCGCGGCCTGCATGGTGGCTGGCACGAGTACGGTCAGCGTCGGCCTGTCGCGCGTGAGCGCATTGAGCATCGCATCGGGCGTGAAGCGTGGATGCAGGGTGACGGTCGCGCCGAGCTGCAAGGCTGGCGTGGTCTGGATGTTGAGCCCGCCGACATGAAACAGCGGCAGGATGGTGAGCACATGATCCGCCGCCGTCATGTCGTGCATGTGCTGGCTCATCACGGCGTTCCAGACGAGCGCCTCTTGGCGCAGTACCGCGCCTTTCGGGCGGCCGGTGGTGCCGGAGGTGTAGACGATCAGGAGCGGCGACGAGAGATCGACATGCGGGTTGCGCCCGTCGCCGCTGCCGGAGGCGAGCAAGTCATCGAACGATGGCGGGAAGTCGAGACCGACGATGCGCACGTCAGGCAACGCCTGTTTGAGCGGATCGATGACGGCCGCGAAGGCTTGCTCGACGACGAGCACCTTCACGCCCGCATCGTGCAGGATGAACACCTGCTCGGGCACCGCCAGCCGCCAGTTGAGCGGCACCAGCATCGCGCCGAGCCGTGCGCAGGCATAGAGCAGCACGAGGTAGTCGGGGTGATTGAGCGAGAGGATCGCGACGCGATCGCCGCGGCCGATGCCGAGCTGCGATTTCAGCGCGCGAGCGGCCGCGGCGATGCGCTGCGCCAATTGCGCGTAAGTACGTGTTTCGTCGCCGAACCGGATCGCGGGCTTGTCCGGCGCGAACGCCGCATTGCGGTCGATCAGGTCGGAGAGGTCCACTCACTCGTCCTTTTCGCCCGGCTCGTACAGCGTCTCGCGGCCGAGGCGGTCGAGGCAAATCTCCGCGGTCCACGGCAGCATCAGCGAGCCGCAGCGGCTGTCGCGATAGATGCGCTCGAGCGGCAGCGATTTCAGCATCGACTGCCCGCCGCAAGTGCGGATCGCCTTCGCCGCCAGCGCATTCGCGTTCTCCATCACGGTGTGCTGCGCCGCATAGGCGCGCAGCACCTGCTCCTTCGTGGGGTTCGCGCGCGCCTCGCTCACCGACTGGAACCAGAGCGCCTTGGTCTGCTCCAGCATCACGCGCATTTCGGCGACCGCGATTTGCTTGGTCGGGAACATGCGCCGCTTCACCGGCGGCGTGCCGGGCGCCTCGCCGCGCAAATACGCAACCGTGAAGTCGTAGGCGGCCTGGGCGAGGCCCATGTAGGTCGGCGAGAGGGTGAGGAACATGTGCGGCCACGAGGTCGCAGCGCGGAAATAGACGCCGTGCGGCATTAACAGCTCGCTCTCTGGCACGAACACATCCTTGAGCAGCAGTGTGCGCGAGACGGTGCCGCGCATGCCGAGCGGGTCCCAGTCTCCGACCACGCTGACGCCCGACGCGTTCGCCGGCACCGCGAGATAGAGCGTGTTGCGGCGGCTTGCCGTTTCGCCCTCAGCGCGCTCGGTGCAGAGGATGCCGTAGTAATCTGCAGCGCCGGAGAGCGAGGCGAAAATCTTCTTGCCGTTGACGATGAAGCCGCCCTCGACCGGCTTCGCCTCGGTCCCGAAGGCTGCCGCCCCTGCGGCGGCCGCGCCGCCCTCGGAGAATGGCTGCGAATAGATCGCGCCGCTCTCGACGATGCGGCGGTAATGCGTGCCGCGCGCCGCGTTGTGGGCCGCGCGTTCCCCTGCGCTCATCTCCAGATCGTCCGCGAGCGCGCCGGTCCACAGCGTCGAGCACACGTGCATGTTCCACGAGAGTGCGGTCGCGCCGCAGGAGCGGCCAAGCTCGGCTGCCGCGAGGCAGTAAGTGCGGAACGAAGCGCCGAGCCCGCCATGCTGCTTCGGGATGCAGATGCGCAGCAGCCCCTCGGGGTGCATGTCGCGGAAATTCTCGATCGGGAAGGTCGCGTCACGATCGTGCTGCGCGGCGCGGGGTGCGAGGACGCGCGTGCCGAAACGGCGCGCCTTGTCGATCAGCGCGGCTTCATCGTCGCCGAGCCGGAAGGCTTGGGCTGCGAAGATAGGCGCGTCGCGATTGTGATTGTCGAGCGTCGAATGGTTCATGCGCCGAGACTATCAGGCCGCAGGCTCAAGCGCATGATCGAGAAAATTGAAGATCGCGGCATCGAAGGCGGCAGGCGCCTCGAGGTTCGGCATGTGGCCGCGCTCTGCGATGCAGAAGTAATAGGCGCCGGGAATCTTGCTCGCCATTTTCTCCACGACCTGCACAGGCGCGTTGCGGTCGACCTCGGCCGCAAGGCACAGCACCGGCACCTTGATGGCGGCCAAGTTCGCGCGCTCGTCGAAGGTGACGAGGCATTTCACAGCGGCGCGATAGGTGCGCTCCGGCACGGCCGCGTATCCCTCGATGAACAGGGTACGACCCGCAGGGTCCGGATTTGGAGCCATGATGCCATCGGCCGCGCCGCGCGCCGCATCGGCCATGGTCTTGCCGGCATCGAGCGGGGCGAGCCGATCGGCTACGAATTTCTTCTGGAAATCGCCGGCCGGATTGCCGAACGCGGGCGATGTGCAGGAGAGCACGGCGGCGCGATAGCCGTCGGGCCGGCGGCGCAACAGCGTCTGCACCACCATGCCGCCCATCGAATGGCCGATTAGCACCGGCTTTTCGAGCGCGCTGTTTGCAATGGCGGTCTCGATATCCTCTGCGAGCGCATCGAACGTCATGGCATCGGTCGGTTCGCGTTCCCCGTAGCCGAGGAGATCGAGCGCAACCGGCTGATAGCCGCGCGCCGCAAAGCTTGCGATCTGCGGTGCAAACGAGCGCGCCCCGCCACCGATGCCGTGCAGGAAGACGACCGGGATCATAGCGGATTGCCCTCGCGTGCCGGCGTGGTCGCTTTGCCGAGCGTCTGCATCAGCCGGTTGGCCCAGGCGAACATCGCGACCGCATGGGTGAGATCGAGAATCTCGAGACCGCTCAGGCCCTGTGCGCGCAGCGGCGCAGCATCGGCGGGAGTGATCGCGGCGGGATCGCGCGTTAGCTTCGCGGCGTAGTCGACAATTGCTTTTTGGCGCGGATCGAGTGGCGCGTCGGCGCCATCGGCCTGGATGCGCGCCATCACGTCCGGCGCCTTGGTCAGCTCGGTGAAGCGCTTGGCATGCACGGAAGCGCAATAGGCGCAGCCGTTGATGCGTGAGGCCATCACGACGCTCAGCTCGCGCTCCGCGCGAGGGAGTCCTTTCGCGCCGAACATGATCGCGTTGTAGAGCGGGGAGCGCTGCTCCAGGGCTTCGGGATCATGCGCCAGCACCAGCGAATAGGCGCCGACCGTGCGGTTCGATGGCGTGATCTTCAGCGCAGTCCGTTGCGCGTCGGTCGCCGCATCGAGATCGACCGGCGCGAGCCAGGGCTGCCAGTCGAGCTCGCCTTGCGTGAAGTCGCGCATTACCCTGGTCATGCGGCGCCCTTGAGCATGCGCAGGCCCGCGAGCAGGCGCGACTGGAAATTCACATAGGCGATCAGCTGCGAGAGCGAGACGACCGCATGCGGCGACAGGCCGGCGCCGAGCAGTGCGTCGATATCAGCCTTGGTGGAGTCGGCGGGGTCCATCGTGACGCGATCGACGTGCGCCAGAATGCACTCGCCGCGCGCGCCATTGAGCGGATGCATCTCGCCGAGCGCGACGAGGCGGCGGTGGTAGTGCTCTTCGAGCACGGGATCGCGCAGCAAGCTCGCGACGCGTAGCGCAGCCGCTTCGCGCTCCGGCCGCGTCAGGCCGCCATGATGCGCAGGCGCGAAGATCGCATCGTCGCTGCCCTGGAGATGTTTCACCACCTCGGCCCGCTGGCGGCGCAGCGCGGCAAGACCGGGGACATCGGCGAGGCCCGCCAACGTGTCCATCACATCCGGGTTTCCGTCGCTCATATCTTCACGTCCGCCGGCTCGTCGGCGAGAAATTTGCCGAGGTCCTCATCCAGCACGTATTCGTCGCCGCGCAGCTCCGGATGGCTCCAGCCGGAAAGGCGCTGCCATGTACGGTGATAATCTTGCGCGAACAGGCCGTTGACCACACCGCGCGCGGCGCGCTCCGCGCCAAGGCTGATGGCCGGGATGTCACCCGAGATCGGCCCGTGGCTCATCGTTGCCGCATAGTTGAAGCAATGGATGCGGTTCACCCATTCGGCGCCATCCCGTGGGAGAAATTCGAAATGTGCCCCCAAATACGGATGTTCGGCCTGAGGATAATCGCTGCCGTCGGGCGCTCGGAAATAATCGCGCCAAAGCTGCACGTGTGGCTTCAACGATGCAAATTCCGGGCGCTGGCTCCAGTCGACCGCAAGTCCGGTCGCCAGGATCACGTGATCGAATGCCAGCCTGCCGCGCGTCGTATCGAGCACCACGCGGCCGTCACGGATGGACGCGGAGCGAACCGCGCACCGCGCGACAATCGAGAAATTCCTGTGCCGGCTGCAGCGGAGCATCGAGTTGCGCGGTGCCGGCACGCCCTGATTGTCGACGTAGTTCACGATCTCCCACTTCTGCGCATCGGTCAGGCTGTAGAAGCCCTGCCAGAAACCCGCGCTGCCGATGCCCATGTTTTTGTTGATGCGCGGCACGTCGGCGCGCCGCACCAGCATGGTCGCCCACGCGGCCCCATGCTCGAGCGCTTCTGCCGCGCAGTCGCAGGCGGTCGAGCCCGCGCCGATGACGCCGACCGTCTTGTCGCGCAGCTCCGAAAAATCGATTTCGCCGAGTGAGTGCATGACAAAGCGTGGATCGAGTCCCCGAAAGACCTCAGGCGTGTACGGCCCGCCGAGCCCGTCGCGCCCGTTCGCCAGCACGACACGACACGCCGCGACCTTGTAAGTGCCCGAGGCCGAACGCAGTCTCAGCAGAACAAACTCCCCGTCGCCCTCGATGTCTATCAATTCCGTGCCGTTCTCGACCGGCACGTCGATCATGCGGCGGTACCAGCGCAGATAGTCCATCCATTGCAGCCGCGGGATGCGATAGAGCCTGCTCCAGCCCTCGGCGCCGAACTGCGCCTCGAACCAGGCGCGGAACGTGAGGCTGGCAAATTGAAACGACGGTCCGGAAAGCTCCGGCGGCGAACGCAGCGTTTCCATCCGCGCGGTCGTCGCCCACGGGCCTTCGAAACCCTCCGCTGCCCGATCGAAGACGCGCAGGTTGCGCACCGCGAGACACTTCAACGCGAACGCCGTGCTCAGGCCCGCCATGCCGGCACCGATGATCGCAACGTCAGCGACCTGCCCGTATTGCGGGTGCACACGCGGCTCGAGCCAGTCCTTTGCGGGCGGCAGCGTGAGCAATTCGAGGTCGCGCCGGAACCGCGCCTCAAGCCCGGCGAGCGACGCGTCGGGTTCGGGCTTGCGCTGTTCCGTCATCAGGCGATTGTGGCACTGCGTTGCATGGTCGGCTACGCTTTAGCCGGGCAGGGGACCGAATGAAATACTCCGTCTTTTCATTGCTGCGCGAGGCTTTACGCGGCCACTCCGGCTGGACGCCCGCCTGGCGCAAGGCCGAGCCGAAGGCGGACTACGACGCGGTGATCGTCGGCGGTGGCGGACATGGGCTTGCGACCGCCTACTATCTCGCGAAAGAACACGGCATCGCCAATGTCGCCGTCCTGGAGAAGAGTACGATCGGCTCCGGCAATGCGGGCCGCAACACCACGATCATTCGCTCGAATTACCTGCTGCCCGGCAACGAAGCCTTCTACGAACTGTCGATGAAGCTCTGGGAGGGGCTGGAGCAGGATTTCAATTACAATGCGATGGTGAGCCAGCGCGGCGTGCTCAACCTCTATCATTCGGATGCGCAGCGCGACGCCTATGCGCGGCGCGGCAACTCCATGCGGCTGCACGGCGTCGATGCCGAGCTGCTCGACCGCGCCGCGGTGCGGCGCATGGCGCCGTATCTCGATTTCGAGAACGCGCGCTTCCCGATTCATGGCGGGCTGCTGCAGCGGCGCGGCGGCACGGCGCGGCATGACGCGGTGGTGTGGGGCTACGCGCGGGGCGCGGATATGCGCGGCGTCGACATCATCGAGAACTGCGAGGTCACCGGTATCGATATCCGCGACGGCCAAGTCACCGGCCTCGACACGACGCGCGGTGCTATCCGCGCGAGAAAAATCGGACTTGCTGTCGCCGGCAACACGTCGCGCGTCGCTTCGCTCGCCGGCTTGCGCCTGCCGATCGAGAGCCACGTGCTGCAGGCCTTCGTGTCGGAAGGCCTCAAGCCGGCGATCGACAGCGTGGTGACCTTCGGCGCCGGTCACTTCTACATCAGCCAGTCCGACAAGGGCGGGCTCGTCTTCGGCGGCGACATCGACGGATACAACTCATACGCCTGGCGCGGCAACTTGCCGGCGATCGAGGACGTGATGGAGGCCGGCATGGCGCTTTGGCCGGGGCTTGGGAGGCTGCGCATGCTGCGCCAGTGGGGCGGGCTGATGGACATGTCGATGGATGGCTCACCGATCATCGATCGCACGGGCGTCGACGGCCTCTATCTCAACTGCGGCTGGTGCTACGGCGGCTTCAAGGCGACGCCGGCCGCCGGCTGGTGCTTCGCGCATCTGATCGCGCGGGACGAGCCGCACGCGGTCGCCGCCGCGATGCGGCTCGATCGCACGGTGACCGGCGCGATGATCGACGAAAAGGGCGCCGGCGCCCAGCCGAATTTGCATTGAGGGATGAATGGCAGGACTTCAAATCTCCGCTCGTCCCCGCGGAAGCGGGGACCCAGCACTTTGGCCAAGAACTGGATGCCCGCTTTCGCGGGCATGAGCGGAGAAGCCTAAGTGCGTATCCCCTGTCCCTTTTGTGGTTCGCGCGGCAACGACGAGTTCACCTATCTCGGCGACGCGAGCGTGCGGCGGCCCGATCCGGCGGCGCCGGACGCGATGCGGGCGTTCCACGATTACGTCTATCTGCGCGAGAACCCGTCCGGCCTGCACCAGGAGCTCTGGTTTCACGGCAGCGGCTGCCGTTCGTGGCTGATCGTGACGCGCAACACGCGCACGCATGAGGTCAGCGAGGTGAAACTCGTGGGCCGTGGAGGCGAGGCGTGAGCTCGCATCGCCTTGCGAGCGGCGGGCTGGTCGACCGCGCGCAGCCGCTGTCGTTCTCGTTCGACGGCGAAGCCCGCTCAGGATTTGCCGGCGATACGATCGCCTCCGCGCTGATCGCAAACGGTGTGAAGCTGGTCGGCCGCTCGTTCAAGTATCACCGCCCGCGCGGAATTCTGACCGCGGGCTCGGAAGAGCCGAATGCGCTCGTCGAACTCCGCACCGGCGCGCGCCGCGAGCCGAACACGCGCGCGACCACGGCGGAGCTTTACGACGGGCTCGTCGCCACCAGCCAAAATCGCTGGCCCTCGCTGCGCCATGACATCGGCGCGGTGAACGACTGGCTTTCTGGCTTTCTCGTTGCGGGTTTCTATTACAAGACTTTCATGTGGCCGGCGAAGTTGTGGGAAGCGGTGTACGAGCCGCTGATCCGCCGCGCAGCGGGTCTCGGACGTGCTGCCGGCGCAGAGGATCCGGATCATTACGAGAAAGCCTTCGCGCATTGCGACGTGCTGGTGATCGGCGCGGGGCCTGCCGGGCTGATGGCGGCGCTGGCCGCCGGACGCGCGGGTGCGCGCGTGATCCTCGCCGACGAGGACTTCCGGCTCGGCGGTCGTTTGCTGGCGGAGCGCTACGAGATCGACGGCAAGACCGGCGTTGACTGGGCTGCGCAGGTCGAGGCCGAGCTCGCATCGATGCCGGACGTGCGCATCATGCGCCGCACGACAGTGACCAGCGTATTCGACCATGGCCAGTATGCGGCAATTGAACGCGTCAACGATCATGTGCCAGTGCCTCCCGAGCACGAGCCGCGCCATCGACTTTGGAAAATCGTCGCCAAGCGCGCCGTGCTGGCGGCGGGCGCGCTCGAGCGCATGATCGCGTTCGGCAACAACGACCGGCCTGGCGTGATGCTGGCGAGCGCGATGCGCGCCTATATCAACCGCTACGCCGCGACGCCCGGACGGCGCATCGCGGTCTTTACCGACAACGACGATGGCTGGCGCACGGCGGCTGACGCGCACGCGGCGGGGATCGAAATCGTGGCGGTCGTGGACTCGCGCGCCGAGCCGCCCGGCGAATTCAAGGCGCTTGGCGTCAAGGCGATCACCGGTGCGCTGATCACCCACGTGCACGGGACGCTGGGCGTCGAGGCGATCGATGTGATCGAGCACGGCCGCACGACGAAAATCGAGTGCGATGCGCTCGCGGTCTCGGGCGGCTGGAACCCGGCCGTGCATCTCACCTGCCATCTCGGCGGCAAGCCGGTATGGACCGAGGAGATCGCCGCCTTCACGCCCGGCACGCTGCCGCCCGGCATGCATGTGGCCGGCGCGGCGAATGGCGCACTCACGCTGGCGCAATGCCTCACCGGCGGAATGGCGGCGGGCGCGATGGCGGCGGTCGAGTGCGGCTATCCGATGGCGTCGATTGCGCTGCCGCGCGCGGACGACGAGCCCGCAAGCATCACCGCGTTCTGGCGCGTGAAGGAGAGCCGCGCTAAGGCCTTCGTCGATTTTCAGAATGATGTGACCGTAAAGGACATCGCGCTCGCCGACCGCGAGGGCTTCAGCGCGGTCGAGCACCTGAAGCGCTACACCACCCTCGGCATGGCGACCGACCAGGGCAAGATCGCGAACGTCAGTGGGCTTGCGATCCTCGCGGAGCTGTCCGGCCGCAGCATTCCTGACGTTGGCACCACGACGTATCGACCGCCCTATGTGCCGGTGAGCTTCGGCGCGATGGCGGGGCATCATCGTGGCCGCGACTTCCGCCCGATCCGGCTCACGCCCTCGCACCGGTGGGCTAGCGCGCAGGGCGCGACGTTCGTGGAAACGGGTCCGTGGTTGCGCGCGCAGTACTATCCACGCGCCGACGAGAAGGACTGGCTTGAGACCGTGAACCGCGAGGTCAGGACAACCCGCGGCAGCGTCGGCGTGTGCGATGTCTCGACCTTCGGCAAGATCGAGATCGAGGGCGCAGACGCTGCCGTATTTCTCGATCGCGTCTGCGCCAATACGTTCTCCACGCTTTCGGTCGGCAAGGCGCGCTACGCCCTGCTGCTGCGCGAGGACGGCTTCGTGATGGACGACGGGACCGTGGCGCGGCTTGCGCCCGAGCGCTTCGTCATGATGAGCACGACCGCGAATGCGGTGCGCACCATGCAGCATCTCGAATTCTGCCATCAGGTGCTCTGGCCGTCGCTCGACGTGCAGCTTGTCTCGGTCTCGGAGCAATGGGCGCAGTTCGCGATCGCGGGCCCGCGCTCCCGCGACGTGCTGCGCAAGCTGATCGACGAGAAATACGATGTGGGCGACAAGGCGCTGCCGCACCTCGGCGCACGCGAGGTGACGGTCGGCGGCATCGGTGCGCGGCTCTATCGGCTCTCGTTCTCGGGCGAACTGGCCTACGAGCTGGCCATCCCGGCGCGTTATGGCGACGCTATGATCCGCGCCATCATGGCGGCAGGCGAGGAATTCGGCATCGCGCCCTACGGTACGGAGGCGCTTGGCGCGATGCGCATCGAAAAGGGCCATGTGTCCGGCAACGAGATCAACGGGCAATTGACCGCGCGCGATCTCGGCCTCGGGCGCATGGTGTCGGGCAAGAAGGATTGCATCGTCCGGCTTTGCTTGTGAAGGACCGGCCCGCGCTCACGGGCTTTCGTCCGGTCGATCGCAAGGCGCGGCTGCGGGCGGGCGCGCATTTCCTTGCCGTTGGGGCCACGGCAACCATCGAGAACGACCAGGGCTACATGACCTCGGTTGCGTTCTCGCTGACGCTCGGCCACTGGATCGGGCTTGGCGTCATCGCATACGGGCCGCAACGCGTCGGCGAGCGCGTGCGCGCCTACGATCCGGTGCGCAACGGCGATGTCGAGGTGGAAATCTGCAATCCGGTGTTCTTCGATGCCGAAGGAGCGCGACTCCATGGTTAGTCTCGCCGAACGCTCCGCGCTCTCGGGGATCGCCGTGCCTGGCCGTTATGGCCGCGCTGGAGCAACCGGCATCATGATCAAGGAGCGCACCGACCTTGCCTTCGCCAGCGTCACAGCCAGGCGCGAAAAACATTTCGGGCTCTTCAATGCCGTTAACACCGCGTTCGGCATCGCCTTGCCGGACGGGCCGCGCCGGGTGACACGTGGACACGTCACGTTCGCAGGCGTTGGCCCGGATCAGTGGATCGCAAGCGCTGATGGGGCCGATGCGGCCGGCTTCGCCGCCCGCGTGCGCGCGCGCATCGGCCCGTTTGCGGCGGTGTCCGACCAATCGGATGCGCGGCTCGTGTTGCGCCTCAGCGGGCCGCGCGTGCGCGATGTGCTCGCCAAGGGCGTGCCGATTGATCTGCATCCGAAAGCCTTCAAGCCCGGCGATGTCGCGTGCACGATCGTTGGCTACATCAATACGCAGATCGACATGCTCGACGAAGCGACTTGGCAGCTTGCGGTGCCGCGCAGCATGGCGGGAAGCTTCTGGTCGTGGCTCACCGCCTCCGCGGCCGAGTTCGGTTACGACGTGAGGGGCGCGTGACGCATCCGCTCGATCCATTGTTCCGGCCGCGCAGTGTTGCGGTCATCGGCGCATCGAGCGATCCGAGCCGGATCGGCGGGCGGCCCGTGCGCTTCACCAAGCATGGCTTCAAGGGCCCGATCGTGCCGATCAACCCGAACCAGAAGGAAATCCAGGGACTGCCCGCTTACGCAACGATCAAGGACGCGCCAGGCGAGATCGATCAGGCGATCATCGCGGTGCCGGCCAAGGCCGCAATGCAGGCGGTGGACGACTGCATCGCCAAGAACGTGAAGGCCGCCGTCATGTTCTCCTCCGGCTTCGCCGAAACGGGCGCCGAAGGCCGCGCCATGCAGACCGAACTGGCGCGGCGCTGCGCGGCCGGCGGCATGAAGCTGGTCGGGCCGAACAGCCTGGGCATGCTCAACACGCGCATCGGGCTCTACTCGACCTTCTCGTCCTACTTCGATCCGCTTTGGCCGCGGGTCGGCCCGGTCGGCATCGTCAGCCAGAGCGGCGCCTTCGGCACCTACTTCCTTGCGATCGCGGCGGAGCGCGGGCTCGGCTTTTCGCATTGCGTCGCAACCGGCAACGAGGCCGATGTCGATGTCGCCGAATGCGTCGACTGGCTCGCCGGCGATCCCGACACGGGCGTGATCATGATCTATCTCGAAGGCTGCCGCGACGGCGCGCGGCTGCGCGCCGCGCTTGCGCGGGCGGCGGCGAACCGCAAGCCGGTCGTCGCCATGAAGGTCGGCGTGTCGGAGCAGGGGGTCGCGGCGGTCGCGTCGCACACGGGTTCGCTGGTCGGCTCGGATGCCGTGTTCGACGCGGTGTTCCGCGAATACAACGTGCACCGCGCGCGCTCGATCGACGAACTGGTCGATGTCGCCTATGCGTGTTCGGGCAGCGTGTTCCCGAAAACGCCGCGCGTCGGCGT
>Ga0310810_10006929_pt1 | contig 12858 bp, 7 predicted proteins | sample NCmetagenome_FD_207641 | JGI IMG/M metagenome (GOLD analysis project Ga0310810, IMG submission 207641) | Soil microbial communities from experimental microcosm in Duke University, North Carolina, United States - NC | ecosystem: Engineered > Artificial ecosystem > Soil microcosm > Unclassified ... | reverse complement strand
TGCGCCGCGGGCCAATCGCCACGCAAATGGTTCGGACTGGCTGATTCCCTGGTTCTTCAGCGCCCACGTGTGTCCGCCGTCCACGCTCTTGTACACTCCGCGGCCAAACCCGGAAACGTAGAGAACACGCGCGTCGACGGGGCTTGTCGGATCGAGCAAGATGTGGGTGGCGGCGGTCTCATCCATTCCATTATTCGATTTTGCCCAGGTCTTACCGCTGTCATCGCTGCGGCACACACCACCTTTGTAAGCCGAGACCGCAGTATGCCGCCACATTTTCGGACGCGGCAGGTCATGCGTACCGCTGTTCACACTCCAAGCCCGCCCTTTCACCTTCGGATCGAAGACCATCCAATACGTCGTGTTCGTCCAGTGGTCTGGAACACCCATCGTTGCGCTAGTCCAGGAAGTACCTCCATCCTCGCTGCGGAAGGCCCCAATATCCGTATATGTAATAAAAATGCGTTTGGGGTCGAATGGATCAAAATGCACGCCGTAATTGGTGGTCACATCAAGCCCGACAGTGCTCCAGCCTTCGTCGTCAACCTTGCGCGAATACACTCCGTCCCAGGTCGCGCCGCCATCGGTGGTGCGCATCGTACGGCCAAAGTCTGTACCATACGCAAGGTTCGGATCCTGGTCGGCCACAGTCATGTTCAGCGGATTCTCGCCCCAAGTAACGCCAAACCGGTCTGTAATCCAGTCGTCGTGAACGTTCTGCGCGGGGCCAGAGGATTCTTTCCACACCAGCTGCCAGTCATCGCCCGCATTTGTAGTCTTGGCAATGCCAAGCCAGGTTTTCCAGCCGAGTTTGAGGTCACTATAAGAGAGATACGCGGTATCTGGATGATGCAGGCTCGTTGCGACAGCGCGAATTTTCGCGCCGCTGCCGGGAAGTACGCATTCGCGCCAGGTTGTCCCCCCATCGCTGGAGCGGAACGCTCCCCGCTCGGATGTGAAGTAAATCATCGGTTGTTCGCCAGAACCGAACCCGAGACTAAAGTCCCTCGCAGTCGCGGGCAACGGGAGAGTGCGAACGCGCGCCCCTGCCACAGTTGTAAGAGAGTTCGCCGCACCTACAAATAATCGTCGCTCCCCGGGTTTAGATTGCGGGTCAACCCACAGGCGCCGCACGTTCGAGGGCAGATCCGCCTGTTTCCGCCAATGTTCTCCCGAATCGCGAGAGACAAACAGGTTTGGATTCTCCTTTCGACCCGCGACAACGTAGAGCAGCCGAGAGTCGGCGGGATCAATCGCCATCGCGTACATGCCGCCGCCCAATGGATCCGAGGGGGCGACAATGGTTTCATCCGCGTGGTCGGAACTCATCTTCACACCACGCACGGTCGACGGGGCTGGAGACACCAGCGCCCAAGTTTCTCCATCATCCCGGCTCCGCCACAATCCAGTGGCGTGCGCGTACATCGTCTTGGCATCGTGGGGATCGAAAACAAAGAAGTTCACCACCCCGCGAAGGTTGAACATCCGCCAGGTTCGACCGCCATCGTGGGTGATGTAGGAACCAGTCATGTCGCACGAAATGAGCACGGTGTTGGCATCGTGCGGACTGACGGTCGGATTAAACATTGCGCCGCCGCCGCCGGGACCGACGATCCGGAATCCGCCTGGCCTTTCGGCGAGAGCGCTGGCCAAGCACACTACGACAAAAATAATGAGTCGAATAAGGATTCGGAGTTTCATTAGCTCCTGCATGGTCTTGCGAAAGCGGCGTAATTCCGCTCTCTTGTTACATCGCCGACGATGAGATCGGGAATCGCAATGCGCGTGAGTTCTGGCCAAGCGCTGCGAGCAAACGGATTGCTCGCAGCGTTCGGTTCTTAGAACGTTATCCTTAGCCGCAAGCGCACCGTGCGACGGCTGTCCACACCTTCCTGGGTGTAAGTATTTAGCAGGCGACCGAAATCGTCATTGAGGTTGACCTGATCGGCCGGGATATAAGGTTTGAAGGTTGCTGGATCAACAGCAACGGAAAAATCTCCCAAATTTGCAAACGAGCCGCCGCCTCCTCCATCGTCCGCGTTCGGAGAGAATAGACGGTGATTGAAGATGTTCTGGACATCAGCGCCCAACGTTGCTGTCACACGCTCTCCGAAGTGGAAGTCTTTGTGAAGACCTAGATTCACTCCCCAGGTGCCAGGCCCGTACAAAAGATTGCGCTTGGCTAGGTTGGGATTGCTTAGTACGTCGGCTCCAATCGGGGGAAGGTCGAAAGCAGCGGGGTCCCAGATCTGATTACCGTTTCTGTGATTTACGTCGCCGATCACGACAGGTCGGTACGACGGACCGTTGAAGTCGCCAACAGCATCCACTGATGCAACGCCGATATTACCCAGGGCCACCGGGCCACAGTTGTCGCAAATCCAAAAAGGAGTGAAAGCTGTTCCTGTTTTAGCGAACATGTTGAAACTGGTCTGCCATCCTCCGATCAACGCGTCTGCCCAGCCAGAGAAGCCGGATCCGTAGGCCCTACCTCTCCCCACCGGCAAATCCCAAACTCCATAAGCCACAACCCTATTTTTCGGGATCCACGAGTCCTGTCCATAGTCGCGATTGGGATCAAAAGGATTCCACGCCAGACCACCTAGACTAGAGTTGCCCCAATCTAGCGCGGTCGTCCTCTGATCAGCATAGGTATAAGCGAAGTTCAACAACAAACCATGCGAATAGCGGCGCTCGAACTGGGCCTGGAATGCATTGCTGCGTCCGTGCCCAAAGTTTCCGTAATTCGCCAGGTAGTCCCCCAAACCGGGTAGTGGTTGACGTGCAAGGTCCGCGGGTGAGTAGTCGCAGTCCCCATTGTTGATTGGATCACAGGGCGTAACACCATCACCGATTGTGGTTCCAAACGGCACGTCACTTGGTGCGATTTCGTTCAAGTCGACACCCGCAATGAGTCCACTCATGCTACTTCCAAGATAGGAGAAGCGAATCGATGTATCTCGCATCACCTCACGTTCGTAAGTTGCGTTGTACTGCTGAATGCGGGGCTGCTGTAAGCCAGCGGGAACAGGGTTGATGGACGGAATGCCACCGAAACCCGATCTGACCGTGCCGCCGGTGAGGGGACTGAATCCGTGATTGAATCCCGGCCAACCTGCAAAAGGGGTTGGATTACCAGATGCATCAGCGTTTCTCTTTGTAACACTTTGGTTGAAAGCATTTGTGGCGAGCGGGTCGCGTATGCCTTGGGCAGCAGAGGTGGGGAAATATATCCCCCATCCTCCCCGAAGTGAGGACTTATCGGTCAACCGGAACGCGAATCCAACTCGGGGAGCGATGTTGTTCTTGTCCGTTCGAACTAAACCGCGCCCAATGCCTAGCCCTGACTGTGAAGCCGTTACGATTGGTCTTGTGTCAGCAATCCGAGTGTCCAAGAACGGCAACGTTTTTGACGAAGGGACAATGAAGCGACCTTTGAGACCGGTCGTCGGGTCAACGAACTTCGGATCGAAGTTGACCAACATATCGTTGTTGTCAATGAAGGGTGTGATCACTTCATACCGGATCCCCAAGTTGAGGGTGAGGCGTTGGCTTACCTTCCAGTCATCCTGGAAGAAATAGCCAGTTTCCCAGTTGTAAACATCCATCGGGTTAGGTCGCGGCAAATTAACGTAGCTGACACTGGAAGAGCCCAGTCCTAAGAGAAACGGAACCAATGTGTTTGCACCCGAGCCGGCATAGGTTGTCAAGCCACGCACATTTTGGCGATTCTTAGCGAAGCCGTCCACAGCGTTGTTCTTCACAAAATCAGCGCCCATCTTGAGGCTGTGCTTCTTGACAACCCAAGTAAGAGTATCTCCGAACGTAGCGAGATTCTGGTCCTCTGACCTATCGGTATCCCGATTGCCGTTAGCGAAGGTCGCATAGACGTTGCTGAAACTCACGGCCGGGTGGCCGAACGTTGCTAGTTCCCCCGCACCCGTTACTGCGCCGTACGCATCGACATCGGATTGATCGAATCCAATACTCGAAAGGAATCCTCCGAGTGTCGTGTTGCTGTGTATATATAGTTTTTCTCGATTGATACCGCCGCGAATCTCGTTGATGACATGCGTGTTGAAAACGCGATTGTAGGAAATGGAAACCGTGTTGTTTCGACGCTCTTGCTGCTTGAGCCCGAGCCCGGGATAGGCACCCACGACAGATTGATTGGCGATCGTCGCTCCGGAGCCGGTGTAGACGACGTACACACGATCCTTGTCGCTGAAATCGTGGTCAACGCGCAATGTTCCGGTATCGATGACGCTTCGACCGGGCAGAATCGTGTGGTATCCGGGAATGCGCCCACGTCGATCAATGGGAGCACCAACACCGATCTTCGGAAAGTACAGATTTATCAAAGCCTGGGTTGTGGGGTTCAGCAGGCGGGACGGAATCGTAATGAACTGCTGGCCCAACCCTCCTACTGTGTCGTTGGCAATCTCTTCAGGGGTGAGAGTCACACCTGCAGGAACATCGGGCTTCACTGCAGTGCTCGAGCTTGAGCTTGAATCAGGCAACAAAGAAAAGTCGCCAGTCCAAAATGTCGGATGCGGCAAACTGTTCGACCTGACCTGAACTGGCGAGCGGTCCCAATTTCTTTCATAGGAGGTGAAGAACCATGTGTTCTTTACCTTAGGAAGCGGTCCACCGAAGGACCCGCCGATATCGGTTAGATTGAAGTACGGGTTGGGGTATGTACTCTGACCAGGATACGGTGCGAATTCCTGCTTGCCGATGATGTCCTGCGAAGTCCAGGCGGCAAGCGCCGAATTCTTGTTGTTGTAAAAAGCCGATCCGTGATAACCCGCGCCTCCGCGCTTTGTGGTAACGCGAATGTTCGAGATGCCCGCAAACTCGGCACTAAAATCATTCGAGAGAACGTTGATGTCGGCAACCGCTTCCAGGGAAGGCTTGCTGTGAGTCGGCGAGCCGGCGATTCCGCCGTTTGAGCGTTGTCCGTCCAACGTGAAATTGCCACCGTAGCTCTGGGCTCCGAGAAACTTGAATTCTCCGTCATCCGACCCTTGCGTGATGTTGGGATTGAGATAAAGAAAAGAGTAAACATCTCGGCTGTCGCGCGGAAGATCTATCACCGCACGGCTGTCGATCGTGTCACTAATCGTCTGATCCTCAGTATCGATAGGCGCGGCCTCCGCGGTTACCACGATCTGCTCTCTGCTCCCGGACAATTTCAATACCGCGTTGGCGCTCAGCACATCGCTACCGGTTAGCATCAATCCGGTAATGTCTTGCGTATCCATTCCCGGTGCGCCTATGGAAACCTTATAGCTCCCCGGCCTGAGGCCGAAGACTTGATATTCGCCCTGTGCGTTCGTATTCGCTTCGCGTGTCGTATTCGTAGCAAGATCGAGGATGACGACTTTTGCATTTGGAACCACTGCGCCGCTGGGGTCGGTGACTGTGCCCCGAATCGTACCGAGATCTGTGCCTTGCGCCAGCAGCAACTGCGCGGATCCAACGCTGACCGCGAGCGCCAATAGAATAGCCAGACATTTTGCAAGCTTCATGGTGGGACTCCTGACCTGGGAAGGCTCCCAAGCACTAGCCCTTGTAAACCAAAACGTCGACGGAAAGCAAGAAATAAATAAATTATCGTAAGTATTCGACAGTGATCGCAATGTATAGGCAAGATTGGATCGGACCTCGGGCTTGCCGCACCGTACGGCAGGGGGGACATCGTCCCTCTCTGCTTGTTGCGGGCCGCAATCGCGGGATTGGACGCCGGAAGAAGGATGATGATAGAAAGCAATAGCAAGGCAGGAGAAAGTCAGCCGGGAATCCCGATTAATCAAAGGGATACGATATTCGTTCTAAATTGCCTTTGACGATCGGCACACGAGGAACTCCCAATGCGTCGCAGAGACCTGCTGAAGAGCGCGATAATTCTACCTTCTCTGAATCGTCTCCCTCTTGCAGCCGTCGCGACCGGGAATGATGCACTCTGTTTCCCGCAAACCCCACGGGAGCGTCTGAACCAGGGACCCTTCGACATTGAACAGGACCAGGGCTGGCAGACCATTCTGTTCACTACTCCCTCGGAAAAGCCTTTGCGAAATCCGGGCTTTGGACTCGTGGGATACAGCTGGGAAGAAAGTGGGCCATCGCTTGCGGCTCGCGCGGGCCGAGAAAGTCTGGAGCAGCATGTAGAAAAGATCTCAAAGTTGCCATTCGTCGACGTCCTGTACATTCGCTGCGATTGGCGCAACGTGCAGTCGCGGCCCGGCCGCCTAGATCTGGATCCAGTTTGGGCATTAACCCTCGACGCGGCCCGGCGCAAGGGCCTGCGGGTCGCGTTTCGGGTTCAACTCTCGAACACTTCATTTCAGCCCGAAGAGGTAGCCCTGCCTCCCTTCTTGCGCGATCGTATTCCGCTGGTCAACATCGGCAAGATCTCCGGCAAGGGGAATGCACAGTATCGCGAGCCTCGCTACGACCATCCCGAGTTTCAGAAGGCGTTCAGGGAATTGACCGAGCTGCTCGCCGCGCAATTTGATGGCAATCCGCTGATCGAATGGGTGGATTTGATGCAGTATGGTTTTTGGGGGGAGGGCCATACTAGCAACTATCCCAATCCCTTCCCTGATTACATGACCGCTGAACGGACTTCCCTCAGCATGACGGAACACCAGCTGGCTGCATGGAAGAAGACTCCGCTTGCGGTGAACACTCAGCCCGACATCAGCAATGTGGGTAATCGCGCGGTGATCGACATGGCCCTGCGGGCTGGAAGCTGGTTGCGATCCGACAGCATCATCGTGGAGGAGCCCATTCAGATCGACCAACTTGCCAACCGTCCACCGTGGCTGGCCGCCATCATGGAGGATGGATACTTCCGGCAATACGACACGCAGAAACTGTCGACCGATGCGGCCGGCATCAATGTGCTGGAGAATTACATGTTGCACGTCCTCGACCTGGGAGCCAATTACTGGGCGCTGTGGACCGAAGCCGATAACCTGGCTCGATACTATGAAATGTATCCGCGCGGGTTCGATCGGCTGCGTGCCCAAATGGGATACCGCCTGCGGCCTTCATGGGTCTGGCAGCGCAAGCGGTACGACACGTTCGAAGTGATCGTCTGCGTCAGCAATCGTGGAGTATCAGGCGTTTCGGGAGTACTGTGGCTACAACTCGAGAGTCCCGACCAAAAACTGAGCTTGCGAGGAACTCTCGATCCAGGGCATCCCCATGCGGGCGGGTTGCGGCAAGCGTCTTTTCTGCTTCCCAAGGGGTACGCGGGCAAGCTCAATCTTTCCGCCCAGCTTGAGATTCGCCCTGGCACAATCAAACCTGTGGCTTGGGCATGCGAGCAAGCGTTAAATCCCGACGGCTCGATCAGCATTGAACTTAAGGACGCAAACGATCGGAGCTGGCGCAAAGGAGTATGAGGTGCTGCTCACCGTCCCCTCTGTTGAAGTGCGATCGACATGCAGATTTGGACTGACGGCGCGACGTCAGCGATCGAAGGTGTGAGGAGGGAACGATCCCGCAACGCTCGTATAAATGCAGCCGTCTCGTGGTAAAAACCGTTTATGAGATCTTCCGGCACGTCGTCGGACGCCCACTCCTCAGTGACCAGCACTTCGTTGCGATACGCCAGCCAACCACGTTTCCTGCCAAACGGGCATGTTATCGAGATGCGAAATCCGTCGCCGCAAAGATTGTAGGTCTCTTCAACCATTCCGGCAGTGGGCAGTACATCAATTCGTCCTTCGACGCCGCTTCGAAAATGCAAATCGATGGCATACCAGTCAGTCGTACCGACCATCGTCGTGCGAAATTCGAATCCTTCCACTTCGCCGGCAATGTAGCGGAGCGTATCCACCGCATGCACCGCGGTAGCCCAAAGGAATTCGCGCTCCGATCGCGCGTGCCTCGCCAGGGTGCAGTGGACATAACGAACCGAACCGGCATTGCGCGCCCACTCCAGGGCGCGGTTCAAAAAAGGCATAAAGCGGCGATTCACCGACACCATGTTCGGAGTGCCACTTTCCGCAGCTTTTTTCGCCAACTCTTCTACTTCGGCCAAAACGGAACCAAGAGGCTTTTCGACCACGCAAGCTATGTGCCGGTTTAACAGAAGAATCCCTGTCTCAGAAATTCTTTCCGGTGGAACCACCGCGATACAGCCATCAATTTCCTCGCGCGATAGCATCTCATCAATGTTCCCATAACTGGCTTTGAATCCGTATTGCTGGCCAAATCTTTGCGCCCGCTCGATTCGAATATCGCAAGCTGCCACCAGCGCTATTGCCTGCGGGTGCTCGGACTGGTATCGCGCGAGCGGAATTGCGTGGCCGACCTCTGCGTGTTCGCCGCACCCGATCAGCGCCAACCGAATCATGGAAGGCTTATTCATGGACTCGTGCGAACCAGTGGAACTTCCTCAGGATGGGTCACGTTCGCGGGCGGGTTCGGATTTCCGCGGATGAAGAACAAAGATCCGCCCACGGCGAAGGTCAGCAGCGCGAACCAGATGACCGTCAGACGCTGGTTGGAGGGCACATCGAACAACAGCAAGAGGCTTAGACCCCCAATGGCGCAGATTGTCCGGCTCAAAAAGCGAAATACCGGGGCAGTGAAATCGGCCGAGTCTTTCAGTTCCTTACCTACATCGACAGGCGTATTCAAATTGCGGAAGAGCCGCTCTCGTGCCGGCCAGTCTCCACGGTCCAACAGCATGCTCAAGAAGAAAACGCCGAAAGAAGATGGGATGATAATCGCCACCTGCTGTATCAGGCTCCAGTGATACACAAAAGCCCCAAGGATTCCCAGAACCAGTCCGGTGGCAAACGAAGCTAGGCCGGACCAAGGCGGCGTGCGGCGCACGGCAAGACCAAGCAGCGCCGGGGGACCGTAAGCCAGAGACATCAACGTATTGAACGTGAGCATCACCTGAAAGACACTTTGCCCGCTCGCGGCCATCATCACCGCAATCACGGTGGTCGCGCCTCCAATTAGAAATGTTGTGATCCATCCCACCACAAGCAACTCCCGGTCTCCGGCTCGCTTTCGCAGCAACGCCTGGTACATATCCTTGGTAAGAATGGCGGATTTGAGATTGAACTGGGCTGACAGATTTGCCATGGTCGCGCTGAACATGGCGGCGAGCATCACTCCGATCAGGCCGTGAGGAAGCAGGGTTAGACTCGCGACCGCGTAGGCGGCTTCGCTCGGTTTGGGTAAAGCCGCCCGCAGAGACGGCAGCACCGGATAGATGATTCGCATCGCCATGGGCGGAATAAACCAGATGAATGCTCCGGCGAAAAACAATACGCTGCACAGAAGCGCAATCTTCCGCGCCGATCTTTCGTCATCCACGCTGAAGTAACGCTGGGCCATCGCGCTGGTGTTGTAGCCAAACGAAACCATGATCGTCCATGAAGCGAGGTAGAACCATCCAAATTCACCCGACCAATGAATCGTCTTCATTTCCGGCGGAAGCGCATGCACGAGTCCTCCGACACCGCCTACCCGAAGCAGCGACATCACGACGAGAACCAGGCAAAACGGCATCAGGATGGACGCTTGCAAAAAATCTGTAACCACGACGGCCCACAATCCGCCGAGCACACAATAGAAAACGATAAGTGCACCCGCTGCAACGATCGTCCAGGTGACAGGAAAACCGCACGCGGCCGAAACGAACAGGCTCAAGCCGAACAAAGTACTCGCGCTCGTGAATAACTGAAAAACGATCGTGGTCCAGGAGAAAACCTGGTGCGTTGCAAGGTTGAATCGTCCCGCTAGGTACTCCATTACCGTCGTGATACGGCTCCGACGCCAGCGCTCGGCGAAGATGAAATAGCCCAGCAAAAAACTTAACGCATTCCCGATGTACAACCCGGTGGCTGCGATTCCTGAACGATACGCAACACCGGCAGCGCCCGTGAAAGTCCAGGCGCTGAAGCCCGACATGAAGCAACTGAGGCCGGCTACCAGCCACGGGATGCGGCTCCCCCCACGGAAATACTCAGCGGCACCCCGATTGAAGCGCAGAACGTAGAAGCCGACTCGCACCATCAGCAGCGCGTAAAGGACGATCACCAGGTAGTCGGTTCGGTTCGCGGTACTCATGGGGAGTCGCCCTTCTTTATACTTTGTTTTCGCCAATAAGTGAAAGGAAAGAAACTCTGAAAGAAAGAAAACGAAGCACCGCGGTGTTATACTCGCTTCCTCATGGCGCGTCCTGGTCTGCTGGTCAGTGCCCCACGGCACCTGTTTGAATCGTTCTTTTCGCCAGCGGAAAGAAAGCGGCTCGACCGGGCATTCACGTGGGAAAGGATCGAAGCTGACACAATTACCCGTAAATTCTTGCAGAAAGCGCAAACGGCCGATGCGTTGATTACTACCTGGGACAGTCCTCGTTTCGACGAGAATTTACCGCAATTAGCTCCCCGCCTGCGCATCATTGCGCATTGCGGAGGTGAAGTGAAATCGCGCTTCGCTTCCTCGCTGTTTAAGGCCCTCACGATCACCAATGCTGCCGCCCCCATGGCCCGCGCTACGGCCGAGATGGGCGCTGCCCTGCTCCTTTATTGCGCGCGCAACATCGACTTCTATCGCGCTGAACTGCAGCGAAAATCAAACCGCATCTACGAGCAAGTGCACGTTCACGGCTCGCCAGAGTCGATGGTCGGCCGCACCGTTGCCATGATTGGTTTCGGACGAATTGGACGTGCTCTGGTGGATCTGATGCGCGGCTTCGAAATAAATTGGCTGGTGCATGATCCTTATGCCAAACGAGCCCTAGTGCGGAAATATCCTGTGCGTTTCGTTAGCCTGGAAGAACTTCTGCCCAAAGCGCATCTGCTGGTCCTGACCGCGGCACTGACCGATGAAACTCGGGGGATTCTCGGAGCCAGAAAGCTCGCCGCTCTTCCTGACGGCGCGACGGTCATTAACATTGCGCGTGGGGGCTTGATCGATCTCAACGCTCTGCGCAAACAAGTGCGGGCTGGACGCCTGCGCTGTGCTCTCGATGTGACCGATCCCGTCGAGCCGCTCAGTGTGAATGATCCGCTGCGAACCATGTCCGGTGCGATCGTCACGCCCCACATTGCCGGCAGCGGCCTCCATGTGCGGCAGGAGATCGCGCGCGTGGTACTGGATGATCTGCAGAAGTTCTTCCGCGGCGGCCAAGTTGCGAATCGCGTCACAACGGCGATGCTCGGGCGGATGACTTAGGAATGAATATCTCGTTCTCAACCCTGGCATGTCCGGACTGGAGCATGCCGCAGATCATTCAGCTTGCCGCCGATGCCAGCTACGACGGCATCGAACTGCGATTTGTCGAGGGAGAAGATTCGCTATGGAAGCTCGCCGCCTTCTCCCGAACTCGAATGGCGGAGACAAAGCGAGCACTGACTGACTACGGGCTGGCCATTGCCTGCGTCGATACGAGTTGCCGGTTTCACTCTCCGTATGCCACGCAACGTCTTGCTGCGATCCAGGAAGCAGAACGCATGTCGGATATGGCCGCCGAACTTGGCGCGCCCGGAATTCGCGTTTTTGGCGATACAATCCAGCCCGGCTCGGATCGTGCTTCAACTCGCAAATGGATCGCTGAGTCGATTCGAAACTTGGCAGATCGGACGGCACCCAAAGGTGTGCAGGTGTGGCTCGAGACTCATGGTGATTTCGTGGCGGCCGGCGAAACGGCCGCTATCTTGAGGGAATGTAGTTCTCCCTCAACTGGAGTTGTATGGGATCCCGTCAATAGTCTGGTAGCCACCGGCGAGCCACTCGCAGAGGGTGCCAGTCTTCTGGGATCGGCGATTCGTCATATCCACGTAAAGGATTTTCGGCGTGGCGCAGACGGCGTCCGATATGTTCTCACTGGCCAAGGTGCCTTTCCATGGCACGACTTAAGCGCCGTGCTGAAACAGCTGCGATATAAAGGCTTTGTCTCTTTCGAATGGGAAAAGCAGTGGCATCCGGAATTGGAGGACGCTGGTATCGCCGTGCCCCATTTTGCGAAGCAGTTTGCCAGGGCATACGTTCATGGCTGAGCACGAAACGTTGCGGACCATGCGAGCCGAGGATGTGCCCGCGGCCTTCCAGTTGTCTGCGCAAGCAGGTTGGAATCAGACCGAAGAAGACTGGCGCACGCTGCTCGAACTCGCTCCCGAAACCTGTCTCGCGATCGAGGTCGACGGGCAATTGGCGGCGACGACGACTCTGCTGTGCTACGGCCAGCGATTGGCCTGGATTGGAATGGTCCTGACCAGGCTGGAGTTCCAGCGACGCGGCTTTGCCAAGAAGTTGTTCGGTGAAGCCCTGAAGCGGGCCGACGAAATGGAGATTGAAACCATCAAGCTCGACGCCACTAAACAAGGACAGCCTATCTATGAACAGTTCGGCTTTGGTCGCGAAGAAGAAATCGTGCGCTGGTCCCGGCAGAACTCCGGCACTGAGCCGTTACCCGTCGTGCGCTCGTCCCCACCAGTGTGGCGCCACTTGGACGCAAACTATTTCGGAGCGGACCGTCTGAACTTGCTCGAACGCCTGGCAGAACGAAATCCTCCAGCCGCGAAAGAACACTCATATGTCTTCTACCGACCCGGCCGTACGAACGCCTACCTGGGTCCGTGTGTAAGTGATAATCCCGAAGACGCTCGAAGCCTGATCTCCGGACAGGTGGAAAAGTCTCTGAGCAGTTGGTACTGGGACCTGTTTCCCAGTAATCACCATGCGGCCACTATCGCGCGCGACTTAGGATTCACTCCGCAACGGCATCTCCTGCGCATGGCGCGCGGCAAGGAACTTCGTGAGAACCGGAGGGCGATCTATGCGATCGCTGGCTTTGAGCTAGGTTGAACATGCATATCCAGA
>Ga0310810_10006928_pt1 | contig 12860 bp, 10 predicted proteins | sample NCmetagenome_FD_207641 | JGI IMG/M metagenome (GOLD analysis project Ga0310810, IMG submission 207641) | Soil microbial communities from experimental microcosm in Duke University, North Carolina, United States - NC | ecosystem: Engineered > Artificial ecosystem > Soil microcosm > Unclassified ... | reverse complement strand
GCGAGTCCGTCCGCGACCGCGTGCCCTACAGCCTGGTCGGCTTCGCGCTGCTCGTGATGGGCGCCTCGTACCTGATCGGCCAGGTCACGGCGGGGCAGGACGTGAAGATCATCAAGGACCTCGGCCTCGCCGCGATGTCCATCTTCGGACTGTTCATCGCGGTCTTCATCGGCATCGGCCTGGTGTCGAAGGAACTGGAACGGCGCAGCATCTACAGCCTGATCGCCAAGCCGGTGCGCCGCTCGGAGCTGATCCTCGGGAAGTACGCCGGCCTCGTCTTCACTATTGCCGTCAACGTCGCGGTAATGACCGCGGTCTGGTACCTCGTGCTCGGCTACATGTCGTGGATGGAGACCGAGGCGTTCAAGCAGAGCTGGGAGGCGCCGGCCACCGACCCGCGGATGCTCGTCGCGGTGTACCTGATCGTCATCCAACTGATGCTGGTCATCGCTATCGCCTTGTTCTTCTCCACGTTTGCCGAGCCGCTGTGGGCCGCGGTGTTCACGCTGGCCCTGTACGTCGCCGGACACTTCAGCGCCGACCTGAAGCACTTCGAGGTCGTCGTCGGCGACTCGCCGCTGCGGTTCATCACGACCGGCCTGTACTACCTGCTGCCGAACATGGCGATGTTCGACGTCAAGAACGCGGTCGTCCACGCCCAGCCTGTGCCGCCGGCTTACGTTGGCGTGGCGACGGCATACGGCGCGTGCTACATCGTGGCGCTGGTCGCAGCCGCCGTCTGGATCTTCGGGCGGCGGGACTTCAAGTAGATCGCGTGCGCACGGCCCTGATCGCCCTCATCGTCGCCGCCGGCCTCGCAAGCGCGATTGCGCTGCAATCGGCCCGCGACCGCTGGTTCCCCGAGGTGGCCTCACCCGTCGACGAGATCTACTTCACCTCCGGCGAGGCGCTAGGGCGCATGGCGCTGTCGTACAAGTCGCTGCTGGCCGACGTTTACTGGATCCGCGCGGTGCAGTACTTCGGCGGCACGCGTCTCGACTGGAAGAACGGCGTGGTGCCGGCGCCCGGCAGCGGCCGCTCCAGCTACGACCTGCTCTACCCGCTGCTCGACGTGGCGACGACGCTCGATCCCTCGTTCAACATCGCGTATCGCTTTGGCGCGACGTTCCTGGCCGAAGGCTATCCCAACGGCCCGGGCCGGCCGGACCAGGCCGTGGCGCTGCTCGACAAAGGCTTCGCGAACAACCCCCGCAAGTGGCAGTACCTCTACGACAAGGCCTTCGTCTACTACTGGGCCGTCCGCGACTACCGGCAGGCCGCGCACTGGTTCGCCGAGGCCGCGAAGGTGCCGAACTCGCCGGCGTGGATGCCCGGCCTGGCGGCATTCATGATGGGGCAGGGCGGCGATCGCCGCAGCTCGCGCTTTCTCTGGCGGCAGTTGCGTGACACCGCCGAGCAGAAGTACGTGCGCGAAAACGCGGAGTTCCATCTGCAGCAGCTCGATGTCGCTGACGTCGCCGACCGGTTGACGACGCTGCTCGGGCAATACGTCTCGCAGACCGGCGATCGCCCCACCAGCTTCGAGCCGCTGATTCGCGCCGGCTGGCTGCGCGGGCAACCGACGGATCCCGACGGTGTTCCCTTCACGATCGACCCGACGACGACCAGGGCGAGGCTGGACCGCCCATCGAAGTACGCGCCCCTCCCCGACGAGGGAATGCCTCCGCCGCCAGACGCCGCTCCGCGGCAGGCGCCGTCCCGATGAGCGATCCGACCTTCGCGGGCCTGCTCGGCGTCCTCGGGCTGCTGGTGGGCTCGTTTCTCAACGTCTGCATCTACCGCCTGCCGCGGCGCGAAACGATTCTGTGGGGACGCTCGCACTGCCCCCATTGCGGGCGCCAGATCCGCGCGTGGGAGAACGTGCCGGTCATCAGCTGGCTATGGCTCCGAGGCCGCTGCGCCGGCTGCCAGGCGCCCATCTCGCTGCAGTATCCGCTCGTCGAGCTCGCGACCGGGATCGTCTTCGCCGCCACCGCGTGGCTCCTCGGGCCGACGCTGCTCCTGATCCCGCGCCTGCTGTTCGGCGCGGCGATGATCGTGCTCTTCATGATCGACCTGAACGAGCGCATCCTGCCCAACGTGATAACACTGCCGGGCATCGTCCTCGGGCTGCTGTTCGGCCTGATTGGGCCGCCCGGCTTCCGCGATGCGCTTATTGGCGCCGTGGCGTGCAGTCTGACGCTCTGGGGTGTGGGCGAAGCGGTCAGCCGCGCGCTCGGCAAGGACGCGCTCGGGTTCGGCGACGTGAAGATGGTGGCGATGATGGGCGCGTTCCTCGGCTGGAAGGTCACGCTGGTGGCGCTCTTCATGGCGTCGCTTCTCGGCAGCCTGATCGGTGTCGCGCTGGTGGCGATCACCCGCAATCGCGATTACCTCATCCCGCTCGGCTCGTTCCTCGCCATCGGCGCCCTCGCCGCCTCGGCGCTCGGCGACCCGCTGGTCGCCTGGTACGTCAGCCGGATGCTCGGGCAATGACGCCATGAGTCGCCAGGCCTACACCCTGATCGGGTTGACGGGCATCATCGGCGGCCTCATCGCCGTCCTCATGTTCGCCGTGCTGCGCTTTGCGGCCGCCGCGCGCGACGTGCGTCGCCACAATCGTGAGGGCGGCATGGAGAACGCGCTGCTGACGGCGGCGCTCGAGGACGCGATCACGCAGCTCAAGGCGCAGGAGCGTGCGATGGCGGCGCGGGCAGAGGCCTCCGAGCGGCTGAGCCTGCAAATCGTCGCGAGCCTCACGGCCGGCCTCGTCGTCGTCGATCTCGACGGCCAGGTCCGCATCGTCAATCCGTCCAGCCGGCGCCTGCTGGGGCTCCCGGACGGCCCGCTCGCCGGCAGCTTCCGCGACGTCCTCGGGAAGGCGTCGCCACTGGTGGCCGTCATCGACGAGTGCATGCGCGAGGGGCACCCGATCCTGCGGCGAACGCTGGAGCTGAACGACGCGCGCACTACCGTCACGCACCTCGGCGTGACGGTGTCACCGCTGGTCGGCGATGCCGGCGTGACGAGCGGCGTGATCTGCCTCTTCACAGATCTGTCGAAGATCGCAGATCTCGAAGACCAGCTTCGACTGAAGGACACGCTGGCCCGACTGGGCGAGCTGACCGCGGGACTCGCGCACGAGTTCAGGAACGGGCTGGCGACCATTCACGGCTACGCGCGCCTGCTCGATCTCGATGCCCTCGCGAACCCGCAGCGGACGTACGTCGAAGGCCTGCGCGCCGAGACCGACGCGCTGGGGCAGATCGTGACCAATTTCCTGAGCTTCGCGCGGCCGACGCAGCTGGCCGTGGCCCCCGTCGCCATGCAGCCGCTCGCCGGGCGCGTGGCCGATGACATTCGTGCAGACGCCGAGCGGCTCGGAGGACGCGTGGACGTCGGCGGCTCGTGGGCCACCGTCGATGGTGACGAGGTGCTGCTGCGCCAGGCGATCAGCAACCTGGCTCGCAATGCGATCGAAGCCTGTGAGGAAGCCGGCATCGTGCCGGCCATCCAGATCTACGGCGAGGTCGATCGCGAGGCGCGCCTTCTGCGCCTCCACGTCACAGACAACGGCCCCGGCATCGACGCCGCGCATCGCGAGCGCATCTTCCGGCCCTTCTTCACGACGAAGCAGAAGGGGACGGGCCTGGGCCTTGCCCTGGTGCAGAAGATCGTCGTGACGCACAACGGGCGAGTCCACGCGCTGCCCGCTCCCGGCGGGCAGGGCGCCACCATGTCGGTCACCCTGCCACTGGGGTCGGTCTAGCTTCCAGAACTGTTACCGAAGGTAGCAGTTTACCGCCACTCGATGCCGACTCCAGGCAGGAATCCAGGCTCGAACTCTCCCATTTAGCTTTTGCCGGTCAGTAACTTACCGGCTTCCGACGTAGCTGCGATGCGGCATGGCAATGACCTTGCCTCAGCAGTCACGGGACGCCTGAAGTCGCGTCCGCCAATTTGTCACGGCAGGACCCTATGGCCCGAGTCAACGGAGTACGCGGTTTCAGCCTCATCGAGGTCCTCCTGGTGGTGGCATTGCTTGCCACGGTCGGGGCGATGACGATCCCGCTCGTGCTCAATACCACCAACCAAATCAGGCTCCAGGCCAACGCGCGGCAGGTGGAGCGCGAGTTGCAGGGCGCACGCATGAAAGCCGTGCGTTCGAACCGAGCGATCCGCGTCCGCTTCAATTGCCCGACGACCGGGCAGTACCGCACTGTCGAACTGCTCGGCACCACGCAGACACCTGCGGCAGACGATGACGACTCGCGCGCGTCGGTGCGCTGCAGCTACTCGTCGTATCCGTACCCCGATCCCGATCCTGAGATCTCGGCGGTCCCGAACAACGACGGGCCGATCCAGACACTGCCCGACGGCGTGGGGTTCGGCAGCGACGTGCAAACCGTGGAGTTCTGGCCCGATGGCACCGCGCACGTCAATGCCGGCGGCACCACGCCCTGGCCGGTGATCCCCAACGACCAGTCCTTCACGGTGCTCGACATCCTGCACAGCAGCACCATCGTGACATCCATCGGAGTGAACGGCCTTGGCAAGATCACGCTTCACTGACGAGACGGGCTTCTCGCTCGCCGAGGTGATGATCGCCTCGCTGCTGCTCTGCGTCGGCCTGGTGTCGCTCGCGCAGCTGTTCGCGATCTCGACGCGCGGCAACGCCGCGGCCCGCTCGAACACATTCACCGTGATCCTCGCACAGCAGAAGATGGAGCAGCTCCGCGGTCTGACATGGGGGTTCGACACCGTTGGGCTTCCCCTCACCGACACATCGACGGACCTTTCCGCCGTCGGTACGCAGGCCGGCTGTCCGGCGCCATCCGGAGGGAGTGGGACTGGGCTCACGCCGTCGCCGGCGGGCGCCCTGGCCGCCAACACCGGCGGCTGGGTCGACTATCTGAACCCGAACGGATGCGTCTTGAGCGGTGGCGGGTCGCCACCACAGGGAACCATGTACATCCGGCGGTGGTCGGTGGAGCCGCTGCCCACGAACCCCAACAACACGCTGATTCTGCAGGTGCTGGTCTTCCGCAACAGCGACCGCGGCGATGCCGATGCAGGCAACGTCGCGCGTCTGCCCGAAGAAACGCGGCTCATGAGCGTCAAGACAAGGAAGATGAAATGACGGGCCGACTCACGATGACGCGCTCGCAGGCCGGCTTCACGCTGGTCGAGATGATGGTCTCGACGGCCGTGATGATGGTGATCGTCGCCAGCGTGTTCTCGCTGCTGAACCCGTCGTACGGCACCTTCCAGGCGCAGCCCGAGGTATCCGACATGCAGCAGCGGCTGCGCGTGGCCGCCGACACCATCCAGAAGGACCTGGTCATGTCCGGTGCGGGGATGTACTCCGGAGGCATGGTCGGGACGCTGGACGCGTACTTCTCGCCGCTGCTTCCGCACAAGGTGGGCACGATCAGCCCGGATCCCGCCGGGACATTCCATGCGAACCCGTTGTGTCCGACGGTTTGTGCCTCGGCGGTGACGATCATGTACGTGCCGACAACGACCGCGCAGACCACGATCAGGCAGGACATGCCGACGCCGTCCTCGGAAGTCAAGGTCGACGCGCAACCGGGCTGTCCGCTCAACGACCCGCTGTGCGGCTTCAAGAATGGCATGCGCGTTCTCATCATGAACCTGGACGGCGACTACGACATCTTCACGGTCACCAACGTCCAGGGTGATGCGCTGCACCTGCAGCATCGCGACGACAAGTTCACGACGGCGTACCCGGCCGGCTCGTTCATCACGGAGATTGTCTCCCACACCTACTACCTCGAAGACGACGGAAACACCACCTTCCGCCTGCGGCACTACGACGGCTTCCAGACGGATCTGCCGGTCGTGGACAACGTGGTGGATTTCCGGGTGGAGTTCTTCGGTGATCCGTCGCCACCGCAGGTGGTGAAGCCCGCGACTGACCCGGTCGGTCCGTGGACGACTTACGGTCCGCGGCCGCCGGAGCTTGGCGCCGACAACAAGAAAGACAACTGGTTGGCAGGTGAAAACTGCATCTTTCAGGTGGATGGCGGCACCGGACTCCAGGTGCCGCGGCCGGAGATCGTGACGCTCGGGCCGCCCAACGGTCCTCCAGTTGAGATGCCAGCCTCGATGCTGACCGATGGTCCGTGGTGCCCGTCCGACACCAACGCTGCCGGCAACGAGATGCCGAACAAGTACGACGCCGACATGCTGCGCGTCCGGCAGGTGCGCATCACTCTCCGCGTTCAGGTGGCCAACGCCGTGCTTCGCGGTCCGGCAGGCACACTGTTCCGGCACGGCGGTACCTCGCGCGGTGGCGAGCGGTACGTGCCGGACCAGGAGGTCCGGTTCGACGTGGCGCCCCGCAACCTCAATCTCGGACGCTGAACGGGAATGACCATGCGCCAAGGTTCCACGTCCTCCAGCGGCACCTCATCCACGCAGCATCCGCGCGGCGAGCAGGGCATCGCCCTCATCGTCGCGCTGCTGTCGATCATGCTGATGACGGCGCTCGGGATGGCGTTGATGCTCACCTCGCAGACCGAGACGCTCATCAGCGCCAACTATCGCGACAGCATGGAAGGGGCGTACGTCGCCGACGCCGGCATCGAGCGTGTCATGGACGACGTGTTGACGATTCCCGACTGGAACACGGTGCTCGCATCCCCAGACGGTGTCACCGCCGGAGTGACCTCGGGCTTTCACGACAGCTCGCCGAGCAGCGCGATCACCCTCCCGGATGGACGGACGATCAACCTGGCCAGGGCGACCAACATGATCAACTGCGCCAAGACCACGACTTGCTCGGACAGCGACATGGACACTTCCACCATCGATCGGCCCTGGGGCAAGAACAACCCGAGGTTTCGCCTCTACGCATGGGGTCCGGTGGACGATCTGATTCCCACATCGACCCTCAACTCGCCGTACTACGTTGCGGTGTGGATTGCGGATGACGCGGCTGATAACGACGACAACCCGTCCAAGGACGGCGATGTGCCCGCCAACGGCGCCGCGACGAATCCCGGCGTCGGGGTCCTCACGCTCCGCGCCGAGTCGTTCGGGCCCGGCGGCGCGCACCACGTGATCGAGGCGACCATCGCGAAGACGGACACGACGGAAATCGAACGAGGCTACACCGGCCAGCGTGGCCAGGACGAGCAGAACCGGCGCGCACGCAAGGCGGCCATCCAGACTCCGGGCGCAGGGCTCACCCGGTCGGAAATGACAGTGGGCGGCACACTCGCGCAGCAGTCCTTTTAGGCGTCATCATGCAGCACACTTCTTCTCTTCCACGAGTCGGGGCCGCGCGGCGCACGATGCTCCGCGTGGCTGTCGGTCTGATCGCCGCGCTTGGCATCGTCGGCGCGCCACGCACGGCGCACGCGCAGATCGATCCGCTCGCCATCATCAGGCGGAACCTGTCGACGACGACATCAGTGAGCTTCAAGACGCACGTGGTCGTCGCGATGGACACGTCGTTGCGCATGCAATTCGATGCCGACGGCAGTTACTACGACCCGTACGACTACACCACGGGCAATGTGTACGACACGATCCTCGGAATCAACAGCGCGGCCAGCAGGTACCGCCGCAAGTACACCGCACTGCAGTTCACGTCGACCGGGTCACCGAAATTCGAAACCTCCACGATTGCGGTGGTGGGGAACAACTCGGCAACCTCGTACGCAAATTTCTACGCGAAGTCGAGGCTGGGCGTTGCGAAGGCCGCGCTCATTCAGGCCGTCGGCGAAAACATCCTCTCCGCACGATTTGGATTCGTCGGCATGCGGCAGGGCAGCACGCCCGCGATTTCACAATTGAACGACGGGAACGTGCAGGACGACGACATTGCACAGGCAGTGCCGACCGACACCGGTCTTCCCAGCAACTGGTATCTGACGCGGGGGAAAGTGAGTGCCGACAACGGTACCGCCGGAGCCTCTTCACCTGTCGCCAAGATTCAGGCGGATTCCAGCAACGCCAACAACGACCTTCTTACGCTGCTCAAGAAGTCGTTCACGACGAGTGGTGCGATCGTGCCTGCCGGCAACGACGGATCCGGACGCGTGGACGCGCCTCTCTCGAACCTGCTCACGGATCTCAAGACCGAGGCGACGCGCCTCATCACAGCCGACGCGTCGTGTCGCAACACGATTGGATTGCTGATTACGGGTGGAGGCGAGGGCAACTCGGCCACGCCTGGCACCGCGGCGTCAGCCGTGGCGACCGCTTTCAAGACGCTCTCGAGCCGGCGCGTGCCGATCTACGTGATTGCCCTGGCGCCGCCGGCATCGGCCGTGGCGGAACTGCAGGCTATTGCAGCCAACAGCGGCGGCCAGTACTTCGAGGTGAGCTCGGCGGAAATCGCAGCGGCAGCGACGGCCGGCGTGCCCGTGCCGAAGGTGGTCCGCGCCATCGATCTGGCCGTGCAGCACGGCATGGCGAACCCGAGCGATGTGAACACGGCGCCCACCGCGTCACTGCCGTATGGGCCCCAGTCCGAGTTTCTCGTCACGAGCCCGGTGGTCGGCACGGTGAACTTGACAAACGCGAAGGCGCTGGATGGCTCCACGCTGCCCGACACCGACATCACGAGCACAGTCAGCGGCGCCGAAGTGCCGCAGCGCGCCAACGTGATGGTCACGACGGGCTTCGCGCTGCCTGGCTTCGACATGAAGATGCGAGCCTACCGGCTTTACAAGCCGGCAACCGATTCCACGAAGCCGACCGGCTACAAGTTCGTCAACGACGGCACGGCCCTCTGGGTGGCGCAGACCCCCATGACGGGCTACTGCAACGATTCCACGGCGAGCTGCCGGAATATCTTTACCACCCTCCCCAACGGCACGACGATCGCATTTACCGATGCGAATGCATCGACGCTCAGCCCGTACCTGAACACGTGGGACGCGGCAGGGCTCATCAATTACGTGCGCACGCAGCCGCTCGGCGCGGTCATCAGCTCGACGCCGGCATTCATGGATCCGCCCTCGCTCGACCCGCCACCCGACTCGGACTACCCGGGTTTCGCGGCTGACCATGAAGATCGGCGCACGCTCCTCTTCATTGGCGCCAACGACGGCATGATGCACGCCATCGACGGGCGCACCGGCATCGAGGTGTGGGCGTTCATTCCCTTCAACCTGCTGCCGAAGCTGCGGACGCTGCGCGACGGACAGGCGATCGACGGGTTTGGGTATTTCGTGGATACGTCGGCCAAGGTCGCCGACGTCAAGATCGGCGGCACCTGGCGGACGATGGTGACCTTCGGCGAAGGCGTCGGCGGCACGTTCTACCAGGCGTTTGATGCCTCGCTTGACGACATGGGCAGCGCGCTGTCGCCCGACTCGGACTCCGTGTCGACGCTGCTGACCTATTTCAACAACACCGACCGCATCAAGTACCTGTGGGCGTTCCCGAGGTACTCGCAGTTCGACACCACCATCAACACCACGGCGATGCCGTACGGAGACCTGGCGAGCACCGCGTCGGCCGATGAGAAGTCTGTCGGACAGACCTGGTCTGATCCGGCCGTCGGCCAGATCAAGGACACCACGGGCCCGTACACGATCATCGTCGGCTCCGGATTCCTGCCCCGGTCCGTGGAAAGCGGCTCGACGCGCGGCGGCGCGACCGCCGGGCAGAAGTTGTATCTGCTGTCAGCGGAGGACGGACACGTCTACGCCAGCTCCAGCGTGGGAAACGACGGAGTCGGCGAGACAGACGACGACTGCGCCGCGATGAGCTACGGCTGCACGAAGTTCAAGAACGCGATCCAGGCCGACCCGGTGGCGACCGGCCCGAGCGATTCGCGGTTCGTGACCAAGGCATACGTCGGCGATCTCGACGGCAAGGTCTGGAGGTTCGACCTGGACCTCGACGGCTCGAAGAACCCGATGTTCACCGGCTCACCGCTGGCTTTGTATACGCCGGCGAGCAGCGCGCAGCCGATCTTCTCGTCGATGGCCGCCGTATCGGTCGGCACACAGGAGTACCTCTTTGTCGGCACCGGGAGCGATCTGCTCCCGTCCGTCGGCGTGAGCCTGCAGTACCAGCTGCTCGGAATACTGGACCAGGGATCGACCGGCGCGAAGACGTTCCAAATCAACCTGACCAAGACAGACGGCTCCGGCGACGACGAGAAGGTGTCTTCCTTCCCGGCCGTTGCGGGTGACATCGTGTTCTTCTCGACGACCGCGTTCAAGCCGACCACGCCGTGTTCGCAGCCGGATGCGGCGCTCTATGCACTCACATTCATCGGCGGGGCGGCGTACGATTCGACGGGCGACAACAAGGTCAGCAAGAACGAGTCGCCGAAGGTGCGCACACTCTCCGGCGCTGGCCGCGCGACGGCGCCCTTCATCGTGGACCAGCACCTGGCGTTCGGCGCGGGCAACAAGATCGAGCTGCTCGGCGATCCTGCCGACTTCAACAATGGCGTCGGCGATGTCGGCGTCCGGATCCTGTCATGGCGCGATATCAGGTAGAACGGCCGCTCATCTGCGGTGGCTGCGGCACGAGAAACCATCCGGAGCGGCAGAACTGCCAGCGGTGCGGCGCGACGCTGGTGTCGCCGGTGCCGGCTCCGCTTCCCGCATCGCTGCCAAAGCCGGCCAAGCCCGCCAGGCCGGCGACCCCGGCCCCGGCCGCGGTGAAGCCCCACATCGCCGAGGACTCCTCGCGCCGGTGGCCGGTAGCCGTCGGCCTCGGCGTGATCGTGCTGGCCGGCATCGGCGTGCCGGCCATGCATCGCGCGACTGCCACGCCGGCCGCCTCGGCCCGGACCGCGGCTCCGCGGGCTCTGGTGCAAGCCCCGACGGCTCCCGCGGCGCCGGCCGCGATCGCCCAGACGGTGATGGCGCCGGTCACCGCCGCCGACCAGGCTCGCTCGGGCAGTGCCGCCTTCGAGCGGGGCGACTTCGGCACGGCGCTCGAAGCACTGCAGAAGGCCGTCGAGGAGAACCCCGAGGACACCGTCTCGCTGAACAACCTCGGACAGACGCTGGTGCGGCTGGGTCGGACCGCTGAAGCGCTCCCGCGTTTCGAGGCCGCCGTCGCCCAGTCGCCCGACAACTGGAGCTACCAGTTCAACCTGGCCCGCGCCCGCGGCCTGGCCGGGAACTGGGCTGGTGCAGTCCAGGCTTACCAGCAGGCCAACCGGCTCTTCCCGGACGACCACGCGACGCTGTTCAACCTGTCGCAGGCGCTCCAGAAGGCCGGCCGTCAGCTCGACGCGCTGCCGCTGCTCGAACGCGTCGCGACGCTGACGCCCGACGACGCGACCATCCTGCCGACGCTCGGCGCAACCTACGAGCAGGCCGGCCGGCCGTCGGATGCCGTCAGCGCCTACAACAAGTTCCTGTCGATGACCCCTGACGCGCCCGACGCGTCGGCTGTGAAGGTTCGCCTGACCCGGCTGCAGGGCGCGTCCGCGTCGGCCGCCGAGGCCCAGTAGGCTGGCTCTCCGGCCACGGACCGCCGGTAAGATTCGTGAAGGCGTGTGCAGCGTGCGGCTAAGGTTCGACCCCTCTCACGCCGAAACAACCGAAAGATGGTGACTCGCATGTCCCGGCTTCTTGGCGCGCTCGTGATTCTCGTCGCGGTGGTCGGGACCGCCCGCGCCCAGTCGCTCGCCGATGTCGCGCGAAAGGAAGAGGCTCGCCGCAAGGACGTCAAGAAGCCATCCCGGGTCATCACGAACAAAGATCTGAAGGCCTCGGACAACGTGGCGCCTCCGGCGCCGGCCGACGGCCAGGCTCCGGCGCTGGCACCCGCGGACAACTCCGACAAGACCGACGATGGCCAGCCCAAGGCAGAGGCCCCGGCGAGCGACGAGCAGGTGTGGCGCCAGAAGATGGCCGACGCGCACACAGCGCTCGAGCGCAGCGAGATGCACCTCGACGCGCTGCAGAACAGAATCGACGGCTTGTGGGCCCAGTTCACCGCACACGACAACTACGTCGAGCGCGAGCGGATTGAGGCCGATCGCAAGAAGGCCCTCGCTGAGTACGACCGCGTGAAGGCCGAGATCGAGGATCAGAAGAAGGCGATCGCCGATCTCGAAGAGCAGGCGCGCCGCGCCAACGTGCCTCCCGGCTGGCTGCGCTAGTGCCCCCGTCCCGGCGTCCGCCCGCACCCATCCTGATCGTCGAGGACAAGGACTCGCTGCGCGCAATGCTCCGACATGCGCTCGAGGATCAGGGCCACAGTGTGCTCGAAGCTGCGGATCAGGCCGAGGCGCTGAAGCAGGTCCGCGACGGCCGGCCCGACCTGATCCTCTCCGACCTCCGGCTGCTGTCGGGTGACGGTGTCGGCGTCCTGCGGGGCGCCAAGGAGATCGATCCCGGGTTGCCGGTCATCGTGATGACCGCATACGGGAGTATCCAGGACGCCGTCGTGGCGATGAAGGAAGGCGCGCTCGACTTCCTCGCCAAGCCAGTCGACCCCGATCATCTGCTGCTGCTGGTCGAGCGCGCGCTGGCGCAGCGCCGCATGGCGGCCGAGAATCAGGTGCTGCGCGAGGAGCTCGCCGCGCGGCGAGGCGCACCGGCCATCATCGGCGACGACCCAAGCCTGGCGCGCGTCATCGCGACGCTGCACCGGGCGGCCGCCACGGATACGACGGTGTTGCTGCTCGGGGAGAGCGGCACGGGCAAGGAGCTCTTCGCGCGCACGCTGCACGCGTTCAGCAATCGCGCCGACGGCCCCTTCGTCGCCATCAACTGCGCCGCCATTCCCGAGACACTGCTCGAGACGGAGCTCTTCGGCCACGAGAAGGGCGCGTTCACGGGGGCGAACGCCCGCAAGCCGGGACGCTTCGAGCTGGCGCATCGCGGCACGCTGTTCCTCGACGAAAT
>Ga0310810_10006927_pt1 | contig 12864 bp, 6 predicted proteins | sample NCmetagenome_FD_207641 | JGI IMG/M metagenome (GOLD analysis project Ga0310810, IMG submission 207641) | Soil microbial communities from experimental microcosm in Duke University, North Carolina, United States - NC | ecosystem: Engineered > Artificial ecosystem > Soil microcosm > Unclassified ... | reverse complement strand
AAGAGCGGGTCGCTCGTACCAAGTTAACAATGTATTTTTGTAGCGTTTTGTCCATTTTCACCCGGTTGCAAAGACTCCGCAACTCCAGAACTTCTTCTGCGGAGATACACGGCCCCAGTTCCGAAACCCGCAAGCCGTCTTGATGTCGTTCCAGCATCTGGAGTTCTTCATCTTCGGTGGGATAACCTAAGCTCAAAGACAGCATGAAGCGATCCATTTGGGCTTCTGGCAAGGGGAAGGTTCCTTGATACTCAATCGGGTTTTGGGTGGCAATCACAAAAAACGGCTTGGGTACGGCACGAGAAACACCATCCACCGTCACCTGTTGCTCCTCCATTACCTCTAACAAAGCGGATTGGGTACGGGGTGTCGCCCGATTAATTTCATCCGCCAGCAGCACATTGGCAAAAACGGGGCCAGGGAGAAATTCAAACTCACCACTGCGTTGATTCCAAATATTGGTTCCAGTGATATCAGTAGGCAGAAGGTCGGGAGTGCATTGAATCCGCTGAAACCGACCAGCAATGGAACGAGCCAGCGATTTAGCAAGGAGTGTTTTACCAACACCAGGGACATCTTCTAACAAGGCATGACCACCGGCAAGTAGCGCTACGATTACCAGGCGAATGGAATCCGCTTTGCCGACAATTGTACGCCCCAGGTTTTCTGTCAGCTGCTCAATTCGTTGTCTCACGATCGGTAGATATCTCCCAATGTCCTATTTTTCCTTGTTCCATGCAGCTCCAGCTCTTAGTCTAGACACCCTAACACAGCTCTTGCTGCTTCACAGTCTGCTTGGATTTGCCGCTTGAGGTCTTCTAGGGAAGCAAATTTTTGTTCGGGTCGCAAAAACTGCTCCAAACTCACCGTTAAGGTCTGTCCATATAGATCTCCTGACCAATCTAACAGGTGAACCTCGACAGTTACACCAATGCCGTTCACGGTAGGGCGATGCCCAATATTCATGACAGCGCAGGGGGAGGAGGCGAGGGAGGGGAGAGTGGGATGATGGACTCGCACGCAGTAGACACCATGCCGGGGCAAAAACTTTTCTGAAGGGAGTTGGAGGTTAGCCGTCGGAAATCCCAGCTTTCTGCCCAATTGCTGTCCTCTCATCACGACGCCTGTAAAGGTGTAGGGGCGTCCTAGGAGAAGGTTGGCTTTAGAGATATTTCCTTCTTGTAAAGATTGGCGAATGCTTGAACTACTAATGCGCTCTCCTTGGCACATTTGTAACGATACAATGCTGACCTCAACACCGTAAGAGGATGCGATCGCTCGCAGTTCGGCTGCCGTTCCAGCACGTCGATGCCCGAAGTGAAAATCTTCACCCACACTCACATGGGTCGCTTGTAACTGCTGTATCACAATCTTTTCGACAAATTCCTGCGGACTCAAGGAAGCGAGTTCGTGATCGAAGGGCAACAGTACCAGCTGTTCAACGCCTAGTTGACTGAGTTGTTGAACCTTTTCTGACCTTGTCGTTAGGAGATTCCAGCTTTTACCGGAAAAAAATTCACGGGGATGAGGATGAAACGTCGCCACTGTCCCATAGACAGGATTTGCCCCCAACCGGACTTGACGCTCAAAATTATCCTTCAGGTTTGGCGATCGCAACCCTTCAATCCGACCTTGGCTCTCTCCTATCGGTGGTGTCACACCAAGGGGTTGTGAAGCCCCCGCTTTTTGCAAAATAGGTTGAATAACCTGTCTGTGCCCTCGGTGAACGCCGTCAAAGTTTCCTAGGGCAACAGCAGTTGGAGTTAAAACAGTAGCGAAAGAGGAAGTAACCCACACGCTTTACATTTTGACACATTAAGGTTTTAGTGGCTAGTGCCTCACAATACGACGCATGACTACGCCGGAATTTATTGCCTAACAACTAACCAGCAATGCAACCCACTACTATACTCTATACTTCGGATCATTCAGCCAAACAAAAATCCAAAGCTCCTTAATTGCTCTCACGAGACTCAACCCTTGCAGGATTTTTCTCTCATCGAAAAGCGTATGACCACTCATCCATCCTAAAAGAGGATTAAACAGTGACTTTCGCTTCTTCCACAGAAACCAAATTAGTTGTGGCGGCTCTCCCTAACTGAATGGTCTGACCTTCACGAGCAATAAAGGTATTAGGAAACTGCTCAGACGCTTGTTCACCGACATGATCCAGAAAATCATCATTATGCAGAGGGTCATGGTGAAAAATTACCAGTTTTTTCACATTAGCGGCTTTGGCAACCTTGACCGCCTCTTGCCAAGTGGAATGCCCCCAACCCACCTTGCTCGATGCCTTCGAGTGGTATTCTTCATCCGTGTAGGTGGCATCGTAAATCATGACATCGGCATTCCGCGCCAACTGGAGAACATTTTTATCTAAGGTGTCTGGGAAATGTTCCGTGTCTGTAATGTAAGCGGCTGAGTAACCTCGCCAGTTAACACGGTAGCCTACAGCTTCACCAGGATGGTTTAATAGAGCATTTTCAACCGTAATATCTTCGATCTCAACAGTCTCCCCAAGTTCCAAGTCATTGAAATTCAAATCGGCCTGCATGACTCGGATGGGAACTGGGAAATTGGGGTGGAGCATCTGGTCAGTCAGACGCTTCTCAATCGTTGCACCGTTGGGTGCCGGCGCTCCATAAATATGGAAACAATTACCCTTGATAAAAGCAGGGATAAAAAAAGGAACTCCCTGAATATGATCCCAGTGGGAGTGGGTAAAAAACATATAAGCCTCTACTGGCATTTGCGAAAGCATTGACTGCCCCAACACTCGCAAACCCGTGCCACCATCAAAAATCAGACGTTTACCTCCGACTCGCATCTCGATGCAAGGCGTGTTGCCTCCATAGCGGACAGTCTCCGGCCCTGGACAGGCGATACTTCCTCTGACGCCCCAAAACTGAATCGTGAATAGATTTTGCGTACTAGACATATTTTTTCCTTGCAGGCTTCTTCAGGCAGTTCATCAGTAAGTTTTACCAGGTTATTGGGGTTGTGCCGGAGCGTGAAGTCTGTTTTCGTTGATACGCTCAAGCTCCATCCAGGTTCTAGTAAAGTTTGGCGGAGTTGGCAAGTGGTGTTTGGCTAGGAGTTGCCCTATGCTCTAAACGAAAGTTGAAAACAGCTTAGCAGAAAGAAGTGTTCACCCTGATAGCATTAGCGGTGTTAGGAGCATCCGTGCTTCATGCCTCAGCGACGAAGCACAATGCTCTTAACGCTTCGGATCGCTTTGCTAACGCACAAGCGGTCGTGTTGGCCCAGCAAGAGGTGGAAGTGTCTAACTTGCGAACGTTAGACAACCAGCGTCTTACCTCTGAATTTCCTTGGTATTTGCTCATAGCGCGGCAGTTGCACAAATCAGCTGAGCCAATCAGCGGAAACATCCCCCTAAGAGGATATCCACAATCTTAATTCCAGTAAGGTTTCTTGTCAGAATTTTCACGCGTGATGCCAATTTATTATGAGAAGTGTACTGCTTAAACAGCCGGATTCTCACGATACCTGTCAATGTCAAAAGGTTAGCAGTTTTGACTTCAACATGTCTTGCTCTTTATGCAACAACAGCATGTGATTGTGATCACTTGACATAGCGAGAGTCTCGTCAGTAACAAATCGGCTTTAATTGATGCGAGTTTGTGGATACTTCAAAACTCACAAAAATGATAAGAGTGTAGTTCCGGTTTAGTCACACAACTTGTACTTTTAAGCCATGCAAAGCTCTAGTTGACTAAATAGAAGTCACTAGATTTAAACCCTTAGAGCTTTTTTGAGGAGATGCGACCAGCCAACGTCCAGCGGCGCGATCAAACAGCCGCCCAGTATATGCCTATACTTTTATGATAATCAACCTCTGCTCGAATGACCTTGCTGGTTATTTTTTTTGCGACGAACACCGAGCTAAAATTTAAAAAATATTACTTAACAGTTGAGAACACAATGGAACCGAACGTGGAAATCTACACTTGGAGCCGTTGCCCCTTCTGCATCCGTGCTAAAGCCTTGTTAAAGCAAAAGGGCGTGAATTTCACCGAATATTGTATCGATGGGGATGAGACGGCACGCGCCAAGATGGCTGGGAGGTCACATGGACGCCGTTCTTTGCCGCAGATTTTTATCAATGATCAACACATCGGCGGTTGTGATGATATTTACGATTTGGAATTTCAGGGAAAATTAGATCTCCTGTTACAGGGCGGTGCCGCCGCTAGCTGACGAACTCAACCGCAGTGAACGATTCTCTGGGGAGTGGATTGGTCAATAGTGGCCTATTTTCTCTCGATCTTCAGTGAAATGGAAAGGGCGCTGGTTGTGATTACTTAATATAAGGAGGCAATCACAGAGGTAGAGCGATCTCAAAACATGGTAGCCTTTGCAGGGTGAGCTGAAATTCCCAAAGCCATCGTCAATACCGCAGGTACGATTGGCGCTTGGAGACGGTCACTGGAAGCAATACCCGATGCGTTTGTCCGACGAGTTAAAGGATTTCTGGCGTGAAATTTGCGTTCATCATTGACCCGCTCTCAAAGCTCGATCCTGGTCATGATACCAGTGTGGCACTCATGGAAGCCGCGCAAGCGTTAGGCCACGAAGTTTGGGCTACTCAGGCTGAAAAGTTGAGTGTTGTGAAGTCTCAGGCATGGGCGCTCTTGGAGGAGGTACAACTCACGCCCGCTAAACTGGTGGAGGGGCGTTGGGTCGTCCGTGAGGACTGGTATGCTGTCTCTGGCTCTGTTTCGCGATCGCTACAGGAAATGGATGCTGTCTTTATGCGGACAGACCCACCCGTCACAATTCCTTATCTTTATGCTACCTATATTCTGGACTACATCAATCCCGAAAAAACCCTGGTGATCAATGCACCATCGGGGATACGGGCGGCGAATGAAAAAATGTACGCCCTTCAGTTTAAGGACGTGATTCCAGAAACGATTGTTAGCCAGGATATAAAGGTGATCCGGAAATTCGTTGAGGAAAAAGGAGCAGGGGTTCTCAAGCCATTGGGTGGCAAAGCAGGGGAAGGAATTTTATTTCTAGAACCGGGCGATCGCAATTTTAACTCCCTAATCGAAGTGAGTACCCAACGAGGTCGCGAACCTGTGATGGTACAAACGTACCTGCCAGCTGCCAAACAGGGGGATAAGCGGATTATCCTTCTGAATGGCGAACCCATTGGGGCAGTCAATCGCATTCCCAGTGGCGATGAATTTCGCGGTAACATGGCAGTCGGGGGCCAAGCCGTGGCTACGGAGATTACGCCGCAAGAGCATAATATCTGCGCGACGGTTGGGCCAAAACTACAGCAGGATGGCTTATATTTTGTCGGCATTGATGTGATTGGCGGCTACCTGACTGAAGTCAACGTTACCAGCCCGACTGGGATTCGCGAGATTGATCGCCTCAATAACGAGCAGCTTGCTAAACAGGTCATCGAGTGGGTAGAACAGGCGAAAAAGGGTAATGGGTAATTGGGATACCTGCAAAAGCCTCCCCATGTCTGTATAAATTCCTTTTTCTGGTGGGGTGGGCATCCTGCCCACTCTATAAATAGCAGGTAAGACGGATGCGAGGTGGGCGCTCCTGTCGCCTACCCCACAAAATTAAAATAGCCGAAACTTAGGGAACAGTCATTAATCACACTTGATTTCACAACGTAAATTCAGCAAACTCACTGTTTTCATCCACATCGGGATTTTTGTCAGCACGAGTAGGCTGAAAATTAGAGCCACAAATTAATTCTTTTAAGGTGATTTTCGGGTTTTGCTGGAGAATATTTAAAACACTGATGAAGTCTCTTACAACTTCGCGGGGAGTTGAGAGTTTATCGGCTCCCAAACGGTTAGCGACTTCTTTCTTAAATTCCTCTACTTCACGGGCTGAGAGTGCTTTTTTTGAGTTGTAATGGATAGCATGAACTTCAGCTAGGCGCTGCAAAAGCTTGGAAAGTTCTTCTGAAGTCAAAGGTTCTAGTTGGATGACAGGTGCGGAAGTATCTTGCAAACCCTCCTTGAGAAAACGGCTTTTTGCTAAGCGAGTCCTCCATGCTTCATCACTGTGCAGTCCCCGACGGGAATCTTCCAGAAACTGAGGCGTGCCGCCGATAAGGATACCCAGGTGTTCTGCCTTACCCTGCATAGCGTCGTTAAACATCGCTAAAAGTTTGTCGTAGTTACCTTGACGAGAAGCAGTATGGTTAATTTTGTATAAATGAATCACTTCATCTAGCAGAATTAAAAGCCCTTTATAGCCAATATCAGAAACGAATTTGGCAAATAGCTTGAGATAGTCATACCAGGTATCGTCATCAATAATGACTCGCACACCAAGGGCTGATTTAGCTTCGGTTTTGGTAGCAAATTCGCCCCGCAACCAACGCAGCGCAGCATCTTTCTTTTCGTTGTTATCCTCACGGTAGCTTCGCCAATAGGCAATAATGACATTGGCAAAGTCGAAGCCATGCACCAAGCCTTCTAAATTATCAACGACTTCCCGAATTTTTAATTCAACTTGGTCGTCAAAACCCTCGTCATGAGGACGCTTTCCCGTATCTTGGGCGACTTGGCTGAGAATACTACTGATCCATTTTTCCAGAATGAGCGCGATCGCACCTCCATTGGGATTGGTTCGTGTGGCAATATTCCCCATTAATTCCCGATAGGTTGCCACAGCATGGTTTTTGCTCCCGGCAAGGCGGCGTTCTGGTGATAAATCAGCATCCGCAACAACAAAACCCTGTTCCATTGCTTGGTTACGAATCAGCTGGAGCAAAAAGCTTTTCCCTGAACCATAACGCCCTACAACAAAGCGAAAGGCTGCCCCCCCTTCGCCGATATTTTCCAAGTCGTGGGAAAGGGCGGTAATTTCCTTTTCTCTCCCCACTGCAATGTGTTCTAAACCCACTCGCGGTACAACACCGGCTGCCAAGGCATTAATTAGGGCAGTTGAGACTCGTTTCGGAATTTTCTGCATTATCTCTCCTCAAGTTACCAGCTCTTTCAGTGCAAGAAGGCTCCAAGGCAAGAGGAATATTGCTGATACAGTCAGCTTTTTCAGCTTTGTCAACTGGATAGTTATTTCCCCCACGCTGCACTCAGTCTATCTGCCGTTTCAGATATTATAGATAGCTATCAAAAGAACCATCCATAAAGAGCAGTCGCCCCAGAATTATCAATTCTGTTTTAACGATTTCCTAAGAAATTCATCTGGAAAACCCTATTGGCCCCCCTGTGTTAACTATGATTACAATTCCCGGTTATCGCATCACCCAACACCTCTACTCAGGTTCCAGAACCCAAGTTTATCGCGGGATTTTTGAGTCAGAGCAAAAACCTGTGGTCATCAAACTGCTCAAGAGTGAATATCCAACCTTCAATGAACTGGTGCAGTTTCGCAATCAGTATATCATTGCCAAAAATCTCGATTTACCAGGAGTAGTCAAGCCTCTGAGCCTGGAAAACTATGGGAATGGTTTTGCCTTAGTGATGGAGGACAATGGCTGTGTTTCCCTCGCGGAATATACCACCCATGAAGGGGCGGTAAGAACCGAAGGTTGTTCACCGAATGCTTCGCTCCTACCGCTAGATGAATTTTTTCACGTTGCCATCCAGATTGTCCAAACTTTAGAAGGACTTTATCACAATCGGATCATTCATAAAGATATTAAGCCCCAAAATATTCTGATTAACCCTGAAACGAAGCAGGTAAGGCTCATTGACTTCAGCATTTCCTCCCTCTTACCTAGAGAGAATCAGGAAATTGCTAACCCTAACGTGTTGGAAGGGACGCTAGCTTATATCTCCCCCGAACAAACCGGAAGGATGAATCGAGGCATTGACTACCGCACCGACTTTTATTCGTTGGGTGTTACCTTCTACGAACTGCTCACCGGGCAACTCCCCTTTGTGTCTACTGACCCGATGGAGTTAGTCCACTGTCACATTGCCCGAAAACCAACTCCCCCAAAGGAGGTAAATCCAGCGATTCCCCAGATGGTTTCCGACATCGTGATGAAATTGATGGCAAAAACCGCTGAGGAACGCTATCAAAGTGCTTTTGGGTTGCGAGTAGACTTGGAAATCTGTTTGCAGCAATGGCAAGAAGAAGGCAGCATTAGCCAGTTTCCCCTAGGAAGAAGGGACATCACCGAACGCTTTATTATTCCCGAAAAACTCTACGGCCGGGAAACGGAAGTAGAAACCTTGCTGGCCTCTTTTGAGCGAGTTAGCACAGGCAGCATAGAAATGATGTTAGTAGCTGGCTTTTCGGGGATTGGCAAGACAGCCGTGGTTAATGAAGTCCACAAACCGATTGTGCGCCAACGGGGTTACTTCATCAAAGGAAAATTTGATCAGTTCAAGCGCGATATTCCCTTCTCTGCTTGGGTGCAGGCATTACAGAATTTGATGCGGCAATTGCTCAGTGAAAGTGCCGATTCTGTGCAGAAGTGGAAAGCTTTGATCTTGGAGGCTTTGGGTGAAAATGGTCAGGTGATTATTGATGTCATTCCAGAATTAGAACTGTTGATTGGTAAGCAGCCAGAAGTGTCCGAACTGGAGGGGAGTGCGGCTCAAAATCGCTTCAATTTTCTATTTGAGAAGTTTATCCGAGTATTCGCAACAATTGAGCATCCTCTGGTGATTTTTCTTGATGACTTGCAGTGGGCTGACTCCGCTTCTCTCAAGCTGATGCAATTGCTGATGAGCGAGACGGATACTGGGTATTTGTTGCTAATTGGAGCGTATCGGGATAACGAAGTGTTTCCAGCACATCCCTTGATGCTGACGTTGGATGAGATTCGGAAAGGCGATGCTACAGTCAACCAAATTACTTTAGCACCCCTAGACCAACCTTCCCTGAACCGCCTGATTGCCGATACTCTCTCGTGTCCCCCCCAAAGAGCAGTTCCTTTGACGGAACTAATTTTCACCAAAACCAAAGGTAACCCCTTCTTTGCGACTCAATTCCTCAAATCTCTGCATCAAGATGGACTAATCTCGTTTGACCCCCCTCAGTCCCCCCTTAGTAAGAGGGGAAGTAAAGCGGGGTGGCAGTGTGACATTGCAAAGGTAAGGGCGCTGGCTGTCAGCGATGATGTAGTCGAGTTTGTGGCAACTCAATTACAAAAGCTGCCAGAGAATACTCAGAATGTGTTGAAAGTAGCCGCTTGTATTGGTAATTCTTTTGACTTAGCAACTCTAGCTATTGTACATGAGAAATTTCAAGCCGAGACGGCAGCTGACTTGTGGAGAGCATTGCAAGAGGGCATCGTTATTCCGATTACTGAAAGTTACAAGTTCTTTCAGGATGAGTCAGCGGTCAGTAGTCAGGACAGCGAACAACTGACCGTTCCGTACAGATTTCTCCATGACCGAGTGCAGCAAGCTGCCTATTTTCTGATTCCAGAAGACCAAAAACAGTCAACCCACTTGAAAATTGGGCAACTGCTTTTGACTAATACTCATCTAAAGGAACGGGAAGAAAAAATTTTCGATATTGTCAATCAGTTAAATAGTGCAAGAGAGTTAATCAATGCTCAGGCAGAGCGAGATGAACTAGCTCAGTTGAATTTAATTGCCGGACGTAAAGCCAAAGCTTCAACGGCTTACGCTGCTGCCAAAAGGTATTTAACTGTGGGACTGGAACTTCTAGCTGCCGATAGCTGGCAGCATCAGTATGGTTTAAGTTTAGCTTTGCATGAGGAAGCAGTAGAAGCAGCGTACTTCTGTACTGAATTTGAGCAGATGGAAAAATGGGCTGCTGTAGTCCTGCAAGAAGCCAAAACTATTCTTGACAAAGTGAAAGTTTATGAAGTAAAAATGCAAACCTGCATGGCGCAAGCCAAACAACTAGAAGCCGTCAAGATTGGGGTACAAGTGCTGGAGTTACTGGGTGTGACTCTACCAGAATATCCTACAGAGTTGGATATTCAACACAGACTGAAAAAAACAGCTGCAAATCTAATCGGGAAAAGCATAGAGGACTTGATTAACCTGCCTCTTATGACACAGATGGACAAGCTGGCAGCTATGCGCATTTTATCTAGCCTGTTTTCTCCTACTTTTATAGCTGCGCCTTCACTGCTACCGTTGATTGTATGCCAACAGGTTAATTTATCAATTAAATATGGAAATTCTCCTTTTTCGGCCTTTGCTTATGCTAATTATGGGCTAATTCTAAAAGGAGTTGTTCAAGATATTGAGTCTGGTTATCAATTTGGTCAATTAGCTTTAAACTTAGTCAATATGTTGAATGATAAATCGCTCAAATGCAAAATATTTCAGATAGTTGGAGCATTTACAATGCCTGGAAAGGTTCATGTACGGAAAACCACATCGCTTTTACAAGAGGCATATCACAGTGGGCTAGAGAATGGAGATTTAGAATATGCTGGATATTCGGCAATTAATAAAGCTCAATATTTATATTGGAGTGGTATAGAGCTGACAGAACTTGAGCAAGAAATGGCGATTTGCTGTAATGCTATAGAGCAACTTAAGCAAGAGACATCTTTGAATTGGAGCAGAATGTTTTGGCAAACAGTCCTTTGTTTGCTGGGAAGGGCAAAAAATTCCTATTCGTTAGAAGGTGAAGCTTATAGTGAGGTAAAAATGCTACCGCTTCATCTTGAAGGGAATGACAGAAACGGGCTTCACTATTTATACCTTAACAAACTTATTCTTTGTTATCTGTTTGATGAGGTTTCCCAAGCTGTGGAGAACGCAGCTCAAGCAGAACTTTATTTAGACGGCGTGACAGGGCTATTAGCTGTGCTTCAGTTCCATTTTTATGATTCTCTGGCGCAGCTAGCATGGTATTCATCTGCACAGCAGATTGAAAAAGAAAAAATACTATTAAAAGTTGCAAGAAATCAGGAAAAGATGCAGAAGTGGGCGTATCATGCACCGATGAATTATCTGCACAAATTTTATTTAGTGGAGGCAGAACGGCATCGGGTTCTCGGTGAGAATGTTGAGGCAATGGACTACTATGATCGCGCCATAGCCGGAGCAAAAGAAAATGAGTACGTCAACGAAGAAGCCCTCGCCAACGAACTCGCTGCCAAATTCTACCTAGAATGGGGCAAACAAACAATTGCCCAAGTTTATCTAACTAATGCCTACTATGCCTATGCTCGCTGGGGAGCCAAGGCTAAAGTTGAAGATTTAGAACAACGCTATCCCCAAATACTCGCCCCCATTCTTAGCCAAAGAATCAATGCAGCCACAGGAGAAACAATTCTCCAGACAATCGCGGGAACTGTCTCTTCTACCAGTACGGGGAAGGTATCAGAGTTTCTGGACTTTGCAACAGTGATTAAAGCGTCTCAAGCACTCTCTGGGGAAGTTCAACTCGATAAGTTACTCTCCAGTTTGATGCAAGTGGTGATTGAGAATGCTGGAGCCGAAAAAGGCACTCTAATCTTGTCCAAAGCAGGCAATTTGGTGGTTGAAGCAACGGGAGTTAGTGGCACAAAACAAGCAACAGTACTGCAATCGATTCCAGTTGAACAAAGCCAGGAGATTCCTGTCACTCTCATCAACTATGTTTATCGCACATTTGAAACTCTCGTCCTCGACGATGCCAGTGTAGAAAATACGTTTTCTGCTGACCCCTACATCATCGGTACACAACCTAAATCCGTCCTGTGTACTCCAATCGTCAATCAAGGCAAACTAATAGGCATCCTTTACCTAGAAAACAATTTGACCCCTAAAGCGTTTACTTCAGATCGATTGGAAGTCTTAAAAATCTTATCTGGGCAAGCCGCCATATCGATTAACAATGCCAAACTCTACGCACAAGTCAAGGAAAATCAAAGTCAACTGACTCAATTTTTAAGTGCGATACCCGTGGGTATATCTGTTCACGAAGCGAATGGACAACTCTACTACGCCAATCAGGCCGCACAGGAGTTAATGGGCATCAACGCCTTACCAGAAGCCAAAACAGAGCAATTGTCACAAGCCTATCACGTTTATCGTGCTGGCACCCATCGGTTGTATCCCACCGAGGAACTGCCAATCGTGCGATCGCTTAATGGTGAACGGGTTAACGCTGACGATCTCGAACTTTACCAACGCGATAAGATTATCCCCCTGGAAATTTCTAGCACGCCAATTTTCGATAAAACGGGGAAAATTGTCTATGCGATCGCCGCTTTTCAAGATATCACCTCTCGCAAGCAAGCCGAGAAATTGATCGCCGAATACAATCGCACCCTAGAAGAGCAAGTTAAAGAACGTACCATCCAACTCGCGCTTGCTAATCAAGAAATTATGGCGCTCAACGAACGTCTCAAAGCAGAAAATCTCCGAATGAGTGCTGAGTTAGAGGTAACCCGCAAACTGCAACAAATGATTTTACCCAAACAAGAGGAATTAGAGTCAATTGAGGGATTAGAAATCGCTGGATTTATGGAACCTGCCGATGAAGTGGGCGGCGACTACTACGATGTACTGCAACGAGATGGCAAAGTCAAAATTGGTATCGGTGATGTTACCGGACATGGATTAGAAAGTGGCGTGTTAATGCTGATGACACAAACAGCTGTTCGCACCTTACAGGAAAGTAACCAAACCGATCCAGTGCAATTTTTGGATATTCTCAACCGCACCATTTATCGCAATGCCCAGCGCATCAACCCTGATAAAAGCCTAACACTTGCTCTCCTCGACTATCACAATGGAACCCTGAGTTTGAGTGGTCAGCATGAGGAACTGATTGTGGTGCGTGCTGGGGGTAAAATTGAGCGGATTGATACGATTAATTTAGGCTTTCCTATGGGGTTGGATGAGGAAATAGCTGACTTCATTGACTCTTACAAAGTGCAGTTAAACTCTGGAGATGTGGTGGTGCTATACA
>Ga0310810_10006926_pt1 | contig 12865 bp, 14 predicted proteins | sample NCmetagenome_FD_207641 | JGI IMG/M metagenome (GOLD analysis project Ga0310810, IMG submission 207641) | Soil microbial communities from experimental microcosm in Duke University, North Carolina, United States - NC | ecosystem: Engineered > Artificial ecosystem > Soil microcosm > Unclassified ... | reverse complement strand
GTCCGCGCGGCCGGCCATTGGACCTTGGTCCACTACCGCCGCCGTCCCCGAGCCGGTAACGTGACGGTGGGAGGGACCGACACTATGTCTCACGCCAAGCACACGACACTCCACCCGCTCCACGACCGGGTCCTCGTCAAGAGGCTCGAGGAGGCCCCAGCCCGGCGCGGCGCGATCATCATCCCGGACAGCGCCAAGGAAAAGCCCCAGGAGGGCAAGGTCATCGCGGTCGGCAAGGGCCGGGTGTCCGAGGACGGCAAGAAGATCCCGCTCGACGTCAAGGCGGGCGATCGCGTCCTTTTCGGGAAGTATTCCGGTAACGACATCACGCTGGACGGCGAGGATCTCCTCATCCTGAAGGAGGAAGACGTCCTCGGCATCCTCGCGTCCTGACCGATTCCCTCACAACTCGCCGGAGGAACAGCCCCATGTCAAAGCAGCTCCAGTTCAAGGAGGAAGCCCGCGCGGCGCTCCTGCGCGGGGTCAATGTCATGGCCCACGCGGTCAAGGTCACGCTGGGCCCGAAGGGCCGCAACGTCGTCATCGACAAGAAGTTCGGCAGCCCCACCATCACGAAGGACGGGGTGACCGTCGCCAAAGAGATCGAGCTCAAGGACCACTTCGAGAACATGGGGGCCCAGATGCTCAAGGAGGTCGCCTCCAAGACCTCGGACATCGCCGGCGACGGGACCACCACCGCCACCGTGCTGGCCCAGGCCATCTTCCGCGGAGGCCTCAAGAACGTGACCGCGGGCGCCAATCCCATGGCGCTCCAGCGCGGCATCGAGCGCGCGGTCGAGCAGGTGACCCGCGAGCTCCAGAAGCTGTCGAAGTCCACCAAGGACAAGAAGGAGATCGCCCAGGTCGCCACGATCGCGGCCAACAACGACGCGACGGTGGGCAACCTCATCGCCGAGGCGATGGAGAAGGTCGGCAAGGACGGCGTGGTCACCGTCGAGGAGGCCAAGGGGATGGACACCACCCTCGAGGTCGTCGAGGGCATGCAGTTCGACCGCGGCTACCTGTCGCCCTACATGGTGACCGACGCGGAGCGGATGGAAGCGGTCCTGGAGGACTGTCTCATCCTGATCTCCGAGAAGAAGCTCAGCGTCATGAAGGACATGCTGCCGCTCCTGGAGCAGGTCGCCCAGTCGGGCAAGCCCCTCCTGATCGTGGCGGAGGACGTGGAAGGCGAGGGTCTGGCCACCCTCGTGGTCAACAAGCTGCGCGGGACCCTCTCGGCGTGCGCGGTCAAGGCGCCGGGCTTCGGCGACCGCCGCAAGGCCATGCTGGAGGACATCGCCATCCTGACCGGCGGCAAGGCCATCACCGAGGACCTGGGGATCAAGCTCGAGAACCTCAAGCTGGACGACCTGGGCCGGGCCAAGAAGGTCGTCGTCACCAAGGACAACACCACCCTGATCGACGGCGCCGGCAAGTCCGCGACCATCGAGGGCCGCATCAAGCAGATCCGGGCCCAGATCGAGGAGACCACCTCGGACTACGACCGCGAGAAGCTACAGGAGCGGCTCGCCAAGCTGGCGGGCGGCGTCGCGGTCATCAAGGTGGGGGCCGCGACCGAGACGGCCATGAAGGAGAAGAAGGCCCGTGTGGAGGACGCGCTGAACGCGACGCGGGCCGCGGTGGAGGAAGGCATCGTGCCGGGCGGCGGGGTCGCCCTGCTGCGGGCCTCGACGGCCCTCGACACCCTCAAGCTGTCCGGCGACGAGGCGACCGGCGTCGACATCGTGCGGCGGGCTCTCGAGGAGCCGCTCCGCCAGATCGTGCAGAACGCCGGCCTGGAGGGCTCCATCGTCGTGGAGAAGGTCAGGAGCTCCAAGGACGTGGCGTACGGCTTCAACGCCGAGTCGAACCAGTACGTGGACATGGTGAAATCCGGGATCATCGACCCGACCAAGGTCGAGCGCGTCGCCCTGCAGCACGCCGCGTCGATCGCCTCCCTGCTGCTGACCACCGAGGCGCTCATCTCGGACAATCCGGAGGAGAAATCGGCCATGCCGGCCATGCCGCACGGCGGCGGCGACTTCTAGACACGCGGGAGCCCGCCCGGCGATCCAGAGCCGGGCGGGCTCTCTTCCCTTCGTGAACCGGGCGGGGCCCCCCCTCGTCAGGCGGCGCCTTCGGTCGGTAGCTCCCGGGTCGCGGTCAGCTTCACCCAGGTCTTCACGTTGAAGTGATACTGGTAGACGTTGCCCTCCTCGTCGAGCGCGAAGAGGTTGTTCTGCGACGCGCACAGCTGGATGAACCTGGTCATACGGTAGATCCTCCTGGCCGCCCGTGACGGCCTACTGGCCGGCGCCGATCGAGACCACGAAGTTGACGACTTCCTCCCGGAACGGAGACGGGATGTAGGCGAGCTCGAGCCGAATCTCCTTGAGCCGCTCCGCCTTCAGGGCCTCCACCGGGAACTCCACGTCGAGGACCCGGGTCGCATCCTGCCCGGGATCGAGCCGCTCGTCTCCGTACGGGGTGAATCGGACGATCGACTCGGTCCGGGCCCCTTCGAGCTTGATGACCTGCCCGTGGGCATCCATGAACAGGAGCTTGCCCTCCACCAGTCGTACCGTCCGGTTCGCGGACGTGTTCTCGAGGCGCAGGGTGCCGGTGAGCCGGGCCGGCGAGACGACGCGGTCGGTGCCTTGCTCGACCCGCTCGGTGACCTTCAGATCGACGACCTCGCCCGTGATGATGCCGCACTTCACCGTCATCGACGGGGGCGTTACCGGATACGTCCTGTCCTCTATCACCACTCCTCCTCGAGCTCTAGAGCTGCTTGCGAGCGAACGAGACCGCCGACCGGCCAGCCCCTTGGAAGAACCCGTCCATTCGCGTGCCGTCCCGGCTGATGCTGCAGGAGAAGCTCATGGCCGGGCTCCCCGGCACCGTGGGCGCGCCGCGAACCGACAGCGTGCTCCCGACCAGCGTGCCCACGAAAAGGAGGTCGCGATTCTCGGAGGGCGTGCCCGGGGTCGCCTGCCAGTAGACGGTGCCTTCGACCCGGTCCCCCGAGACCCGGGTGACGGTCAGATAGACCGCGTCGCTGACGCCGAGCCCGTTGTTCCACTCTCCGACCCAGGCGCCGACCAGGGCTTGCGGCTCGATCGCGCCCACGCCGGACACCATGGCGAGCCCCAGCAGCGCGGCCAGGACGCCGATGCGCCACCGGCGCGGCATGGGGTCAGTCACAGCGCCAGATGCTGTCGGCCATCTTCTTGCCGCCCTTCTTGACGGTATAGGAGACCGTCAGGCTGGTCCCGATGGCGAACTCGCCCGCGGCCTGCTTGGCGGTGAGGAAAACCTGGGTGCCGTCACGAAGGACAATGTGGTCCGCATGACGCTCCCGCAGAATGCCGACGATGACCCCGCCCGCCATGCTGAGGCAGGTCCCCGCCAGACCGCGATGCTGTGCCATCGCGAGATGCGGGAACCGGTCGATCTACTTGGTGGCCGCGGTCTTGAGCAGCGCGGACGCACAGCTTTCCGCCACCGCCCGGTTGGGATCCGCCTGCCCCGGGAACGTCGCCCATCCGGTCTTCATCACGAACTCGGTCTGCTCCCAGGACGATGTGATTGCATTGAGCTCGCCGACCTTCTTGATGCGCGCTGCATCGGCCTTCTCACCGGCGAGGCAGATCGGCACCAGCGCGGCCGTGACCGCGGCGTCGGCCTGCTTGACCGCCATCTGTCCCGCGGTGCCGCTGGTCGTCCAGCCGCCCCAGCTGAATCCCACGATCATGGTGAGAACACCCCCGACTACCGCACCCCAGATTCCCGGCTTCAACCATACGGGCTGCACCATCATGAGTTGCCTCCTGGCACCTTCGGAGAATGGGTGAATCGCGATCTCAGTGTAGGGAGGTGCCGCCCGCCCCGGTAGTGGACCAAAGTCCAACCCCCGGGGCGAGGCCGGGTCTAGGCGGGCCAGGCGGCGGCGTGCGTGCCCGGCGGTACGGTCGGACGCGCCCAGAACGCGGGCGTCTCCTCCAAGCGCGCGGCGGGCCGCACGTGGCGGAGCCGACCGAACGGCGTGTCCATGTCCGCCATCAGGTCCTGGACCGCGTCCGGCGCCAGGTCGGGCGTGCTCCGGCCGTCGACGCGGCCGAGCGCGTCGACCCAGCGGCCGGTCTGGGCCAGCGACACCCGCACCAGGTAGCTCCCGCCCTCGCGCGCGCGACGCGCCAGCGCCATCTGCGCCCCGAAGGCGGCGAGATACCCGGTCCCGTGATCCACCACCTGGGCGGGCAGGTGCCGCGGCGCCTCGCCGCCGGTGGCGAGGCCCTGCTCGTGCGCCATCCCGCTCACCGACTGGATGATGGTCTCGAAGCCCCGTCGCTCGCGCCACGGCCCCTCGTGCCCGAACGCGGAGAGGGTCACGTACACGATGCCGGGGCGGAGCCGGGCCACGTCTTCGGGCGCGAGCCCCCAGTGCGCAAGCGCGCCCGGCCGGTAGGACTGGGAGAAGACGTCAGCGCCGCGGATGAGCCCGCGCAGCGTCTCCAGGTCGGCGCCGCGCCGCAGGTCGAGCGACGCGGAGAGCTTGCCCAGGCCGGTGTCGACCACGAGGCCGGGGACGTTCGGCAGGTGCGGCGCGGTGACGAGCAGCACGTCGGCCCCGTAGGCGGCCAGGGTACGACCGCAGACCGGTCCCGCGATGACGCGGGTGAGGTCGAGCACCCGCAGGCCCGAGAGCGCGCGCGGCCCGTCGCCGGCCGGCTCGGCCGGCGCCTCGCCGATCTTCACGATCTCGAACAGGGGCAGCGCCGCGACCGCGCGCCCCTGCGGGTGCGCGTGCCACTCCGCCCGCGAGCGCACCATGCCGGTGGGCAGGCCCGCCGCCGCGAACGCGTCCTCGAGGTCGCCCGCCGTCCACTTCGCCACCGCATCGGCGACCGCCTCGCGCGTGGCCTCGCAGCCGAGCAGCTTGAGCGCCCCCGCGCGATGGTGCGGCAGGTTGGAGTGGATCTGGATGAAGCGCCCGTCGCCGGCTCGGTAGAAGCCAAAGACCGGATCCCGGCGATCGAGCGAGGGATCGGTGGCGAGCCGCTGGTACCGCTCGCTCCGGAACGCGGCGACGGCGGCGCGCAGGTCCACCGCGACCGATTGCTCCCGGCCGGTCCGCAGGCGCCAGATCTCGCTGGCCGCGAGGGCCCCGGCGGCGATGGTGGCGGAGGCCGCCGTCCCGATCTTGAAGTCGGTGGGCAGGATCGGGTCGACGCCGTCGAGCGTCACCCGCTCGAGCGCGCCAGCCTCGCCGCCCGCCCGCCGCCACAGATCCACGAGAGCCGCGCGCGCCTCGGTCGCGATCACGCGGCCAGGGTGCCAGAGGGCGGGCGGCAGGTCAAATGCCGGCTCGGCCCTCCAGCGTCTTCTTCATGACCGCCATGCCCTGGTCGATGAGGCCCGCGATGGGGCCGGCCAGGTCGTTCGGCAACAGGTCGGCGATCCAGACGACGCGGCTCCGCCGCTCGCCCTCGGGGAAGACCTGCAGCGACGCGTTGTGATGCGAGGGGCGCCCGCCGACCACCGCCCAAACGAGCCGGCGAGCCTGGTCGTCGACGTCGACGATGAGCTCGTGGGCCACCAGGCCGTTGCCGAAGGTGACGATCCGCGCGCCCTCCTCCAGGCGCGTATCGACCACGAAACCCGGCGCCAGCCGCGTGTGAACCGCCCCCACGTCGCGGATCGCGTCCCAGATGTCCCCGCTTCGGGCCTCTACCACCATCTCTCGGCGGAGCGACGCCATGCTCGCCCTCCCCTGGGGTCGAGACCCCGGACCCGGCGGTTCGTGAAAGACCCCTTGCGAATGCGGGATCAACCTGCAACCATGCGGGGCCGATGGAGGGTCCCATGACGATCTCCCGGCTCCGCATCGCCACGCTCCTGGCGGCGCTCGCGCTCCTCGCTCCCGGCGGCCGCGCCGGAGCCGCCGAGCTCAAGGTCCTGAGCACGATCGCCCTGGGAGAGGCGTGGCACGAGCTCCAGCCGAGGTTCGAGGCGACCGGCCACAAGCTGACGCTGGTGCTCGGCACCTCCGGCGGCGTCAACAAGCGGATCGCCGATGGCGAGACCGGCGACGTCATCGTCAGCACGAGCGGCGGGATCGAGGGACTGGCCAGGGCCGGCAAGGTCGCGGCGAAGGCGGTCGCCTACTCCGATCCGGCGGGCGGCGGCGCGAGCGGCATCCACCTCGCCACGGTGCTGGACCGCCTCGGCATCGCCCAGCAGGTCAACGCGCGCGCCAAGCTCGGCCGGGCCGTGCCCAACGCCGCGGCGGTGGTGAAGGCCGAAGCGGACATCGCGGTCCAGCAGATCCCCGAGCTGCTCGCGGTGTCCGGCGTCGAGGTCATCGGTCCCCTGCCGGGCGATCTCGGGAACACCACCACGTTCTCGGCCGCGGTGCTCGCCACCACCAGAGACCCCGCGGCGGCGAAGGCGCTGGTCGACTTCGACTTCCTGCGCTCGCCGGAGACCGTCGCGACGCTCAAGGCCAAGGGCTTCGAGATGTGAATCCATCACGGGGTCGCCGCCGCCCGCGTCTTGCCCGTGCAGGCGGAGTGAGGAGGAGAAAACCGTGAAGCTCTATCTGATCGCGCCGAAGAACCCCGAGTCGTTCTGGACCTTCGACCGGATCCTGCCCAGTCTCCGGAAGCGTTGCGTCTTCCCGAATCTCGCGCTGCCCACGGTGGCCGGGCTGACCCCGCCGCCCCACCAGGTCCTGCTCTGCGACGAGAACGTGGAGCCGATCGACTTCGATACCGACGCCGACATCGTCGGGATCACCGGCTTCGTCATCCACAAGCGGCGGATGTTCGAGATCGCCGACGCCTTCCGGCGCCGCGGGAAGCTGGTGGTGGCCGGCGGTCCCTTCGCGACCCTCTGTCCGGAGGAGCTCCGCGACAAGGTGGACGTGCTCTTCGTGGGCGAGGCCGAGTACACGTGGCCGCAGTTCGTGCGCGACTACGAGGCCGGCCGCGGACAGACCGAGTACCGGCAGGAGGAGAAGCCGAGCATGCTCGACTCCCCGCTGCCGCGCTTCGACCTGCTCCGGGTGGATCGCTACCGGAGCATGGCCATCCAGTTCGCGCGGGGCTGCCCGTTCAACTGCGAGTTCTGCGACATCATCGTGATGTACGGCCGACGGCCGCGGACCAAGTCCACCGCTCAAGTCCTGGCCGAGGTCGAGGCGATCCACGGCCTGGGCGTGGCCAACATCTTCGTGGTCGACGACAACTTCATCGGCAACAAGAAAGAGGCCAAGGAGCTGCTCCGGGCCCTGGCCGCCTGGCAGGAGGCGCGCCACTATCCTGTCGAGTTCATGACTGAGGTGAGCCTGAACGTGGCCCAGGACGACGAGCTGCTGGCCCTGATGAAGCAGGCCCACTTCACGACGATCTTCGTGGGCATCGAGTCGCCCCGGGCGGCCAGCCTGCTGGAGACGAAGAAGACGCAGAACACCCGCGAGGACATCGTGACCTCCGTCCACCGCATCCAGGCCGCCGGCATCGAGGTCATGGCCGGCATGATCGTGGGCTTCGATTCCGACGATCCCTCCATCTTCGAGGAGCAGTTCCAGTTCATCCAGCAGGCCCGCATTCCCATCTCGATGACCGGCATGCTGAACGCGGTGCCCAAGACGCCGCTCCACGCGCGCCTGAAGGCCGCGGGCCGGCTCATCGCCGATTCGGTGGGCGACCAGTTCGTCTTCACCAACGTGGTGCCGGGCGGGATGTCGCGCCTCGAGCTCTACGAGGGATACCGCTCGCTGCTCCGGCGCCTGTACAGCTATCGCGCCTACCGCCGCCGCGCGATGGATTTCATCCTCAACCGCGGCACCCTCGTCGGCTCGCGGGTCCTGGCCCGGGGCGACGACCTGGCGGTCGTCACGCGCATCGTGTGGACCTGCATCCTGCGCACCTCACCCCGCCGGGCCTGGCTCACCCTGTCCATGGCGCTCGAGACCGCGTGGCGCCGGCCGGAGGCGATCCGCCAGGCCTTCACGCTGGCGCTCATGCACAAGCACTTCTACGAGTACGTGCGGGAGACGTCCCGGGAGCTGGAGGCCCTGATCCGGGAGCTGCGGGAGGCGGCGCCGACGGTACCGGCCATCCCCGAGAAGTGAGGCGCCCGGAGGCCGCCGATCTTGACACGCTTCGGATTCCCACGCTAGGCTTTGCATCGGCGTAATTACAATCCGGGACGAAACACCAGGACCGTCACACCATGATCGGTCGGCCGATGCGGCGAGCACTCGTCGTGCTGTCGGTCGCCCTGCTCTCACTCCCCGCATGCGTCGATACCGCCTCGGCTCAGCTTCCCGCCCGCGTCGCGACGCCCTACACCCTGATGGACGACGAGACTCGGCTGCAATTGCAGGGAGGAGTCGAGACACCCGTGCGGGGCAACGGTCCCTGGACCGGGTACGGCTATCTCTTCTACACCCGGGCGCACTTCCTCGCTGAGGACCTCTACCTGCGGTTGGTCATTCCGCCGGGCTACTTCATATCGGAGCTGATCTACGACAAGTGGCCCAGTCAGCATAGCGCCCTCGGCGTCGGCGTCAGCGGCGGGCTCTGGGCCGAGAGCCAGGCGGAGTGGAGGGACGGCCGCTTCGAGAAAGCGGAGTCCTTCTCCGGCCACTCGGCCGGGGGGACGCTCGCCTACTACCTGCGGGGGCCGAAGATCGCCGGCGTCTTGCCGCTCGAGGGCCAGATCCGGGCAAATCCGAAGTACGTCTGGTACGACCGCACCGACGACACGGCGCGTCGCTTCCGCCTGCCCGAGAACACCGCGCTCTATGACATGCGCGCGGGGATCCGTCTGGGCGGTGTGCCTCCGGAGCTCTTCCCCAAGGCCGCCGCGGAACTTTCGGTGTGGCACGCCGTCAGCTACCGGGACAACGCCGGCCGCTACGGCCTCCCGGAGCGACCGGAGGAAACCGAGCACCTCACGCAGCGGACGTGGACCCGGGTGGGCGGGATCTACACGTTCTGGGGCACCCAGGCGAGCGCGTTCGTGAACGCCGGAATCGCCGAGGACGTCGACGCGCTTTCCGCGTTCCGCCTGGGCGGTGGTCTCCGCCTTCGCGCCGAGTTCCCCCTGATGCTGCACGGCTACAACGTCGAGGAGATCTTCGCGCGACGCTTCTGGCTCGTGAACCTCGCCTATCGGTTCCCGATCTGGCCCGGTCAGGACCGCGTCCACCTCCAGCTCCTGGGCGACTACGCGCGGGTCGACTACATCAAGGCCCATCGCCTCCCGCATACGGGCCTCGCGGGCGTCGGCGCCAACCTGTCGGTCGCCCTGACGAAGCGCATCACCCTGGTCGCGGGCTACGGCTATGGCATCGACGCCCGGCGCGGCGGCCACGGCTTCGGGGGCCACGACATCGATGCCCAGTTCGAGTTCAAGTACTGAGCGATCCGCTCAGAGCCACTTCTTGAGGACATCTCCAAGGAAGATCATGACTCTGTCAACCGTCCTGAGGTCCGTGGCGACCTGCGCACTCAAGCATCCGACTATCTGGGGCCCCATGGGAGTCGGAGCGGTCGCTTCGTGTGCCGTCCTGGTGTATGCGACTCTCCCAGCTGCTGTCTCTGCCCAATCACCCTGCCCGGGCATTCACGTGCATGTTCTGAACATACGAAACAGCACCGGAACCGTAGCGTGCGCGCTGTTCGAATCGCCGGATGGGTTCCCGACCGACTATCTGCGCGTGGCCACGAACATCATGATGATAAGAGTTCGCAAGGCCCGGGCGCGTTGCGATTTTGAAGACATCCCGCCGGGAACCTATGCGATTGCCGTGATTCACGATGAGAATATGAACGGCAAGCTCGATACCAATTGGCTGGGCATCCCGACGGAAGGCTATGGTTTTTCACGCGACGCGAAGAGACTCATCGGCGTGCCTTCCTTCGCTGCGGCCAGCTTTCCGTACGACGGGCGGAACCTGGATCTGACGGTGAGCCTGCATTACTGATGGCACGAGTATGGTGGCAGGCGTGACCGAGAACCACGTCACGATGCTCGAGTCAGGTCGACGGAAGAACCGATCCGTGCCGGTACTCGAGCGACCCGCCAAGGCCCTTGGCGAGTCCGGACCGTCTTGACTTCTCCTGCCGCAGGCGGATCATGGTCCTGGGTCGCGGGCGTCCACGATACGTGCACGCGGTCGGGAGGAAGACGATGAGCGCGAGACGGACAACGTCAGTGTGGCTGGCAACCCTGGTCCTTGCGGGCGGCTGCTCGTCGTCGGGCGCCATCTCGGAAGCCGATGCGGCCCGGGTCCGCGTGGTCAACGAGGCGAACCTGGTGAGCGGCTGCAAGGTGCTCGGCACCGTCGCCGACAATGACTTCCAGGACCTCCAGAAGAAGGCAGCCCGCCTGGGCGGAAACGTCGCGCTCATGACGCCGCAGCGGACGGCCAAGGGCGGGTACTTCGGGCTGCAGGACTACATGACCGCCGACGTGTACCGGTGCGACAACGCGAAGTGATCAGCCCCGCCGCGCAGCGCGGCGTCGCACGAGCCACTTGCGTAGCTCCTCGATCACCAGGAGGCCTACCGCGAACGGCATCACGAACAGCCACACCCGGCCCGAGATGGGCGCGGTGCCGAAGACGGCATTGCCCCACGCGGTGTAGCAGATCGCCAGGATGAGGGCGACCTCCAGCACCACCCCCCACAGGATCAGCCGGTTGCCCAGGAGCCCCACCGACCACGCCGAGCGGGTCGCGCTCCGGCACAGGAAGACGTTCACGATCTGCATCACGATGACCGCGGCCAGGCAGGCGGTCGTGGCCTGCAGATATCGTACGTCGGTGCGGGCCATCGCCTCCCCGTACGTCCATCCCGCCCCGTGGAGCACGAAGAAGAATGTCGCCATCGCCGCGGCGGCCTCGATCCCCCCCAGGAGGACATAGGAGCGCAAGGCCAGCGACGCGGTGAACAGCCGCTCGCCTCGCGCCCGCGGCGGCCGTTGCATGATCTTCGGATCCGGGCTCTCCACCCCCAGGCCGAGCGCGGTCAACGAGTCGGTCCCCATGTCGATGGACAGGATCTGGATCGGGGTCAACGGCAGCGGTATCGCAAACACGGAGAACGCGAGGTAGGGAACCAGCTCGGGCACGTTGTGGGCCAGGATGTACGTCAAGAACTTGCGAATGTTGTCGAATACCGCGCGCCCTTCCTCGATGGCGTTGACGATGCTCGCGAAGTTGTCGTCCAGCAGCACCACGTCGGCGGCCTCCTTCGCCACGTCCGTGCCCAGGATGCCCATGGCGACCCCGACGTGAGCGTTCTTCAGCGCGGGCGCGTCGTTCACCCCGTCGCCCGTGACCGCCACTACGTGACCCTGCTGCTTCAGGGCCTCCACGATGCGCAGCTTCTGGTCCGCCGCGATGCGGGCAAAGATCACCTCCGACGACTCGAGCAGGCGCCGCAGCTCGACCTCCGGGAGGTGGCGCAGCGCCTCCCCGGTGATCACGACCGGGCTCGCCGACTCGACCAGCCCGACCTCCCGCGCGATCGCGAGCGCGGTGCGAGGATGGTCGCCGGTCGTCATGATCACCCGGACCCCGGCCTCCCGGCACTTGCGGAGCGCTCCCTGGACTTCCCGGCGCGGCGGATCCTGCACGCCGACCAACCCGGCCCACACCAGATCCTGCTCCAGGGCCTCGGGAGTCCACTGCACATCCAGGGGGCGGAAGGCGAGGGCAAGGACGCGCAGGCCCTGCTCCGCCATCGCGTTCTGGGCGGCCAGGATGGTGCTACGTAGCTGGGGCGTGAATGGGCGGCATTCCCCCTCCGCCAGGAGGACCCGGCTGCACAGGGGCGCGATCGACTCGGGCGCCCCCTTGCAGCACAGCAGCGGCCCCTCCGTGGTGGCGTGGACGGTGGACATCCGCATGCGGTCGGCGTCGAAGGGACGCTCGTGGACGCGGGCCGGCCGGGGCGCCGGCGGCAGGACCGCCTGGGCCATCTCCGCCAGCGCCATCTCCATGGGATCGCCCAGGAAGAGGGGCGCTCCGAGGTGCTGGCCTTCTCTCAGGTCATGGCAGAGCCCGGCCACCAGGAAGAAGGGCCGGTAGGACTCGGCCAGAGGGTACGGCGGCTCGGACGGATCGAACGCGTATTGCCGATCGCCCACGAAGAGCTGCTTCACCAGCATGCGGTTCTGGGTCAGCGTTCCGGTCTTGTCGGTGCAGATCACGGTGGTGGACCCGAGCGTCCCGATCGACGGCAGATGGCGAACGAGCACGTTTCGCCGGGCCATGCGCTGGGTGGCGAGCACGAGGGCCAGGGTCAGGGTCGGCAGCAGGCCCTCCGGCACCATGGCGACGATGATGCCGATCGCGAAGATGAAGGCGTCCCAGAACGGAACCCCCCGAAGCCGGCCGACGGCGAAGAAGAGCACCCCGATCAGCACCGAGAGGATGCCGATCCATCGGCTCAGATGCTCGATCTCCTGGCGCAGCGTGGAGAGCGCGCCGGAGGCGGCTCGGGTAAGGCGCGCGATCTTGCCGAACTCGGTCTGCATCCCGGTGGCGAAGACGACGGCCTTGGCCTGGCCCGATACCATGGAGGTCCCGGCGAGCAACACGTTGCTGCTGTGGAGCAGGTCATCGGTGTCGCTCGGCCCCGCCTCACGCACCAGCGAGACCGCCTCGCCGGTGATGACCGCAGTGTTGACCTGGACACTGAAGGCCTCGATCAGCCGGCAGTCCGCCGGGATATGGTCGCCTTCCTCGAGGAGCACGACGTCCCCGGGGACCAGCTGCTCGACCGGCAGCTCGACGACCTTCCCGTCGCGCAACACGTCGGCTCGTGGCGGCAGGAGCCCCATG
>Ga0310810_10006925_pt1 | contig 12866 bp, 16 predicted proteins | sample NCmetagenome_FD_207641 | JGI IMG/M metagenome (GOLD analysis project Ga0310810, IMG submission 207641) | Soil microbial communities from experimental microcosm in Duke University, North Carolina, United States - NC | ecosystem: Engineered > Artificial ecosystem > Soil microcosm > Unclassified ... | reverse complement strand
CGCCGACCGTCTTGCCGTACGACTCACAGATTGAACTTGCCGAAGTCTTCAGGGCGAAGATTCTCGAGATATTCCTTGAGCTGCTCGGCGTTCAGCTCTTCGGCGCTCTTGGCTGGCTCGAGCTCTGGCGAGTCTGGCTCTTCATCCTCATCGCCCTCGACCGCGGTCAGCAACGAATCTTGCGCGTAGATCGGCGCGGAGAGTCGAAGCGCAACCGCGATACTATCGGAAGGACGGGCGTCGATCTGGATGAGCACGTCACCGCGCATGATGTGCAGCTCGGCGAAATACGTGCTCTTCTGGACTTTCGTGATCTGCACGCGGCGGAGCTGGCCACCGAGACCGACGATCAGGTTCTTGCAGAGATCGTGGGTGAGCGGACGCTCGCGCTTGATGCTGTTGATGTGCATCGCGATCGACTCAGCCTCCGGCTGGCCGATCCAGATGGGCAACAGCCGTGTGCCTCCCTTTTCCTGGAGGATCACCACATACGAGTTGGTCGAGCTGTCGAGCCCGAGACGGGCGACCGTGACTTCCACCATCAAACGATCCTGCCAAGGGTGATCCGGCGTCGTCTGACGAAAAATGCGCGAGGGCGCGCAGGGGTGGAAGTCACCACCCGAACGCGCCCTCGCGCTGTTTCCGTGAACGGCTCGAGAAACTCAGGCCACGGTCGCCAACCTCAACGGACCGCTTTCTTCAGCGCGTTCGCGCGATCCGTGCGCTCCCACGTGAACGTCGTTACGGAACCGCGCCCGTTCTTGATCGTCTCGGGCGTGCGGCCGAAGTGGCCGTAGGCCGACGTCGGCGTGTAGATCGGCTTCCGAAGATCGAGCGCCGAGCCGATGCCTCGCGGCGTGAGATCGAACGTCTCGCTCACGGCGCGCATGATGTCGGCCTCCGGAACCTCACTCGTGCCGAACGTATCGACCATCACCGAGACGGGCTCGGCGACGCCAATGGCGTATGCCAGCTGTACCTCGCACCGGCGTGCGAGCCCGGCGGCGACGATGTTCTTCGCCACCCAGCGCGCGGCATAGCACGCGGAGCGGTCGACCTTGGACGGATCCTTTCCGCTGAATGCGCCGCCGCCATGGCGGCCCATGCCGCCGTACGTGTCGACGATGATCTTGCGGCCGGTGAGGCCCGCGTCACCCTGTGGACCACCGACCACGAACCGGCCCGTTGGGTTGATGTGGTACTTCACCTTCTTGCCGAGCAGCTCCTTCGGGATCGACGGCTCGATGACCTCGTCGATGATCGCGCGGCGGATCTTCGTGTTCGAGATCTTCTCGTCGTGCTGCGTGGAGACGACGACCGTGTCCACCGCGACCGGGTGCCCATCCTCGTAGACGACGGTGACCTGCGCCTTCCCGTCGGGCCGCAGCCACTTGAGCCCACCGCGGCGACACTCCGCGAGCGCGCGCGTGAGGCGATGCGCCAGCAGGATCGGCATCGGCATGAGCTCGTCCGTCTCGTCCGTCGCGTAGCCGAACATCATGCCCTGGTCACCGGCCCCGCCGGTGTCCACGCCCTGCGCAATGTCGGGCGACTGCTTGTCGATCGTGCTGATCACCGCGCACGTCTTGTTGTCGAACCCGTACGTGGCGTCGGTGTAGCCAATACGCTCCACAGTGCTGCGTACGAGCTTCGGAATGTCGACGTAGGTCGTCGTGGTGATCTCGCCGGCGACGCACACCAGCCCGGTCGTGACGAGCGTCTCGCAGGCGACGCGCGCCGCCGGGTCATCAGCAATAATGGCGTCGAGCACCGCGTCCGAGATCGCATCGGCGATCTTGTCCGGGTGACCCTCGGTCACGGATTCCGAAGTGAAGAGGTGACGATCGTACACGCGGTATCTCTCGGTTCTGAATGTGAAAATCGCGCCGGTGGTGAAGCCGGCGCGGACGAAGGAACGTATCCGGCTCGCTAGCTGACGAGCAACCCGTCCCCCAGGAAGGACGCGTCACCGAACGCGGCACGCAGACGACCAGCGAGCTGTCGCTCCGCACCGGCCGCATTGTCCGATGCGATGGCGGCTTCCGCCGCTTCTGCCGCGAGCTGGACGCTGATCCCACGAACGATGTGCTTGACCAGCGGCACCGCCCGTGGACCGACGCTGAGTTGCCGAACGCCCAATCCGATGAGGGCAAATACCATCACCGGTTGAGACGCCATTTCCCCGCATACCGCAACTTCCAGCCCAGCGGCGCGACCAAGGTCGACGGTGCGCTTGACGAGTCTCAGAACGGCGGGATGCAGCGGGGTGAAGCGCGCCGCGAGGTTCACGGCACCGCGGTCCACGGCCAGCGTGTATTGCACGAGATCGTTCGTTCCAATGCTGAAGAACGCGACCTCCTTGGCCAGGATATCCGCCGTCATCGCCGCGGCGGGGGTCTCCACCATCACGCCAAGCGGAAGGTCGCGCCGGAACGGGACGCCGCGTGCCTCGAGCTCGGATGCGGCTTCGTCGAGCAGCGCACGCGCCTGCCGCACCTCATCGATCGTTACGATGAGCGGCAGCATGATCCTGATGTCGCCGTGCAGGCCGGCGCGCAGCAGTGCCCTGAGCTGCACCTTGAACAGGTCAGACTCGTCGAGACACATGCGGATCGCCCGCCATCCGAGAAACGGGTTGGCTTCGTGCGGAAAGCCACCGGCGGGCAGCTTGTCGCCGCCGATGTCGAAGGTCCGGATCACCACCGGCTTGCCGCCGAACGCTTCGACGACGCGGCGATAGGCGCGGTACTGCTCGTCCTCGTCAGGCATCGCTGCTCGGCCGACGACGAGAAACTCCGTGCGCATGAGGCCAACGCCCTCTGCGCCGCTCGTCGCTGCGAGAGCCGCCTCCTCCGGCAGGTCCACGTTCGCGCGCAGCGTGATGCGGACGCCGTCCGTCGTTACCGGTTCGGCGGTGACGAGGAGTCGCAGCTCGGCTTCGTCCCGCGCTTCGCGCTCCGCCCGATGCTGGAAGACCGCGACCTCGGCGTCGGTCGGGTTGATGACCAGCGTGCCCGTCGACCCATCGAGCACCGCGTTCTCGCCGCCGGTCAGTCGCGAGATCGCGTCGCGCAATCCGACGACCGCCGGCAGCCCGAGCGAGCGCGCGAGGATCGCCACGTGGGACGTGCGCGTCCCGGCATCCGTCGCGAGCCCGGCGATGGCATCGCGATCGAGCTGCACCGTTAGGCTCGGCGTCAGATCGTGCGTCACCAGAATCGCCTTCGCTCCCTTCGGCACATCGACCGGATCGTGATCCGGCAGGCCAAGCAGCAGCGAGAGCAGACGAATGTGCACATCGGTGAGATCGCCGACGCGCTCGCGCATCATTGCCGACGAGTGATGCGCGAATCGCGCCCGCCACTCGTGCAGCACGACGTCGAACGCTTTCTCGGCTGCAAGGTTCTGACGGATGTAGGATTGCACCTGCTCGCCGAGATCATGATCGTCGAGAATGGATATCTGCACGTCGAAGATCGCCGCTTCCTCGGGGCCGGCGTGACTGGCCGCGCGATCGCGCACGTGTGCAAGACGTTCCTTCGCGCGCTCGAGGGCGTCGCGAAAGCGCTGGAGCTCGGCGGGAATGGCGTCGTCGGGAATGATGCGCGTGGCGACATCGGGCACCTCCCAACGCAGGAGGTGCACCGGCCCCACAACGATACCCGGCGATGCCGGAATTCCCGTGAGCGCTCGATCCACGGTCAGGACTCGCCGAACTTGCTCTCGATGAGCTTCGCAATCGCCGACACGGCATCCTCCTCATCGGACCCGTCTGCCCGAAGCAATAGCTCCGACCCATACTCGGCTGCCAGCATCATGACGCCCATGATGCTCTTGCCGTTCACCTCGAGGTCCTCCCGCACGATGGTGATGTCGCTGCGGAATCGTGCGGCGGCTTTCACGATTTCGGCAGCGGGACGAGCGTGGAGACCGTTCCTGTTGATGACCTGCACGGAGCGTTCAACCATCAGCGAGCCACCGAGTAGAGGACGAACAACGCCAGCAGGCCGATAGCGATCTTCCAGCCTTCTGCACGCCCGTGCAAGCGGGCGAGGACGAACCCTCCGAGAGCGACGGCACCGAGCACGATACCGAACAGCGCGCGCCCGGGACCGATCACCTGGTCGAGCGCGAGCGGCAATGCGATACCGCCGATCAGTGCGGCGGCCTGTGCGAGATGCGACGGACCTCGTCGCAGCACCGGCCCACCGAGCGCCGATGCGACGCGCATCCCGTGATCGAGACCGGCGCTGAGCCCCCAGGCGCGCAACGCGATGTGACCGGCGTTGTAGATGCCCAGGAATACGAAGATCACGCCGCCAGTGTCGAAGCCGAACCCGAATGCCGCCAGCGCCGCGAGCGAGCACGCGGGCAGCCAGGCGGCCCACACGAGTCGATCGCCCACACTTCCCAGCGGGCCACACAATGCAGTGCGGAACCGGTCGATCCTTGCGGGTGCTTCGCCGTCGAGCTCGGCGCGTGCGAGTGCGCCGACAGCAACCGACGCCATGTACGGATGCGCGTTGAAGTACTGGCTCTGCCGGGCGAGCGCGGCGCGGTAGGCCTCGCCGCCCTGGCCACCTGGCAGGAGGCGCAATGCGGGCTCGACACAAAACCCGATCCCGTTGCCGAGAAGCGTCTCGTAGTTCCAGGCCCCCTGGATGGCGAGCAGCCTAACGAACATCGCGAGGCGCGTGCGCGTCGGAATCTCGACCTGTGGTGTCGTCATCGACTCACCAGCAGTGCGAGCCCCACGGCGATCCCCGCGAGCAGCAACCAGCGCGCGCCCGGAGCCGCGTGCACCACCTTCCACACAGCGCCCGCGGCGACGCTCGCCGCCACTGCCACGACTACGGCACGTGACACACGCGGATCGGTGTCCCACGTGCCGAGCACCCACGCCTGCGCGGGTGTGAAAACGGCCAAGGTGATCGCGGTCAGCACGCCCCCTCGAACGAGGTCGGCAGTGAGGCCGAACACCTGCAGCCCTTCGACGACGCGCTTGGAGCCGCTGGCGACCGCCTCGTGCCGCGCGCGAGCGAATCGCGCGTTGAGCTTTCGCAACTGAACCATGGACCAGCCACCGATCCACGCGCACACAAGACCGGCGAGCACCGCAACGGTCAGCCCACCCGAGCTGGTATCGCCGTGCATCGCGAAGAGCCCTCCGCTCACGACCGCCGCCGACCCCCACTCGGGGTAACGCGAGGCGCCGAACGGCAACGTTTCCAGCGCGAACATCTCGAGCGTCGCGCCGACGAGCAGACCGCGTCCCGGGTCGCCTAACAACGTCGCCGCCGCCGTCGCCGCGACGAGCGGACGCGAGATCATCGCCTGCGGAAAGCTCACCACGTCGAGCCCGAGCACGGCACCGAGCATTGCCAGCGGCAGCAACTGCACGAAATCGCTCACCGATTCCCTTCTCCCGACAAGACCTCGCTGAGCGCCAGCGGGCGCGCGGCAGGCACGTCCTGCGCGCTCACCTCGATGCCTCGCGCCGCGAGCGATCGAAGCGCCTGCTCCTCCTCTGGCGCGAGAAACACATACCGCAGCCGCTGCGTGCGGCCGGTGCGATGATGAATGCCTCCGAGATTCACGCGCGCGATGGTGCCCGTGAGCTCGATCAACCGCGCCATCGTTTCGATGTCTCCCGTGAGCAACGCGCCGCGGCGGTCGTCGCGCTGATATCCCGTGAGCCTCTCGGCCGCCTCGTCGACGCTGTGGAAATGAACGTCCATCTCCGGCGGCACTCCCATGCGATACAGCTCCTGCTCCCACTCACTGCTCGCGACCTCGTCGTCGACGAGTACGATGAAGGTGAGATCGAGCGGTTGCCCCCAGCCGACGACGACCTGGCCATGAATGAGCCGGTCATCGATGCGGAAGAGCTCAATGGCCACCCGTCGATCCCCCTGTCACGACCAGTGCGGCCCTGCCCTTGTCAGCAGCGTGCCGCGCCGCCTCGACCGCGGGCACGTCGGTGTGAAACACGAAGTCGAGCAGCGTGGCGAGGTTGGTGCCGGTGACGAGTACGATGTTCGGCCGCTCGCGCTGCAAACGGCGCGCGGCCATCGTGCAGCTGCCGGCGGGGAGATCGGTGAAGATCACTTCGAGCGCGCGAGCGTCCACCTGCTCGCGCATCGCGCGCTCGACGTCCGCGGCGCTCATGTCGCGGTTGGAGAGTGGGATGAATGCTTCGCCGCGCCCGGTGATCTGCGCCACCGCCGACACGATCCCGGCAGCGAAATCGCCGTGACCGGCGACGAGCGCGCGGACCTCCGCATCCGGGTCACTCAACGTCTTCCACCAGGTATTGCCTAACGTCTGCCGCCTCGCGCATCCGGCCGATGAGGCGCTCGTTGAACGCCTCGGCCGGATTCACGCCGCTGTAGCGCAGGAGATGGTTCATCGCGATGACTTCAGCGATCACGGTGATGTTCTTCCCGGGGTTGAGGAACACCTTGATCTTCGGCAACTCGACGCCGAGGATCGTCGTCGTCTCCGTATCGAGCCCCGTCCGATCGACGACCGCGTCCTGATCCCACTCTTCGAGATGCACGACGACTTCCATGCGTTTCTGCTGACGCACCGCGCGAATGCCGAAGATCGCGGGGATGTCGATGAGCCCGACGCCGCGAATCTCCATGAAGTGCCGCTGCAACTCGTGACCGCGCCCGATCAGCACATCGTTTCCGCGGCGCGTCATGATCACCAGATCGTCGGCGACGAGGCGGTGACCACGTTCCACGAGATCGAGCACGCATTCCGACTTGCCGATCCCGCTCTTGCCCGTGAAGAACAGGCCTACGCCGAACACGTCAGCGAGCGATCCGTGTAACGTCGTCGTGGGCGCGAACAGATCGTCGAGGATCGGTTTCGTTCGTCGATAGAACTCGCCGGTCTTGAGTGGCGTCCGGAACACCGGAACGCCGTGCTCGCTCGCAATCGCCTCGAAGCCCTGCGGCAACTCCTGCGCTTTCGTGACGAACACGCACGGCAGGTCGAGTGCGAAGAACATCTGGAGCACGTGCTCACGTGCCTCACGAGCGAGCGAGGCGAGATAGGCAATCTCGGTCTCGCCAAAAGCCTGCAGTCGGTGTGCGGGAAATCGGTCGATATAGCCGGCGAGGACGAGACCCGGGCTCGAGACGTCAGCGCTGGTCACGAGACGCTCGAGCCCACCCGACCCGATTTGCTCCAGGGGAAGCCCGCGCTTGAGGCGCGCGACGAGGGCACCGACAGTGAGCGGTCGATTCACGCGATATCGATCTTCTTGTTGCGAGTTCTGGTCGTGCGCTTGAGCTGGCGCGTCTGCGCTTCGAGACGGTTGATCGCGAAGCCTAGCGCGGGCCCGAAGAACCGAGCACTGCCTTCAGCCACCATGGGTCGGCGGCGTGGCGCGAGCAGCATGATCTCCACGCGCCGAGTCTTTCCGTCTTCCTCGAACCGAACGATCGCATTGACGACACGGGTCAGCCGGGCGCTGAGCTTCGTGACTGCCATGCGGGCCCGCTCACGGATCGACTCCGACACCTTCGCATGATGGGATTGGAACAGTATGTCCATCGTTCTCCTCCTACTCACAACGCTTCTGCCAGATGAGACTCGGTCTCCAGGGCGGCACGCTCCCACGTGAACGACTCGGCGAAGGTGCGTGCTGCTGCGCCAAGTGTTCGCACCAAAGCAGGTGAGCTGGCAATCCGCTGAAGGGCCACTGCCATTGCCGCCGTGTTGCCGTGTGGAACGAGGAAACCCGTTTCTCCGTCCCTCACCGATTCCCTGATCCCTGGCGAGCTCGAGGCGACCACCGGCGTTCCGCAGGCTGCCGCCTCGAGGTTCGTGATGCCCCACCCTTCCTTCGGCGACGCGAACGCGAGTGCCCACGAGCGCCGGAGAAGGGAGACCTTGTCCTCCTCACTGATACGCCCAAGAAACCTTGCCCGGTGGCCGAGGTCAAGCGATGCGGCGAGTCGCTCGAGGTGCGGCCGATGATCACCCGCCCCCGCGATCTCGAGGGTCGCCTCGGGGATCGCCGCTTTGGCGAACGCACGAAGAACGAGGTCTATCCCCTTGTATCGCTTGAGACGTCCGAGGTAGGAAAAGAGCGGCGTGGGCGATCGCTCGGCCGGCGCGGGTGTGTAGTGCGCCGTGTCGATGCCCGGGTAGATCACGCGGATGAGCTCGCGGCGAATGCCTCGCTGCACGAGATCATCGGCAGTGCTCTCGCTGATGGCGTGGAACGGCACGCCGCGATATTCAGATGCGAGCGGCCGCTCCGATAGCCATACCACGGCCGCCACGGGTGCTGGAAGCTCCTGAAACGCCGTTCCCCCGAACAGATGCGGCACGAGCGCGACCACGCGGCGCGCGCCCCAGCGTGGCGTGAAGAGCGGCATCTTGTTGATGTCCTCCACGAGCACGTCGTGCGGCCGGTCGGGAAAGAGCCGCCGGTACGCTCCGCGAGCGAGCGCGGGCCACGATAATCGCGTTCCGATGCGGATGACATCGATGCCGTCGAGCGTCACGCGCGGAGCACACCCGGGCCATCCGCCGCACAGCAGCGTGACGTCGTGACCGCGGGCGGCAAGCCGTCCGAAAATTTCGTGGAGGTGAATCTCTGCCCCGCCCGCCTGCGGGTTTTCTCGATCCTGCCAGTTGACGAGCAGGATCTTCACAGACGGGAGATCATCACAGACGGCCCATTTTTCTGGCGAGAGCATCCAGCACGCCATTCACGAACTTCGCGCTCTGCGGGCTTCCGTAGCGCTCGGCCAGGCGGATGGATTCCTGCAGCACGACGCGCGGTGGCGTCTCGCCTATCGAGAGCTCAGCGGCCGCGAGGCGCAGCACCGAGCGCTCGATCGCCCCCAGCCGCTCCATGCGCCAGTTCTCGGTCACCTCGGCGAGCGTGCGGTCGAGCTCAGTGCGACGGCCGGCAATGACGTGAATCAGCACGGCCGCGACGCGACGCTCGTCCGCGGCAACGGCGAGATCGTCCCAGACACGCTCGGCAACCTTCTCGAGGTTCTGCTGCCCACGCATGTCCCACGCGTAGAGGGCCTGGAGTGCCCGCGACCGGGCGCGCGTTTCAGTCCTCCGTCGGGCCATCGATCTGATCGAAGAGATCTGCCATCTCGAGCCCGGCGAGCGCCGCGTCCCATCCCTTGTTTCCGTGCTCGCCGCCAGCGCGCGCTTCGGCCTGTGCCATCGTGTCGCACGTGAGCAATCCGAACGCCACCGGCACGTCGAAGTCCGCGCCGGCAGTCGCCAGACCGCGCGACGCTTCACCGGCAACGAAGTCGAAGTGCGGCGTGTCGCCGCGGATCACGGCGCCGAGCGCCACGAGCACTTCGTAGCGCTCCGTGGCCGCGGCGCGGCGCGCGGCCGCGGGCAGCTCCCACGCGCCGGGAACCCAGAACACATCCACGTCATCGAACGCGACGCCGTGCCTGACGAGTGCGTCGAGCGCGCCCTCGAGCAGCCGCTGCGTGATCATCTCGTTGAATCGGCTGACGACGACCGCGCAGCGACGACCCTGGCCACGCGGCGAACCGGTGAACTCTGGCATCTATAAGGCGCGCAGGTGCCCGAGCTTCTGAACCTTCGTCGCCAGGTAGGTGGCGTTTTCGTCGGTCGCCGGTGCTTCGATGCGCACGCGGTCCACGACCGTGAGCCCGTACCCCTCGAGACCGACGATCTTCTTCGGATTGTTCGTCAGCACCCGAATGGACTTGAGGCCCAGGTCGAGGAGAATCTGCGCGCCAATGCCGTAGTTCCGCAGGTCGGGCTTGAAGCCTAACGCCTCGTTCGCTTCGACCGTGTCGTGCCCACCATCCTGCAGCTCGTACGCCTTGAGCTTGTTGAGCAGCCCGATGCCGCGTCCTTCCTGGTCGAGGTACACGACCACGCCTCGGCCCTCGCGCGCGATCATCTCCATCGCCGTGTGCAGCTGCCAGCCGCAATCACACCGCATGGAGTGGAACACGTCACCGGTGAGACACTTGGAGTGCATGCGCACGAGCACAGACTCGCCGTCGCCCACGTCGCCGTACACGAGCGCCACGTGCTCACGCGTGTCCACGTCGTTGCGGTACCCGACGATGCGCCAGTCCTTGCCGGCAATGTCGGTGGGCAGCCGCGCCTCGGCTTCGCGATGCACGAGCCGCTCGTTCTCGAGGCGGTGCGCGACGAGTTGCGCGACGGTAACGAACGTCAGTCCGTTGTTCTTCGCGAAACGCGCCAGATCATCGCGCTTCATGGTCGTGCCGTCGTCGTTGAGGATCTCGCAGATCACGCCGGCCGGGTACAGTCCGGCGAGTCGCGCGAGATCGACCGCCGCTTCGGTGTGGCCGACGCGTTGCAGCACACCACCATGACGGGCGCGCAAGGGATGCACGTGGCCCGGGCGGCGCAGATCTCCGCGCACCGTCGCCGGATCGACCGCGACCTGAATCGTTCGCGCGCGGTCGGCGGCGCTGATGCCGGTCGTCACGCCGAAGCGCGGCGCGGCGTCGATGCTGACGGTGAACGCGGTGCGGAACGCGTCCGTGTTCTCGTCGCCTTGCGGCGGCAGCCCGAGCTGATCGACGCGCTCGCCCGTGAGCGCGAGGCAGATCATGCCTTTCGCCTTGAGCATGAAGTTGATCATCGCGGGCGTCACGAGCTGCGCCGCGCAGATCAGATCGCCTTCGTTCTCGCGATCCTCGTCGTCGGCGACGACAACCAGCTTGCCGGCGCGAATGTCTGCGATTGCTTCGGGAATGGTTCCGAACTTCATAAGGTACCGGGAATGTCCCGCTTGTATGGGTGCATCAACTGCCTAACGTATTTTCCAATCACGTCGCCCTCGACGTGTACCGCATCGCCCGGGTCCAGCGTTCCGAGCGTCGTGTGTCGCAACGTGTACTCGATGAGCGAGAGCTGCACGACCGCGGGCTCTGGAATGGCGTTCACAGTGAGACTCACGCCATCGACCGTGATCGAGCCGTGCGGCACCAACAGTTCGGCCACCTCGGTCGGCACGGCCACGTCCACGAGGACTGCATCGTCCAATCGCCGAAGGCGGAGGACGGTTCCCACGCCGTCCACGTGCCCCTGCACGATATGCCCGCCGAAACGATCCGACGCGCGCATCGCCCGTTCGAGGTTCACCGACTTGCCGGTCTCCCAGCGCCCGATCGCCGTGCGGCCCAGCGTAGTAACGACAGCCGCCACGGTAAACCGGCCATCGGCACGATCGCGCACGGTCAGGCAAGCGCCATTCACCGCGATGCTCTCCCCGTCAACGAGATCGTCATAACGCGAACGAATCACGAACTCGCGACCCACAGACGTGTCCGTCACGCGATCGATGACGCCTACATCGTCGACGAGCCCGGTGAACATCAGATTGGGTGGAGAGCGTACACGGTCATGAGATCGTCGTCCAGCTCGAGCCTGCGCACGACGGGGAACCGCCGGGCACCCGACGCCGCCATCGTGGGAGCATTTTCGAACCCCGGCAGCGAGCCCGCGCCAAGCAGGACTGGCGCCTGAAAGATAATCAGCCGATCGACGAGGTTGGCACCGAGCAGTGCACCGGTGATGACCGCGCCACCCTCGACGAGCAACGATCGGATGGCGCGCTGGCGCAGTGCCCGCATCGCTTCCTCGAGGGACGTGGCGGCAACGATATCGACGCCGAGCGCGATGAGCCGCCGCGCGTGCGAGAGATCGACGGATTCGGCCACGACGATAGTCGGTACCTCGCTCGCCGTACGAGCGAGCGCACTCGCAAGCGGCAGCTGGCCACGCCGCGTGAAGACGACGCGCGCTGGCGGCACGCGAGGGGGCGGCGCGTCACGCACAGTGAGCTCGGGATTGTCCGAACGAACCGTCCCGAGGCCAACGGCGATCGCATCGTTCCCGGCGCGGAGTCGGTGTACCTCGCGTCGGGCCTTCTTCGCCGTCAGCCAGGCGGGTCCACGGCCGGCGTCGGCGATGGCGCCATCGATCGAGAGCGCGAGCTTCACGCTCACCCACGGGCGATCCGATGTCACCGCGTGGAAGAACGGCGCGTTGAGCTCACGCGCCGCGTCGGCTTCGACGTCGAACGTGACATCGATGCCTGCGGCACGCAGACGCTCTGCACCACCACCCGCGGGGAGTGATGGGTCGCGGGTCGCGGCGACCACACGCGACACGCCGGCGGCAATGAGCGCGTCGACGCAGGGCGGCGTCTTGCCGAAATGATTGCACGGCTCGAGCGACACGTACACCGTTGCTCCGCGCGCACGCTCACCGGCTGCGCGCAGTGCCTCGATCTCAGCGTGAGGTTCTCCGAACCGCGTGTGGTAGCCTTCACCCACGACGACGTCGTCCTTCACGACGACGGCGCCGACCATCGGGTTCGGCGCCGTCTGTCCCCATCCTTTTTTCGCGAGCGTGAGCGCGCGCCGCACCAACGCGGCGTCGCGCTCGTCAGCACGCCGCGCGGCGTAGCTCATCCGAAGCCGTCACTCATTAGTTGCCAATGCGAATCCCGACCGAAGCATAGGTGAGCGCGTCATCGGCCCGCTTGCCCGAGAACGAGTTGTACGTATCGATCGTGCCGCCGGAGACGCGTCCGACCTCTGCCGCGAGCTTGATGAACGGAAAGTTGAGCGACACGTCCGCAAACATGTTCGACCGCTTCACCTTCTGCGAGAGTGCGTACGGGCCGCCGTCGATCGAGAATCCCGACTCGTTCACGTGGACCGTGCCTGTCGCGCGCGAGTCATACTCGTCCTGCCCAGCGCCGACCGCCAGCCCGAGGAACCCGACGGACTTGCCGGCAACGCCGCGCCATGCGGACGTCTTCACACTGATCGCAGAGAGCGAGATGTCGT
>Ga0310810_10006924_pt1 | contig 12866 bp, 12 predicted proteins | sample NCmetagenome_FD_207641 | JGI IMG/M metagenome (GOLD analysis project Ga0310810, IMG submission 207641) | Soil microbial communities from experimental microcosm in Duke University, North Carolina, United States - NC | ecosystem: Engineered > Artificial ecosystem > Soil microcosm > Unclassified ... | reverse complement strand
AGGCGGCGGCAGATTCATCAGCGCTTCGACAACCCCCCGGTCATCGGAGAGTTGATGATGGAGGGGTGCCAGAACTTCGGGAATGCCGAGAGTGCCCTGCAGTTGATCCTGTTCGCGGCGCACGACGCAGAGCGCGAGCTCGGCGGAGGTCATCGTGTGTGCCCTCGATCCAAGGAATAGCGATAACAGCGCGACTAGATCCGCACGCCTGTTGTGAATTGGTGTCGCACTCAGAAGGAGAACACGTGCGCCCCGGGCGAGGGACGCCAGAGCGAAGAATCTGTTAGTGCCAGGATTCCTCACGTGATGCGCTTCGTCGACCACGATCAGATCGTGACCCGCACTGGCTCCGTGGCCGCCCCCGACGAGTTCCTCTTGAATGCGCTCACCTCGCCCGAAAAAGCGATCGGTGTCGGCGCGGCTCAACGCCTCGAACGTGAGCAACCGCGCCGTGGTTCGTGTTACCGTGAGCGCGTCACGCCACATCGACGTGAGTGATGCCGGCGAGACTACAAGACAGTCAGAGTAGCGCTGAGCAATCGCAGTGGCGACGTAGGTCTTCCCCATTCCCACCTCGTCACAGAGCAGCGCGCCGCCAAACTGGTCCAGAGATGTTTGCAGCCGCGTGACGGCGGAGATCTGGTGCGGCTGCAGGGAGATGGATCCTACCTTTGCCTGCGCCGGAGATTCGGTGAGGACGAGCCGGGCGATCAGGGAGCGCACCGCGGCGGCGGATTCTAATCGCAGTCGACCGTCCAGTTGAGGAGATGCTGGACCTGGACGAGGTCAAGTTGATAGGCGTTCAAAACCGCGTCGAGGATTTCCTGATCCGCACTGACATCGCCCCGCATCGCCCGTTCTCCGATTGGCGCGAGCAGCTCACGAGCTCGAGGCCAGTCGGCGGGAATCGGAAGAAGCGAGAGTGTCCAGCCGAGGTACCGCCGATAACCCCCGCGGGCGGGCTCTGCGAGTGAGTTGAGCCAGGCAGCGGCGAGCGAGCTATTGAGAATCGTGGCGAGAGCGTACGCATCGTTCGAAGTAGCGCAGCTCGCCACGTAGCAGCTGTTGAGTGCGACGTGCGGCTCGCGTGCCTCAAGGACAATAGCACGAGGCGTCAATCCGAAATCGGCGGAGACGACGCGAGGACGATCGTTGGCCGCGCTTTCGGTGCGGAACACCGACCACCAGGGAGAGCGGCCGCGGAGATCTGTTCGCGCGCCCAATGTATCTCGTGAGGGAAGCAGCCATTGGCGCGCGAGTGGAGGGAGCGATCGCCTTGGTTGACCGCGGTCGTCGTGCGGCCACACCAGGTATTCGCGCGGTCCGGTCAGGGCCCATTTATCCAGTGTCTCGCCGCGAATGAGGGGCCGAAGCAAATCACGCTCGATCAGGCCGGTGCGCGACCCAGCCGATACGTGTGCGACGTCTCCGTCCAACGACTCGATGCGCACGATGAAGGCGCTGTTGCATCCCGTTTTGACACCGAGCAGCGGGCGACCGAAACCGCTCTGGCAGAATGGAACGCCCGCCCGCGCTACTCGATCGAACGCGCGGCGCGCGGGTGGAGGAAGGAGAATCCAGGGGCTGCCGGGTGTGGCATCGAGGGACAACAGCGCGCGCGAACAGGCCCAACGCGTGGTGCGACCAAGCTTGTGAACTTCGATGTCGGCATCTTTACCATTATTCGAGCGATCTTCCCGGCGGCGCGCGACGAGAAGGGATGGATAGACCGCCGCGTCGAACTGCGAATGCGATTCGGCCAGATCCGACAGGGCAACGATTTCCGTGCGGTCGAGGAGAAGTTGTCGGACTCCTCCTCCCGCGAGGGATCGCCACAGCTTGGTCGGCAGTAGAAGCGCCATCGTGCCCCTGGGGCCGAGCAAGTCGCACGATCGCTCGACGAAAAGGGCAGCCAGGTCGATCTGCGCAGCGAAACCACGCCCCGCGCCGGCGACCTCGGCCCCACGTTCCCAGGCGGCGTTTCGGTAGACCATAAAATCGCGATGGAGTCGCTCGCGCGTGGCTGGTGCGATGTGATGGACACGCACCCACGGTGGATTGCCGACGATCACGCTGAAGCCGCCCGCGGCGGCGACATCAGAGAAGTGAGCGGCAAACGAGAAGGGGAGCGCGGCGCCTGACCGGAAAGCCTTTGTTCGCCGCGCATTTTCTCTCAAACGGGAGCGAAGCCAAAGCAAATGTGATCTTGTGTCAGGAGCGGGAGTGTGACGGTCGCCGAACAAGTCTCTCGCACGAACAGCGATGAGAAGCTCTCGACGATCTGCGCTCAATCTGACGCGCTCGCGTTCGAGAACCTCGATCGCGGCGGTGCGCTCCAGTCGATCGAGAGTGCGTGCAAGAGTGCGCTTCTTCGCCCCGACGGCCCTGGTATAGCGCGCGCGCAGGCTGACGATCTTTCTTCCACTGCCAGTGGTATCGCCGACATCAAATGCCCCGCCAGCGAGTGAATCACCGACGCGAATGTGACGGTCCAGATTGGGAAGGGGGGCGATGCGCATCGGATCCGCCTCGTGGCTCTCGATCACGATCGAGAGCCAGAGGCGCAGCTCGCAAAGCCAGACCGCCATCGGATTCAGGTCGACGCCGAAGATCGACGATGTCAGAACGCGACGTCGGATCTCAGCGGTGGTGCCGAGCTCACCATTCTCCTTCCGAAGTGCGGCGATCCGATCGAGGGTGTGGACGAGGAATGCGCCGGATCCACACGCGGGATCGAGGACTTTGATCGCGCCAAGTGCTTCAATGGGATTCCCGGAGTCGAGCAGGGAGTCGAGCGCGTGTGTGGTTACGTCCTCGACCAGAACCTGCGGTGTGTAGAACGCGCCGCTCGTCTTGCGATCCGGTGCCGCCATGAGCGCCTCGAATGTCTTGCCAAGGATTTCGGGGTCGATGGACGCCTCGGACCAATTGGCGGAGTCTTCGCGGCCACTGAAGCGATAATGTGAAAGGAGGGAGCCGTAGGCGTTGCCGAATGCGTCGTCGGCGAAAACGCTGCCGCGCTGCCGTTTCTCGAGATGCGATCGGGCGAAAAGTCCTCCGTTGAGAAAAGGGATTCGACCGAACTGTCTGGCGCGGGCCGATCGTGCGCGCACTGGCGTGTTCAGGGTACCAAAGAAGAGAGGCTCCAGCACTTTCTGCTGGTATCGGCCTCGTTCGGCAATGCAGCGCGAGTACCCGCTGCTCAGAAAACCGAAGTCGCCATTCAGCCATCCTCTAGCCTCGAGAAAGGAAAGGAAGATGAGGCGAGAGATGTAGAGCAGCGCGAGCTCATCGCGCTCCAGCCGTGACACGCGGCCGCTCAGCGAATCAGCGAGCTCCGCGACGACTGCCTGAAGCGCGGCGAAGAATCGCCGGGTGATTGCCTCGCGTCCGAGAACATCGAGCCAGCGCGAGTGGGTGATGAGAGCCGATTCACCAACTACCGCGCACAACGCGCAGAGAGTCTCGGCATCGCTCTTATAGAGCTTGTCGCTCCGGCACAGGAGGGAAACGACTCGTACTCCCGATCGCGTTGAGGTCCAACATGCGATCGCGAGCTCGCCGAGGTGGGAGGAGGGATGCGGGAGGAGGGAGGCGGTAACAGCAGTGTCGCCTGCCTGGGCCTGGAACGCACAAACGATCCACAGAAACTGCGGCGCAGTGTCGGAGAGAGCCTTCGCGGCCGCACTGACTGTGTGCCGGAAATCCGAAGCGCCAGTCAGCTCGAGGGCGAGCGCGCGGAGACAATCGGTTCCGGACGTAATACCCGCGTTGCGGATGTTGTGCGGGAGCTTGAGCGCGGCGCGCGCTTTTCTTTCGAGTGGAAGCAGGGGCTCATTGAACCCCAGTTCCCGTAGAATCGAGGCCGCGTTTTCGATCGATTGCGCATGCCGGAGAAGTTCAAGAGCACGCTCGAGACTTTGCACGCATCGAGCGTAACCGGAGCGCGTTGTCCGTCTTACATCGTTTGGTGGCTATGTCGCCCGAATCATTGCTTCGCGTGAAGCGTCTCCAGATGGAGCGGCAAGCTCACTGCGAGATGTAGGTTCGCCCCTTCCATGTGACGCGCCGCCCGCGGATCACAGCTGTGAGAAAGATGTAGAGGAGGACGAGCGCGCCGAGCGGATAGGCCAGCGCATAGAACGGGTTTTCACGGATTGTGACGTAGACAAGGATCCACCAAAGAAGTGTGACCGTCCCCGAAATCGCAGCCCAAAGGAGCAAAGTGCCACCCGCCGTGAGTCCCGCTGCCACGAGAGCCAGAGCCAGGGGTGGCAGCAGCTGCATCAGTGGCGGCATCAACAGGAAGAGTGGAAAGATCGTCTTACCGACTTTGCCGAACGGCACCGAGTCCAGTCCACCCGCGAACACATTCTTTTGCCAGCCGCGGATGATCTCGCCGAGCGATCCGTACATGCGCGTCGAGAGCTGATCGACGCCGAGCATGACCACGACTCGTTTCCGCGCGCCAAAGAATTTCTGCGCCAGCATCATGTCCTCGGCCACCGAGGCGCGCACGCTGGCGTGCCCGCCGATCGAGTTGTAGCTGTCGTGCGTGACGAAGAAGCATTGGCCGTTCGCGATCTTGTCGCGCACGTTCGTCGCCTTCGTGATCGACTCGGTGCCGCCGTAGCGGGTCGCGAGGATCGAGAAGATCTGCGGCTGTATCACCTTCTCCCAGAATCCGCCGAGCTCCTGGCGGCCGGCGACGGAGAAGAGCTGGGCGCGTGTGCGGCGCATGGCGTTCATCGAGCGCGTCACGAGATCGGGCGCGTGCACGGTGTCGGCGTCGGTAAACTGGAGGACGCTGCCACGCGCGAGCTTGGCGCCGGTTACGCACGCCCACTGCTTGCCGAACCATCCGTCAGGAAGTGGCGGTGAAGCTATGAATCGTGCTCGCGGATCGCGTTCCGCCGCGTCGCGCGCGACCTGCGCCGTTCCATCCGTCGAGCTGTCGTCGACGACGATGACCTCGAGGTTCGGGTACGTCGTCGAGAGGATGGACTTTACGCAGGGCGCGATGTTGTGGGCTTCGTTGCGCGCGGGAACGATCACCGATACGAGCGGTGGATTGTCGGGCGCGATGTCGCTCTCGGCATCCAGTGAGCGTGAATTTCTCAGCCGGAAGAATGTCACGACCGGTGGAATGATCCACGGGAGCGACCAGAGGACAGCAGCGGGATAGTGCATCAATAAAAAAGCGGGGCGCCGCGCAACTGCGACGCCCCGCCGAAATGGGAAGAGTTAACGACCGCCGCCGCCACCGCCTCCGGGCGGGCGACCACCACCACCGCCTCCTCCCATTCCGCCACCGCCACCGCCCGGTCCACCGCCACCGGGTTTACCACCACCACCACCGCCACCGCCTTGTCCGCCTCCGCCGGGTGGGCGTCCACCACCACCACCGCCGCCCTGGCCGCCACCACCTTGGCCACCGCCACCTCCGCCGGGTTTGCCCCCGCCGCCACCACCGCCGCCGGGCTTGCCTCCCCCGCCGCCGCCTTGTCCGCCACCACCTTGTCCGCCTCCGCCACCTCCGCCGGGTTTACCACCGCCACCGCCGCCACCTTGTCCGCCGCCGCCTGGCTTGCCACCGCCACCACCTTGTCCGCCACCACCGCCCCCGGGCTTGCCTCCGCCACCCTGTCCGCCACCGCCGGGCTTGCCTCCTCCGCCACCACCACCCTGGCCGCCGCCGCCCTGGCCGCCACCACCGCCCTTCGCACCAAACTTCTCTTCCGAACCAGCCATTCTTGTACCCTCCGGAGTGTTTGTCACTGGCAGCGAAAAAAGCAACGCATGTGCCATATTAGAACCATGCAAGGAGTAAACTCACTGCGTAATTCGCGCCACAGACAATGAATTCGTGCCAGTAAAACATTTTCGTCGAGCGAAACCGCTCGAATCGGGCGCGCGTGTCGCGCTCATTTCTCCAGCTGGCCCGCTGCAAAAACCCGAAGAGCTCTCACGCGCACAGGAAAATGCGCGCGCACTCGGCTGGGAGCCGATCGTCTTCCCGCACGCGCGCGACAAAGTCGGATACCTCGCCGGAAACGACCGCGACAGATTGAGCGACATCAACGCCGCACTGCGCGATCCGACAATCGACGGGCTCTGGTGTCTGCGCGGTGGCTACGGAATGATTCGCATCCTTGCCGGCATCGACTACGAGGCGTTGTCGATCACGCCCAAGCCTGTCATCGGTTATTCGGACATCACTGCACTTCACGCCGCCGTGCAGCGCAAGTGCGGGCTCGTTACCTACCATGGACCGACCGCGCGTGAGCCGCTCACCGATTTCTCGCGCCTTTCTTTCGAGCGCGCCGTCATCGGTCAGACTGATTCGTGCGGCACCGCGCCCGAAGCGCGTGAAATCAATCCTGGCACCGCGGAAGGAAGACTCGTCGGCGGCAATCTCGCGGTCCTCGCTTCTTTGTGCGGGACTCAGTTCATGCCGGATCTCACCGATGGCATCCTCATTCTGGAAGACATCGGTGAGGCCGTGTACCGCATCGATCGGATGCTTGAGCAGCTCAAGCTTTCCGGCGCGCTGAATGGTTGCAAGGCGATCGCGTTCGGAGCATGCGTAAAGTGTCCGGACGATGCCGGTGGTGGTGGCCGCCCATTCGATCAGGTGCTGGGCGAGATCGCACGCGCGTTCAACATTCCCTGCGTCGCAGGGATTCCCGTCGGACACATCGACGAACAGTGGACGATTCCGCTCGGCGCAATGGCTACGCTCGATACGAAGACGAGCACTCTAACCGTCCATTCTTACACATCCTGACGCGCGCAATGGCTCACAAGACCGGGCAGGACCTGATAGACGAGGCGAAGCAACAGATAAAGGAAGTGACGCCGGAACAGGTGCGCGACATGCAGTCGCTCAATGAGCCCGCTGTCTATCTCGACGTCAGAGAGCCCAACGAATGGAATCTCGGGCGGATTCCGCACGCGATCCATCTGCCGCGCGGAAATCTCGAGACGAAGGTGGAGGCAATCATCGACCGCGGCCAGAAAGTCGTCGTCTACTGCGCGCGCGGGAATCGTTCGGCGCTCGCCGCGCTGACGATGAAGCAGATGGGATACGAGGACGTCGCGTCGATGGCGCGCGGATTTCAGGGATGGGCCGAGATCGATGGAGAGGTCGAGGGGTGACGGCGGCGAGCGTTATCAAGCCCGAGCCATTCGATATCCCGTGCGTCGATGGCCTTTCGATTCGTGGGGAAGCTTACCTCGCGGAGGCGCCGATCGGGTCGGTCATCGTCTGTCACGGGTTCAAGGGGTTCGCGCACTGGGCGTTCTTTCCCTATCTGGCGCGGACTCTGGCGGAGGATGGTCTCAACGCAATCACGTTCGATTTTTCCGGGAGCGGGATCGGCTCCGATCGCGAATCGTTCACGCAGGCGGAGGCTTTCGCGCACAACACGTTCTCGCGGGAGCTGGAAGATCTCGAGCTCGTCGAGGATTACGGGCGGCGGAGGAAGTGGATCCATGGCAAGTTCGGACTCTTCGGACACTCCCGTGGAGGGGGCATGGCGATTCTCTACGCGGCGGCACAGGCGGCGGATGTCAGCTCCCTCGTAACGTGGGCCGCGATCTCGTACCCGAATCGCTGGTCGCCGGAGGATGTGATCACGTGGCGGAGGCGCGGGCACACCGAGATCACCAACTCGCGCACCGGACAGGTGATGCGGCTCGAGACGGATCTCCTCGACGATGTCGAGCTGCACGGAAAGACCAAGGTGAACATCGAGGCCGCCGCGGCCAAGATCAGAGCGCCGTGGCTGATAGTTCACGGCACCGCCGACGAAACGGTCCCCAGCTCGGAGGCCGACCATCTACATTCGCTGTCGAAGGGGATGAGCACGCTGCGGCTCATCGAGGGGGCGAATCACGGCTTCAGCGCGATGCATCCGTTGAACGAAGTTCCGCAGGTTCTGGGAAAGGTCGTGCTCGAGACGGCAAAGTTTTTCGTGCGCAACGCGGCCGTGACGTGATGTGATGAGCGAGAGCGAAGAGAGATTTGCGCGTCTTCTCGCGCAGCCCACGATGGCAAGAATCTGCTCGGCGCTCGATTCACACAGTCCTGTCGCGGCGGAGGAAGAAGAAGGTGTGCGCAGGGCGGCGGTCGCGATGATTTTTCGTCTTGGCGAGAGCAACTTGCTCGAGCTGCTGTTCATCAAGCGAGCGGAATACGAGGGAGATCCCTGGAGCGGTCAGATCGCGTTTCCGGGAGGACGCGCAGAAGAAGGTGATGCGACGCTCGCGGAGACTGCGATCAGGGAAACGCGCGAGGAGACGGGGATCGATCTCGCAAGCGAAGGGGTGATCGTCGGAAGGCTCGATGATCTGCGTCCGCGCACCGTGAGGCTTCCGGCGATCATGGTACGCCCGTTCGTGGCTGTTCTGAATCGGAGCCAGCCGCTCGTATTGAGCCCGGAGGTGGCGCTCTCGTTCTGGCTTCCGTTCGCCTCGCTAACGGGCGCGGAGGCGTGGCATGAGGACATCGTGTCCGCGCGCGGAATTCAGATCAACGCGCGCGTATTTCGTCACGAGCAGCATGTTATCTGGGGAATGACCGAGCGAATACTCGCGCAGTTGTTAGCGCTGCTCGATTAGGATCCTCGCGCCGAACCCTTCCTCCTTCCCGACAAGGTCGATCGACCGCTCAATCCTTTGCGGGCGCGGCCGCGATTCCTGGAGGGAGACCTGCGGGCGGTTGCTTCATCTCGAGGACTGGCGCCTCGTGGATGATCTTTCCGCCGAGGTAGGCGGTGTATGTCACGGTGGCAACGGCCGCGAGAGAACCCGCTACTACTCCGGCTCGCATCCAGCCGGGGATCAGGTCGAGCGGCCTCTTGAGAGAGCGCCACCACGAGTAGGCGGCAAACGCTCCCGCAATCAGGATGACGACCAGCGCGATTTCCGCTGCGTTGTCGTGCGCGTCAATCGTACCTGGATGGATGTACCATGGGTCGCCCAGAGCGTCATCGGCCGCACCTCCGGTGTAGAAAACCGGATAGACCGATGCTCCAGCAGCCGTGAGCGCGCCCATCGCGGTGAGCCAAAGCCCCCTCCGTCCGAGCAATAGCGCCAGAATTGCCACCGCGAGGGCGGAGATACTGAGCACTACCGGAAAGTGGTTGATGAGGAGGTGCGCGTAAGGCCACGACAACATGGGGCGTTCTCTCATCGATGCAGTAAATGGCAGAGCAGCAGTCAACGACAACCTACGGTGGGCGGGAAACAGTTGCTGTCAGCGTTGCCGCCAATGGCAACTCCGGCGGGGTGAATCCCACCAAAACCAAGTGCGAACTGCTATTGCGCCAAAAGTTAGGACATACTAACTTATTTCCTAGTTTCTCAATAACCTTGGAGTCAATCGTTGGCGATCCAGCTTCCTCAGACAACTCGTGGGCCCAAGCCCGAGACGCCGGCCGCACCGCAGCCCGGCTGGCGGCGAGCGAGGGCGACACCGTCACTCGTCGAGGTCTACCGGACCGTCCACGTCGGCAAGAAGGGTTTTGCGCGCAAACTCCTGGCGTTTGCCGGACCGGGTTACCTCGTAGCCGTCGGCTACATGGATCCCGGCAACTGGGCAACGGATCTCGCCGGCGGCGCCCAATTCGGGTACACGCTCCTCAGCGTCATCCTGATGTCGAACCTGATGGCGATCCTGCTTCAGGGGCTGGCGTCCAAGCTCGGCATCGTTACCGGACGGGACCTCGCCCAGGCGTGCCGCGACAACTACTCGAAGCCAGTCAACTTCCTGCTCTGGGTCGGGTGCGAGATCGCAATCGCCGCTTGCGACCTCGCCGAAGTGATCGGCACCGCCATCGCGCTCAATCTGCTCTTCGGCATTCCGGTCATGATCGGCGTCATCATCACCGCGGCGGACGTCCTGATAATTCTCTATCTCCAGAACAAGGGATTCCGCCTGCTCGAGGCGCTCGTCGTCACTTTGATAGCGACTGTCGGCATCTGCTTTCTGTGGGAGATCATCCTGTCGCAGCCGCCATTCGCCGAGGTGATGCGCGGATTCATTCCGACGACCGGTGTCATCAGGAATCCATCGATGCTCTATGTCGGCATTGGCATACTCGGCGCCACCGTCATGCCACACAATCTCTATCTGCACTCATCGATCGTGCAGACCCGGCAATACGAGGAGACACCCGAGGGAAAGCACGAGGCGGTCAAGTTTGCGTTCATCGATTCGACGATCGCACTCTCTTTCGCGCTCTTCATCAACGCGGCCATCCTGATCATCGCCGCGGCGACGTTTCACACCAGTGGGCACGCGGAAGTTGGCGAGATCCAGGATGCGTACAAGCTGCTCACGCCGTTGCTTGGCGCCGGGGCCAGCACGGTGTTCGCGCTGGCGCTGCTGGCGTCGGGCCAAAACTCGACGATTACCGGCACGCTCGCCGGACAGATCGTGATGGAAGGATTTCTGAACATCCGCCTGCGCCCCTGGCTTCGCCGGCTCATCACGCGAATGATCGCGATCATTCCCGCAGTGATCGTCGCCTACTTTTATGGGGAAAGCGGGACGGCGAAGCTGCTGGTGCTGAGCCAGGTCATTCTGAGCATGCAGCTCTCGTTTGCCGTCTTCCCCCTGGTGATGTTCACCTCGGACAAGCTGAAGATGGGCCAGTTCGTGAACCCGGCCTGGCTCAAGCTGCTTGCTTACACCGTTGCGGTAATCATTGGCGGACTCAACATTTGGCTGCTGTTCCAGTTCTTCAAGGGAGCAATGAGCTGATGTATGAGCGCATACTCGTGCCCGTCGAGCACACAGAGTACGACGATGTGATTTTGCGCCACGTCCGGAAGCTCGCTCGCGCCTGCAACGACGCGTCGATCGTATTGATCCACGTCGCGGATGGTTGGGCGGCGCGGAACATCAATCAGCTCGACCTCCGGGAGTCGGAGGAGATGAAGAGCGACCGCGAGTACATCGAAGCGATCGCCGATGACCTCGAGACCGAAGGCTACGAGGCGGAAGCGATCCTGGCCGGCGGCGATCCCGCGAAGGAAATTGCAGCCTGTGCCGAGCGCGAAAAGTGCGATCTCATCGCCATGGCAACGCACGGACACCACGGAATCGCCGACGTCATTCACGGCAGCGTGGCGAGCGAGCTTCGTCACATCACAATGGTGCCGGTGCTGATGGTGCGCGCGAAACCGGGCACGAGTCCGTCGACGCCCCGGCCGGCCGTATGAGCGCCGCGCGGGAAGCATCGAGGGTTCGCGGGCGCGAGCCGCTCACAGCGCCGGTCGAGGATTACCTCAAGGCGATCTACACGATCGGGAAAGGGACCGGTGCAGCCGCCACCAATGAAATCGCCCAGCGTCTGGCGCTCGCACCCGCATCCGTAAGCGGCATGGTGCGTCGGCTCGCGGACCAGGGGTTACTGGCCTACGAGCGTTATCACGGGGTGAAACTCACCGAAAGCGGTCGCCGTGCGGCGCTCCGTACCCTGCGTCGTCATCGGGTGATCGAAGCCTATCTTGCCGAAGCGCTCGGCTATCAGTGGGATCGCGTGCATGAGGAGGCGGAAAGACTCGAGCACGCCGCGTCGGACGAGCTGGTGGATCGCATGGCCGCGACGATCGGGGAGCCTGAAGTCGACCCGCACGGCGCGCCGATTCCCACGAAGGACGGATCGGTGGACGAGACTGAGTACACATCCCTCGCGGATCTCGCCGTGGGCGCGTCGGGAACGGTCGTACGAGTGGCGGACGAAGATCCGGAGATGCTGAGGTATCTGGACGAGCTATCGATCCATCCCGGAAAGCGGATCACGATCAAGTCTCGAGCACCGTACGATGGACCGATCACGCTCGCTTCCGGCCGACATGAGGTGACCATCGGGCCGGCGCTCGCGGCGCACGTTCTCGTCGCGCCACTTGCAGACAGGGCAGCGAAGCGCGGCTAGCTTTCGGCGTGCTTGCATTTCTGCTCGCCTCCTTCCTGTTCCAAAACCCAACGCCGATCGGTCACGCGAGCGTAACTCCGAACGCGCCGCAACCGCGCACGATCGCCATCGACGAAGCATTGGCCGCGCGGGCGAATCTCAAAGTCGGGGACCGGGTCTCGGTGTCGGCGCGCCCCGGAACTGCGGGCGACACTGTGATCGTCGGCGCGATAGTGCGGAGAGGAGCTGACCCTTCGGAGGTTGCGCGTGGAGACCTCCTCGTTCGGATGCATCTCGACCAGCTGCAGGCCGTTTCGGGATACGGAGACAGGGTCGACCGATTCGCGATTGCGACTACTCCGGGCGCGGACATTCCTCGCCTGATCGACCGCATCAATCGCGTCGCCTTTGGTTTCAAGGCGTATGAATCGCGCGAGATTGCTGTCGAGACGTCGCGCACGTTTCAGGTGGTGAGCCGCTTCCACCGGGCGATCGGCATCATCACCATCGTCGCCAGTTCGGTGTTCCTCCTTTGCATCATGGTGCTGAAAGTGGATGAGCGTCGCCGGGACATCGCGGCGCTGCGGTTGATGGGGATTTCGCGCGCGACGGTGGTGCGCTCGATAGTCATCGAGGCAGCCGTGGTCGCCGTGCTGGGCAGCGCGCTAGGTGTAGTGCTCGGGTGGATTATTTCGCAGGTCGTGAATTGGCACTACCAGGCGCTGTACCAGACGCCGCTGGCCTTTTCGATCGTCACTCCGCCGACGGTGATTTTCGCGGTGGCGCTATCGCTCGTCCTCGGAATCGCCGCCGGCGTCGTCGCATCGCTCCGACTTGTCCGGACTCCACCTCTCGCGCTTTTCGGTCGCTGAGTGAGAGCAGCTCTCGCGCAGGCTTCGCTGATCAGACATCGCGCCCGGACTACGCTCGCCGTGCTCGGCG
>Ga0310810_10006922_pt1 | contig 12869 bp, 7 predicted proteins | sample NCmetagenome_FD_207641 | JGI IMG/M metagenome (GOLD analysis project Ga0310810, IMG submission 207641) | Soil microbial communities from experimental microcosm in Duke University, North Carolina, United States - NC | ecosystem: Engineered > Artificial ecosystem > Soil microcosm > Unclassified ... | reverse complement strand
CCGCGAGACTTATGGCTTCGATCCGAGCGGCGGCTTTTTCGACGCGCTGCGTCAGGACCCGACCCTCTCGCGCGTCAAACTGATTTCCGAGCCGTGGGATGTCGGCCCCGGCGGCTACCAGCTTGGCCAGCACCCGCCGGGTTTTGCCGAGTGGAATGATCGTTTCCGCGACGGCATCCGGCGCTTCTGGCGCGGCGACACGCAACAACGCGCAGAGTTTTCAGCCCGGCTTGCAGGCTCAAGCGATCTCTTCGACCGCCACGCGCGCCGCCCCTGGGCCTCGGTCAATTACGCGGCCTCTCACGACGGCTTCACGCTCGCGGATGTCGTGAGCTACGAGCAGAAGCACAACGAGGCGAACGGCGAAGACAATCGCGACGGCCACAATGAAAACTATTCGGCAAACTGGGGCACCGAGGGGCCGACCGACGATCCGAAAATCGGCGCGACGCGCGCCCGCGTGCAACAGGGGCTCTTGGCGACCGTATTCTTCTCGCACGGCACGCCGATGCTGCTCGCCGGAGACGAGTTCTCCCGCACCCAGCGCGGTAACAACAACGCATACTGTCAGGACAATGAGATTTCCTGGCTCGACTGGGCGCAGGCGCAGTCGCCGCAAGGCGAGGCGCTCACCGCCTATGTGGCGCGACTGATCCGCATCCGGCACGAGAATCCGGTCCTGCGCTGTCGCCATTTCCTGCACGGCAAGGAAGAGCCTTCGCCGGGCATCCTCGACATCGCGTGGTTCGATACGCATGGCGAAATCATCTCGCCTGAGTCGTGGAACGACCCGCAGAAGCGGCTGTTCGCGGTGCGCCGCGCGGCGAAGAACAATGACGGCAGCGTCGCCATCCTGACGCTGTTCCTCAATCCCAGCGAAAACGACCGCGTGTTTCGGCTGCCGACCCAGAACATTGCCACGCGCCTGCTGATCGACAGCGCCGCGCCCGACAAGGAGGAGAGCGACATCGCCGCCGAAGACATCACGGTGGTGGCGCGCAGTGCGGTGCTGACCAAGAGCGTGATCGAGGCGCCGTCATGACCTCGTTCGCGCGCGCGCTGCCGTTCGGCGCGACCTTGATCGAGGCAAACCGGACTCACTTCAGGCTCTGGGCACCGGCGCAGCAGCAAATTTCCCTTGAGATCGAAGGCGGCGCGCCCGTTCCCATGCAACGGCTGGCGGATGGCTGGTTTGAGGGCGAGGCGGCGTGTGGCGCAAGCACCGCTTACCGCTACCGGCTGCAGGACGGCCTCGGCGTGCCGGATCCGGCCTCCCGTATGCAGGCAAATGACGTGCACGGGCCAAGTCTCGTGGTCGATCCGCACGCCTATCACTGGCGCAACGCCGATTGGCGCGGACGGCCGTGGGAAGAGACCGTTCTCTACGAGCTTCACGCGGGCCTGCTCGGTGGTTTTGCGGGCGTGGCGCGGGAGCTGCGGCGGTTCGCCGATCTAGGCATCACGGCGGTCGAGTTGATGCCGATCAACGATTTTCCCGGCACACGCAATTGGGGCTACGACGGCGTTCTGCCTTTTGCGCCGGACTGCGCCTATGGGTCGCCCGACGATCTGAAGGCGCTGATCGACGCTGCGCACGATCATCGGCTCATGATCTTTCTCGACGTGGTCTACAACCACTTCGGGCCCGACGGAAATTACATCGCGAGCTACGCGCCGGAGTTTTTCCGCAACGATGTGACAACGCCTTGGGGTCCGGCGATCGATTTCCGCCGGCCGCAGGTGCGCAGCTACTTCACCGAGAACGCGCTCTACTGGCTAATGGAGTACCGCTTCGACGGTCTGCGCTTCGACGCGGTTCACGCAATCACGGAATCGGACTGGCTGGACGAGATGGCGGCGGCGGTACGCGCGACTGTCGAGCGTGACCGTCATGTTCACCTCGTGCTCGAGCATGACGGCAATGTCGCCGCGCATCTGCGGCGTGATTTCGATGCCCAGTGGAGCGACGACGGCCATCACGTGCTGCACGTCATGCTCACCGGCGAGAATGAGGGTTATTATCGCGATTATGCGGATTGTCCTGCGGAACGCCTGGCGCGCGCGTTGCGCGAAGGGTTCGTCTATCAGGGCCAACCGTCTGCGCATCGCGATGGTGAGCCACGTGGCACGTCCAGCGTGGACCTACCGCCCACATCATTCGTGCTGTTCCTGCAGAACCACGACCAGATCGGCAATCGGGCGTTCGGCGACCGGCTCGCCGCAATCGTCGCCCCGCAAGCACTCGAAGCCGCCATCGCGCTGCAGCTTCTCTGCCCACAGATTCCGCTGATCTTCATGGGCGAGGAGGCCGCAAGCACCACGCCCTTCGGGTTCTTCACCGACCATCACGGCGAGCTTGCCGACGCCGTGCGCGAAGGCCGGCGGCGCGAATTTGCCAGCTTTGCAGGTTTCTCCGATCCGGCCCGCCGCGGGGCGATTCCTGACCCCAACGCGCTGGAGACGTTTGAACGATCGAGACCCGCAGCCGATCCGGAATGCGGAAGCGCCCGCCGCGCGCTCTATCAGAGGCTTCTTGCGGCCCGGCGCGAACACATCGTTCCGCGACTGCACGAAGCCAAGGCGATCGGCGCGGAGGCGATCGGCGCGAAGGCCGTCGTTGCGCGATGGCGGCTGGGCACGAACGTTTTGACGCTGGCAACGAACCTCGGGCAAGAGGTGTGCAGTTTCGAGCGGCCGCCGGGTCAAATGATCCATGAAACTGCGGGTGGTGCGGAGGCGTTGAAGGCAGGGCGGCTGGCGCCGTTCACAACGCTCGCCTTTCTGGAGTGATCAGGTGGATGATGCCGTTCGCGAGCTCGCACGCGAGGCCGGAATCGCGAGCGAGTGGACCGATGCGGCCGACAAGCCGCAGCGCGTCTCAGTCGAAACGCTGCGCAGCATTCTGACTGCGCTCGAACTTCCTTGCGAGACCAAGACAGACATTGCGGAGAGCCGCGCGCGGCTGTGTGAGCGGAACGGCGCTGCACGAACTTTCTTCACTGCCACCGCAGGCAACGCCACGCCTTTGCCTGGGCTGCCCGGCGATGCTGCGGCCGAACTCGTTCTCGAGAGCGGAGGACAACAATCCATCACGCTACGCACGCTGGATGGGGTTGCCGTTCTGCCGCCGATCGATACGCCCGGCTATCATCGTCTGCGGCTCGCCGATCGCGAGATCACGCTCGCAGTCGCGCCGCACCGATGTGTCACGTTCGAGGACATCGCGCCGAGCGAGAAGCTATGGGGCCTTGGCATTCAGCTCTACGCGCTCCGTGGCGAGCGCGACGAGGGCTTCGGCGGCACGGCGGCGCTGCGCGAGCTCATTGCCGGCGTGGCGCGCGAAGGCGGCGATGCGATCGCGCTGAGCCCGACGCATAGCCTGTTTGCTGCGGACAGTGCGCATTACGGACCATATTCACCGTCAAATCGCCTGTTCCTCAACCCACTTTACGCCGATCCCGCAACCGCATTCGGACAAGCACGCGTGGCCGGTCTCCCTGTACAGGCCGCGGACGCATCGCCGCACACCCTGATCGACTGGCCGAATGCTGCGCCGGGGAAGTATGCCCTGTTGCGGCGCCTGTGGGACGATTTCGCCGCGAACGAGCTGCGCGCCGGTGATGGATGCGCGCAAGACTTCGTTCAATTCGTGCACGACGGAGGCGCCCGCCTGCGCGAGCACGCGCTGTTCGAGGCATTGCATCAACACTGGCTCGCTCGGCCCGAACCGAAATGGAGTTGGCGCGACTGGCCACAGGAGTGGCGCTCGCCCGCGGCATCCGCGGCAGCCAACTTCGCCGCTGCGAACCCGCGCGAAATCCAGTTTCACATGTTCCTGCAATGGCTCGCCGCAGAGAGCTTTACAGCCGCCCAGCGCGATGCGCGTCAGCAGGGCATGCGCATCGGGCTCATCTCCGATATCGCGGTGGGGATGAATCCCGGCGGCAGCCACGCGTGGTCGCGCCCGCAGGATCTGCTGCCCGGCTTGAGCGTCGGCGCACCGCCCGATCTGTTCAACGCGCGCGGCCAGGATTGGGGCCTCACCGCCTTCTCGCCGCAGGCGCTGCTTGCGACCGCGTTCGAGCCATTCGTCGCGACGCTGCGTGCAGCGATGCGTGCAGCCGGTGGCGTGCGTATCGACCACGCCATGGGGCTGACGCGCCTCTGGCTGGTGCCGCGCGGCGCATCGCCCGCTGAGGGCGCTTATCTCGCCTACCCGCTCGATGATCTGCTGCGGCTGATCGCCCTCGAGTCGCACCGGCATGGCGCGATCGTCATCGGTGAGGATCTCGGAACGGTGCAGCCCGAATTCCGCGCACGCATGGCGGACGCCGGCATTGCCGGAATGGATGTGCTCTGGTTCCAGCGCGACGCAAGGGGCTTCCTGCCGCCCGCAAAATGGCGCCGCGATGCCGTGGCAATGACCAGCACGCACGATCTTCCAACCGTCGCTGGCTGGTGGAGCGGCGCCGACATCGCGACTCGCGCAAAACTCGGGCTTGCCGAGGAACGCCGGGAAACGAAAGAACGAAGCCGGGACCGCAAGGCGATCTGGCGCGCGTTCCAGAAGGCTGGCGCGGTGAGCAAGAATGAGCCGCCGCCGGAAGAGCCCGCACCGGCCGTCGATGCCGCGATCGCCTTTACGGCGCGGTCGCCTGCGGCGCTCGCGCTCATTCCAATCGAGGATGTTCTCGGCCTTGCCGAACAACCGAACGTGCCCGGCACGATCGACGAGCATCCCAACTGGCGGCGGCGTCTCGGGGCGCCCACCGCCGAACTGCTCGATCCGCCGCGGGTGCGCGCGCGCCTGAAAACCTTGCGAGAGCGCTGATGGCTCCGCGCGCGACCTACCGCCTTCAATTCCACAAGGGGTTCACCTTCACCGATGCCGAACGGCTGGTGCCGTATTTCGCTCAGCTTGGCGTCAGCCACATTTATGCATCGCCGATCACGACGGCCCGTCCGGGCTCGATGCACGGCTATGACGTGATCGATCCGACGCGCGTCAATCCGGAGCTTGGCGGTGAGGAGGCACTACGGCGTTTGGTCACCGGGTTGCGCACGGCCGGCCTTGGCCTGATCGTCGATATCGTGCCCAACCACATGGCGGCCGTCGCGGCGAATCCGTGGTGGTTCGACGTGCTTCGCCATGGCCCGCAAAGTCGCTATGCGCCCTACTTCGATATCGACTGGAACGGCGAGGTTGAGGGGCTGCGTGGCAAGGTGCTGCTGCCGGTCCTCGGCAAACCATTGCGTGAGGCGATCGCTGCAAATGAGTTGAAAATCGAAGGCGACGAAGTTCGCTATTTCGAGCACCGTTTCCCGCTTCGCCCGAACACCGACACATCGCCACCATTGGCCGATCTGCTCGCCCGCCAGCACTATCGACTCGCCTCATGGCGCACCGCGAACGATGCGATCAACTGGCGGCGCTTCTTCGACATCAATGAGCTTGCGGCGATGCGCATGGAGCATCCGCCGGCGTTCGAGGATTCGCATGCGCTGATTTTCCGGCTCTATGCCGAGGGGCTGATCGACGGCGTGCGCGTCGACCATATCGATGGATTGTCTGATCCGGCCACGTACTGCCGCATGCTGCGCGCGCGCCTCGAGGCGCGGACCGCCGAGCGGCCCGCATCGGCACGGCGTGAGCGGCCATACATCGTGGTCGAAAAGATCCTCCTGCGCGACGAAACGCTGCCAACGGATTGGTCCGTCGACGGCACCAGCGGCTATGACTTCATGAACGAGGTGAGCGCGGTACAGCATGATGCCCGCGCGCAGGAAGATCTCGGAGCGCTTTGGGCGTCCATCAGCGCTCACCGCGCCGATTTTCCGACCGAAGAGTATGCGGCACGCCGCGAGATCATCGCACGCAGTTTCTCGGCGCAGCTTGAAGCCTGCACGGCAAGCTTTCACCGGCTCTCCGATCTTCAGGGCACGGAGCTGACCCGCGCTTCTGCGCGCCGCGCACTGATCGAATTGCTGGCGCATTTTCCCATTTACCGGACCTACGCGACGGCGGACGCGCGACCCGCCCACGATCGGCCGTTTCTCGAAGCGGCAGTCCAAGGCGCGAAGAAAACCTGTCTTCCGGCCGATCGTGCTGTTCTTGAAAAGCTCGCCAACTGGCTCGCCGAACCCATCGGCAATCCAGAAGCCGCCGCCACCCAGAGCCGTGCGGTGACGCAGTTCCAGCAGCTCAGCGCACCCATTGCCGCCAAGGCGGTCGAGGACACCGCGTTCTATCGCTACGGACGCCTGCTGTCGCGCAACGACGTCGGCTTCGAAGCAGACCTGCTGGGCCTCGATGCCGCCCGGTTCCACACGCGCGCGCTGCGCCGACAGGCCGATTTCCCGCACGCCATGCTGGCCACCGCGACGCACGACCACAAGCGCGGCGAGGATATGCGTGCCCGCCTCGCGGTCCTGAGCGAGAAGGCCGAGGAGTGGGCGAACGTGCTGCCAGAGTGGATCGCGCGATGCGAGCCATTGCGCAGGCCTTCCGGCGGCGCGTTGCTGCCGCACGCCGGCGACATCGCGATGCTGTTTCAAACGATCGTCGGAGCATGGCCACTCGATCTCGACACGACCGACCCGGAAGGAATGCGCGCCTTCGCCGAGCGCCTCGTGGGCTGGCAGCAAAAGGCGTTGCGCGAAGCCAAGCTTGCGACCGACTGGACAGTTCCGAATGAAGCGTACGAGTCCGCGGCAAGGCAGCTCGCGATGTCGCTTGTCGCGGATAACGCGCTTCCGGACCTGCTCAACGATGTTGCGGCGTTTGCGACGCGCATCAGCGCCGCCGGCGCCGTCAACAGCCTTGCCCAGACTTTGCTGAAGCTCACGGTATCGGGCGTGCCGGATTTCTATCAGGGCACCGAGTTCTGGGATTTCAGCCTGGTCGATCCCGACAACCGCAGGCCCGTTGACTTCGACGCGCGTATTGCCGGTCTCGATGGTGCACCGCTCCACACGCTTGTGCCGCACTGGCGTGACGGACGCATCAAGCAGGCGATCATTGCGCGTACGCTTTCACTGCGCCGCGCCTCGCCTGCGCTTTTTGCCGAGGGCACCTACGAACCGCTGGAGGTGCGCGGCGCATTCACAGATCGGGTCATCGCCTTCGCGCGCCGCCTTGGCGATCAGGCTCTTGTCGTGATCGCCCCACGAATTGCCTCGCAGCTGCTGCGCAGCAAGCACGACATCCTGTTCGACGCACGGGCCTGGCGTGACACTTGCGTCGCGATCGGCCGCCGCGATCTTGTTGGTCTCTTCGTTCCCGTTGCGGCGGCGGGCGGATCGATCAATGTCGGTGCGGTTCTTGGCGACTTCCCGGTCGCGCTTCTGATGACATCTGCACTGCAGCAATCGCTTGAGGCACACTTGAATGCTGCAACGCACACAAGCGGCCGGTGATCATACGAATTGCCGAGTGCCCCGAATCATTATCTATCGCTAACCTATGTGGCGTATCGAAGAGCATTCGCGGCGGCGTGGAACGCAGACACGCAGCTAACGCACGGGAGCCGGGGGCACTCCCCGAGGGGGGCAATCCCAAGAGCGGAGATCCGTCAGCAGCAGCCATGACCTCACGGTGCGTAGGTAGCAGAACATGGCCAGCCGGAGTGGCGACCGGCCCGCGAGTGCCTCTTCGATTCTAGGTTTTTGTTTGAGCATGATCTTATCCGAAAACCGGTATCCACTTTTCGGGATCATGCTCTAGGCCGCAGCCAACACAATCCCTTCGTTCGCTCGCAGCCGAACGATATCGCTCCGCTCAAGCTCCATGCGATCGAGATGAGTTGAGATCAGAATCGCGTCCTGGTCTCTCGGCTTGCTGAATGCCTGCGGCTCGTCTGCAAAGTTGAGTGCGACAGTGATCCAGCGGCCGGCGTGAAAACGGCGATAGGTGAGCACGCTCCCGATTGCTTCGGCCTTGACGTGCACTCCAACCGAGAGCGCGGGCTCGCGGCGTCGCAACGCAATGAGCTCACGATAAAGAGAGAACATCGAGCGGCGGTTCGCGCGCTGCACGTCAACGTTCACGTCCCGGTGGTCGCTCGCGAGCGGTAACCACGGATCGCCATCGGTAAAGCCGGCGGCATTGCTTGCGTCCCACTGCATCGGCGTGCGCTCGGGATCGCGGCCAAGGCCGAGCCCCGGCACGTTCTTCTCCCAGGGATCGCGCACGCATTGTGACGGGATCGGCACATCGGCCATCCCGATCTCCTCGCCCTGATAGATGGTCGGCGTGCCACGCAACGTCAGCAGCAGCATCGCGGCGACGCGCGCCTGCGCGGCCCCGATCCGGCTCGCCACCCGCGAGCGATCGTGATTGCCCAGCACCCAGTTCGGCCAGCGCTCGGCGCCACCCGCAAGCGCAGCCTCGTACTGCTCGATCAGCGCCGCGATCACCTGCGGATCCCATGGCGACTTGATCAGATGGAAATTGAACGGCAGGTGGAAGCCCGGCCGCTCGATGCCGTAGTAGGCCATCAGCTGCTCGATCGGCAGCGAGGCCTCGCCGATCAGCACGCGATCCGGATAAGTGTCGGCGAGCGCGCGCATCTCGGCGATCGCCGCGTGCGTTTCGTCCTGGTCGAGCGTGTAGAGCCGCGCGAGACGGCGCGCCGGCGATTGTCCCTCGTGCCAATCCGGGTTCGGCGGATTGTCTTTCAGGTGCTCGGCCTCGATCAGATGATGGATCGCATCGACGCGGAAGCCATCCACGCCGCGGTCGAGCCAGAAGCGAAGCACCGCCAGCATCGCCGCGCGCACTTGCGGGTTGCGCCAGTTGAGGTCCGGCTGCTCCTTGAGAAACGCGTGGTAATAAAACTGCTGCGTTGCCTTGTCGAAGGTCCACGCGCTGCCGCCGAACTCGCTCAACCAGTTGTTCGGCACACTGCCGTCCGGCTTCGCATCATGCCACATGTACCAGTCGCGCTTCGCACTCCCGCGCGAGGACCGGCTCTCGATAAACCATGGATGCTGATCGGACGTGTGGTTCGGTACGAAATCCAGGATGATCTTCAGGCCGCGGGCGTGCGCTGCCGCAACCAGCGCATCGAAATCGCCAAGCGTGCCGAACATCGGATCGACGTCGGTGTAATTCGACACGTCGTAGCCGAAGTCCGCCATCGGCGAGGGAAAGATCGGTGAAATCCAGACCGCATCCACGTCGAGCTCGACGAGATAATCGAGCCGCGCCGTGATGCCCTTCAGGTCGCCGATGCCGTCGCGATTCGTGTCCTGAAAGGAGCGCGGATAAACCTGATAGACGATGCCGCTTTGCCACCAGCGGTGTGGGCCGGGCAAGGGCGCCTCCCGTCGAATCGTTGTCGAATCCGCGGTACGGCATCGACTCCGATGGGTCAATCCGGGGCATCACGGACGGCACATGGAACTCGATCGCGCTTCGAGGTTCCATTGCCGCGTCGCGACTCCGCTGATCAGCGGCATCCCGGAATCGAATGAGTCCGTCCGGCGACCCAGGTGTCGATCACGTCGACGGTGCGCGGATCGAACGCAACCATGTCGGCGCGATAACCGAGTCTCAGCTCTCCGACCTCGGCTCCCAGGAAGCGCGCCGGATTGACCGTAGCCAGTTGCAGCGCACGCTCCAGCGGCAAGCCGAGGAGGCGCACGCAGTTGCCCACGGCGCTCGCCATATCCAGAAGCGCGCCCGCCAATGTGCCATCGCTCCTGACACACCGGCCATCGGCCACCGCAATCTCCTCATCGTAAAGCCGGAAGCTCGAACAACGTCCGCCAACCGGCGGCATCGCGTCGGTCACCAGCATGGGATTGCCCAATCCACGCAATGCGAGCCGCAGCATCGCCGGCGCGACGTGAAAGCCATCGACGATCAGACCATACGAACAGGCGGAATTCTCGAGCGCCACAGCGATTGGTCCGGGTTCCCTGCTCTCCAGCCCGCGCATCGCGTTGAAGAGATGCGTGAAGCCGGTGAGACCGTCAGCAACGGCCGACCGGGCCTCGTCGTAGGTCGCCATCGAATGACCGAGCGCTACGCGAACCCCGCGGGCGACAAGTTGTGAAACGAATCCTGCAGGCACGCGTTCCGGCGCGAGCGTCACAAGCAGCACGCCGTCACGCCATACGGCAAGCGTCTCCAGGTCGGGCGCGCCCGGCGCCCTGATGAAGGTCCGGTTATGAACCCCCGCTTTCTCTGGCGAGATGAACGGCCCTTCGAGATGCAGTCCCAGCAACGAAGGCTCCGTGGGCATCGCCTCCTGCACCGCCGCAATGGCCTTCGAAGTCTTTTCCGGGACATCGGTGATCAGTGTGACCAGAAAGCTCGTCGTTCCAAACTTGCGATGAGCGGCAGCAATCGTGGAGATCGTTTTCGCGGTGGGGGCCTCATTGAACAGCACATCGCCGCCGCCGTTGACCTGGATATCGACAAAACCTGGCGCGAGCCACGCGCCATCCGGAAGCGCTCGTACCGGCAATTCTGCTACATCACCTCTGTCGACAATTCGCGCGATGCGGTCGCCGTCGATCACGACCGCCGCGTGCCTGTGAAGCGTCGTTCCGTCGAAGACGTGTTCCGCGCACACCGCGTGCCGTGCAGGCGCATTCATAATGTCGAGGTGACCTTCTGGAGGTGGCGCGGATGATCGACATCGCTGCCACGGCTGGCCGCGACGTCAAGAACAAACCGATAGAATGTCTGTATCGAACAGATGGCGTCCATCTCGGGCTGGTGCGGCTCCAGAACCGGAAGAAGGCCTGGTGCGCCAGACGGGTTTCCCGTCGCAAATACGGCGGCCCCCTGGCGTGACAGTCTGAGCTGAAGTTGCTCGGTCCCGGCGGCCGCAGCGTCGGTCGGCATGAACACAAGAACCGGATAGGTTTTGTCTACGAGCGAGATCGGCCCATGCTGGAATTCGGCACTGCTGAAGGCCTCCGCGTGGATATTGCAAACTTCCTTGAGCTTGAGAGCGGCCTCGCGCGCGATCGCAAGGGTCGGCCCGCGGCCGACAGTCATGGCACTCGTGGCAGATGAAAAAACCGGAAGCGCGCTCGACCAGTCGAGCCTGCTTGCGGCGGCCAGGAAATCGGCGAGCCGGTCGACCGCGCTTTTCATGGGAAGGTCGCCCGCCCAGTCAGCAGTGAGCCGTAACAGTGCCGCAAGCGAAGCGATGAACGACTTGGTCGCGGCGACGCTGAGCTCCGGGCCCGCCTCCATCGGCAACACGAATTCGCATACGCGGGCCAACGGAGAATCGGTCTCGTTCACGAGTGCGGCCGTGATCGCGCCCGCCGATCGTGCCATGTCGGCGGTCGCAACGAGATCGGCACTGCGGCCTGACTGCGAGATGGCAAGGAAAAGCTGGTCCCGCAGGTCAAGGGACCGGCGGTAGACCGATGCAACGTTCGGCGCGGCCGCCGAGACCGGAATTCCCACGTACCGCTCGAACAGGTGCTTGCCGAAGGTGGCGGCATGTGCGGAGCTTCCGCGTCCGCAGGTCACCACCAAGCGGGGCGATTTCCGCTGCAGTTGGGCCAGGAGCCCGGCGAGCGGCCCGGCGAGCGCCCGGTTCTGACGCTCGATAACCGCGGGAACTTCCGCGGATTCCAGGCCGAGACGCGAGGAAATCTGGGTCATTTGCCGGGTTGGATGCGTTTCAATTTGCCGAAAGGTCCCTTGACGGAACAACGTCTGAGAACGAGTTTTGATCAGGGGCGTTGTCAACGCGCCACAGGAACACGCTATGACGACCGAGCGTCAAAGTCCCCGATATTCCGATATCGATTGCTGGGATCCAGGCGATGCCTTGGAGGCGATGATCGATGGTCAGTTCGCCGCCGTGGCGGCCGTTCGCGCCGCGCGTACCGCGATCGAGAATGCCGCGAAAAGCATGGCGGCGCGCCTCAAATATCGCGGTCGGCTCATCTATGTCGGCGCAGGCACGTCCGGCCGGCTGGCCGCGCAGGATGGCGCCGAACTAATGCCGACCTTCAGTTGGCCGCGCGAGCGGCTTGTCTTGCTGATGGCGGGTGGCCCGGAAGCGCTGATCCAGTCGATCGAAGGCGCCGAGGACCGGGCCGAGGACGGTATCCGGCTTGTTCGCGAACACGAAGTCGACACCAAGGATGTCCTGATCGCAGTCGCCGCAAGCGGCACCACCCCATTCACCGTTGCCTGCCTGCGCGAGGCAAAACGGGCCGGCGCTCTAACGGTCGGGATCGCCAACAATCCCGACACGTCCCTCCTCACCGAAGCCGCTCATCCGATCTGGCTCGACACCGGAGCCGAGCCGATTGCGGGCTCGACTCGCCTGATCGCCGGCACCGCACAGAAGGTGACGCTCAATCTGCTCTCGTCGCTGCTCATGATCCTGCTTGGCCGTGTCTACGGGGGATTGATGGTCGACGTTCAGGCGACAAACGAAAAGCTCCTGCGGCGAAGCGAAGACATCGTGATGCGCATCGCGGGCAGCACGCGCGATCAGGCGCGCGATGCGCTCGGCCGCGCCCGCGGCAGCGTCAAGCTGGCCGTGCTCCTGTCGCATGGGTGCGACCTCAAAGCCGCTGCCGCACTCCTCGAACGCGGCGGCGGCCAGTTGCGCAAGGCCCTCGCGCTGATCGGGCAGCGGAAAATGGATGCCGCGTAGTCCGCGGGAGATCGCCGCCACCCCGCCTCACACGCCCTTGACCCGAATGGGCGCTTGCGAATGAATCGACGCCGCGCCGTTGCGGCGGCGATGGAATGACAAGGGGGGCGTTGCGTGGGTGAGTTTGCCGTCGGGCAAGGCGTTACACGGTTCGAAGATCCAAGATTGCTGAAAGGCGGCGGGCGCTACGTCGACGACGTCGTTCTGCCGCGCATGGCTTTCGGCCAT
>Ga0310810_10006921_pt1 | contig 12870 bp, 10 predicted proteins | sample NCmetagenome_FD_207641 | JGI IMG/M metagenome (GOLD analysis project Ga0310810, IMG submission 207641) | Soil microbial communities from experimental microcosm in Duke University, North Carolina, United States - NC | ecosystem: Engineered > Artificial ecosystem > Soil microcosm > Unclassified ... | reverse complement strand
ATCAAATCCCTGCCTGGTCGGCATTGGCACGTTCATCGCTCCCACAAGATATTCCCCGGGTGGAAGTCCGGTGATCTCATAGCGACCGTCGAATGCAGTAGTCGTCTGCGCCTCGATCAGCGGTCGTAGTCCGCTGTCCGACCGAATCCACGCTTGAACGCGCACGCCAGGCGCGGCGCTTCCATCAGAACGGATGATGCGGCCGGCGATGCTCGCGGCGCGATGGAGTACGACCTGGACGTCGAGCACCTGCGCGCCCTCGGTGAGGTCCACGGCCGGTCCGGCTTCGTAGAAATCCCAGGGTTCCGCCTGGGGGTCTGGTGTTTGCCGGCCTGTGTAGCCCGTCTTCGAGGCCGTGACCCGGTATCGTCCCGGCGGCAACTGCTCGAAGCTGAACGCGCCGCCGCTGTCCGTCGTCGTCTGGGCGCGCAGGCCGACGCCTTGATCGTCGCGTCCGCCGAGCGTCACGATCACTCCCGGCATCAGTTCGGCGTACGCACTGACCACGCGACCAGCGATGCGTCCGGCATCGTTGGGAGACTGGACCTGCGCGTCCGCAGAGACGGCGGTGAGAAACGCGGTGACGAAGACAACCGTCAGGCGCATCTTCGCCGAATTGTAAAGGGGTCAGACCCCTTTACGAAAGTGCATCGATAATGGGATTGGATGCAGTGGGCGTTCAGTCTCTGCGCGATTGCCCTGGCGTTGGTGGCCGGCTTCGCGCCAATCAATGCGCGATTCGTCGAGCGGTGGTATTCGACCGGTCTTTACCCGATCATCCAGCGGGGACTGACGCCGGTTTCGAATCTCGTCCCGTTCGCGCTTCTGGACATCCTGGCGGTTGGCGGTGTCTGTCTTGTACTCGTAGTGCTCGTTCGGAGCGTGCGCACGGCGCGTCGAAAGAGGAAGTGGACGCTGCTCCTGGTTACGCTCGCGCGGCTCGTGACATCGGCCGCCGTGATCTATTTGGTCTTCCTGCTGCTGTGGGGACTGAACTATCGACGCGTCTCGATGGCCGACAGGCTCGTACTCGATGGCGATGCCTCGCCGGAAGCGATTCTGGATCTTGGTCGAGTGGCGGTGCGTCAGCTGAATACGATGCATGCCGCCGCTCACTCAGAGGGATGGCGAACCTCGCCGTGGCGCGAGCATCGGATGCGCGACGCCTATCACGCTGTGCTCGCCGATCTGTCAGATGCCAGGACCACGGTGCCAGGCCGACTGAAAGCATCGCTCTTCGGACCGTACTTCCGATGGACCAGCGTGGACGGCATGATCAACCCGTTCGGCCTCGAAGTCCTTGCGAATCCCGATCTGCTTCCATTCGAGAAGCCATTCGTCGCCGCGCATGAATGGGCACACCTGGCCGGGTTCGCGGACGAATCCGAAGCGAGCTTCGTCGGCTTCCTGACCTGCATTCGCGCCTCGACGCCTGCGGCATACAGCGGCTGGCTGTTCCTGTACTGGGAAGTCAATTCGGAGGTTGCGCCTGGCGATCGAAAGCAGCTCGCATCGGGGCTGGAAGATGGTCCCCGCGCCGACGTTGCCGCAGTCAGCGAACGCGTTCGTCGCGGGCAGGTGCGGGTCGTACGAGATGCCGGCTGGCGTGTCTACGACGAGTACCTGAAGGCCAACCGCGTTGAAGAGGGTGTGCGCAACTATGGTCTGGTCTTGACACTCCTCGCTCGGGCACGCTTCGAAGACGGCTGGACTCCGGTCCTGAAGTAGCGCGTCAGGCTCTGACGATGCGCCCCGCGGCGGCGCGCCGCAGGCGATCCTGCACCGCCGCGCCAAGTCCATCATCGCGGAATCCATGCACGAGGATCACGTTCACGCCGGCTGCATCGAGCTCTCGCAGCGTGGCGTAGAGCCTCGCCGCGACGACGGCAGGAGTGTCGTGGTGTCCGATCACCCGCAACAGGATCTTCGCATCCGCGGAGAGCTGAGCGAGTTCCCCGCGGTCTTCCTCCGCCGCGATGATGCCCACAGAGTGGCCCCTTGACAGCTCATCGCGTGCAATGGCGACGAGAGACGAGAGGGCCGCGCTCGCGTTGCCTTCGAAGAGCGTCAGCGTCGCCCGTGGCGAGTAGTGCTTCTCCAGCATCCCTGGCGACGGCATTGGAGCGGTGTTCGTTGAAGCGAGCGACGTCGGGGCGCGAGACACGTCCACCCGGCCCAATACCTCACGCAGCATCTCGATGGTGACCGCCCCCGGTCGCAGGATGGTTGGTGGATCGCTCGTGAGGTCGAGCACGGTGGACTCGACGCCGATCGTGGTCGCACCGCCATCGACGACGATGTCGATGCGCCCGTCGAGGTCGTCGAGCACGTGCGAGGCCTGCGTCGGGCTGGGACGAGAAAAGAGGTTGGCGCTTGGTGCGGCGACGGGAACGCCTGCCGCCTCGATCAGCGCACGGGCGACCGGATGTAGTGGCACTCGCACTGCGACTGTCGAGAGCCCCGCGGTGACCTCGTCGGGCACCTGATACGATCTCGGCACGATCACCGTCAACGGGCCTGGCCAGAAGCGGCGCGCGAGTCGTTCAACGCTGTGGGGTACGTGCGAAGCGAGCGCCGCCATCGAATCGATCGACGTGACATGGACGATCAGCGGGTCATTCGGTGGTCGCTGCTTCGCAGCGAAAAGCCGTCTCACCGCGTCGCGATCGAGTGCGTTCACCCCGAGCCCGTAGACCGTCTCTGTCGGGAAGGCCACGAGGCCGCCGCGTCGAAGACACTCGGCGGCCCGGGCCAGCGCAGTGGGGTCTGGGGCCTCTGGCGCGACGCGAATCACATCCGTCATGAGATGTACATCGTAGTGCGAGCCGCGGAATCAGTACACTGGGCAGGCCATGTTTGAAGCCGCCGAAGTCGGTCGCAAGCTCGCGAAGAGCGATTACAAGGTACAGGTCCCGCACTTGCGCTCGGAGCTGGTCGCCACGCAGGTGGAGCTCCGTCAGGCGGAGTCGTTTCCAGTGATCGTCCTCTTCGCTGGCGTGGATACGGCGGGCAAGGGCGAGACGGCCAACCTGCTCAACGAGTGGATGGATCCTCGCTGGATCCTCACCAGGGGCTATACCGAGGCGTCAAGCGAAGAGCGTGAGCGTCCGCGCTTGTGGCGGTACTGGCGCGATCTGCCCGCGCGCGGGCGCATGGCGATCTTTCTCAGCGCATGGTACTCCTCGCCGATTCTCGATCGCGTGGCGGGACGGACCAGCATGGCGGAATTCGACTCGCTGCTCGACCAGGTGGCCGCCTTCGAGCGCACGCTCACCGACGATGGCGCGGTCATCGTCAAGTTCTGGATGCACTTGAGCAAAAAGGCTCAGAGGAAGCGGCTGAAGGAGTTCGAGAAGGATCCGGTGCAACGGTGGCGTGTCACGAAGGACCAGTGGAAGCACTGGAAGATGTTCGACAAGTTCGTGAGCGCCGCCGATCGCGCCATTCGCCGAACCAGCACCGACGCAGCACCGTGGCACATCGTGGAGGGAGAAGACGAACGCTATCGGACGGTTGCCGTCGCCACGGTGCTTCGCGATGCGATCCGGCGCGGCATCGAACAGAGCGCAGTACGAAAATCGCGGCGCTCGGTTGCGGCAGGCGAGACGACACCAGCGGACGGGCCGGTCAAGGTGATCAAACGGGTCGAGCGCAAATTCAACGTCCTCGACAATCTCGATCTCACGCAGAAGCTGAACGACGACGACTTCGAGACGGAGTTGGCGAAGCAGCAGTCTCGGCTCAGTCTGTTGCGGCGCCGGGCGATCAAGCAGGGGCTCTCGACCATTCTTGTCTTCGAAGGCTGGGATGCGGCCGGAAAGGGCGGTGCGATCCGCCGCGTGACCAGCAGTCTCGATGCCCGTGCCTACCAGGTGATTCCCATCGCCGCGCCGACGGACGAAGAGCGCGCCCAACACTATCTGTGGCGGTTCTGGCGTCACCTGTCACGCAAGGGGCGGCTCACGATTTTCGACCGCAGTTGGTACGGTCGTGTGCTCGTCGAACGTGTCGAACGCTTCGCAACGGGTGCGGAGTACATGCGCGCGTACGGCGAGATCAATCACTTCGAGGAGCAGCTCCTGAACCACGGGATCCTGCTCTTGAAGTTCTGGATTCACATCAGTAAGGCGGAGCAGCTCAAGCGCTTCAAGGAACGATCGCGCACCAGCTACAAGCGCTGGAAGATCACCGAGGAGGACTGGCGCAATCGCAATCGATGGGGGGACTACACCATTGCGGTGAACGAAATGGTGGAGCGCACCAGCACGAAGATCGCGCCGTGGACGCTCGTCGAGGGCAACGACAAGAACTTCGCGCGGATCAAAGTGGTCTCGACGCTGGCCGACCGTCTCGAGGATCGCCTGAAGGAATAAGACCTATCGCGTGATGTGCCGGCTCAGCGTCTGAATCCATTCCGGTACGGGCGTAGCGGATTCGACGATGGTCTTGTCGAGCACGAGTTGGGCCCCGGTCAGTCGCTTTCCATAGAAACGCTCGTTCGCATCCTGATCGGCGCGCACGGTACTGCCGTTGATCGAAACACCGGCGAACAGGCCCCTGGCGCGTGAATAGCTGAGGATTTCGGCGCGCAACTGCAGGTCGGTGTTCGCCTGGGCGTCTCGTCCGACCGGACCGGCTGCGGCCGATGCGTCGGCGCCGAATTTGAACTGGTTGCGGACGAACTGCTCGAGACCGCGCCGGTTCATGATGACGAGCACCAGGTCGGTCGCCTGACCGCCGATCTGCAGGCCGATGCTGCCGCCGGTCAGCGTCATGAACGTCGGCACGGACCACCCGTCCTCATTGCGTGCGCTCAGGATCCCGCGGCCTCGCATGCCACCAAAGATGAAGCCGGCCTTCAGCGTGCCGGGGAAGATCGCGATGCCCTCGGCCTTCTTCGTGATCGAAGCCGGGATGGAAGTGTCGCTGGTCGACATAACCTCGTTAAGTACTGTGATCGACTCCCGGATGCGGCTGGCCTCGTTCGAGGTTGGTCCTTCCTGGGCACGGGTCGTCAGCGCAAATGCGAAGAGTGCGGCAAGCGTGAGGGCAGGGAACGTCCTGTTCATGCCGACAATGATATCGGCGTTCGACGCTGGGCACGGCGTGGCGGGTTCCGGCCCTTCGCCGGTTAAGATAGCTCGATCGCGATGACCGACGACGATCTGTCGAACACGACGATTCGGCGCTTCGACATTACCCGCTTGATCGCTCGTGGCGGGATGGGCGAGGTCTACCTCGCGAAAGACGCCGTCCTCGGCCGGGACCTCGCGCTCAAGATCCTCCGGCAGGATGTGACGCGCGATTCCGATCGCCTGGAGCGTTTCGTCCTCGAGGCGCGCGCGGCATCAGCGCTCAATCACCCGCACCTGATCGCCATCTACGACATCGGAGAGAGCTCGCCGAAGCGCAACGGGTCTCCGGTGGGTCCGCCGGTGCTCTACATCGCGATGGAGCTGGTGTCGGGGGAGACGCTCCGCTCGTCGCTCGAGGGCAATCGCCTTGACCTCGATCGCACGCTGGAGTTCATGGCCCAGGTCGCGGACGCCCTCGACGCGGCACACGCCGCCGGTGTGACCCATCGCGATCTCAAGCCCGAGAACCTGATGATCGCCGAAGGCGGCTACGCGAAGGTGCTCGACTTCGGCATCGCGAAACTTCGCGCGGATCTGATGCAGGGGCGCACGGACGCGGGTCACGAGCCGACCGCAACCGACGGCGGACGATTGCTGGGCACCCTGGGCTACATGTCGCCTGAGCAGGTACAGGGGCAGGCCGCGGATTACCGCACGGATGTCTTCTCGTATGGGTGCGTGCTTTACGAGGCGATCACGGGCAAGCGCGCCTTCCTGGCGCCTAACGCATTTGCCACCCTGAAGCAGATCGTCGAGCACGAGCCGGATCCACTCTCGAAGCACGTGCCGTCAGTTCCCGACGGGCTCGAGCCGATCGTTCGGAAATGCCTGGCCAAGGATCCCGCGCAACGATACGGATCGATGCGCGAGGTCGCTGCAGATCTTCGCGAAGTTCGCCGCAAGATGAACGACACCGGCGTCGTCGAGGTGCCGGCACGCCGGAAGGCTCGCAATCTTCTCGCGGTCGGACTTGCCGTCGTGCTGATGGCTGGAGTCGCTGCGGCGTTGTGGATGAACCGACGGCTCCCGACTGCGACCGGGACCGCGGGCCGTGTGTCGATCGAACGCTTGACGACCACGGGTACGGCGATCGACGCGGCGATTTCACCAGATGGACGGCAGCTTGCCTGGGTGGAGTCTGCCGGCGGCATGCAGGGCCTCCGGCTGCGCCGCCTCGATCAAGGACAGACGATCGAACTCGTACCGGCTGCCGCGGTCGGCTTCTGGGGCATCTCGTTTACGCCGGACGGGTCGCGTGTCTTCTACGCGACGAAGAGCGCGCAGAGTCCTGCGGGTCGTCTGTTCGAGGTCAGTGTACAAGGTGGGCCATCCACACCTGTCCTCGACGGGATCGATAGCACCACGGCCTTCTCGCGCGACGGCCGTCGTATCGCGTTTTATCGGGCAGGATTTCCGGTGCCCGGCCGGACATCGCTGGTGACCGCAGATGTTGACGGCAACAACCTTCACGCGCTGCTGACCCTGCAGGCGCCGGAGTCCTTCGTGCCGGCGTTCTTCGCGGCGCCCTCGTGGTCGCCCGACAGCCAGCACATCTCGGCAGTCATCCACAACGGAAGCACGGGCGAAGCGGTGCTCGTCACGGTCGAGACGCGGTCGGGCGCGCGGAAGCCGTTCCCGCGCCGCTTCCGTGATGCGACCTTCACGTCGTGGCTGCCTGACGGCTCCGGGATTCTCTTCGTCGCGGACGAGGCCGACGAGTTTCGCGAGTATCCGCGAAAGGTGTGGCATCAGCCGTATCCGAGCGGGGAGCCGCATCGTGTCACGCCCGATCTGCTCGAATACAGGAACGTCTCAGTACGCGCCGACGGCTCGTCGTTCGTCTCGGTGGGCCTCGACGCCGCGTATTCGTTGTGGAGGATTCCGCTCCAGGGCCGGAACCCTCAGCGCATCGCGTCCGAACGCTACGATGGCTTGCTGGGCATCGCTCCTCTCCCTGATGGCCGCACGATCGTCAGCTCCGGTGAAAGAGGGAACACCCAACTCACGCTGATCGACCGCGAGGGACCTGGTCGCCAGATTCTTACCAAGGACGGCACGAATTTGTGGCCCGCCGTGAGTGCAGACGGGACGACGGTCGCGTTCGTCTCGAACCGCGATGGTCAGACGGGCGTCTGGCGAATGAACCCGGACGGCAGTGGTGCTCGGCTGCTGGCCCACTTGCCGCGTCCCGCATGGCTGTCGATCACGCCTGACGGCCGATTCGTGATCTGTGCGTCCGTGGGTGAGGCCGGATCGACCGTTGCGACGTGGCGAATTTCAATCGATGGCGGCGAGCCCACGTTGATCGCACCCGGCATCGATCGTCCGGCCGTCTCGCCCGATGGCCGGCTGCTGGCCGGCATCAACGTCGCAACAGGCGCGAACCGGCTGACGCTTGTGACGATGCCGCTCGATGGATCGGCGCCGGCTCGAGAGCTCGGTACGATCGCACCGGCCACAGCGAACGGTTTGATGGAGTGGACGGCGGACGGCAGCGGCATCCTGTTCTCCACGGTGGAGCGCACGAATATCTGGTTGCAGCCGCTGTCCGGTGAGCCTCCGATGCGGGTGACCGATCTCTCGTCGCTCGATATCGTGCGAGGCCGCCGCAGCCCCGACGGCAAGAGCATTATCGTTGCTCGCGGATCCGCTCAAACGGATGCGTACCTCGTCTCGAACTTCCGCTAGATCTGCGGGGTCAGACCCCTTCACACCTTTTCACATGTGAAGGGGTCTGACCCCGCACATCTAGTTCGGCCAGCTGTAATGGACCGTGACGCTGATGTTCACTTCGATCGGCGCGCCGTTCAGGAGCGTCGGCGTGAAGACCCACTGACGCGCAGCGTCCATGGCCGAGGCGACATACGGCGCCGGCATGTTGCTGACGTCGTGGAGATCGGTAAAGAGCCCGTCGATCCCGATGCGCCCCGCGAGCCGGACGACGGTCGCGTCCGGTGGCACTCCGGTCGGGCACACAGGGTTGGTGTGTGAGAGCTTGCGCGGCACTTTGATCTGCCCACCGATTCCACCGGTGAAGGTGCTCGGGATCTTCGGTTCCGATCCGCGCGGACCTGCGGCCTGCCTGTTCGCGGCACCTGGTGTTGCCGATCCTCCAGGCGCCGATGGCCTTGCCGGGGCGAGACTCGCCGCGCTGCATATCACCTGAATCGTCTCTTCGAGGGTGCCTACCGGCAGTGTGATGTGACGTCGCACGGTGGCGCCAGGCTCGGCACGGATGACGACCTTCACGCTGACGAAGCCGGGAAGCTCAGTGGCGACCTCGTAGTCGCCTGCCGGCAGGTCGCGGAAGACGAACAATCCGCTGCGATCGGTCTGCGAGTGTTGTGAGCTCCCGTTCGCCAGCTGCGTCAGTGTGACCGAGGTGCCTGGCAACAAGCCTCCGAACTGATCGTAGAGCACACCCTCAATCGTGCCGCCTCTCGCCTGTGTCTGCGCGGGCGCGGCTGCTCGTGATCGGGCCGGTGCACTCGACGTGCGGCCGGCATCGGCATTCAGCACTGGAAGAGTGGGAGATGGGATTAGTTGAACGTCAGGTGCCACAGGTGACGCTGCGCTACCCGACAGGCTGACAACGCCGACGGACAGCGCGACGGCGGCGATCGCGGCGACCGTTGTCGCGCGAATGAAGATGGTCGGCGGAGTGCGATTGAGGCGGGCATTGAGCATGGCGCGAACTCTCCCTTCGAGCATCGAGTGGTGAGCGATGGCAATGGCCGGAGACCAGGGATGGCGCCGCAACGCGGATTCGCGCGCGACGTCGAGAAGATGGGTGGCGTAATCAGACGCGCTGATGCCTGAGGCAAGCACGAGGTCGTCACAGGCGCGTTCACCTTCGTGCCGCAGTCGGCGGCAGGCGATCCAGAGCAGCGGGTTGAACCAGTACACCGCCTTGAGCATGCTGGCGGTGAGCCACACCGCCCAGTCACCACGAAGAATGTGCGCGAGCTCGTGCCGCACGACCACGCGAATGCGATCCTCGGTCCACGCCTCGGCTCCTTCAGGCAGAAGGATTGTCGGACGCACGAGTCCCCATGTGGCCAGCATCGTGGGATGAGGACACCTGAGGAGACGAACGTTACGGCGGATGCCATAGCAAGCCGCGACGTCATCAGCAATGGATCGCCACGGTTCCGTCGTTACCGGTTCAGACCTGGCCGCAAGACTGCGCAGACGGAGCAGGCCGATCGTCAGCATCACGAGCCCGGCGAGCGCGCCTCCGATCCAGATGCCCGCCAGCGTGACGGCGGGGGAGAGGAGGCCGCTGATCTCAGCGTCGTTAATCGCATTGACTGTGGTGTTGGGCGCGTCAGCTCCTGGCGCCGGCGCTTCATTCGACAGTCGAAGCGACGACGTGTCTGACGGTGTGAGCCATGCGATCGGAAGCGAGATCGACCATGCAGGCAGGAACAGTTCCACCGCCGGAACAGACAGGCAGCAGAACATCGTCGTTGCGAGCACCCAGTGACGCGTCGCCGCCGACAGTCTGCCGAGCATCACCGTGGCAGCCAGGCCCGCGAGCGTGAGCAGCGCGATCTTGATGGTGACGCTGAGCAGCAGAGTCATCGCGGCCCGTCCTTTCGTGCCTTCTGGGCGAACTCGGCGATGCGGGCTTTGGCAATGAGATCGGAGATGCGATCGAGCTCCTCGCTGCTGACGCGAGCGGCCTCGCCTCCAAGCAGCGCGGCGACGGCCTTCTCCGCCGACCCGTCGAAGAACGTGTCCACGAGGTGCTTCAGCGCGGACTTGCGGGCCGCATGGCGTTTCACGACTGCCATGTAGACGTAGCGGACACCTTCCTCCTCGTGGCGGACGTGCCCTTTCTCCTCGAGGACGCGCAACTGCGTGCGGACGGTCGAATAGCTTGGTGAGCCGGGCAGGTCGCCCATGACGTCGGCCGCGGTCGCGCGGCCACGCCGGAAGAGGACGTCCATGATCTGGCGCTCGCGGCGCGAGAGCACGGTATGGAGGCTGTCGGGCATGTTATGTACCTCGCACTAGTGCGATAAACATAACACCTTGAGCGGAGGGCGTGTCAAGCACCGTGTACGAATCGGGTATCCTGTCGCCGTGCAACTGGGTCTGCCGTTTTCGCGCATCGTCCAACCCGAGATCGCGCCGACCACGACCGAACCCATTGCCCCCATCTATTTCGTCCGCCATCGGCGGGCCCGGCGGTATCTGCTCCGCGTCGAACACGACGGGCGCGTGCGCGTGACCATCCCGCGCGGCGGATCGCGCCGCGCGGCCGAAGCCTTCGCGCGGCGTCATCTCGATTGGGTGGCACGTCAACGTGCGGCCCTGGCGCAGGACCGCTTTTCACCCGAGGATCGACAACGACTCAAGGCGCAGGCGCGCGCGGAGCTTCCGCTGCGGCTGCAGGAGCTTGCCGATCAGCATGGCTTACCTGTCGCGAGCATCAGCATTCGCAATCAGCGCACGCGCTGGGGTTCGTGCGGGCGCGACGGTCACGTCTGTCTCAACTGGCGGCTCGTCGTCATGCCCGACTGGGTGCGGGACTACGTGATCGTCCACGAACTCATGCACCTCAAGCGCATGGATCACTCGCCGGCGTATTGGCGGCTCGTGGCGGCGGCGTACCCGCGGTATCGCGAAGCACGGCAATGGCTGCGCGCCCATGGGCCTGAGTTGCGCTAACCTGTCCGTGAACCCATCTCCCCGCGGCCGGGGTCCAAGAGCGTGAGGGCCGATCCATGAACGTCACGAGGCGACAGGCGGTCGGCGTGCTGGCAACGGCCGGAATCCTTGGCCCGCTCGCGCTCTGGCTGACCAGCCAGGACACGACGTCCGCGCACGCTGCCACGTTTCCTGTGCAGAAGACCGATGAGGAATGGCGCGCGGCGCTGACGCGTGAGCGGTACAAGATCCTGCGCGGTCACAGTACCGAGCGACCGTTTTCGAGCCCGCTGAATGCCGAGAAGCGAAGAGGGACATTCGTCTGCGCGGCGTGTGATCAAAAAGTGTTCTCGTCGAAGGCCAAGTTCGAGAGCGGAACTGGTTGGCCCAGTTTCTGGGAGCCGATCGACGAAGCCGCGGTAGGGACCGACATCGATCGAAGCTATCTGATGGTGCGCACAGAGGTGCATTGCGCGCGCTGCGGCGGGCACCTGGGACATGTCTTCAGCGACGGCCCCGCGCCGACCGGCCTTCGTTACTGCATCAACGGCCTGGCCCTCGGTTTCGTCCCGGACTCCGCGGTCAGCTAGAGGCGACGATGCGCGCGCAGCGTCTCATTCTGATCGCCGCGATCGTGTTCAGCGCTGGATACGTGTGGCTGCGTGGCGGCTTCGTCGGACTGCACGAGGGTGATCGCGCGATGGTGGCTTCACCGGTGGTCCAGCAGGGCTATCAGATGGCGACCTTTGCCGCGGGGTGCTTCTGGTCTGTCGAGGCGGTCTTCGACAAAGTGGCGGGCGTGGTCTCGACGACATCGGGTTACACGGGTGGTCGCGTCGAGAATCCAACCTACCAGGACGTCGTCCGTGGCGACACGGGCCACGCGGAAGCCGTGGAAGTCGTCTTCAATCCAGCCGTCGTGACGTACGATCAGCTGCTCGATCACTTCTGGCACAACGTCGATCCGTTCGTCGTCCATCGACAGTTCTGCGATGTCGGCGATCAATACCGCCCGGAAATCTTTGTGCACACTGACGCGCAGCGCGCCGCGGCCGAAGCATCTCGTCAGCGAATGCAGAATCACTTCAAGCACTCGATTCCGGTGAAAGTGTCGAGTGCCAGCGTGTTCTACCCGGCGGAGGTCTATCACCAGGACTATCACGAGACCTACGCCATGCAGTACCAGTTCTATCGCCGGTCGTGCGGACGCGACGCACGGCTCCGGCAAATCTGGGGCGACAGCTAGGTCCGCCACCCCGCCGGGTTCCTAAGAAATCCACAAAAATGTGCCAGATCCGCTCACTCCGTGAGTGTGTCTCAAGTGTGCGCGGGCTTTTCCGATTGAAGGTGGGAGGCCGGTGTGTATCTCCCGGCCCTCGGAACACTTATGCAGGCCCCGCGCCCACGATTACTCATCGTCGACGACGACCGCGCGATTCTGACGCTGGTTGGCACTATTGCGCTGAAAGAAGGCTTCGACGTCGCGACCTCCATAGATGGCGAGGACGCGCTGCGTCAGCTTGCCGCCCATCCGTCTGATCTGGTTCTCCTCGATCTCCATATGCCCGGCGTGACCGGGCTCGATGTGCTCCGGACGATCGCCGATGTCCGCCACGGGTGCCGTGTCGTGCTCATGTCCGGTTACGCGACGATCGACAGCGCTGTCGAAGCCGTGAAGCTGGGCGCCGAGGACTACTTCACCAAGCCATTCGATCTCCCGCGGCTGCGGCGCCTGCTTGCATCGGTTCGCATCGAGGCCGAACGACGACGGACGCTGCTCGATCTCGAAGGGCAGATGGCGGAGCGCCTCGAGTTCTGCGGAATGATCGGCCGCGCTCCGGTGATGCAGGATGTCTTCAACCTGCTGCGCCGCCTGGCGCCGCATGCGCGAACGGCGCTCGTGACGGGAGAGACCGGCACCGGGAAGGAGCTCGCCGTTCGTGCGCTTCATCAGCTCGGGCCGCGCGGGAACAAGCGCTTCATCACGGTGAACTGCTCGGCCGTCGTCGAAACGCTGTCCGAGAGCGAACTCTTCGGTCACGCGCGCGGTGCGTTCACTGGCGCGGGCGAGACGAAGCCC
>Ga0310810_10006920_pt1 | contig 12872 bp, 9 predicted proteins | sample NCmetagenome_FD_207641 | JGI IMG/M metagenome (GOLD analysis project Ga0310810, IMG submission 207641) | Soil microbial communities from experimental microcosm in Duke University, North Carolina, United States - NC | ecosystem: Engineered > Artificial ecosystem > Soil microcosm > Unclassified ... | reverse complement strand
TTATTAACGTGGTCGATCTCTTCCGGCTCACTCCTTCCAGCGAGCATCCGCACGGCCTGTCGGACCGGGACTTCGATACCCTGTTCACAGAGAACAAGCCGATCATCTTCAACTTTCACGGTTATCCCTGGCTGATTCACCGGCTCACCTATCGGCGCACCAACCACAAAAACTTGCACGTCCGCGGCTACAAAGAAAAAGGCAATATCAATACCCCGCTCGACCTGGCTATTCAGAACCAGGTTGATCGCTTCACCATCGCGATGGACGTAATTGATCGCGTCCCGTCACTGCGCGCCTGCGGCGCTCACGCCAAGGAAAAGCTGCGGATCCTGCAACTCGAATGCCAGGCCTACGCCTATGAGAACGGCATAGACAAGCCGGAGCTGGATGGGTGGACCTGGCCGGAGAACAGGTCATCCGCGGTCACTTAGAAACCCACCTAATCAACGACCGGTTTCGTACCAAAAGCAACCCGAAGAGAATCATATATGGAGAGCACCACACTAAAATCTGTCCCCCTAACGAACGTAAATCAGGATCTGTTGCCCAAGCGAAAACGATCCCAAGGAAAAGTTCCGCGCCCATCAGCCGAGGTCCGCCCGCTTGACCATAGGGCGAGCCGAATGGCTGAGGCAGAACTCCTGGAGCAGTACGGCTGTGGTCCCATTCAGTTCTCGGGATCTGGGAACGCTTCATATGAGCGACACTTGATTTTCGACAATGTCATGCCGCTCGAAGCGGCGGGGACACGCGAGCGTTTCGAGGCGCTGGCCCGGTCGGTGCGAGACCTCCTATCGCAACGATGGGTCCGAACGGATGCCCACTATGCTCGGAAGAACCCCAAGCGTGTTTACTATCTCTCGATGGAATACTTGGTGGGCCGGTCGCTCGCCAACAATATCACAAATCTGCTGCTGGACCCGTTCGTCAAGGAAGCGGCGAAGCAGGAGGGTGTCGACCCGTTGGAACTCTTCGAAAATGAGCCGGACGCCGGCTTAGGCAACGGTGGGCTCGGACGATTGGCCGCGTGCTTCCTGGATTCGATGGCTACGATGGCGCTGCCGGCGATGGGCTACGGTCTCCGGTATGAATACGGCATCTTCAAACAGAGCATCAAGGACGGCTGGCAACAGGAACAGCCTGATAATTGGTTGCGCAATGGCGACCCTTGGGAGGTCGCCCGACCACGAGAGACAATCGAAGTGCCATTGAACTGTTCCTTCGAGGTGCGTGGCGGGAGCCTGCAGCCCATTCCTGGCCGGCCCTCCAAATTAATTGGTGTACCATACGATCGGCCCGTCGTGGGCTTTGGCGGAAAAACTATCAATACCCTCCGCCTCTGGGCCGCCACCACTCCCGATTCTTTCGATTTCAAAGTATTCAGCCATGGTGATTTCGTCAGCGCGGTTGCGGAGACTTTGACCGCCGAATCGCTCACGCGGGTGCTCTATCCGGATGATTCCACCAGCCTCGGCCAAGGCCTGCGCTTCATTCAGGAATATTTCCTGGTTGCCTGTTCGCTAGGTGACCTAGTGCGACGCTTCCGGCAGACGAACGACGACTGGAACCAACTGCCAGAAAAAGTCGCAATCCAACTCAACGATACCCATCCCTCGATGGCTGTCCCGGAGCTGATGCGTATCTTGCTGGACCAGGCGCATCTCAGCTGGGACCAGGCTTGGGACCTAACCAGGAAAGTCTTGGCTTACACTAACCACACCCTGCTGCCTGAGGCGCTCGAGAAATGGCCAGTCCAATGGTTTCAGGACATGCTGCCGCGCCATCTGGAAATTATTTTCGAAATCAACCGGCGGCTCCTGGACGACGTTCGGTCGCGCTACGCCGGGGACGAACGGCGATTGGCCAACGTTAGCCTCATCGAGGAAGGGCCGGTTCGGAAAGTCCGGATGGCAAATCTTGCGATTGTTGGCTCCCACAGCACTAACGGCGTCGCAGCCTTGCACTCGGAGTTGGTGAAGAAGCAACTCGTGCCGGATTTCGCGGCCATGTTTCCGGAACGCTTCAACAACAAGACCAATGGCGTCACACCTCGGCGTTGGTTGTTACTGGCCAATCCTCCGCTCGGCAATGCCATTACCAAAGCCATTGGTGATCGCTGGGTCACCGACCTGAACGAATTGCGCCGGCTCAAACCCCTGGCCGCCGATTCGAATTTTCAGGAGTCATTCCTGGGCGCCGCTCGCGAAGCGAAGGCGAAGTTCGCCGATTGGCTCAAGCAGGCCAGCGGCCAGGTTGTTGATCCGGACACCCTATTTGACTGCCAGGTCAAGCGGATCCACGAATACAAGCGGCAACTGCTAAACGCGCTTCGCGTGGTCGTGCTCTACAATCGCCTGCGCGCGAATCCCAAACTGGACCTGCCGCCGCGAACTTTTCTTTTTGCCGGAAAAGCAGCCCCTGCTTACCACTTTGCCAAGGTCATTATCAAATTTATCAATAATCTTGGCGCCGTCATTGATGCCGACCCCGCGACTCGTGGACGGATTAAAGTTCTGTTCCTGCCAGAGTATTGTGTGAGCCTCGCTGAACGGCTCATCCCGGCTAGCGACGTCTCCAACCAAATCTCGACTGCCGGTTACGAGGCCAGCGGAACCAGCAACATGAAGTTCATGATGAATGGCGCCCTCACCATCGGTACCCGGGATGGAGCCACTATCGAGATGGTCCAGGAGGCGGGCGAAGAAAACTTTTTCCTCTTCGGATTGACGGCGGAGCAAGTGGTCAATTCGCGTGGTTGGTACAATCCCAGTTGGCACTATGAGAACGAACCCGAAACGAAACAGGCTCTAGATTTGATCGCCGCCAATCACTTCAGCCCTAAAGAGCGCGGCATCTTCTCACCCATCCTGGACGCGCTGCTCACCCACGGGGACTACTACTTGCACCTGGCAGATTTGAAATCCTACCTCGAGGCTGATCAGCAGCTCATGGATTTATATCGACAACCCAAGGCCTGGGCCAACAAGGCGATCCTGAACGTTGCCGCCTCAGGTAAGTTTTCCAGCGACCGGACCATCGCCGAGTACGCGAACGAAATCTGGATGGCGCAACCGTGCCCCGTATCATGAACGGCTCCCTTTCCGAATATCGAGTCGCGCTTCCGCCATTCAGGGCCGGGCGACGTAGCTCCGGGGTGTTGATGCATGTGACCTCACTGCCTTCTCCCTATGGCATTGGAGATTTGGGGCCGGGCGCCTTTGCGTGGGTGCACCGGCTCCAGGAAGCCGGCCAGAGCTGGTGGCAAGCGTTGCCCTTGGGTCCCACTGGGTGTGGCAACTCGCCTTACTCATGCCTGTCCTCTTTTGCAGGCAACACCCTGCTGGTAAGTCCGGACCTTTTGATCGAAGACGGATTGCTGAGCCCAATCGATTGTGAATCAGGTCGGCTGCTGCAAGAGAGCGCGGTTGATTTTGACGCGGTAATCGCTTTCAAGCACGGGTTGCTCGATCAGGCTTGGCTCAATTTCGATGCTTCCGAACGCCCGGACTTGCAGGCGGATTTTGAGCGATTCTGTTCCGAAGAGGCTCATTGGCTGGACGACTACGCTCTGTTCCGCGCGTTGAAATCCCATCTCGGAGGAGCTCATCTGCTCAACTGGCCGCAAGACTTGCTACGGCGTACTCCTTCGACCATGGCGCGCATGCGTCGCGACCTGGCCGACCACATCAACGAAAGCCGGTTTGGGCAGTTCCTGCTGTCCCGGCAGGGAAACGCCCTGAAAGCATATGCCCACGAACGCGGCGTTCTCCTCATCGGGGATCTGCCCTTTTTCGTGTCGCTCGATTCCAGCGATGTTTGGGCCAATCCCGAGTGGTTCCAACTCGACACGAATCTCCGGCCGCAATTCGTGGCCGGTGTGCCTCCGGATTATTTCAGTTCCAAAGGACAGCTCTGGGGCAACCCAGTATATGACTGGGAAGCCCTTCACCGCTCCAGTTATCGCTGGTGCATTGAGCGCCTCAAGTCGTTGCTGGCCCACGTGGACCTGATTCGGCTCGACCACTTCCGTGCATTTTGCGCCGCTTGGCATGTTCCGGCAACGGCTCAAACCGCTGAACCTGGACATTGGGTCCCCGGGCCCGGCGCTGCTTTTTTCGAAGCCGTCCAGGCAGAGTTGGGCCACCTGCCTTTCATTGCCGAAGACCTTGGCATTATCACACCCGATGTGGTTGCACTTGGTGATAAATTCGAGCTGCCCGGTATCCGGGTGCTCCAGTTCGGCTTCGATGGCAATCCGGGTAATCCGCATCTGCCCCACAATTGCGGCCCGAACACCGTTGCCTACACTGGGACGCACGATAACAACACCACTCGTGCATGGTTTGAATCTCTGCCGGACAATGTTCGCCAGGCTGCCGGCAGCTATGTGGGACGCACTGACGGTCCGACTGCGGAGATGACCTGGGAATTCGTCCGCTCGGTGTGGTCATCCAAGGCAGGCATGGCCATCGCTCCGCTGCAGGATTTACTGAACCTGGGCATTGAAGGCCGAATGAACGTGCCTGGCATTGCCACGGGCAATTGGCGCTGGCGCTGCACTGAGGAGATGCTCAAGCCCTCACTATTCGAGCGACTGCGTGAACTGACGAGCTCGGCAGGGCGGATGGCCGCAGTAAATGCCGAGATTCAAAACCAGGAGGCCGTCTATTGACAACCGGTTCCTATTCAGGTCCTCGACATACTCGGCACAGGGGTCCGTCCGAGTGTTGAACAGCTACGAAAGATTAACAAACATGAAAGCCACCAAACTACTGCACAACCTTGGCCAGAGTCTCTGGCTGGACAATATCACCCGCGACTTGCTCAACAGCGGGACGCTTAAACGCTATATCGATGAGCTCTCCGTCACCGGCCTGACCTCCAACCCGACGATTTTCGATCACGCCATCAAGAATAGCAAAGCCTACGATGCCGCGATTCGGGAGCGACAGGGAAAGTCTGGTGAACCGTTGTTTTTCGATCTGGCACTCGAGGACATCATCAAGGCGGCGGACCTTTTCCGGCCAACCTTCGACCAGACCAACGGTGTAGATGGATGGGTTTCTCTCGAAGTTTCGCCATTACTGGCGTACGATGCCGCCAACACCTTGACGGCCGCAAAGGAACTACGCGCCCGCGCAGCCAGGCCTAACGTTTTCATTAAGATTCCCGGCACGAAAGAGGGTTTGCCAGCCGTGGAAGAAGCGATCTTCGCCGGCATACCTGTCAACGTGACGCTCCTTTTTTCGAGAGAACAATATCTCGCGTCGGCCGATGCGTTCATGCGCGGCATCGAGCGGCGCATAGCTGCGGGACTTAAGCCGGATGTCGCTTCGGTTGCCTCGGTATTTATTAGTCGTTGGGATGGCGCCGTGGCGGGGAAGGTCTCGCCGGTCTTGAACAATCAACTGGGGATTGCGATGGCCAACCGCACCTACAAAGCGTATCGGGAGTTGCTGGGTTCGCCGCGCTGGCAGCGTGCATTCAACGTCGGTGCCCGGGCGCAACGGCTTCTGTGGGCCAGTACTGGTACCAAAGATCCTAAAACTTCGGACGTGCTTTATATCAAATCGCTGGCGGCTCCCTTCACCGTTAACACAATGCCGGAACCCACATTGCTGGCCCTCGCCGACCACGGCGAACTCGGCTCGATCATGTCCGCTGATGGAGGCGATTGCGAAAAGGTACTGGTGCGCTTTAGCGAAGCCGGCGTCAAGGTGGACGCGTTGGCTGCTCAACTCCAGGTCGACGGCGCCAAAGCTTTCGTGAAGTCTTGGGAGGAATTGCTTGCGGTGATTGCCTCTAAGAGCAACGCGCTAAAAAAAGGTGATTTACCCTGAACCAATCTCCCATGCCAAAAACCCCCGTCAAACTTGCCCCTTCAATCCTCGCGGCCAATTTCGCCTGCTTGGGCCAGCAAGTTTCCGAAGCAGAGCGCTGCGGAGCAGACCGCATCCACGTGGATGTGATGGATGGCCATTTCGTGCCCAACATTTCGATGGGCGCGCCAATCGTCAAATCGCTTCGAAAGGTGACCCGCTTGCCATTGGAAACACATCTGATGATTTCCAACCTCGACTTCTTCTTCGATGAATTCGTGGAGGCCGGCTCCGATTGCTTCATCGTGCATTGGGAGGGCAATGACAATCTGCATCGGACGATTCACCGGGTTTAGAGACTCGGGCAAACGGGTCGGCTTGGCCATCAATCCCGCAACGCCGGCCGCGGTGCTGGAAGAGGTGCTGCCGGACCTGGACCTTGTGCTGGTTATGACGGTCAACCCGGGGTTCGGACACCAGCACTTTATCCATTCGACGTTGCTCAAGGTCCAACGCGTGCGGTGGATGATTCAGCAAGTCCGTCCTGAATGCGAACTCGAACTCGATGGCGGGATTGATGAGACAACTGCTCCGCTGGGCCTGGCAGCAGGCGCGAACGTGTTAGTGGCTGGGACCTCAATCTTTGGGTCCAATCAGGGGATCGAAACAGCCATGCGTCGGCTAAGGGAAGTCACAAAGTGAAAGAAAGATCATGAAAATAGGTATCGCCACTGACCACGGGGGTTTTGGTTTGAAAGAAGAATTGGTGACCAGGCTTCGCGATGCGGGTCACGAAGTAGTCGATTTCGGGGCCCACAAGCTCCAATCCGACGACGATTATCCCGACTATGTCACTCCGCTAGCCAGGGCTGTGGCCTCCGGCCAAGTGATACGCGGCATCGCCATTTGCGACAGCGGCGTGGGGGCTTCTGTTTGCGCCAATAAGATTTCAGGCGTCCGCGCCTCGCAGATTCACGATCATTTCTCAGCCCGGCAGGGAGTTGAAGACGACCACATGAACATCCTGTGCATGGGTGGGCGCACTGTCGGCCCGGCGGTCGCGTGGGACCTGGTTCAGACCTTTTTAGCGGCCGAGTACAGCCATGCTGAAAGACACCTGCGCCGGCTCGGCAAGGTGGCCGTCCTGGAAAAAGCGAAATAAGCACGGCCGAATACCAATGATAAACCAGACCGTCCGATGCCCGGAAAACGTTTAGAGAAAAATCTGTTTTAACCTGCCATGCACCCGAAGACAAAGATCGTCGCCACCATCGGCCCCGCCTCAGAATCTCCCGCCATCCTGCGGCAAATGATCCGCGCCGGTATGAACGTTGCCCGATTGAACTTCTCTCATGGCGAGTTCGACATCCACCGGCGTCTGATCCAATCCATTCGAGCGGCCGAGAAGGCGACCAGGCACCACGTCGCCATCATGGCGGATTTGCCCGGGCCGAAGATGCGCATCGGCAACTTCGCCGTCGAACAAATCAAGTTAAAGGGCGGCGACAAATTTACGCTGACCACCGATGACATTGTCGGTGACCAGCAGCGCGTGTCGGTAAGTTTCGCCAAACTGTCAAAGGTCGTGAAGCCCGGCAGTCTGCTCTCGCTCAACGACGGTTACGTCCAACTCGAAGTGACCGGCGTCAAAGGAGCGGACGTTGTCTGCGTCGTGAAGGTAGGCGGTGAACTGCGCTCGCGCAAAGGATTGAATCTGCCGGGCACCGACCTCGGCATCAGCGCCTTCACTGAGCACGACCGTGAATGTCTGGAGTTCGCCCTCAAAAACGGCGTGGACGCGGTGAGCCAGTCTTTTGTTGAAAGCGCGGCTGACTTGAACGCGGTGCGCGCGGCCGCGGACCGTTGCGGCCGACGACCGTTTGTCATCGCCAAGATCGAACGGTCGCGCGCACTCGACCGCCTCGACGAGATTCTCGACGCGGCCGACGGCATCATGATTGCCCGCGGCGATCTCGGCGTCGAGGTGCCCATCGAGCGCATTGCCATTGTGCAAAAAGACATTATCCATCGCGCGAACCTTCGGGCGAAGCCGGTTATCACTGCCACTCAGATGCTCGAATCTATGACGGCCTATCCTCTGCCCACACGCGCCGAGGCGACGGATGTTTCCAACGCGATTCTCGACGGCACGGATTGCGTGATGCTTTCCGGGGAGTCGGCCATGGGTGAGTTTCCGGTCGAAGCGGTCGCCATGCTGGCCAAGATCGCCGCTGCCGTTGAGCCGACGCGTCGCCGCATTTCGGTGCAGGAACAATTCGCCGGGGTCGAACTGAGCGGGCTAGTGCGGCCGGAACACCTCATCGCTGTTAGCATTGAAGCCAGCCTCAAATTCCTACAACCGGCCGCGGTCGTTGTTCCATCCGTGACCGGCGCGACGGCACGCCGCCTGGCGTCGTTGCACTTGCCGGTGCCGGTAGTGGCGGTCAGTCCGGACCGTAAGACCTTCCAGGACCTGTGCTTCTCGTACGGTGTTGTGCCGGTTCTCGAACGCAAGCCCCCGGCTTCGTGGCCAAAGTATGTGAAGAACTGGATCCGGGAGCAGGGGCTGACCGGCGAGTTTGCGATTCTGACCAAGCGTCCTTCTACCGGCAACCATCAGATGGAGATCCTCGAGCTATGATCACTGAAACTCAGCCCAGCCTAGCCTCTTGCGGCGAAATCGAAAATGAATCCAAAGCGAATTCAAATTTAATGAACAAAGAAAATGTAGTTCAACTCGCGATCAACACGATTCGCACGCTCTCCATTGACGCCGTGCAGCAGGCCAAGTCCGGACATCCGGGCACGCCGATGGCGCTGGCACCTTTGATTTACACAATGTGGAACCGCGTGATGCAGTACGATCCTGCCGATCCAATCTGGCCCAATCGTGACCGCTTTGTGCTCTCAAATGGACATGCCTCGATGCTGCTCTGGTCAATTCTGCACCTCACCGGCGTGCGCGCTGTAGATGCCGAGTACGAACGATTGGGCGAACCGGCCGTAACGCTGGATGATATTCGCCGGTTCCGGCAACTCGGCAGCAAAGCGCCGGGGCACCCCGAGTACCGCTGGGTTTCCGGCGTGGAGACTACAACAGGACCGCTGGGACAAGGCGTTGCAACTGCCGTCGGGATGGCGATCGCCCAAAAATGGCTCGCCAACCGTTATAACCAACCCGGGTTCGATTTGTTCAAATACAACGTGTATGCCGTCTGTGGTGACGGCTGTTTGATGGAGGGCATCTCTTCAGAGGCAGCCTCACTCGCGGGCCACCTGGGCCTCGACAACCTCTGCTGGGTTTTCGACAACAACCACATCACCATCGAAGGCAGCACCAATATCGCCTTCACCGAGGATGTGGCGGCTCGCTTCCTTGCTTACAAGTGGAACGTGTTGCGCGTCGGCGACGCCAATGACGTGGGTCAAATCGAGCGGGCATTCCAAACTTTTCGTCAAACCAAAGGCCGGCCCACGTTGATCATCCTGGACAGCCACATTGGTTACGGCGCACCGCATAAGCAAGACACTCCCGAGGCCCATGGGGAGCCTTTGGGCGAAGAGGAAGTCCGCCTGGCCAAGCGCAGCTATGGCTGGCCCGAAGACGCCAAGTTCTTTGTGCCCGACGGCGTCTATGCGCACTTTACTCAAGGAATAGGCGCCCACGGCAAAGTTGCGCGTGACGAGTGGCGGACGCTCTTCTCAGTTTATCACAGAAAATTCCCCGAGCTGGCGGCGGAGATTGAGTTGATGCAAAAGCGAGAATTCCCCGACGGATGGGACCGCAACCTCCCAGTGTTTCCTGCGGATTCAAAGGGATTGGCCGGTCGCGAAGCTTCCGGGAAAGTGCTGAATATCCTGGCGCAAAACATCCCTTGGCTGATCGGGGGATCCGCGGATCTCGGACCTTCAAACAAAACCACGCTTACCTTTGAGGGCGCGGGCCAGTTCCAGGCCAGTAGTCCTGGCGGCCGGAATATGCACTTCGGGATCCGCGAGCACGCGATGGCTGCTATCGTAAACGGTCTGTCGTTGTCGAAGCTCCGAGGCTTTGGCGCTTCCTTCTTTGTGTTCATCGATTACGCCCGGCCATCCGTCCGGCTCTCAGCGCTGATGGAACTGCCCACGCTGTTCATCTTCTCGCATGACGCCCTGGGCGACGGTGAAGACGGCCCTACCCACCAACCCGTCGAGCACCTGGCTTCGCTCCGTGCTATCCCCGGGCTTGTCACTTTACGACCCGGCGACGCCAATGAAGTCGTGGAGGCCTATCGGTATATCATGAAGCTGCGCCACAAACCCACGGTCCTTGTTCTCTCTCGCCAACCTCTGCCAACGTTGGATCGAAGCAGGTACGCACCGGCATCGGGGGTGGAGCGAGGCGCTTATGTGCTGGCTGACCCACCTGGCGGCAAACCCGAGGTCATTCTCATCGCCTCCGGCAGTGAGGTTATTCTCGCTGTCCAGGCGCATGAGAAACTGCTGAGCGAAGGCATCCGGTCACGGGTGGTTTCGATGCCCTCGTGGGATATTTTCGAGCACCAGACTCGGGATTACCAGAATCGTGTCCTGCCCCCCGAAATCCAGGCGCGCGTCGCCGTCGAACCGGCATCGACTTTCGGTTGGGAACGTTATGTTGGCGTGAAGGGCCGGGTCATAGGCATGCACACGTTCGGAGCTTCAGCGCCGCTCAAAGAACTTCAAAAAAAGTTCGGCTTCGAGCCGGACCAGGTCGTGACGGCTGCCAAAGAACTGCTGTTGAGGAAATGACATTTCATATCCCTGGCACCCTTTGTGCCTCCAAGACGTCCGTACCCACTGTCTAGATACGTCCAACATACCAATGCTAATCGCCATTTATGAAACCAAAGACCGTTCTTAAATCGCTCGCCGATTTTTTTCTCAAAGTCCTTAAGCCGGCGACGAGGAACCCAGTGCAGGGGCCTCGAAGTCCGAATCCCACCGGCGAACAACAGTTGCGGCAAGCCCTCTTGTTGATTGAAGCCGAGGAAGACTCCGGTTCCACGGAGTACCGGAATTGGGGTTTGAACGAATAACCATGCCAGGCGCCTGTCTCGGATGCATCCTATCGTAACCCCCGGACGAAGTTCGCCGTTGGGCGCCACAATCGTCGATGGCGGCGTTAACTTCAGCGTCTTCTCGCGCAACGCCACGGGGATAGATTTGCTGCTCTTCGATCGAGAGGACGACTCTCGGCCCTCCCGCGTGATCCCTTTAGACCCGGCGATCAGCCGAAGCTACCATTATTGGCACGTCTTCGTTACCGGACTACAACCGGGCCAGCTTTATGGATACCGGGCACGCGGGCACTTCCACCCCGCCAACGGCGCCCGCTTCGATCCCAGCAAAGTCCTGCTCGACCCCTACGGACGCGGCGTCCTGGTCCCTCGGAACTATTCGCGCGAGGCTGCCCGCCACGCGGGAGACAACTGCACCACCGCCATGAAAAGCGTGGTGGTGGATCCTTCCACCTACGACTGGGAAGGTGACACGCCTCTAAAACGGCCATCTTCCAGGACAATCATCTACGAGATGCATGTCCGGGGCTTCACTCTGCATCCGAGTTCGGGCTTGGAGCAAAATCTGCGAGGAACCTATGCCGGCCTGATCGAAAACATTCCCTATTTAAAACAACTCGGCATTACCGCGGTCGAGTTGCTGCCGATTTTCCAGTTCGATCCCCAGGATTGTCCGCCGGGCAAGATTAACTATTGGGGCTACGCGCCGGTTTCGTTCTTCGCGCCTCACCAGGCCTACAGCTCGCGGCAGGACCCGCTCGGGCCGATAGATGAGTTTCGGGACATGGTCAAGGCCCTGCACCGGGAAGGATTGGAAGTCATTCTGGATGTGGTCTTCAATCACACTGCCGAAGGCGATCACACCGGCCCGACCATCAGCCTGCGCGGACTGGACAATTCCGTCTATTACGTCCTCGAGACCGACCAGGCCCGGTACGCGAATTTCAGCGGCACGGGCAACACGCTCAACGCCAACCATCCCATCGTTCGGCGGCTCATCGTGGACAGCCTCCGCTACTGGGTAGAAACGATGCACGTGGATGGCTTTCGTTTCGATCTTGCCTCGATCCTCGCGCGCGATCCTTCGGGCCAGGTCTTGCAAAACCCTCCCGTGTTGTGGGACATCGAGTCCGACCCGGCCTTGGCGGGTACCAAATTGATTGCGGAAGCTTGGGATGCGGCAGGCCTTTACCAGGTCGGCAGTTTCATTGGCGACAGTTGGAAGGAATGGAACGGACGATTTCGCGATGATGTGCGCAGCTTTTTCCGGGGGGAAGACGGCTTCGTCTGCCGCTTGGCCGACAGGTTTCTCGGCAGTCCCGAGATTTACCGGCACAAAGAGCGGGAGGCTGAGCAAAGCGTGAATTTCGTTACCTGCCACGACGGGTTTACCTTGAATGACCTGGTGTCGTATGACCAGAAGCACAATGAGCCCAACGGCGAGGACAATCGCGATGGGGCCAATGATAATCGAAGTTGGAATTGCGGGACGGAAGGCCCGAGTGGCGACCCCGCGCTCGAGAAGCTTCGTGAGCGGCAGATTAAGAACTTTCTGGCAGTGACTCTTCTTTCTGTAGGCGTGCCCATGCTCTTGATGGGAGACGAAGCGCGGCGCAGTCAACGCGGGAACAACAACGCCTACTGCCAGGACAATGAAACCAGTTGGTTCGACTGGAACCTGGTGCGGCAGCACGCGGGCCTCCATCGGTTCGTCCAGCTCCTGACTGCCCGTCGCGCTTTGCGCAAAATGGACACTGAGCGTCAGAGGCGGAGTCTTAACCAACTGCTGCGCGTCGCCAGCAAAGAGTGGCATGGCCTCAGGCTTTACCAGCCCGACTGGAGCCCACGATCGCATAGCCTCGCATTCAGCGCCAATGTGGCGGAGGAGAATCTGTCCTTCTATATTATTTTCAACGCTTACTGGGAACCGCTCGAATTCGAGTTGCCGGCGGGACGGCAGCTCGAGCGCCATCCTTGGCGCCGATGGATCGATACCTCCATGGAATCCCCT
>Ga0310810_10006919_pt1 | contig 12872 bp, 8 predicted proteins | sample NCmetagenome_FD_207641 | JGI IMG/M metagenome (GOLD analysis project Ga0310810, IMG submission 207641) | Soil microbial communities from experimental microcosm in Duke University, North Carolina, United States - NC | ecosystem: Engineered > Artificial ecosystem > Soil microcosm > Unclassified ... | reverse complement strand
GCGCAAGATCCTGCTGGCGCTCGACGAGGCGGGAGGGCAGAAACCCCGTGCGGCCGACCTGCTGCAGGTGAGCTACAAGACGCTGCTGCAGAAGATCAAGGATTACGGGATCGAGCGTTAGCTGCCGCTGTCAGCTGCCCGCTGCCCGCTGTCAGCTACACCAATCACGCTCCGAATCCCACTCGTTCGAGGGCTGCCGCCAGTTCCTCCTCCGTCACGTCGTCGGCAATCGCCCACTGCCCGATGCCGGTGGCCAGCACGAAGTGCAGCCGGCCATCGACGACTTTCTTGTCGCGGCGGGCCGCTTCGACGACGTCGCGCGCCGCGAGGTCGTTGATCGCCGGCAGCGGGCCGAGCTGGCGGATCAGCGCGGCGAGCGCGTCGCGGTCCCCTGACGGCATGCGGTCACGGGCAACAGCCAGATCGGCGGCGACGAGCATGCCCCAGGCGACCGCCTCGCCATGCCGGAAGCGCCGATATGCCGTGACGGCCTCGATGGCGTGGCCCGCGGTGTGCCCGTAGTTCAGCACACGCCGGAGCCCGGCCTCACGCTCGTCCTCGGCGACGACGTCGCCTTTGATGCGGCAGCTTTCGGCGATCACCGGAACCAGGACATCCGGCTCGCGGCGGAACAGCGCCCTGACGCTGCCGCGCACGCGATCGAACAGTCCGCGGCTCGACGTCATGCCGTACTTGATGACCTCGTAGAGGCCCGCCCGGAACTCGCGCCGCGGCAGCGTGGCGAGCACCTGTGGATCGATCACGACGTGGCGCGGCTGGTGAAACGCGCCGATCAGGTTCTTGCCGACCGCGTGGTTCACCCCGACTTTTCCGCCGACCGCGCTATCCACCTGCGCGAGCAGTGTCGTCGGCACCTGCGCGAGGGGCAGCCCGCGAAGGAACGTCGCCGCCGCGAACCCCGCCGTGTCGCCCAGCACGCCACCGCCCACGGCGACGATGCCCGCCCCGCGATCGGCGCCGAGCGCCACCAGCTCGTCGTAGACCTTCGATACCGTGCGCAAGTGCTTGTGGCGCTCGCCGTCGGGAATCAGGATGACGGGCGCGCCGCCGAGCGAGGCCGCCGCGGTCTCGCCGTGCAGCTTCCACACGGTCGGCGACGAGACGACGATGCGGCGGCGAGCGAAGCCGGAACGGTCGAGCAGCGCACCAAGCTGGGCGAGGCAGCCCGAGCCGATGTCGATCGGGTAGGAACGCGGCGACGTGGCGACGAGAATCTGTTCGATGGGCACGGGGACGCCTGACAGGATGTGGCCGAAACGCGGATGGTAGGATAGCACCCGGTGTCCCTCCGGGCCGATTTCCTCGTCATTGGCGGCGGCATCGCGGGCCTGAGGGCCGCGATCGATCTGGTCGGGCACGGGCGTGTCCTGCTGCTCACGAAGGCCTCGGGTACCGAGAGCAACACCGGCTACGCGCAGGGCGGCATCGCGGCTGCCGTCGGCCCCGATGACTCGCCGTCGCTGCACTTGTCCGACACGCTGGACGCCGGCGCGGGGCTGTGCGATCGCGAAGCGGTTTCGGCGCTCGTCACCGATGGCCCTCGGTACGTGCAGGAGCTGATCGACTGGGGCGCCGCCTTCGCGCGCGATGCGGACGGCCGGCTGGCACTCGGGCGCGAAGGGGCGCACAGCGTCAGGCGCGTGCTGCACGCGCACGACGCCACCGGCCGCGAGATCACTCGAACGCTGCACGCGAGGCTCGCAGGCGCGCAGGGTTTCGAGATCTTCGACCACGTGATGGCGACGAGCCTGCAGATCGAGCACGGCCGGTGCGGCGGAGTGCGCGGGCTCGACACCGATCACCAGCCGGTGTCGATCTCGGCGCCCGCGGTGCTGCTCGCGACCGGCGGCGCGGGCCGCGTGTTCCAGGAGACGACCAACCCGGCCATTGCTACCGGCGACGGGCTGGCGATGGCGTGGCGGGCCGGCGCGCGGCTCGGCGATCTGGAGTTCGTGCAGTTTCACCCGACAGTCCTGCACGTGCCCGGCCGGCCGCGCTTTCTCGTCTCGGAGGCGGTGCGCGGCGAGGGCGCGCGCCTGCTGAACGCAGACGGCGAGACCTTCATGAGCCGCTACGACCCGCGTGGCGATCTCGCCCCGCGCGACGTCGTCGCGACCGCGATGGTGCGTGAATCCACCCGCACCGGGCGATCGGTCTACCTGTCGCTGCAGCATCTGGACGCGACCTGGGTGCGCGCGCGCTTTCCCGGCATCGCCGCCGCGTGCCGCGAGGCCGGGCTCGATCTGGCCACCGACCTGCTGCCCGTGAGTCCGGCAGCGCACTACATGTGCGGGGGAGTGGACACCGACCTCGCCGGGCGCACGTCGGTGCCAGGCCTGTTCGCGGCCGGCGAGGTCGCGTGCACGCGCGTGCACGGCGCCAATCGGCTCGCCAGCAACTCGCTGCTCGAGGGGCTCGTCTTCGGTGCGCGGGCGGCGGCGGCGATGCAGGGCGCGCCGCGGAGCGGTGAGCTTCGGGAGGCCCGCACGATCGGACCAATGCCGCCAGAGACCGACGGCGATGAAGAGGATGCGGATGTGCAGGCTCTGATGTGGCACGACGCCGGGCTCGTGCGCAGCGCCGAGGGCCTCGCCCGCGGCGTCTCACGGCTGGAGGCCATCGCCCGCAGCCGCGAAACGGCCCTCGCGTCGGGCCACGGAACGCACGATGCGTGGCGCCGGGCGAACCTCGCCCGCGTCGGGGCTCTCATCGCCCGCGCGGCGCTCTGGCGCGAGGAAAGCCGCGGCGGGCACCGGCGTACCGACTTTCCGGAGCGAGACGATCTAAACTGGAAGATTCATGGAAGTGCAAAGTTGGAAGTGCTAAGTGCAAAGTGAAGTGCTCGGTGCTGAAGTGCCGCAGGGCTGTCGTAGCGGTCGCAGTCGTAGGGTCGAACTTTGGTCGTAGAGTCCGCAGTCGTAGGGCCGAACGTCAGTTCGGCCGAGGTCCATAGCCTGAAGCCTTGATCATGCCCAAACAGTCGGAATCGTTCGTGACCGAAATCACTCCACAGTCTGAGGATTTCTCCCGCTGGTATCTGGACGTCGTGCGACGAGCGGAGCTGGCGGACTATTCGCCGGTCAAGGGCTGCATGGTGATCCGGCCGTATGGCTATGCCATCTGGGAGCTGATTCAGCAGCAGCTCGACGCGCGGTTCAAGGCAACGGGTCACGTCAACGCGTATTTCCCGCTGTTCATTCCCGAGAGCCTGATCACGCGGGAGGCGGAGCACGTCGAAGGCTTCGCGCCGCAGGTGGCCTGGGTCACCAGGGGCGGCACCGAGGACCTCGAGGAGAAGCTCGTCATCCGTCCGACGTCGGAAGCGATGTTCGGGACGATGTACGCGAAGTGGATTCAGTCGTGGCGCGATCTGCCCTTGCTCATCAACCAGTGGGCCAACGTCGTCCGGTGGGAGAAGGTGACGCGTCCGTTCCTGCGGACTACCGAGTTCCTCTGGCAGGAGGGGCACACGGCGCACGAGACCGAGCAGGAAGCCGAGGAAGAGACGCTGAAGATGCTGGGCGTCTACAAGGAGTTCGCCGAGAACGTGCTGGCGATGCCCGTGCTCGACGGCCAGAAGAGCGCGAGCGAGAAGTTCGCGGGCGCGTCGAAGACCTATTCGATCGAGGGGCTGATGGGCGATGGCCGTGCGCTGCAGGCCGGCACGTCGCACAACCTCGGGCAGAATTTCGCCAGAGCGTTCGAGATCCAGTTCCAGGGCCGCGACAAGACGCTGCAGCACGCGTGGACGACGTCATGGGGCGTGTCGACGAGGCTCATCGGCGGCGTCATCATGACGCACGGCGACAACAGCGGCCTGGTGCTGCCGCCGCGCGTCGCGCCGTATCAAGTGGTGATCGTGCCGATCCAGCGCGGCAACTGGCAGGAGACCGTGCTGCCGAAGGCGAAAGCCGTGCAGGCCGAATTGCAGGCGGCGGGGATCCGCGTGTTCCTCGATGCCCGCGAGGAATACACGCCCGGCTGGAAGTTCGCCGAGTGGGAGATGCGCGGCGCGCCGCTCCGGCTGGAGATCGGACCCAAGGACATCGAGAGGGGGCAGGTGGTGCTCGCGCGGCGCGACACCCGCGAGAAGATGCCGACGTCGATGGAGGGCCTGACCGGCATCATCACGGCGCTGCTCGACACGATCCAGGCGGCGCTGCTGGCGAAGGCCATCGCGTTCCGCGAGGACCACACGTCCAGGGCGGAGACGTGGGCCGAGTTCCTGGCCGCCATGGAAGGCCGTCCGGGATTCGTGATCGCCCGCTGGTGCGGGGATGCAGCGTGCGAGGCGCAGATCAAGGCCGAGACGCAGGCGACGATCCGCAACCTGCCGTTCGAGCAGGTGCCCGGCGGGACGTGCGTGCGCTGCGACAAGCCGGCGATCACCGAAGCGCGGTTCGCGAAAGCGTACTAGGGGTCAGACGCTGTTAAGACGTCAACAGGTACTCAACAGCGTCTGACCCCTAAGACGGGACGGTCAACGCTGCTTAACAGCGTCTGACCCCACAGACCCCAGCAGCTCTGCAACGTGGTCGCGGAAGCGGGTGCGCACGCGCTTCATCACGCTGTGACGCCCGGTCACTTTTTCCCGCGCGGCGACAGCCCGAAAGGCATCGGCAAGCCCGCGGCGCCAGGCCTCGCCGTCGGCCATCACGTCGGCGTGCACGTACGCGGCGGCCAATGGCTCGAGCGCAGTCGCGTCGCCCACCAGCACCAGCGCATCCAGGAAGTCTCCCGGCAGCGGCTCGGTGGCCTGCTCGACCGCCTCGCGCAGGTCGTACAGCGCGACCTTGCTGCCGCGTCGTGCCAGCGCCAGATGCAGCGCCCCGCGAACGGCCAGCCACTCCCGCCGACGCGCCTTTCGTCCTTCTGTTTCCTTCGAGCCGACCCGCTCCACCAGCCGGTGGAGCGTCGAGAGTGGCGCCTCGCTGCCGGCGCGGCCGACGAGCTGAAGCAGCACGTGAGGGTCCCGCGGCAGCCAGCCGTCGGACGCTTCCTCGAGCTCCGCGATCGGGTCCTCCACCACGGCGCCCTGCTGGCGAAGGGCCGCCTTGACCTCCGGTGAGGGATCGTCCTTCAGCCGATCGAGCACGGGCTTGACCGTTCGTGCCGGCAACTGCGAAAGGGCGTCGAGCGCGGTAACGCGCAAGTCGCCCTGCTCGCTGCAATCGAGCGCGATGGTCGTGAGCCGGTCGAGGACGATGGTTCCCTGGGGAAGTGCGAGGAGTCCGCGCGCGGCGCGCGCGGCAGCGAGGCGCACCGCGGCGTCCGCGGCGCCGAGCCCCTGGACGACGGGATCGACGGTGCGGGGATCGGGAATCGCCTCGAGCGCGAGCAGCAACGACGCGTGCTGGGCGGGGGGCGGCTTTGCCGCGATCGCGTCGAGGATCTGCCGCACCGCGCGCGTGCCGATCACCGTGAGGCGCGCGATCGCCGCGTCGCGCCTCGTGGCCTGGTCGGGACCGTCGGAGATCACGTCCGCGACGAGCCGCTTCACTTCCTGGCTTGCAGAAGTTCGGATCGCCACGTTCGCGTCAGCCGAATCGATGAGGAAGAGTCGCAGGCCCGATCAGTCGTCCGACGTCCGGCGCTTCTTGCCGAACACCCAGGCGATGATGATGCTGAGCAGGTAAAGTGCGATCATCGGCCCGGCCATCAGCGTCTGGTTCACGACGTCGCTCGACGGCGTGATGACGGCGGCCAGGATGAAGATGATCAGGATGGCGTACTTGGTGTGCCGCCAGAGGAAGCCGGCGGTCACCACCCCCATGCGCGCCAGCGCAAGCACCAGCGTCGGCATCTGGAAGATGACGGCAAAGGCCAGCATCATGTACGAGTACAGGCCGAAGGCTTCCGAGATCTTCGGCATGAACTGCATGTAGTCGTTGTTGAAGCTCGCAAAGAACTTCCACGCGGCGGGAAACACGATGTAGTGCGAGAAGGCGGCGCCGCCCACGAAGGAGATCGTCGAGAACAGGACGAACGGCGCGGCGAACCGCTTCTCGCGCGCGTAGAGTCCCGGCGCGACGAACAGCCAGAGCTGCCACATGATGACCGGCGCGGCAATCACCAGTCCCGCCAGCGCCGCCACCTTCAGCTGCAGCATGAAGGCTTCGGTGGGCTCCGTGTAAACGAGCTTGCCGCCCGCCGGCAGAATCTGCTGCAGCGGGCGCATGATGAAAGCGAAGATGCGGTCGATGAAGGCGAACGCGATCAGGAACCCGACGCCGATCGCGCTGACCGCGACGACCAGCCGCCTCCGGAGCTCGTCGAGGTGCTCCAGAAACGACATCTTCCCTCCCGCGGCGCCGTCGTCTCGATCGAGATCGTCGTCCTCGGGATCGTCGTCGGGCGTCGGCCTGGCGGCCGAGCCCGGAAACGGAATCAGTGACATGGCCGGCTGCTAGGCGCCGGTACCTGAGGTGCGCGGCACCGAGTCGCCCGCGGGAGCCGGCGGCGTCTGCTCGGCGGAGGCCTGCACGGGCGCCTTCGGCGCCGCGGTCGTGCGCTGCTCGTCCACGCGAATCTCTTCTTCGAGCGTGTTCTTCAGCTCGTTCGACGCGCGCTTGAACTCGTTGATGCTCCGGCCCAGGGACCGCCCGAGCTCAGGGAGCTTGCGGGGGCCGAAGATGATCAGCGCGATCACGAAAATGACGATCAACTCCGGCATGCCGATGGAACCCAACATAAGACCACTCCCGGGGAGGACGGCGTGAACGGGCGCCTCGGAGACGAGGCCCTGATACTTGTCATTATAGGAACCACCCCGACCGCCGGTCAAGGATGACTGCTGGGACGGATTGCGCGGAAATCATTGCTGGTGCTGGGGTTATTTGTTAGCATCGATCCATGGCTCGTTCACGGCTTCTCCCTCTTGGTGCGGCGACCATCGTGTTGTCCGCCGTTGTCGGCGGCATCATGGGCCGCGGCGTCGCCGCGTCCCAGGATCGGCTCACCGAGGATTACCGCACGTTCACCGCGGCGCTCGACGCCGTCGAGGCGCGCTACGTCGACAAGGTCGAGTCCGACCGCATCGTCTACGGCGCGATCTCCGGCATGCTGCAGACGCTGGATCCGCACTCGAACTTCATGGATCCACAGCAGTACGCGCAGCTGCGCGAGCGGCAGGAAGGCCGGTATTACGGGCTCGGCATCACCATCGGCGTCGTGGACGGCGACATTACCGTTGTCTCGCTGTTCGAAGGATCGCCGGCGTACAAGCTGGGCATCCGCCGCGGCGACATCATCGCGAAGATCGACGGCGAGGACGCCAAGGGCTGGAAGACCGATCAGGCCGTGCGGAAGCTGCGCGGCCAGAAGGGCACGAGCGTCGAGGTTTCGATCAAGCGGCCGGGCAGCGAGGGCCTGATCAACATCCAGGTGGTTCGCGACGAGATCAACATCCCGACAATCCCCGCCGAGTTCATGCTGGACGCGCAGACCGGCTACGTCCGGCTGCAGGACTTCGCCGAGAACACCGATCGCGATCTGGGCCGCGCACTCGCCGAGCTGCGCGAGAAGGGCATGAAGCGCCTGGTGCTCGACATCCGGAACAACCCCGGCGGGCCGCTGGATCAGGCGATTCGCGTGGCCAACCGCTTCCTGAAGAAGGGCGATCTGATCGTCTACACGCGCGGCCGCGTGCCGAACTCGGACCAGGATTTCCGCGCCACCGAGCAGAGTGACTATACCGATCTGCCGATGGTGGTGCTGACCAACAGGAACAGCGCCAGCGCCTCGGAGATCGTCTCGGGCGCGCTGCAGGATCACGACCGCGCGCTCATCGTCGGCGAGACGACGTTCGGCAAGGCGCTCGTGCAGTCGATCTATCGCATCAGCCAGGGCGCCGGCCTCGCGCTGACGACAGCCCGGTACTACACGCCGAGCGGCCGACTGATTCAGCGCCCGTGGGACGGCACGTTCGACGAGTATCTCAGCTACACGCTGAAGGATCAGGATGACCAGCGGCCGCACGACGCGAAGGACCTGAAATACACCGACAGCGGCCGTCGCGTGTACAGCGGCGGCGGCATCGAGCCGGACAAGCGGCTCGACGGGCCGATCGAAGGGTTCAACCCGTCACGCTTCGGCCGTACTCTTTCCGCGCGACAGCTCTTCTCCAGTTACGCGCAGCGTTTCTCGGCCGTCGGCGACACGCGCCCCGGAGCCTCCGGCAAGGACCGCAAGTTCGTGGGGCCGAACTTCACCGTCGATGACGGCATGGAGGCCGACTTCAAGAAGTACGTCGCCGGCACCGGGCTGAAGATCGACGACGCTAAGTGGACGGCGGATCAGGCGTTCATCAGGGCCATGATCCGGTACGACATCGACCTGGCGCTGTTCGGCGTGAGCAACGCCCGACGGCACCTGCTCGAGACGGACCCGCAGGCGCAGTTCGCCATCAGCCTCTTCAAGGAGGCCGAGCAGTTGACGCAGCTCTCGCGGGCGAAGTCCGCCAGGCTGAATCAGTAACTGCCTTCGTTCGCAGGGTCGAACGCCCTACAAGGAATTGGGGCGTTCTTCTGGCTTGCCACTACTGGTAGGCCTTGTTACACTGGCGGCCGTTGCAGACGGCCGTCCTTCCTGGATATCAGGATCCCTTTCTTTCTGAGCGCTCCCAGCCGCTCTCCGGAAGGGCGTCGGTGTGGTCTGTCCCACGCGGCGCCTCGGGTGGCAGGGGCCCGGTCCGAAAACCGGGTGTTGAGCGCCGTTTCCGACGTGCGCACTGAGGGTAGGCATGCGCCTCGAACGTATTGAGATTGCCGGGTTCAAGTCCTTTTCGGACCGGTCCGAACTCGCCTTCGATCGCGGGGTGACCGCGATCGTGGGACCCAATGGCTGCGGCAAGAGCAATGTCGCCGACGCCATCACGTGGGTCCTGGGCGAGCAGAGCGCTCGGAGCCTGCGCGGCGAGAAGATGGAGGACGTCATCTTCAGCGGCAGCGACGCGCGGAAGCCGACGGCGACCGCCGAGGTCCGGCTGCGGCTGAGCGGCGTCACCGGACTGGCGGAAGCGGAAGAGACCGTCGTCGTCGAGGAGGCAAGCGGCAACGGCCACGGGAACGGCCACGGCAACGGACATGGCGCCCTGGCCGAGGGAGCCGAAGGGGTCGAGCGCCTGCTCGAAGAGCCTGTCGAGGCATTCAGGCCTGTTGGCCGGGAAGTCGAGCTGATTCGGAGGCTTTATCGCTCGGGTGAGAGCGAGTACTTGATCGACGGCGAGCACTGCCGTTTGCGCGACATCCACGAGCTGCTGATGGACACGGGCCTTGGCGCGAAGGCCTACGCGATCATCGAGCAGGGCAAGATCGGGATGATCCTGTCCTCGCGGCCGACCGACCGGCGTCAATTGATCGAGGAAGCGGCGGGGATCACCAAGTACCGCGCCCGCCGGCGCTCGGCGGAGCTCAAGCTCGAAGCGGCGCAGCAGAACCTCACGCGCATCGACGACATCGTCTTCGAAGTGGAGAAGCAGCGCGGCAGCCTCAAGCGGCAGGCCGCAAAGGCGCGGCGCTATCAACGCCTGCGCGACGAGCTGAAGCGTTGGGAGAAGGTGCTGTTCGCCCGGAAGCACCGCGACCTGGCGCAGGCGATCGAGTCGGCGCGCAAGCGGCTCGGGGAGGCGCGGGAACGCGAAGCGCTGGCCGCGGCGCGGCTCGCCGAGGTCGAGACGGCGCTCGGTGCGCTGCGAATCGAGGTGACCGAAGCCGACGCGACGGCCACGGCCGCGCGCGATCGGGCGCACGCGCACGAGCTCGACATCCGCAAGACCGAGCAGCAAGTCGAGCTGAACCGCCAGCAGATCGGCGCGCTCGGCGTGCGCATCACCGAGCTGGACCGGGAAGTGGCCTCGCTCGAGGCGCGGCGCGAGCCGCAGCAGGCGGAGCTCTCCGGCCGGCGTGCCGCCGCGGCGGACGCCGAGCAGGCCAGGACCGACGCGGAGTCCCGCCTGGCGTCGGACCACGAGGCATATCAGGTCGCCGCGCGCGAGATCGAAGGCCTCGAGGCGGAGGTCGAATCGTGCCGTCGCGACGTGTTCGGAGCCCTGAATCAACTCACGGCGCTGCAGCACGCCATCGACAACGCGCTGGCCGCGCGTGACCGCGTGCAGGACGCCCTGTCGCGGCTCGACGTCGAGGCTTCGGACCTGCGCGTCGAGAACGAGCGCCTGTCGTCCGATCGGCATGCGGCTGAGCAGGGTCTGGCCGGTCGCGCCGCCGCGCTCGAGTCGACTCGCGCCGCCAGGACGGCGCTCGAGTCCGACCTGGCCTCGGCTCGCGCGTCGCAGGCCACGCTGAGCGCGGCCCTCCGGTCACGCGAACACGACCTGGCCGGGCTCACGGCCCGCCTTACCTCGCTCGAGGAACTCGAAGCGGCGCGGGCCGACTTCAGCGCCGCGGCCCGCGTGGTGCTCGCCGAGGCCAACGGCCGCGTCCAGCAGCACGGCGCGGTTGCCGACTGGCTGGAGGTCGAGCGCCCCTACGAGCGGGCCGTCGAGGCGTTGACCGGTGACTTGCTGCAGCACGTGATCGTGCCGACGCACGCGCATGCCGCGGCCGGACTTCAGCTGCTCCGCGAACGCGAGGCCGGCCGCTGCGGGTTCCTCGTCGTCGCCGACGGCGGGCCCTCGCACGCCCCGCAAACCGACGTCGCGGGGCTCCAGTCGCTTTCGTCCGTGGTGCGCGCCAGCGGCCCGTTCGCATCGGTTGTCGCCGGCGTTCTTCCGCGCGGCTACATCGCCGAATCGTTCGACGCGGCCGTCGCCGGCGCACGTGCGACCGGCGAGCGAGTCGCCACGCTCGACGGCGACTTGGTGCACGGCGGCCACCTGGTCGTCGGAGGCGGGCGTCGGGACGCGCGAGGCATTCTCGCGACCAAGGGCGAAATCAAAGAGCTGCGCGCACGTATCGAGACCGAGCGCGAGCACGTGACCGGGCTGGGCGCGGAACTGGCCCGGGCCAATGCGCTCGTCACCGAGACGTCGGACGCCATCGAGGTCCGCGGCGCGGAGCTGCACGAGATCGAGAAGGCCATCGTCTCGTTCGAAGCGCAGGTCTCGCGGTCGCGCGACGAGACCGTGCGGCTCGAGCGCAAGAACGACGTGCTGGCGACGGAGCGCCGCAAGGCCAGCGAAGAGATCGACGAGTTGACCGGCAGGGAATCAGAAGCGCGTTCCTCGAGCGCCGCGATGATGGTCCGCCACCAGGAAGCGGAAGGCCGCCTCGACGCGGCGCAGCGCGGGCTCTCGGACGCGCGCGAGCTCGTCGAGGGCCGCTCGCAGCGAGTGGCCGAAGCGCGGGCGTCGCACGCCGCACTTGTCGAGCGTTCAGCAGCGCTCGCCTCGGAAGTCGTCCGGCTGGAGGAAGCCGCACGCGAGCTGGAATCGCGGTTCGACGCCAGGACGGCGGAGAAGGCCGCGAAGGCGGAGGAGCGCGCCGCACTCGACGTCGCCACGGCCGAAGCGCTGGGCAAGCTGGATCGCGCCGTCGCCGACATGGACGCGCTCCGGCACCACGTCCGCGTCGCCGAGGAGACCGCTTCCGCGCTGCGCGCGCGCGTTGACGTGCAGGACGCCGAAGTGCGGCAGGCCAGAATGTCCCTCGACGACGTGCGGGCCGCGACCGGGTCGCTCGAAGTCGCGCGTGCAACCTCGGAGAGCGATCTCTCGCACCTGGCGGCCACGTGCGCCGAGACCGTGCAGGCGACGCTCGACGAGATCGTCGCGGAAGTCGCGCTGCTCGAGCAGTCGGGCGAAGCGACGCCCGACAGCCGCGCGCTCGAAGTAGGCGGCGCCGAGGACGAAGACGACGATCAGGCCGAGGGCACGGTCACCGAGCGCGGCGCCGCGGCCGAAACGGCTCCGGAGCCTCCCCACGCCATCACGGCCGAAGAGGCCATCTCGGGACTGCGATCCAAGATCGACCGGCTCGGCCCGGTGAACATGATGGCCATCGAGCAGTTCGACGAGCTCGAGACGCGCCATCAATTCCTGACGACGCAGCGAAAGGACCTGGTCGATTCGATCGCCGCCACCAACGAGGCCATCAAGAGAATCGACGAGACGTCGAAGATCCGCTTCCACGAGGCGTTCGTCGCGATCAACCTGAACTTCCAGCACACCTTCTCGACGCTGTTCGGCGGCGGCCACGCCGGCATCACGCTGCTTGACGAGAACGACCCGCTCGAGAGCGGCATCGACATCGTGGCCAGCCCTCCCGGCAAGCGCCTGCAGAGCGTTCAGCTGCTCTCGGGCGGCGAGAAGGCCCTCACAGCCATCGCCCTGATGTTCGCAATCTTCAAGTACAAGCCGAGCCCGTTCTGCCTGCTGGACGAGATCGACGCGCCGCTCGACGACGCGAACATCGGCCGGTTCGTGGAGATGCTGAAAGGCCTGCTCCAGCATACGCAGTTCATCCTGATCACGCACAACCGCAAGACCATGGAGATCGCCGACCGGCTGTATGGCGTCACGATGGAGGAGCCGGGGGTGTCGAAGCTGATCTCGGTGCGGCTCAACTAGCGGATATCGCGGGCTGTCGCGGGGCTGAAGCCCCGCCACAGGCGAGCTCCCGCGAAACAGTCGGGACCCTCTGCGCGTATCATTCGCCAGGAGGAGCCATGGAACCCCTTCGTGCGAGGGTCGCGATCCGCGCAGCGGCCTGGATGACCGCCGCCCTGCTTGCCAGCGCCTGCGACGTCAACCTCGGGAACGGTGATTTCAGCGTCGGGATGGCGTCGGGCCGTGCGTCCGACACCTGGGACCGCACCTACACCGTCTCCCCGGGCGGCCGTGTCGAGCTCGAGAACGGCAACGGTGCCATCGAGGTCACCCAGGCCACCGACGGGAA
>Ga0310810_10006918_pt1 | contig 12873 bp, 9 predicted proteins | sample NCmetagenome_FD_207641 | JGI IMG/M metagenome (GOLD analysis project Ga0310810, IMG submission 207641) | Soil microbial communities from experimental microcosm in Duke University, North Carolina, United States - NC | ecosystem: Engineered > Artificial ecosystem > Soil microcosm > Unclassified ... | reverse complement strand
CCCAGGATGATTCCGATGGCTTCGCTGCTATTGCGGTAGTTGGACGTTACCTTAAGCTTTTTACCATTATTGCTGAGAAGTTCGAGCGTCAGTTGTGCCCTGCCCCCGGATTTGTTCGACATCGCCAGCAGAGCTCCAATCAGTCCGAAATGGGCATAGACATTGACCGGAACCACTCTATAACGGGTTTCACTGACTTCGGACCACGCCATCTCTTTTTGTCCGAACACTGACTCGGTGCGCACGCCCGAATCGCTGATGGTAAGCGAGCTCTTACCCGCAGCTACCCACAGGGCAACCACCGCGCCCACCAGTCCAACCGAAATCCAGACTAGCGCGGGATGCGCTGCCGCACTGGCATCCTTTTGCGCAGCCCACATTCCGATCAGAAATGCCAGTGCTACGATGGCCGCCAGAACTCGCGCTGTGTATGCCGCCCCGAAACGGCGTTCTCCATACGTCATGATCGCAGTTGCCACAAATGCCTCCTGAAGGCTGCCAGGATGACGGCAGCCATTTGTTGTATTGGTCCATGTTAGGTGGAAGTACTTATCGGAACTAATTACCGTTGTAACCTCGGTACCAATAGATAAGGTGGCCTGGCGGCCACCTTTATTTCCGCAGATTGTAAAGCCTTAACGCGTCAGGCTGCGCTGACCGCCAATTCGGCTTCGTCTTCGGTGGTTGACTCGGCGCGATGCGTCTTCGCCACCAGCATGTAAATCGACGGCACCACAAACAGCGTGAACAACGTGCCAATGATCATGCCGCTGACCAGCATAATGCCAATGCTGTTTCGCGCTCCCGCTCCCGGCCCCTTGGCCAGGACCAGCGGAAAGTGGCCTATCACCGTCGCCGCGGTAGTCATCAGAATCGGTCGCAGTCGCGTCTCCGCGGCTCCTACGATGGCGCTGAGCTTATCCAATCCGGTCTCCTGCAGGTGATTGGCAAATTCTACGATCAGAATACCGTTCTTCGAGATCAGTCCTACCAGCGTAATCAACCCTACCTGGCTGTATATGTTCAGCGTGGTCAGGCCCAGGAACGAAAAGAGCAACGCTCCTGAAATCGCCAGCGGTACCGATCCCGCCAGAATGATGAAGGGATCGCGAAAGCTCTCGAACTGAGCCGCCAGCACCAGGTAGATGAGGATGCCTGAAAGCAGGAATGTCCCCAGGAACTTGCTGCCCTCGGCCCGGAGCTGGCGCGATTCACCTGCGTAATCCACCGTATATCCCTGCGGCAGAACCTGCTTGGCATGATCCTCAAGAACCCGCAAGGCCTGATCCAGCGGCACTCCCGGAGGAACCACACCTTGAATGCGAACCGCATTCAGCTGCTGGAACTTCTTCAGGTCGCGAGGCTCAGTCGTATTGCGCAGGCTGGCAAAAGTAGACAGCGGCACCAGCTTGTTCTCCGACCCTTTCACGTATATTTGCGAGAGCTGATCGGCCGTCAAGCGATCCGCGCGCTTGATCTGCGGGATGACCTTGTAACTGCGGCCCTGGATGCTGAAGCGGTTCACATAATTTCCGCCCAGCATGGTGGACAGGTCCTGCCCCGCCTGGCTCAGATCAACTCCCTGCGAGCGCAGCTTATCGCGGTCGAACACGACCTCGGTCTGCGGCTGGTCGAACTTCACATCGGAATCGGCAAAGATAAACACATGGCTGGCAAAGGCCTTCGCGACAAATTGTTTCGCGAACTCAGCCAGTTGCTGTGGCTCGGCTGGCGACGCAATGACGAAGTCCACCGGAAAATTTCCGCCGCCCGGCAAGGCCGGAGGGGTTAGAGGGATAACGCGGACGCCCGCAATTTTCGACAGCGGTCCCGACGATTCCAGCAGGAGTTGTTGCGCGGTCTTCTTGCGCTCACTCCACGGCTTGGTCACCATTCCACCGAAGCCGCCACCGGCGTTGGTAATCTGGAAGATGCTGCCGCTTTCCGGGAACGAATGATAGACGTCGTACACCTGGTCCGTGAAAAGCTTGGTTTGATCCAAGGTTGAGTTGGGCGACGCCTGAATCACTCCGAACACCACGCCCTGGTCCTCCGCCGGAGCCAACTCCCGCTGCGAGAACATGTAAAAAGGAATCATCAGCGCGGCCACAATGATCCACAACGTAAGCACCACTGGCCGGAACCGCAGCGTTCCGCTGAGCGCCGAGATGTACGCCTGGCGCACACGCTCAAAGCGCCGGTTAATCCAGCCCGCAAAACCCTTCTCGGTATCGCCCGCCCGCAGCAGCTTCGATCCCATCATTGGCGACAGCGTCAAGGCCACGATACCCGAGACCGTAACTGCGCCGGCGAGGGTGAAGGCGAATTCGCGAAACAGAGCTCCGGTTAACCCGCCCTGAATTCCGATCGGAGCGTAGACCGCCGCCAGGGTGATGGTCATGGCGATGATTGGGCCCACCAGTTCGCGCGCAGCGTCAATGGCGGCTCGCATCGCCGGCTTGCCCATCTGAAGATGCCGCTCGACGTTTTCCACCATTACGATAGCGTCGTCGACCACCAACCCTACTGAAAGCACGATGGCCAGCAGAGTCAGCAGGTTGATCGTGAAGCCGGCGATTAGCATCAGGAAAACCGCGCCAATCAGCGAAATCGGAATGGCGATAACCGGGATCAATACCGAACGCATCGACCCCAAAAACAGGAAAATCACTACGATTACGATCAGCAGGGTTTCGGTGAGCGTCCTGAGAACTTCATTGATCGCATCCTGAATGTACTCGGTCGAGTCATAGGGGATGCCAACCTTCATGCCCGCCGGCAGCTGGGCCCTTATCCCGGGAATCGCCGCTCGTACCTGCTTGATGACTTCCAGCGAGTTGGCCGTGGGCAATACCCACACGCCCATGAAGGTTGCGGTTTCCCCGTTGAAACGGACATCCTGCTCATAATTTTGCGCGCCGAGAACGACGTCAGCGATATCGCCAAGGCGCACCACAACTCCGTTCTCCTGCTTGACTACCAGCTGCCGGAATTCTTCCGGAGTGCGCAGGTCGGTGTTGGCTACAAGGTTCACCGACACCATGGAACCCTTGGTGCTTCCCAGCGCTGATAAATAGTTGTTCTTCGCTAGCGCATCTCGTACCTCGGAAGGCGAGATGCCATGGGCCGCCATCTCGTCGGGCTTCAGCCAGATTCGCATGGCAAACGTGCGGTCACCCAGGATGTCGGCTCGCTGCACCCCGCTGATCGCGCTCAGTTTCGGTTGCACCACCCGCGTCAGATAATCGGTGATCTGATTCTGGTCCAGATCGCTGGAAGAAAATCCCAGGTACATTGAGGCGAACTGATTGTCCGCCGTTTGCAACTCGATAACCGGAGCCTCCGCTTCGGGCGGAAGATCGTTGCGGACCTGTGCGACCTTGGCTTGGATCTGCGTCAGCGCGGCGTTGGTGTCGTAGTTCAGCTTCAGGTGAACATCGATCGTGCTGAGCCCCTGCGCGCTCGACGATTCCATGTAATCAATGCCGTCAGCGCTGGCGATCACCCGCTCCAGCGGCGTTGTGATAAATCCCCGCACCAGGTCGGCATTCGCACCCACATAAATCGTCGTTACCTGGACGACCGCGATATCGCTTCGCGGATACTGACGCACACTGAGAGACCGGATTGACTGCAGCCCAGCAATCAAGATCACCAGGCTGACAACCATGGCCAGCACGGGTCTCTTTACAAATAGATCGGTGAACTTCATTAGCTATCCTCGGGCTTGGGAGCAGGATTGTTTCCTGGCTTAACTTTGTTGTTGACCTGCACGGCTGCACCGTTCCTCAGTTTGAACACGCCGGAGGTCACGATTTCTTCCCCCGCATTGACACCCGAGATCACTGCAACCTGGTCGCCTCGCGATCCTTGCAGTTTCACAAACTGTTGGCGGACCCCGCGGTAAGGCTGTCCCTTTGGATCCTTCAAATCGGTCACTATAAATACCGAATCGCCGTAGGGAGCGTAGCTGATGGCCGACGCCGGCAAGGCGATGACCTGACGCTCATTGCCAAGCGTGAGGTCCACCTGCACAAACATCCCCGGCCTTAACTTGCCGCGGGGATTCGAAAGCGTAGCTTGGACCTGCAGATTGCGCGTGGTTTCATCCACGACCGAATCCATTGCCGTTATCCGCCCGGTGAAAAACTGCCCCTTCAGTTCCTCCGACGTAAGCCGCAGCTGGCCTCCCACTCTTACCTGGCTTGCCAGCTGTTGCGGCACACCCACGTTCACATAAATAGGATCGACGGCCTGCAACACGACGATCGGATTCCCGCCCGCCAGGTATTGCCCGAGATTCACCTTGCGAATGCCCAGAATTCCTGAGAACGGCGCGCGAATCGTCTTCCGTTCAATCGTTGCTCGTACCTCCGCTACATTCGCCTCCGTTTGTTTCTGCTCTGCGGTTGACCGGTCGTAGTCCATGCGGGATATCACGCCTTCTTTCGCCAGTTGCTGACTACGGGCAAAATTCAGCCGCGACAAATCTCTTTGCGCTTCCAACGCAGCCAGCTGAGCCCGCTCCTGCCGGGTATCAAGTTCCACTAAAACATCTCCCGCGTGCACCGCTTTTCCCGAATCGAAGTTGATTTTGGCTACCGTTCCCGGCAGGTCGGCACTGACCGTGACACCCTGCACCGCCTCCATGGTGCCAATCACGTTCATCGTGGACGCCCACTTCTCTTGTTTCGCCACAATTGTGGTAACAGCCTCCGGAGGCGGCTGGAATCCTCCGGCTTGCACCGCCGTCTGGATCTGTTTGAACTTAAAAAAACCCAGGCCACCGATTAGCACCGCCATCGCGGCCAGCATTATCAACATTCTCTTAGCCATAAGTCCCCACGCCTGAGTTGAATATAAGCTAAAGCGGCAACCGCCAATCTCTTCCCCACTAATAGACGATTGGCCCTTGAAACCGTCTCTGGTTTCTACCACGCCGGCACCTGACGGCGCGGCGTTTCACCCTTGTGACGGTTACTTTCTTCATGATCAGATTTCGAAACTCTGCAAAAAGATTCCGAAGTTCTCAGGTTCTGCTCCATAAAAAGTGGCTTCTAGAAGGACCCGATTGACAAAAATTTGCATAATCCGCTATCAATTCCCTCTTTTAAGTTCCTGCTTCGTCTTGTATGCTGCCTGTAGATGAACGGGCCCAGTATCCTGTGCGTTGATGATTACGAAACCTCCCTCGCAGGCTGGTGCCTTTACCTGCAAAGTGTCGGGTTTTCCGTCACTACAGCCAAAACTGCGCAAGAAGCCCTGGAGATTTTTGCTATTTCCCCGCTTGACCTTGTTCTGCTCGACTATTCCATGCCTGACACCAACGGGGATGTGGTTGCAGAAACCATGAAGCGGATTAAGCCAGACACCCGGATCCTGATGTTCTCCGGCATTTCCGATGTTCCTGAAAACGCCCGGCGCAATGTGGATGCCTTTCTGCAAAAAGGCGAGACGCCTGCCGTGGTGCTGAATAAAATTCGCCAGTTGTTAGACTTGCCCAGCCAAGCCGCCTGAGTCTTCCTGCACTTCTCCCTCGTACTCCCCGGCTTCCCGCTCCGTCGTAAGGTAACTCCTGTATGTGCTCTGCCCTGTCCACGATCATCTATGCCCTTCGGAGCACACACCTTGACCTCGATTGCTTCCAAGACCTTGGACATGTTGCGACTCGTGCGCCACGGCGGTCCCGCCATCTGCAACATCGCAGTCACAAATTCCTGCAACGCGCGCTGTGATTTCTGCAATTTCGCGAATGGAAAAGTCCTCAGGAACGACTTGCGTTGGATCGATGCCGATCAATTCGACCGCGCCATCGACATCCTGCATCGGCGTGGCGTTCGCTATCTGAATATTTTCGGCGGAGAGCCTCTTCTCCACCCGCGTCTTCCGGACATGATCGCCATGGCTATCTGTCGCAACATGGCCCCAGCCGTCATTACCAATGGTTGGCTGCTGCCGGCTAAGCTGGACGAACTGGCCTCTGCAGGTCTGAAAACCATCTATGTATCCATCGATGCGCCGCTGGTTTCCGCCCACGAGAGCAATCGCGGCTTGCAAGGGCTCTGCGATCGCATCAAGGCCGCAACTGCTCGCATGCCCGCTCTCGGTATCACTCCCGTGGCCCAGATTGCCATGAGCAAATTAATCCGCGACTACCGCTCGCTGGTTCCATTCCTCAGAAAACTGGGTTTCTCTGCCGCTACATTCTCCTATCCTCAGCAGGCGCGGCTCGGCTCCTCGTCGCTCGCCTGGTCCTCTTCTTCGAAGCTGGTGCAGTTTACTCACGATGAATTGTTATCAGCCTTCGATCAGCTGAATGATCTTCGCCAGATCTTTCCGGTTAACAATCCGGCTGCTTCCATCGCCGACATGAAACGCCACGTTAAAGGTGAACCTGAACAGTTCGTCTGCTACGGCGGATATAAGAGCTTTTACATGGATTGGAATTACGACATCTGGCGCTGCGATGCCTGGAGCGAGCGCATGTGCTCGGTCTGGGATTTCCTCGAGACCCCCCTGGTGCGCGACGGATGCACCGGATGCATTGCCGATTGCTATCGCGATTCCAGCGTCATGCTCCACTTCGCCGTGTCACTGGGCGACGCCTTTGATCATCTGGGCGAAGGACGCGCTTGGACGGCCCTCAAGAATTTAGCCACCCGCCGCAACCTGACCTCTCTGCATGCCGTGGTCAGCAACGCCGGAGTGTTGTCCCAACTGGCGAAAACCGGCTAGTGAATTCGGAGCTTCACTCAAGGCCCAATGTCCCCCCTGCTACACTTCCCCGGTGCGCCGCCTCATCATTAATGCCGATGACTTCGGCCTGACCCACGGAGTCAATCGGGCAATCGCTCAAGCCCATTCCACTGGCATAGTTACGTCCGCGACTTTGATGGCTCAGGCTTCTGCCCGGGACGACGCGGTTCGCCTGGCATCGCAATGCAGTAACTTGAGCGTCGGCTGCCACTTGGTTCTGGTGGATGGATCGCCAACTCACGATCCATCCGCCCTGCCTACTTTGGTGAAGTCCAAGCGATTTCGTGAAAGCCTTCCGGCATTTGCGGCCTCCTCCCTGTCAGGGCGCATCGATCCGGGGCAAGTGGAGGCTGAAGCCACCGCGCAGATTCGTTCACTGCAGAAGATAGGAATACCCGTCACTCATTTCGATACGCACAAGCATACCCATATCTTTCCCGCTATCTTGCGGCCGCTTTTGCGCGCGGCCCGGAACTGCGGAATCCGCGCCTTGCGGAATCCTTTTGGTCCGCGCCTCCCATTTTCTCTCGAAGCAATACGCCGTCGGCCGAGGCTCTGGAAGCGGTTCATCGAAGTCCGCCTGCTGCGCGCTTTTTCCAACAAATTCACCCGGATCATTCGCGACTCGGGAATGATCTCACCCGACGGCAGCTTCGGAGTGGTCTCAACCGGCTTCCTGGACCTGGAGTTGTTCCTCGCCATCATCCATCTGATACCGGAGGGCACTTGGGAGTTCGTATGCCACCCCGGTTACGCCGACTCGGAGCTGGCCGCTGTTCGCACACGGTTGCGTCAGTCCCGCGAAGAGGAGTTCAAAGTCCTCACCTCTCCTGCTGCCCGCGAAGCCCTGGATCATTGCGGTATTCAGCTGATTTCCTACCGCGATCTGGTCGCCGGTCACTAGTCCCTGTCCCGACTCCTGCCCACGGGAGTACCTCGGTAAGTTCCACTGCTACATTGTTTTGTAGGCTTATACCCGGTTTCGTGCTTAGAATAATCTACCGAGGCTCTCAGCATGCCAGAACAGCGGCCTGAAGTTCGCGTCGAAACCGATCTCCCCATCCGAGTCTGGGGATTGGACGTCAACGGCAAGCCTTTCACGCAGGCTGCCCACGCTCTGAACATCAGCTCTCAAGGAGCCCTGGTTTCAGGGGTTGACGTCACCCTCAAGCCCGGCGATATCGTGGCTGTGCAGTACGAGCAGAGAAAAGCCCGCTGCGAAGTCAAATGGGTCGTAGACGCCGGTGGCATTCTGAAGAATCAAACTGGTCTTCAGCTTATTTCAGGACAAGAATGTCCCTGGAGGGAGGTGCTGGCTCGTCCGCCGGCCCCTGGCAGCCGTGCTACCGTGACCGGCGTCAACCGCCGCCGCCGCCAGCGCCACAACATCAGCTTTCATCTCGAACTCCGCGATGAGCGCACTAATGTGCCCTTGCGCGTCACTGCCACTGACATCAGCGGCAACGGCTGTTACATCGAAACCCTCACCCCCTTTCCCGTGGGTACCAATCTGAAAGTTGAATTCTGGATAGAGGACGAGCGCATCAACAGCACCGCTGTCGTGCGCACCTGCGATCCGGCGGTCGGCATGGGAATGGAGTTCGTTGGACTTACACCCGCGCTCCAGGACCGCTTTCAGGTCTTGCTGGATCGGCTCGACCCGGTCGGTATTTCCGGCCCTTCGCACACGCCCCAAACCACCTGATTCAGCTCGCAAAAGCCGTTCATGGCAGCATTCGTGACCAGAACGATCAACGGTCCGCAAAATCGCGGTAGAACTTCGCATCTTCGCCGCCCCGATACACGCCTCATCTCGGCCGTCGTGATAACGCGTATTCCCGCCAGTCACAATTTCTGCGCCGTCAGATCGCTCAAAGAATAAGATCGTGTCGCAGGGTAGTGAAGGCTTTGCGGCCTATGGCATGAACACGGCAAATCCAGCTTTGGAAGTGCTTCGCGCCCAGCTGGTGGATATTGTCCTCGGAACGATTTTCTTGTCCATCGGGCTGACCGCCTGCGCGATCGCATTGATCCGTTGGCGCAGGGGCATTCGCGCGCTCGTATGGTTGGGAATCTTTAGCAGTCTTTACGGCCTGCAAAAACTGGATCAGGTGACCGCGGTTTTGGCGGTTCTGCCCGTTTCCTTGAAAAGCGCCATGCCCTACGTGAGTACGGCGGTCATGTATCTGCTCCTGGTTTCCGCCTTGTTCGCATGGCGAGAGCTAAGCCTCGGCAAAGTGAGGCTCCTTCTTCAGCTGGCAATCTTCGCTGGACTTGCAATCGCTTTGCTTGGTTTTGGTACGTTCGCCTTCGGTGGCCGGTACGACCAATGGATGTTCTACAACAACCTGCTTGCAGTTCTTACGATGCTCGTCTTGTTAACTGTCGTGCTCGTCCCAAAATTTTCCAGGTTCCTGGTCATCGCCAATCACCGCATTCTGACCGCCGCCACTCTATTTTTTGCCTTGGAAGTTTTGTACACCAACCTGTCGAGCGTGTTGCAGTACCGTGTCCTTCCACTGGTAGACTCGCTGGGCTTTGCTGCCCTCCTGTTCTCGCTGGGATACGTGGCTCTGGAGACCCTGTTTACCAACGAGCGCCGCTTGCTGGCCATCGAGACGGAACTGGAAACCGCCCGGCAAATACAGTTTTCCATTCTTCCGACGAGCGTTCCCGAGTTTGAGAATCTCCGCGTCGCCGCTTCTTATCTTCCCATGACCTCGGTGGCGGGCGACTTCTACCAGTTCGTCCGGTCAGACAATCACCATCTCGGTATCCTGGTGGCGGATGTCTCTGGACATGGCATACCGGCCGCGCTTATTTCTTCCATGATCAAAGTGGCCATGCAGTCTGTCGCCATCCATGCCGATGATCCCGCCCAGGTGCTTGGCGGCTTGAATCGCATTTTGTCGAGTGAAGCGCATGGTCAGTTCGCCTCGGCAGCTTATGTTTGGCTCGACACGGAGAACCGCAACGCCCTCTATTCTGCCGCGGGACATCCCCCGCTGCTGTGCTGGCGGAATACCAGTGGAGAGATGCAGCGAATCGAAAGTAACGGCCTGCTGTTCGGAGTCGAGCCTGATTCTGAGTACCCGGTGTGCAGCTTGCTGCTTTCGCCATCCGATCGCTTCCTCCTCTACACCGATGGCGTGACCGAAACTGAAAACGCCGCCGGCGAAGCCTTTGGCGACCAACAACTGGAACGGGTCGTACGCAACCACCGGTTGCATCCCGCCTCCGAGCTGTCACGGCAGGTGCTCTCCGAACTCCAGAGATGGCGGCCTGCTGCAATGAGCCAGCAGGATGACATCACCCTGATCGTTGTGGATGTCCTGTAGCCGGCCTCCAGCCTTCTACGCTCGATGCCCCAGAGCTGCCACAAATCTCTGAATCGTCATGACTTGTCCGCCATCCAATGCCAAGAGCTGGGGAGTCGAAATAATGAGGATCGGAATTACGTGCTACCCCACCTACGGGGGAAGCGGGGTGGTAGCCACCGAACTGGGGTTGGAGCTGGCGCAGCGCGGCCATCAGATCCACTTCATTTCTTACTCCCAGCCCATTCGCTTGACTGGCCCTCAGCCCAACATCCATTACCACGAGGTCGAGGTCTCGCGTTATCCGTTGTTCGACTACCCGCCTTATGATTTGGCTTTGGCGACGCGAATGGCTGAAGTGGCCGAGTTGTACGATCTGGATTTGCTCCACGTCCACTACGCCATTCCGCATTCCGTCAGCGCCATGCTCGCCAAACAAATGCTCGCTGCCAAGCCTCGCGGCAAGCGCTTGCCCTTCGTGACCACGCTGCATGGGACTGATATCACCCTGGTGGGTTTGGATCGTTCCTACCTGCCCATCACCCGTTTTTCCATTGAGCAGAGCGACGGCGTCACGGCCATCTCCAACTATCTTCGTGATCGCACCGTGCGCGAGTTCGACATCTCTAATCACATCGAAGTGGTCTACAACTTCGTCAATTGCGACATGTACTGCCGGGACGCTGAAGCCCCCCAGCGCCGCGCCGAATACGCCAAGCCGAATGAAAAAATCCTGGTTCACCTGTCCAATTTTCGGCCGGTAAAGCGGCTCACCGACGTCATCGAAATTTTCGATCGCGTACGCAAGAAGATTCCTTCCCGCCTGTTGCTGATCGGCGACGGCCCCGATCGTTCCCAGGCTGAGTGGCTGGCCGTGCAAAAAGGCATCCACGATGACGTTATCTTTCTTGGCAAGCAGGACCGCGTCAACGAGAAACTGGCTATCGCCGATGTCATGCTGCTTCCCAGCCAACTGGAATCCTTCGGTCTGGCCGCTCTCGAAGCCATGGCCTCCCGCGTAGTTCCCATTGCAACCAATGTTGGAGGCTTGCCCGAGGTGGTCGAACACGGAAAAAGCGGCTTTCTGGCCGACGTGGGGGATGTCGAAACTATGGCGCGCTACGCCATCGACCTCTTGCGTGATGATGCCAAACTCGACGCCATGGGGAAAGCCGCCCGCTGCGCGGCCCAGGCACGCTTTTGTACCACCAGGATTATTCCGCAGTACGAGAATTTTTATCGCCGCGTGCTGGGTTCGTAAACGGCTGCCACCAACGGCCTCTCGGTGGGCAAAATCGGAAGCCGCAGCCGGATCAGTGTTCCCTTCCCTTCCCGGCTGTCAATATTCATCCGCGCCGTATCCCCATAAAGGACCTTAAGCCGTTCCGCCACGTTGGCCATCCCGATGCCGGTCCCGCCCAGTCCCGAAGGCCGCTCCAGCAGTTGAACCGCTCCCATCCCTACCCCGTCGTCTTCCACTTCCACCACCAGCTGCGAATCGTTCACCCGGCTGCGCAGGTAGATGCTTCCACCTTCCACCTTCGAAGACAGGCCATGTTTGATGGAATTTTCTACCAGCGGCTGCAGCAGCATGCTGGGAATCATCACATCGAGCGACGCGGGGTCCAGTTCCTTGATTACCTGCAGCTTCTCCCGCCCAAAGCGAACCACTTCGATGTCCAGATAATCGTCAATGAACTCCAGTTCATCGCGCAGCGGAACAAAGGCGTCCGTGCTGTGCAGCAATCGCCGCAAAATATTCGCCAGCTTGATGATCAGTTCGCGCGCCGTGTCCGGTGCGAACCGCACCAGGGAAGAAACCGAGTTAAGCGTGTTGAAAAGGAAATGCGGATTAATCTGATTCTGCAGCGCCTCCATCCGCGCATGCAGCAGCAGGCGCTCTTGCTCCTCCAGCTTGATCTGGATTCGCACACTGGTCCAGATCTTCAGTTCTGTTCCGATCACCACCAGCGATGTCAGGTAGATCAGTGCTTCCACCCACCAGGTCGGGCTCTCCAGGGAATACGTCAGGCGCGGAAAGAACCTGTAAATCTCGGTATGCACAAAACGCAGTCCCACAATCGTCAGAAAAAATACGATTTGCCAGTCGAACAGCCGCGGCTTGGGAAAGTTCCGCCGGATCCAGCGGTAGATGCTCAGATCAATGAACGGTGAGAACGACCAGATTTCTTCCTGGTCCGCCACAAAGCTTCTCAGCTGCCCAGCCAAAAATCCGCACAGGACGGTGAACGGCAGCGTCGCCCATTCCCCATGTAGGGCCGCAGGCAATCCCACCAGCGCCCCGCCCGTCATCCCACACAGCCGCCCTCCTATTACGCCCAGCAGAATGGCGCTCTCAAATGACAAGTCTCCCGCTAGAAAACTGCGCACGCTGAAGCGGATCCACACTCCCATCGCGATCGGAATTCCAATCCAAAGCGCCAGGTAGATCTTTTGTTGGACGGTGCGTTCTTCGCGAAACAAAAGGCGCTTGAATTCCACCGACCGCACCAGCGTGCTGGCCACCGCTGCCGCCACACCAATCTTCAACAGCAGATGTATAAGGATGAGCCGCTGTTCCATGGCTGACGCCACTCTAGCACGAACGCCGAAAACTGCTCTGCCCCAGGCAGTTCCAGACAGCGATAGTTCGCATCAATTCTGACGCTTAGTCCGCTGCAGGAGCTCAAACCTGGGGAAATTACTAGGCTAGGCTCACAACTTCGCTCGCAGCAGGCTGATCACGTCATCTGACGTGATCACACCCGCCAGTTTCATCTCGTCATCCACTACCGGCAGC
>Ga0310810_10006917_pt1 | contig 12873 bp, 8 predicted proteins | sample NCmetagenome_FD_207641 | JGI IMG/M metagenome (GOLD analysis project Ga0310810, IMG submission 207641) | Soil microbial communities from experimental microcosm in Duke University, North Carolina, United States - NC | ecosystem: Engineered > Artificial ecosystem > Soil microcosm > Unclassified ... | reverse complement strand
GGATCGGTGAACGCCTTGAACACATAGGCAGAATCCGGCGCCATCGCGACCACCGTTCCGGGCACGGCGCGAACGGGTTCCGACGAAGTCCATGCGTAGCAGCGGACGTCCCCATCGGCGACGATGCCATAGCACTGCGCTGACTGAGACGATGCGACGAAGTCCGCAGGCAGATCGAGTGAAGCATTCATCGATGCCCGCTCGATCTCAGCTCGCGTGAGCAGCCGCGCGCTGCACCGCTCGACCCGACTCACCGGCTTGTGCATGCACGCCAGCACTGTTCCGCCTGTGAGACGCGCGATACTCCGCAGCGTGAAGAGCACGACGCCCCTCAGCAGCCCATGCTCTCGTCGCATATTCGCCGCGGCACGCGTCACGCGTCGGAACAGCCGATTCCCGATCATGACGCGCCCCTCATCGGCGATGCGTCCAGTCGGTCCACCCCATGTTCTTGCCAGGGCGAGCCGGGACCGCTGCAGGCATATTGGCGTGGTAGAAGAAATTGACGACGTGCATCTGCCACTCGTCGTCGCCCGTCGCCTGATACGAGGCTTGATCCTGGAGCCAGCGGTACGAACGCAGGATCGCCCGGTCCTCCCAGGAGAACGCCGGGTAGCCTGCGCGATCGAGAATGGCTGCCTGCACGATCGCGCCCTGCAACGATTCGTAGACGTAATTCTCGCGAGGCGGAGGCCAGACGAACCCGCCGCTGCGACGTTGATCGTCAGGAATGACGCCGTCAACCGAGCGGCCGTCCTTCATGCAGCCTGTTGGGTTGATACCAACTGGTCTCGCCGGATCACACTGCCAGTCGAGATCGCCGTATTCGAAGCCGGCATATGAGGCGCGATCGCCAAGGAAGCCGCGGAAGACCTGGGCGACGCGCGCCATCTCTCCGGAGTCGTGCACATAGGCCGCGATGGCCGCTCGCGCCGCACCACAGTGATTGCCCCAGTTGTTCGGACGCAACTCGTGACACTCCACGAGATCGTTGGGGCCGCCGGTGGTCGGCGTATGAAGAAGACCACGGATGAAGCTCCTGAAGCGCGCATCGAGGTCCGGGTTGATCTGTGGGAGATCGATGAGATCGGCTGCGGTGACAACGGCTGGAAGCTGCCGGCCGAGTGCCAGCGCACGCCCTCGATACGAGCCGGACGCGACGAGCGCCGTCAGTGCGCTCACAACCTCGTCACGGTAGCGAGTGTCTCCGGTGCGCAGAGAGACGAGCGCCTTGCTCAGCAGGCACACGTCACCCTGATCTTCCTGATCGCTCAGGCGCGGAGTACGGCAGGCCTGCTGTGCCTCGTTGAAAACATTCGCCCACCCGGGACCGGATTCAGGAAGACCCGCGAGCTCTGGAGCCGAGATCCAAAGCCCGACGGCCGTCCGCCCGACAAATCCGGGCGTCGTTCCAGTCACAGTCGTGGGCCCGGAGATCTTCCCGCCGCCGCACATGGCCTGCAGGCCTGCAAGCACGATCAGGCAGACTGGCACGAGGATCCGGATTGGCATCCTCATGGGGAGTTACTCCAGCAGAGGCCCTCGGATCACCGACTCCGAGGACCGGGTTGCCGACAATGTCACAGCGGCCGCACCGGCGAGGCCGCCGCACCGCTGAATCAAGCCCACGAGATCGGCCGCACACTGCTCCTGGTTGAACTCGCGAATGATCGTCTCGCGCCCGGCACGGCCCATTCGCTCTCGCAGTGGCGCATCGAGCGCAAGGCGCTCGAGTGCGTCGGCCAACGCCACCGGATCGGCGGGCGGCACCAGAAACCCGTTGTGATCGTGATTCACAAGTTCTGGAATCCCTCCCGTTCGGCTGGCGACGACGGGCAGGCCCGCGGACATCGCTTCCATCAGCGCAACCGGGATCCCTTCGCGCTTGCCGCTCCGAGTTGGCGCACTCGCGAGCACCGCGGCATCGCTGCGCGAGACCAGCCGTGCCACTTCCCTTCTCGTGCGTGCTCCATGCAGCACGACCACGTCCTTGATGCCGCTCCGTTCGATCTGTCGCTCGATGTCCTTCCGCCGCGGACCGTCGCCGATCAGATGACACGTGAAGTCCACACCTCGCATCACCAGCCGCTCGCAGGCGCTGATGAGATGCGTGTGTCCTTTCACTGGCTCGAACGACGCGACACAGACGAACTCGAATCGTGTGCGACCAGGAGACGAACGACGCTCGCCGAACCACTCGGGGTCGACCCCGCAGTGGACGACGTGCACCTTCTCTGCGTGTCTGCCCAGGCACTCCTCGACGATCATCGATTTGTTGTAGCTGGAGATCGCCACGACAAACGCCGCCGATTCGACCTTTTCTGGCAGCATCCGGCGATCGACATGCAGATCCGATCCGTGCGCGGTGAAGCTATAGGGAATGCCTGTGAGGCGATGCACCGCGAACGCCGCGACGGCCGGGTGGTTGGCAAAATGGGCATGCATGTGGCTGATGCCGTCGTTCTCCATCTCGCGAGCCATCCACACACACTTCGGCAGGATGCCGATGGAGCCGAAGAAGAAGTTGAGGCTTCCCAATGTCTTCCACAGCACTTCCGCCCAGAGTGAGAGGTACGCGGCGGGGCGGGTGACGAGCGTCTCCAGGTTTGCCATCGCCACGGGCACCGACATCATCGGCTGAAACCGCGCGCGGGCGACGAGTGGTGCGGCCTCTTCATGCACCACCGCTTGCTGCTCTCGCAGGAGTGGATAGATCTCGGTTTGCATCCCGAGCCGCTCGACCGCACGAATCTCGTTCAACACGAACGTCTCGGTGAGCTTCGGGAAGCGCGACATCACGTACGCGACCTTGCCGGTGGACGCCGTTCGCGCCGGCGCGCGGAACGGCCACAGGTCATCGCCATGCCGCCAGCGATCCACCGTGCCGGCGAACCGTGTCAGCCGCATGCGCAGCAGCGCGCGCGACGTCTTCGGTGTCACGTTGGTGCGTCGCAGTTCCAGGGCATCGCGGGACGGCAACAGGTTGTGCCCGCCCACCGTCGTAAACGCGAGCTGAAAGCCCTCCTCCCGGAGGATCTTCTGCACGCCCTTGTCGTACGCACCGGCGGGATAGGCAAATGCGGGCAAGCGCTGTCCGGTCTCGCGCGCGAGCTCATCGCGTGAGGCGGCGACCTCCTCGCGGACCTGCGCTGCCGTCACTCGAGTCAACAGCGGATGGGTGCGCGTGTGCGGCGCGAGCGTGACGCCGTCCTCTGCCAGCGCCCTGAGCTCGGGCCAGGTCAAGGTGCTTCGCGACGGAACGCTCGGGCAGTGGAGCGTCTCGCACAGTTGATCGACAACGCCCATCGCGTCGACGTGCGGAAGAGACTTCACGTACGACTGCAGCCTGCGCATGGCTCGCCGAAGGCGATCGGGGGTGTTGAACAGCACCGGCCCAACTGGTGTGTCCTCCAGCCGATCGACCGGTGCACTGCGCAGGGCGCGATAGAGCCGATCCCACCAGAACTCCTGCGGCTGTGCGCCGGCGTACGCCGTCGGCACGAACAACGTCGCGGGCAACCCGTATCGCTTCAGCGTCGGCCATGCATTCGCCGCAAAGTCGCGATACGCGTCGTCGAACGTCAGCAGCACGGAGCGCGGGGGCAGCGGCCGATTCCTGACGACCGCGTCGAGAGCTTCGTCCATGGAGGCGACGTAATACTCGCGCGCGAGCAGTTCCGCGATTTGCCCGAAGACGGTGGGCGTTGCACTGACCAGCCCTGGATTGAGCCACAGCGTCCGGTGCGGATCGGCGATCCGATGGAACATCAGCACCCGAAGCATGGCTACCTCCATGACGCTTCCTCTGCAATCTGGCGGAGCTGATCCTGCCGCAGGATGTGAACAGCCGCACTCGCGATGGCTACCAGGAACCAGAGATATCGCTCGAATGACAGGTGGAGGAACATCCCGGTCCCGAGATACGCGACGAGACTCAGGGAGAAGGCAACCGCGAGGTCAGCCCGACGACGACTGCGCGGGAGCCAGAATCGTCGCGCCCAGCGAAGGCCCACGAAGAGCGTCCCGACGATCAGGAAGAAGACGAGCAGGCCGGCAGAACCGGTCTCCGCACCGATGGAGAAATACAGGTTGTGCGCTTCGCGCGGGCGCGGCAGATGCCGGAAGCTCAGTTCGTCGAGCAACTGATACTTCTCGGAGTAGAACGGGACGTATTGCCCTGGACCGACGCCGATGAACGGATGATCGAGGTACACCGCGAGCGCTGCGAGCATCTCCGTCGCCCTGCCCTTGATCGCGCCGTCAGGGGCCACCTTCGCGTCCTGTTTCCCGAGCAGTCCGACACCGCCAATCGATCCCACACGATTGAGCACGCCGGGTGCGGTCGCGGCGACAATCGCGACCAGGATGAGCGCGGCCAGCGCGAGGCGGCCCGGTTTGATGTATCGCCACACCAGCAGGAACAGCACGAGCAGCGCGACCGTGATGAAGGCGCCGCGCGAATAGGTCAGCGCCACCGCCGTCATGATGAGTGCACCGGTCGAGGCCGCCGCGAGCCGTTGCAGCGGCGTGCGCCCGTGCCTCGAAAAGTACAGCGACCAGGGAAGGACGACGAGCAGCAGTTGAGCGTAGCGATTGGGATCGCCAATCGGGCCCGACGCGCGATCGATCAGCGCGATGCCATCCTCCTCATCCTCCGCCGCGATCGGCGCAGGCTCATCGTCGGCCGCGCTCGCGTCACTCCCTGCCTTCGGCAGCGGGTGGCTCACGTCGAGGCGCTGCGCCAATCCACCGAACTGGGTCTTATAGTCGTGAGTGACGACCTGATAGATCGTCATCGTCGAGAGGACGGCGCACGACAACACGCCGGCGGCCATGACGCGGTGCAGATCGGGCGTCGAGCGCACGATGTTGATCAACAACAGATAGATCACCAGGCCTTCGGTGACGTATTGCACGATCTCTTTGATCGCCAGGGTGATGTCTTCGGCAACGAATGCGCTCACCAGGAGCACGACGAGGAAGACGATCATCAGGCCGAAGACGCGATCGACGCGAGGCGCCTGGCCGCGAATGAGGAGCTGATCCGCGACTGGCAGCGCGAGCAGCATGACCGTTGACGCGCCGACCACCTGGTACAGCGATGTTCCGCCGAAGATGACGACCAGGTTGGTGTAGAGGAGGAAGACCGCGACAAACGCCGCCGCGCGCGGAAGCAGGCACAGCGCACAGCCGATCAGCAGCGCGCTCACGGCGGCCATCGCGACAAATGCGCCGAGCTTGGCGACGAGGATCGAGAGCACGAACAGCAATGACGCACCGGCCAGGATCCCGATGAGCCACTGGATCGGCAGCCTCATCCCGGGGACCAACGCTGGACGTGTAAGTTCCATGGCGTGTGAGCTTCAGCTGTTCCTGCTCATGCGAAGAGCATCCGAATCAAGGGGACTCGCCTGATTTCGGGGAACGTCTCGGTGACCATCAACATGCGCTTGCTCGCGACGAGGAGCAACAGCGATGCCGCTGCCGCAACCAGAAGGAGCAGGATCGGCTGTCCCGGCATGCTCAGCTGGCCCACCACGACAACGACCGCTCCAAGAACGATCCCGCCATAGAGCGCAGAGAGACGGAAGTCGAAGGGACTGACTCCCGTCGCGCGTGCCAGCCCGACCTGCTTGAGGACGCAGTGAAACAGCATCGTCCCGCACGTCGCGTACGCCGCCCCCAGCGCCCCGAAACGGGGGACGAGGACGATGTTCGCGAGGATGGCGACAATGGCGGACACGACGTTGACCGTGACGCTGTATTTCACGTCGCTCAGCACGCGCAGCGTCAAACCGTTGAGGCCGAGTGCGACATTGACGTATTCGCCAAGCGCGATGAGCGACAGCAGCAGCGCAGCGTCGGCGTACTTCGTGCCATACAAGACGTGCAGCAGCGAGCCTGACGCGGAGAACGTCAGCACGAATACCGGGAATGTGAGCACAGCCACCCACACGGCCGTGCGCCAGTACATCGTGTTGATGGCCGCATGATCCTGTCGCGCGTAAAGCCGCGCGAGTGCCGGCGTGTAGAGCACGGTGAAATTCCTGGCGACCGTCTCATTCAACGTGGCCAGCGGTACGACGGCGGTAAACAGGGCCACCTGATCGAGCGTCGAGAAGTACCCGAGCGTCAGCGTTCCAGCGCTCCACATGATCGCGCCCGCCAGATCCGCGGTGAGCAGCGGCAGCGTGAATGCAAAGACTTCCCTGGCCGGCACGGTGACGTCGCGTGGACCCGCACCCGTCAGCCCAAGCTGACGGGCGGATCGCCACACCATGGGCCCGTACAGCAGCATGCCGAGCAGGCTCGCACCGAGATAACCGTATGCGAGATACGTCACGTCCGCGTCGAGCATGATCAGCGCAACGACGGCGGCAAGCTTGAGAGCCGGGGCGAGGATGTGCCGGCGTATGACGATGGCGCGCGCCTGCCCCAGGCAGGCGAAGAGTCCGATGAATAGGAGATCGAGCGCCTCGAGCGGCACGAGAAAGATGATGATGTTCAGGATGGCGAGGACATGCGCGTCGACACCTGTGATGCGCGCGATCGTCTCAGGAAACGACACCAGCGTGAGCGTGGCCAGCGTGCCGACCGCAGCCACGGAGCCGACGAGGAGCAGCACCAGACCGCGGACGCGCGCGAGGTCGTTTCGCTCGCGATAGATCGCAAGGAACCGGGTCACCGATCGGTCGAGGCCAAGCGCCGCCACGCTTTGGAGCAGTACCACCACCGAGAGCGCGTACGTCCAGGCGCCGTAATCGGTCCGCGACAGGTGACGCACGAGGAGCACCTGCACGGCTGCCATCACGCCAAGCGACATCAGCCGCCCCAGCAGGAGCAGGCTCGAGCCTCGAATCGAACCGCGTGCGGACTCGTCGCCTTCGGTTTCCGAGCAGCGTGGTGTCTCGGATACGTCAGGCGGAGGGGTGAACGACACTGTTGCTGCTCCTCGTGGACTGAATGGGTCTGTACCGATGGATGTCGATGTCGTGTTCTTGCGGGGCACTCGAGATCGTCGCCACCTGCCTGCACAGTTGATCGAGCATGTGTGCGCTGCGTTCCCAGTCGCAGTGCTGATGCACGTAGCGTCGTCCGTCGGCGCCAAGCCGTTGTGCGGTTCGAGGATCGCGGATGACTCTGGCGATGTGGGCCGCAATCTCGCGTGCGTCACTACCTACGAGCAGCGGTGGTTCCTCATCGCCGTCCACACGGAAGCCTTCGGCGGCCACCGGTGTGGTCACGACCGGCAGTTCCATCGCCATCGCCTCGAGAATCTTGTTCTGCATTCCGGAGGCAAAGCGAAGTGGCGCCACGAAGACTGCCGCGCTTTCGAGATACGGTCGAAGATCGGGCACGCTTCCAGTGACGGTCACGCCCGGAGTTCGGCTGGCAAGGGCGAGCATGTCCGGAGACGGGTTGCGTCCGGCGATGATGACTTCGAGGTCCGGAATCTCCTGTCGCACGAGTGGCGCGATCGCTGACACAAGGTAGTTCGCTGCATCCGCGTTCGGTGCATAGTCGAGCACGCCGGTGAACACGATGCGCGTGCCGCGCTCGCCGCCGCCCCGGCGCCAATACCCCAGATCGCAGCCGTTGGGGATGATGGTGCCTCGACGCGCGACGCCACCTGCCGCATCGCGGTCGCGACGCGACACGAACGTGACGTGGCGGAGCTTTCGAAACAGTCGCTGCTCGACTCGGCGCATCTGGTGATAGCGAAGGAACCGCAGTGGCCACTCGAGGAGCCCGGTATGACGCAGCGCGAGCCGCATCCGGACCGAGTCGGTATCGCACCAGTCGACGACCATCGGGGTGTCGACCATTTCTTCCGCAATCGGGTACAGGTCGCTGCCGGAGACGAGCAGTAAGTCGAAGCCCCCGCCGCGCACGAGCCGGTCGGCATACTGTTTCATTTCCTCAATCCCGCGCCGATACACGCGTGCCTTGCGCATCCGCCACCGGAGCGACGCCATCGCTCCCGCGATCCCACGACGCGCCGGCCGCGGTGGCGGCGGCTCGCCGACGCGGACGAGATGACTCGTGTACTGCAGCATCTCGTCGATCACCTCGACCGGGATGTCGTTGCTCTTGAGCACGATGAGCGTGATCTCGTGCTCGCGCGCCAGGCGCGTCAGGAAGTGATAGTGCCGAAGCTCCCCGCGAATCGTCGGATGCAGAATGCTCGGCATGACATACAGAATCTTCATGACCACCTTTCCCCGGGGAACCATCGCTGACGGATGCGACGCGGCACCCGTCCGCGCGCGTCAAGGCCGGAGGCTTTGACGCTGGGGCTGCCACACTTCGATGCGCCGTCCGCGCAGGGCGTGCACCCACGCCACCGAGCACGCCACATTCGCCATGCAGTAGTAGAACGGGATGTACAGCAGCCGGAGTCGACCCATACGCGAGCGACGCAGCAAGAACCCGACGGATGCCATGCCGTAGAAGAACACCTGCGCCAACACCACCGCTTGATACAGCGGGCCGTGCGACCAGGCGGCAACGCTCGCGACACTGAGAATCGCGAGCGACACTGGCACCAGGCGGCGGGCCAGCTTGTGAGAGGCGAGGACGACCGAGTAGAAGCCGTACTTCCTCGGATTGAGCAAACGTCGGCGCAGGAAGACGCCGCGCAGGCCGCGCGTCATGAGCCGCACGCGCCTGCGGAACTCGCGCTTCGCCTCGGGAACGGCGACTTCGGTCGCCAGGGCGTTGGGTTCGAACACGAGGCGATAGCCATGCGCGATCACCGCGGTCGAGATCGCGAAATCATCGGTGACGGCGCCGTCCACAACCGGCCGGAACAGGACGCGACGGATCGCATACAGACCGCCGTGCGCCGAGACGATGCTGCCGGTCTGGCTCTCCAGCTTCTTGAGCCAGGTGTCGTAGCGCCAGTACAGGCGCTCGCCGTAGCCGCTCGACTCCGAGGCTGGATCCAGGGTGTACGTCGTGTGACCCGCGACTCCGCCAACACTCGGATCGGCGAAGTTGGCCACGAGCTCACGCAGCGTATCGGCGCGGCACATGATGTTGGCGTCGCTGAAGACGAGGATCTTGCCGCTCGCACGCGCAACAGCGGCGTTCAGCGTCCGAATCTTGCCGCGCCGCGGAAGCGACAGCAGCAGCACACCCTTCGAGGCATAGCTCGCGACGATGTCGTCTGTGGCATCGGTAGACCCGTCGGAGGCGACCAGAATCTGAAAGCGATCGCGCGGATAGTCCATCGCGAGCGCGTTGTCGAGACGCTCCGCGATGACGTTCTCTTCGTTGTACGCGGCGATGATCAGGGTGACGCTGGGCGTGATGGGCAGCTTCCGCACGCCACGACGCTGCACGAGGCCGACGAGACCGACCAGCAAAGCAAAACCGCCGTACGCGTAGAAGAGAAACGCGACCGACAGCCAGAAGATCCACACCGCTGCCGTCGACATATCAATGCGCTCCCTTGCGAGAGACAACTGCGCCAATCGTCCTGAACAGAATCTGAAGATCAAGCCAGAGCCCGCGGTTGCGGATGTAGGCGATGTCGAGCCGCAGGCGGGCGTCGAAATCGACGTCGGCGCGACCGCTCACCTGCCAGAGACCCGTGAGTCCCGGTTTCACTTCGAGGCGCGCGGTGTGCCAGAGGCGATACGTCTCGGGCCCGAACGAGGTCGGACGCGGTCCCACGAGGGTCATGTCGCCCTTGAGCACGTTCAGCAACTGTGGCAGCTCGTCCAGACTGAGCTTGCGCAGGATGCACCCGCAGCGGGTCATGCGCGGGTCGTTGGTGATCTTGAAATCGGGGTACGAGCACTCATTGAGGTGCGCGTATTGCTCGCGCAGCTCATGAGCGTTCTTGACCATCGTCCTCAGCTTGAGCATCTCGAATCGGCGACCGCCTTTGCCAGTACGAAACTGCCTCATGAGCGCGGGACCGTCCGAGTCGAGCTTGACCCAGACCATACAAAGGGCGATCACCGGCAACGCGAATGGGAGCACCGCCAGCGACACGACGATATCGATCATCCGTTTCACCCACTCGTAGCTCTTTGATGTGGCGGGCCCGCTCGTCGATTCGTACCAGGGGCGAATGCGCGCGTTCGAGAAGTAGCGAATGCGCTCCTCGGCTTGTGTTCGGGACGGATAAAACGCGGGAACCGCCTTCGGCACTCGCTGGGGCGCGCGGCGAAGTGGCTGAACGGGTACCGATATCGCGCTCATTACTCGTCTCCTCTACCGTCCACGTGCACGGGACCACTCCGGGCCCACTCCTCTTCCGCTCGCACGATGACGTCCTCGAGCGTCCACCCATCATCGGGAAATGCGGCGAGTCCGATCCGCAACGGGCAGAGCACCTGGATCGCAGGGATCTGCAACAGGCGGCTGATCGTCCGCCGCGCTCCGTCCGCCGTCGTCTCCGGGAAGGCCACCAGCGACTGTGCTTCCCTCGTCGTATAGCTCACGATGTCGGTCTGTCTCAGTGCTTCTCGCAAGCTGGGTGCCAGCAGTGCAGAGAGAAGAGGGAACAGTCCGGTCTGCGTGTGACCATCAGACTCACTCGCAAACCGGGCGCGACCCATGTCCGTGGCAACGGGATCCAATCCGAACACGGCGACACTCAACGGCCGCGAGTGTCTGCGTGCGCGATCCAGCTCGCTGGAGAGCCGAGGGAGAACTTCTCGAAGAGTCGGCACACCGCCGCGCTCCAGTATTGGAAGCATGTCATTCGGACCGACGAGCGACTTGTCGCGTCTCTCAAATGGGGCCTTACGCCGCAGCGACGACAACATCATTCCTCCTGTGCTCAGTACCCGGTTATGCCGCGTGCGCCGGTCTCCGCGGTCCACGTCTCGCGGTAATACGGCGGCGTCTCGCTCATGTCGAAACCGTTGACCACGATTCCGAGCACGCGGTTCAACTGCGATACGGCACGCAGCGCGACGTCACGCTGTGTCGATCCCCCACGCACGGTCAGCAGCACACCATCGGCGAGCTCGGCGAGGATGCGTGGATCGGCGAGGTGCGGCAGGAGCGGAGGTGAGTCGATGACGATGTAGTCGTAGGCCTTGACGGCTTCCGCCATCAGTTCACCCATGCGGGAATTCGCGAGCAGGTCGGCCGGCTCCGCGGCGTCCATTCCAGCCGGCAGGACGGCGAGGTTCGGGAAGACATCGTTCTGAATCCCGGTCCACCATTCGCCCTGTCCCGCCAGGTAGCTGGCAAGGCCGCTGTCCACCACGATGCCGAGCGCCTCGTGCACGCTCGGGTGGCGCATGTCGGCATCGATGAGCAGCACCTTGTTCCCCAATCTGGCAAGCGAGAGCGCCAGATTTACAGAGACGGTTGTCTTTCCGTCACCGACACCAGGGCTCGTGACGAGCAGGCTCCGGACCTTCGTCGAGTCCTGATTGAAGATGACTGCCGATCGCAGCTGGGCAAACGCATCGGCAAGAACGGAGCGATGCTGGTGTCCACGCCCGATCTGGAACCAGCGCCGCTGGCCTCCGCCCGACGACCCGCCGCTCCACACCACCGACTCGCTCGTGCGGCTGCCGGGCCGCCCGAGGCTGCGCGAGGCGGCGCGAACCATCGGAATGTTGGGGATGACCGCAAGTGCGCGCACGCCAAGGACGCCATCGACGTCTTCGACGCGATGCACGCGATTGTCACTGCTGTTGCGCATCAGCGCTCCGCCGACGCCGCCGATCAAGCCGAGGACGACGCCGAGCGCGAGGTTCAAGGTCAGCGGAGACTGGTAGGGTTCGCGTGGCGGCTTGGCGTGGTCGAGCACGCCGGCGTTGGTCGCCTTGAGCGCGCCGGTGATGCTGACCTCTTTCAGCTTCTGATCGAGCGCTTCATAGAATTGGGCGTTGGTGGTGACTTCCCTCTTCAACGAAGCGTAGCCGGCCGAACTGCTCTCCAGTGACTGGGCGGTCTGCTGCTGCCGGTCGAGCGCGCCCTGGATCAACGACTCTCTTCGCATGGCCGCCTGGTAATCGCGCTGCGCGCGCGTCACCTGGGCCTGGGTTTCCTCGGAGATGGCGGTCTGGATCGCATGGATCTGCTTCCGCACTTCCTGCAGTCGTGGATAGTCATCTTTGAAGGTGGCACTCAGACCCGCGGCCTCTCGCTGCAAATCGGCGAGACGCACGTTGAGGTCGTCCGTGACTTTCGTCGAGACGCTGCTGGTCGGCCCACTGGCTCCCTGACGGCTGACCTGCTCGTATGTCGACTGCTGCGCATATCGCGCCGCCTGCGCGTCCGCCAGTTGTCCGTGCAGCTGCTTGAGCCGATCGTTCACGAGGTTCTCGGTTTCGCCCTGTCCGGTCTCGAGCACCTGCAGCCCATGCTGTCGAACGTAGGCCTGCAGCTTTCGCTGCGACGCGTCGAGCTTTGCCCGTGCGTCCTCGCGCTGTTTCGTCAGCCACTCGCTGCTGCGATCGGTCTCTTCGACCCGCAGCTGGAGATAGTTCTTGAGGACCGAGTTCACGACATCGGCGGCGCGCTTGGGATCGCTCGCGTCGAAACTGATGCGCACCAGGCGGCTGCCCTCCTGTGGCGCAACGGTCAGGTGCTGCTGGAATATCTGCACCTTCTTCTGCACATCGTCAGCCTGTGCCCCATTGATCCATCGCACGGGATTGAGGAAGGCCGTCCACGATTCGCTGCCCTCCTCGATGTACCCCTCGGCGACTACGCGTTCGGCCAACGTCACGCTCTGAAGGATCCCGATCTGCGTGGCCAGGCTGTCGCCGGCCATGCGCTGTGGTCCAAAGAGCGTCGACACCGGCACGGCTTCCGCGCTCTCAGGACGGATCTCGAGCAACCCCGTCGCACGGTAGTTGACCGGACGAAGCAGCGTCCCCGCCGTCACAGCGAGGA
>Ga0310810_10006916_pt1 | contig 12875 bp, 11 predicted proteins | sample NCmetagenome_FD_207641 | JGI IMG/M metagenome (GOLD analysis project Ga0310810, IMG submission 207641) | Soil microbial communities from experimental microcosm in Duke University, North Carolina, United States - NC | ecosystem: Engineered > Artificial ecosystem > Soil microcosm > Unclassified ... | reverse complement strand
GGAATTTGCAGGTCCGGGCCGTATACGACGTAATTGAATCCCTGCGCTGCCGCCTTGACGCCGCCCGCCGGCCCGGTCATGGTCCCGGCATCCACGGCGCCGCTGAACAGCGCGGCGAGATTCTCCACCTGCCCGCCGGTTTGAATGAACGTCACGTCGGTGGGCTCCAGGCCGTTTTTGCGCAGCGCCTGGATCGCGAAATAATGCGAGTTGCCGCCGATCCGCGAAACGCCGATTTTCTTGCCCTTGAGATCTTCCGGTTTCTTGATCTCCGGTTTGCCGAGAATGCTATGGGTCAGCATGTTTTTCGCGCTGGCGATGAACACCAGATCGTTCGATCCCTGGGCGTGCGCGCGCACGATCGCCTCGCCGCCGCTGATCGCGACCTGCGCATCACCGCCCAGCAGCGCGGCCGTCACCATCGGCGCCGAAGCGATGTAGACGAGCTGAAAATCCAAATCGTACTTGCGAAAGAGGCCGGCCTCTTCGGCGATCCAGGGCATCGACTGCGACATGGTGCGCGCCGAATAAAAGCCGGTCAGTTTGTCGGCAGCTTGCGCGTTCGCGTTAAAGCGAACCAAGAGGAAAAAGAAAAACAAACAGCAACCGAGCAGTTTTAATTTCATGCGCAACGCTCCTGTATCAAAGACGGCGCCGGGATCCTGCGATCGAGCGCGACCTTATCAAAAAGCAATCGCACGGCAAACAATATTTGGCGGTGATCATGTAGACGGCACTTGGTTTTCGATCCTCCTCCATCTTCGACCCTGCCCCTAGTCAACGTCGCTTGACCACGGCGACGCACCGATGTTACGCCATGTCACACGAAAAGTTTGCGGGAGGATCAACATGAAGATTGTCGTTTTCGGCCCGGCGCAACGCGTAGGAGCGCTCGTCGGGGAAAAAATCATTGATCTGAACGCGGGTCTCACCCGGTCGTTGCGCGACCAGGGCGCCGCGAGCCCCGCCGATCAGGCAGCGAGCCGCCTACCCGCGCGGCTCTTATCCCTCATTGAATGTGGCAGAGCCGGGATCGACGAAGCGCGCCGCGTGATCGATCAATTTTCGAACGTCGACCCGCATCAAGATAGCGGTGAACCGAAGATCGTTTACCAAGCTGCCGCCGTCAAAATCCATGCGCCGTGGCCGGAGCGGCGCATCGCCTGCGTCGGCGGCAACTACGCGGCGCATCTCGCCGGCATGTGGGCCAATCGGCTCGGCAAAACCGATGTGTCGATCGAGCAGATCACCGAGGAAGCCAAAAAAGCCGGCCAGTGGGGTTTCTGGAAGGTGCCGGCGGAAGTCGCCGGGCCGGACGATACGATTCCTTTTCCCAAGCGCGTCACCTATTTCGATTACGAGGGCGAAGTCGCCATCGTCATCGGCAAGCGCGGCAAAAATATTCCCGCGGCCAAGATTGGTGAATACGCCTGGGGCGTGACCTTGTTTCACGACTGGAGCATCCGCGACGGCGGCGGAACCGATCGCGCCGTCAGTTACAACCTGCAAAAAAACTTCGACGGCGCGGTCTCTATGGGACCGTGCGTCATCGTCGGCGAGCTCGATCATCAGGACGTTGCCGCCGAAACCCGGGTCAACGGCGTGCTGCGCCAGAGTTACAACACCAAAGAAATGATCTGGAGCTTCGGCGAAGTGCTGGAATATCTGTCTCAGGATTTCACTTTCGTACCGGGCGACGTCATCGCCGGGGGAACCTCGGCCGGCACTGCGGCGGACAAATCGCGCCGCGGCCCCGACGGCAAACGGCCGCTGGATTTGTTTCTCAAAGTCGGCGACACCGTCGAAGTATCGTCGCCGCAAATCGGCGCCCTCACGAATAAAGTTGTGGCAAGCGAATAAGTCGAATTTTTTTCCACCACGGAGGCACGGAGAGCACGGAGTTCTGAGGTTTTGATTTCCGAAATCTCCGTGTCCTCCGTGCCTCCGTGGTGAATCCTTGTTTTCAGACCTGTGCGAGGGGAAAATGGACTTCGATCTTCCCGAAGAAATTCAAATCCTCAGAGAAACCGTCCGCCGTTTCGTCGACAAGGAGCTGATCCCGCTCGAGCACACCTACCGTCACGACAGCGAAGGCCCGATGCCCGAGCACCTGCTCAAGCCGCTTCAGGAGAAAACCAAGTCCATGGGGCTGTGGATGCTCGATGTGCCGGCGGAATACGGCGGCGCAGGTTTGGGACTGCTGCCGCGTTGCATTATTCACGAGGAGATCGCTCGCGCCGCCTCCCTTCCCTTTCGCAGCCTTGAGCTCTTTGGCCCGGAAGTTCGTCCCGTGCTTTTTCACTGTAGCGACGAACAGAAGAAGAGATTCCTGGAGCCGGTGCTGCGCGGCGAATTGAAATTCTGCTTCGCTCAGACCGAGCCGGACGCCGGCAGCGATCCGGCGAACATGCGCACCCGCGCGGTCGAGGACGGTGACGATTTCGTCATCAATGGCACCAAGCGTTTCATCACCGCCGCCGGTCGCGCCGACTACGCGCAGCTCATGGCGGTGACCGACCCGGGAAAAAGAGCGCGCGGTGGCATTACCTGCTTCGCCGTCGATCTGAAAAGCCCCGGCGTGCTGCTCGAGCGCCAGTGGCCGGCGATGATGGGCGAAGCTCCCTGGCAGCTCGTTTTTGAAAACGTGCGCGTGCCGAAAGCTAACGTGATCGGCCAAGTCGGCGGCGGTTTTTCCATCGCGCAGAAATGGATCGGCGAAGGACGCATCCGCGGCCACGGTGCACGGCCAGTGGGCATTGCCCGCCGCTGCCTCGACATGATGGTCGAATATTCGAAAGTCCGCGTGACCTTCGGCCGCCCGCTGGCCGATCGCCAGGCGATCCAGTTCATGATCGCCGACTCGGCGATGGAGATTCACGCCGTGCGCAACATGGTTTACGAATGCGCATGGCGGGTAGATCGTGGCGAGGACGTGCGTGATCTATCTTACATGGTGAAAGTGATGGCGACCGAAATGGCCAGCCGAGTCGTCGACCGGGCCATCCAGGTCCACGGCGGCCTGGGCCTGATGAAGGAGCTTCCGCTCGAATGGTGGTACCGGCAGGTCCGCAGCACGCGCATCACCGAAGGCGCCAACGAAGTCCTGCGCTGGCGCCTGGGGCAAAATCTCATCCGCGCGCATAAGTAGCTCTTATTACTTCCCGAGTTCTTTGATGGCCTCGCGCAGATAGGTCTGATCCACGTACTTGCTCGCGTCCGGCAATGGCCCCTTGGCGCCGGTCTGGATTGCGTAGAAGCGGATGTTGTTTTTTATGCCTTCCAACGTCACGTCGCCATCCGGCGGCCAAAATTTGTTTTGCGTGTAGAACTCCCATCCTTTGAGCGCGTGTGCGGGCTTGAGCTGCATTTCCTTCGATAGAAACTCTACGGCCGCGTCGCGGTTCTCGAACATCCAGCGGAAGGTCAGCACCATCGCCTTCATGAAGCGCACCATGATCGGCCGGTTCTTCTCGGCCCAGGAACGACGTACGACCAGCGCATTGGTTTGAAAATGCGGCATGGCGTCGCTCAGCCGACCGATGACGTTCAAGCCGGACTCTTCCGCCGCGTAGTTGAGCGGCACCGCCACCGTGGTGGCCGCGATCTGTCCGGATTGCAGAGCGGCCAGATTTGCCGACGATCCGCCGGCGACGATCAGCAGCTTGTAATCGCGCGGGTATTCCATGCCTTTGACGCGCAGCGCTTCCTTGAGCGCGGTGATGATACCGCCGCTGAGAGAAGATGTGCCGAAGGTCGCGCCGCGCAGGTCTTCATAGGTTTTGTAGTTTTTGCCGGCGATCAGGAATTGCGCCATGCCGTTGATGAGTCCGCCGGTGACGGCGAAATCAAGCCCGCGTTCGGAAGCTTCGATATAAGGCTCCGGCCCGCCCGAGCCGATATTGAGAGAACCCGCGGCCAGCGCTTGTAAAGTCATCGGCACGCCGCGGAGCAGCACCAATTGAACGTCAAGATTTTGCTGATCGAAAAAGCCTTTTCTGGCCGCGACCCAGAGCGGACTGTAGCCGAGCGTTTTGCTCGAAGCGCCCAGAAAGATTTTCGGCTCCTGCGCTCCTAAATGCGCAACCGAAACTGCCAACACAAAAACCGCGAGTACAATTCGCAGCCGGATAACCATCAGTGCGGCTCTCCTTTCGTTTGGCGTCGACGAGTCGATGCGGCATCACCTCTACAACAGCAGCGCGCCGATTGACAAGCGAACAAATCGCCGCGGTAGTTGTCATTGAACCGGAGGACGACTATGGTGTGCCCACTTCAAGGAGGTCGATGACGATATGGCCATCACGCGATACAACGCCGGCATTCAGCGTGCGAAAGGACTTTTGGAGATAGCCGCCGGGCTTTACGACAGCTCGCTTTCTTATCAAACTCGCCGCGCCGCGGAGAACGTGTTGCAGACCGACACCACTCTAGGCCGTGTACTTAAACTTTCTCTGGACACGAAGAAATCGGAGACTCAGAAGGAATTCACGGTTTCGTTTACCACGGGAAGTTTTCGCGAGATCATCGCGGTTGCCGCCGGCACGTACTCGCTCGCCTGGGTGAATCCTTCCGTGCTTTTGACCATGGCCTGTCGCGGCACCGGTCCTTATCCCAAACGCCTGCCGCTCCGAACCATTGCCATTTTCCCGTCCTACGACATCATGGGTTTCGCCGTTCATGAATCGACCGGCATCACGGACTTGGCGCAGATCGCCAAACAGCGGATCCCGCTGCGCCTTTCCACCGGAGTCATCCCCAAGAGTGCGGTCACCGGCAGCGCCACCATGTTCACGGTGTCCGAGGTGCTGGCCGCGGCCGGATTTTCATTCGCTGACCTCCGCCGGTGGGGCGGCAAACTTCACACCGCGCCGAGACCCAGTGATCCGAGCCGTCGCAAGGGCATCGAGAGCGGCGCTATCAACGCGATCTTCGACGAAGGCATCAAAAGCTGGGGACATACCGCGCTGGAGCACGGCTTTCGCTTTCTGCCGATCGACGGCGCCGTTCTGAAGCGCATGAAAGCGCTCGGCTACCGCTCCGCGATGATGACGCGAGCGCGTTTCAGCGGCCTCGCCGAGGATTTACCGACCCTCGATTTCAGCGGCTGGCCGATGATCGTCCGCGCCGACATGCCGGCCAAGCTCGCCTACGCCCTCTGCGAAGCGATCGAGAAACGCCGAGACCTGATCCCCACCGACAACTACAAGGAGCTCGACGTCGCGCAGCTTTGTGCCAATGACGAGGAAGCGCCCTACGACGCGCCGCTCCATCCGGGAGCGAGGCGGTTTTACAAAGAGCGCGGCTTTCTGAAGTAGCCCACCCGAGCAGTTGCCGCTCGCTTCGTTTCTATAGTAAGAATCATCGCCGATGTCAGCGCTTTGCGATGTGCGCGTGACACGAGCCGGGGAATTTATGGTCGCGATCCGCCAAGGAGGCTGAGATGAGTGCTTCAGCGCCTGCGCTGCCGCTCTACAACGCGGCGGTCGATTTGATCGATGGCAATCTTTCCGCGCGTCCGAACAAAACCGCCTACATCGATGATGCGGGCAACTACAGCTTCGCTGAACTCGGCGAGCGAGTAGACCGCTGCGCTAACGCCCTCACCGAGCTCGGACTTGGGCTCGAAGCGCGCATTATGATCTGCCTTCTCGACACCATCGACTTCCCCGCGGCGTTTCTCGGCGCGATCAAAGCCGGGATCGTGCCAATCGCGGTCAATACGCTGCTCACGGCCAGCGATTTCGACTTCATGCTGCGCGACAGCCGCGCTCAGGCGTTGATTGTTTCCGAAGCGCTGCTTCCGAGCTTCGCGCCGATTTTGGACGCTCAGCCTTTTTTGAAGAACGTCATCGTTTCGGGGAAAGGCAACTCGGCTCATCCGCGTCTGTCCGACCTCATGGAGCGCGCCTCGGCGGAGTTTACCGCCGCGCCGACCCGTCCCGACGACGCTTGCTTCTGGCTCTATTCGTCGGGCTCCACAGGCGCGCCGAAGGGCGTGGTCCACACACAGACGAGCCCCATTCGCACCGCAGAGCTGTACGCCCAGCCGATCCTCGGCATTCGCGAAGACGACGTGGTCTTCTCTGCCGCGAAACTCTTCTTCGCTTACGGCCTGGGCAACGCGCTGACGTTCCCGCTTACGGTCGGCGCGACGACAATTCTTTTGAGCGAACGACCGACGCCGCAGAGTGTATGGCGCATTCTGCGCGAGCAGCGGCCGACGATTTTCTACGGCGTGCCGACTCTCTACAGCGCGCTTTTGTCGTGTCCCGATCTGCCCAAGCCCGGCGAGCTTGCGCTCCGCTGCTGTACCTCGGCCGGCGAAGCGCTGCCGGCGGAAGTCGGTAGTCGGTGGCGCGAATGCACCGGCATCGACATTCTCGACGGTCTCGGCTCGACGGAAATGCTTCACATTTTTTTATCTAATCGGCAGAGCGAAGTGCGCTACGGCACCACCGGCAAACCGGTGCCTGGCTATGAAATTCGTTTGGTTGACGAGGAGGGCCGCCCAGTGTCCAAGGGCGAGATCGGCGAACTTCAGGTAAACGGCTGCACGAGCGCCGCCTATTACTGGAACAACCGCGAAAAGAGCCGCGCCACATTTCTCGGCTCCTGGACGCGGAGCGGCGACAAATACAGTGAGAGCGCCGATGGCTATTTCACTTACTCGGGCCGCAACGACGACATGCTGAAAGTCAGCGGTATTTGGGTCTCGCCTTTCGAAGTCGAGTCGGCGGTCGCATCGTATCCGGCGGTGCTCGAAGCCGCGGTCGTCGGCCATGCGGACGAAAACGGTCTGATAAAACCCAAGGCCTTCGTCGTGTTGCGCCCGGACGCTGCCCGCACTGACAATCTAACCGCGGAGATCCAGCGCCACGTCAAAGATCGCCTAGCGCCTTACAAATATCCGCGCTGGATCGAATTCGTCGACGAACTGCCCAAGACAGCGACGGGAAAAATCCAGCGCTTCAAACTGCGGCAGAAAAGCAATGGATCGCAGTGATGGAGTACTGGAGTAACGGAGTAGTGGGATCGGAAATCCGAAGCCAACACGCCATTACTCCAACACCCCAGTTTCCAGAGGAGGAGAACGTGAAAGTTGATCTCGATCATCGGTTAAAATACTTGGCGGTTGCCACGCTCGCAGCTACGTGCATGCTCCCGATATCTCCGGCATCAGCGCAATCGCAGAAGGCACGCGTCGGCCTGATGCTTCCTTATACCGGAACTTACGCACAGTTGGGCACGGCGATCACCAACGGCTTCAAGCTCGCTGTCGCGGAGCGTGGCGGCAAGCTCGGCGGGCGCGAGCTGGAGTATTTCACCGTCGATGATGAGGCCGAGCCGGCCAAGGCGCCGGAGAATACCAACAAGCTCGTACAGCGGGACAAGGTCGATGTGCTGGTCGGCACGGTGCACAGTGGCGTGCAGATGGGCATGGTAAAGATCGCCAAAGAGAATAACACGCTGCTGATCATCCCCAACGCCGGTCTCGACGCCGCCACCGGCGCGCTCTGCTCGCCGAATATTTTTCGCACGTCGTTCTCGAACTGGCAGCCGTCCTATCCGATGGGCAAAGTGCTGGCTGACCGTGGCATCAAGAATGTCGTCTCGCTCGCATGGAAGTACGGCGCCGGCGAAGAAGCGGTCGCCGGATTCACGGAAGGTTTCATCAAGGCCGGCGGTAAATCCGTGCGCGGCTTGTGGATTCCGTTTCCCAACGTGGAATTCCAAGCCCTGCTCACAGAAATTGCATCGATCAAGCCCGATGCCGTGTTCGTATTTTTTGCTGGCGGCGGCGCGGCCAAATTCATCAAGGACTACAATGCCGCGGGACTGAGAAAGACCATTCCACTGTTCGGCTCCGGTTTTCTCACCGACGGCGTGCTCGATGCTACCGAAGAACCAGCTCAGGGGCTGGAAACCACGCTCCACTATGCCGACGGACTGAACAGCAAACGCGACCGCGAGTTTCGTACCGCCTACTCAAAAGCTTACACGTATGCTCCCGACGTCTATGCAGTCCAAGGTTACGACACCGCTCTGCTCCTCTCCGCCGGCCTCGACGCGGTGAAAGGCGACATCAGCAAGCGCAAGGAACTGATCGCAGCAATGGAAAAAGCGAAGATCGACAGCCCGCGCGGCGCCTGGACTATGTCGAAGGCACACAACCCGATTCAGGATATCTACCTGCGCAAAGTCGTCGGTCGCGAAAACAAATTCGTCAACATCGCCCACAAGGCGCTCGCCGATCCGGCGCGGGGATGCAAGCTTTAGCGACGGATGCCCCGTCGCGTTCAAAACGTTCCAATCGTTCCAGTCGTTCAGATCGTTTTTGAACGCGGCTCGATGCCTGACGGTTTGAACATTTTGAACGGCTTAACGTTTTGAACATGTTCTATCTGATTCAGCTATTAAACGCTGTCCAATACGGCCTGCTGTTATTTCTACTGTCGAGCGGCTTGACGTTGATCTTCGGCATTCTGGGCGTAATCAACCTGGCGCACGGCAGTTTTTACATGATTGGCGCGTACCTCGCCTACTGGCTCGCCAAACTCACGGGGAATTTTTGGCTGGCAATTCCCCTTGCAATCGCCATCGCCTTCGCCATTGGCCTCGTACTCGAAATCGCGCTCATCCGACGGCTTTACCGGCGCGATCATCTCTACCAGGTTCTGCTCACCTTTGGGTTGATCCTTGTCTTCGAGGAACTGCGCAGCATTTTCTTCGGCGACGAAGTGCACGGCGTGGCGACGCCGAAGCTCCTCGATTTTTCCATTCCGCTAACTGACACGCTGTCGTACCCTGTCTATCGGCTATTCGTCACGGTAGTCTGTCTCGCCATCGCCGCATTGCTTTACTGGACCATTTACAAAACTCGGATCGGCATGATGATCCGCGCCGGCAACAGCAACCGGGAGATGGCCGCGTCGCTGGGAATCAACGTGCCGCTCTTGTTTACCGGCGTGTTCGCCGCGGGTATGGCGCTGACCGCGCTGGCGGGCGCTATCGCAGCTCCGATCTCATCGGTTTTTCCGGGCATGGGCAATCAAATCCTCATCATCTGCTTCGTGGTCGTCGTGATCGGCGGCATCGGCTCGATCAACGGCGCGCTGATCGCCTCCCTCGCCATCGGCTTCGCCGATACGCTCGGCAAAGTGATCGCCGCGGAATACTCTGCTATCGCCGTCTATCTGGTCATGGCATTGATCTTGTTGTGGCGTCCCCAGGGCATCGGCAACCAAGCGTAACCATCGCAGTGACCCCGATCTCTTTGCCGCGTCCGATCCTCCTTCTCGCCGTCGTGGCGCTCGCGCTTTTTCCGCTCGCCGCCTCGACGTTTTATGTTCAGCTCGGCGCCAAGATCATGATCCTGGCTATCTTCGCTTTGAGCCTCGATCTTCTGGTCGGCCACAGCGGCATGATCAGCTTCGGTCACGCGGCTTATTTCGGCGTCGCGGCCTATGCGCTGGCGTTGATTTCCCCGAAATATGAAGCAGCCAATCTCTGGCTCACCTTGCCGGCAGCGATGGGCGTTTCGGCTCTCGCAGCGTTGATCATCGGTTTTTTCGTCGTGCGCACCACCGGCGTGTATTTCATCATGGTCACCCTTGCTTTTGCGCAAATGCTCTACGCGGTTTTTCACGACACCAAGGCGGGCGGCGGATCCGACGGCATCTATATTTACGTGCGCCCGGAATTGGCTCTTGCCGGATGGAAGCCTCTCGATCTGGAAAACCCGACGCAGTTCTATTATCTCGCGTTGATTTTTCTGATCGTCGTATACGTCTTTTTGAACCGCGTTCTTCAAGCAACCTTCGGACGTGCGCTCGCGGGCATTCGGCTCAACGAGCAGCGCATGCGCTCCATCGGATTTCCGGTGTTTGCCTACAAGCTCGGCGCTTTCGTGCTCGCCGGCGCGCTCGCCGGGCTCGCCGGTTATCTCGCCGCGTGCCAGTTCGGTTTCGTCAATCCGGACATCCTAGCCTGGCAGCAGTCCGGCATCGTCCTCATGATGGTGATCCTCGGCGGTATGGGGCGGCTTCACGGTGCCGTGCTCGGCGCGTTTTCTTACGTCGTTCTGCAGGAAGCTCTGTCAGCGCCGCCGCTCGTCGGAGCCTACGCCAAGCATTGGCAGCTCGCTCTCGGCGGATTAATTGTGCTCATCGTGCTTTCCCTGCCGCGCGGCATCGGCGGACTTCTGGATGGCACGCTGCGGCGCAAGAATCGCCCTGGAGAAATTCCGTGAGCGAGGCGATTCTTCAAGCGCGCAATTTATGCAAGCGCTTCGGCGGTCTCGCCGCGGTGGATGACGTTTCGCTGCAAATCCAAACCGGCGCACTTCACGCAGTGATCGGCCCCAATGGCGCGGGCAAGACCACTCTGCTCAATTTGCTTTCCGGCGATCTGCCGGCGAGCTCCGGAACAATTTCTTATGCCGGTCGCAACGTGACATCGTGGGCGCCAGAAAAACGCTCGCGTCTGGGCGTGGGCCGGAGCTACCAGATAACAAATATCTTCTTCGATTTTACTGTCCTAGAAAATTGCCGGCTGGCGGCGCAATCGCGTGCGCCGCGTCCGTTTCAGTGGTGGCGCAATGCGGCGTCGAATGAAACGGACTTGAGGAGAGCGCGGTACGCTCTCGACGCGGTCGGTCTGGCGCCGCGCGCCGCCGATCTCGCGCGGACATTAAGCCACGGTGAGCAGCGCCAATTGGAAATCGCCGTGTGCCTCGCCACCGAGCCGCGCCTTTTGTTGCTCGATGAGCCGCTTGCCGGCATGGGCGCAGAGGAGTCGAAAGTAATGATCGATTTGATCGCACGCCTTGCCGAAAACCATGCGATACTGCTGATTGAACACGACATGGACGCGGTGTTTCAACTGGCGAAAACTCTCACGGTCATGGCCACCGGCAGAGTGCTCGCCGCCGGAACTCCCGAGGCCATCCGCGCCAATCGCGAGGTGCAGAGCGCTTACCTTGGCGCTCTGGAGTGACACCGTGACTTCTGCACCAATTCTCGAAGCTCGCGATTTGCACACGTACTACGGCGCGAGCCACGTGCTACGCGGCATAGACTTTTCCGTCGGCGCCGGCGAAGCCGTCGGCCTGCTCGGAAGAAACGGCATGGGCAAGACCACTCTCATCCGCACACTGGTCGGCCATCTCGCGCTGCGCGGCGGCGAGATCCGTATTCACGATCAGCTGGTGACCGCCGTGCCACCGCACCGGATCGCTCGCCTGGGCATAGCCTACGTGCCGGAGGGGCGCGGCATTTTTCCGAATCTGACGGTCAGGGAAAATCTTTTGATGGCCGCGCGTCCGGCACCCACCGGCCGTTCGGCGTGGAGCTATGATCGCGTGCTCGAAACTTTTCCGCGCCTCGGCGAACGCGCCGCGCACAGCGGCCAGCAACTCTCCGGTGGCGAGCAGCAGATGCTTTCGATCGGTCGCGCACTCATGACCCACCCGGATTTGCTCATCCTCGACGAAGCCACCGAAGGGCTTGCGCCGCTTGTGGCGCAGGAAATCTGGCGCATCCTTAGAATTGTGCGTGAATCGGGCATCGCCGCGGTAATCGTCGATAAAAACTTCGCCGCGCTGTCGGCGGTCACGGATCGAAATGTGATTCTGGTAAAAGGCCAGGTGATTTTCGCAGGCACCAGCGCAGAGCTCAGGGCGCGCCCCGAGCTGCTGCACCAGCACCTCGGCGTCTGAAATCTAGCAAGCTAGGGAAAAAACGCTCGGTGTTCTTCGACTGCCAACTCAGACGAACGGATCGGGGATTGAAATCGCAGGAAAAAAATCGATTCATGCTGCGCCTATCGAAGCATGTTCCAGAATTTTGTTGCAGCCTTAGCCCGGCGAACGCTCGTCTTCGAAATGGAGTTCATTGGGTAGGGAGATTTCAAATTTTTTGGCCAGCCGATTAAGAAACGCCGAGCCACTCTCGTCGGGCGCCTTCTCGATTCCGAATAATGACGCGGCCACATCCTCGCTGGTTTTCAGGTGCTGCGGCAGAATCGGATCCTGCTTCAGCACCGCTTCGAAATAAGTTCTCGCCAGGCTGAACTTCGCTTGCTCCTGATAGTGCTTCGACATGCCGCGATTGACGGCGAAAAATACCATCGCCACCACCGCGCTGGTGGTCACCGCGAGACCCGCGGCGTGCCAGTAATTTTCGTAAATTGGAAACGGCTCGCGCAGAAAAAGCAGTGAGCTTGCTTGAATCACACAGGCGATCAAGATCAGCGCGGCGCCGGTGACAAAGTCGGCTTTCTGCGACGCCAGACTCTGAATCTGGGTTACGTTGAATTCGAGGTAGGTCTGCGCCACCTTGGCGATCAGATCGGGCGAAATCCGCGCGACACCTTTGAGCACGAACATCACCCCGGTGAAACCCAACAGGACGGAAACGATGCTGGCAAAACGGTCGATCAGCACGCGGCGGCTCTCCTTCTCTTGAAATTGCGCCCGCAGGCGCGCAGCGGAGACCCATACCGCAATCGGGATTCGCGAGTCAAATCCTCGGGAAGAAGTGTAGCCAACTAGCGGATCTACTCACCACGGAGGGCACGGAGAGCACTGAGGGCAACACGGGTATGACAAAAACCTCTGACCGACCTTCGTGATTTCCGTGATGAAGAAATCTTTCCGAAAGGATGGAGCGAAGGCGCCAACCTTTCGATCCGCCAGCGGGCACTCAGAGCGCCCACTCCGGGAAGAGGAAATCGATAGGGCGACACAGGCGAGCGGAACGCGTCCGCTCGCCTGTGCCTTCAGTAGGAAGAAGTCGACTAGCCTTTCGGCTGGGAAACCGTCCGCAGATACGGCTTGATGGTCTTGAATCCCTCGGGGTATTTTTTCTTGGCGTCGT
>Ga0310810_10006915_pt1 | contig 12875 bp, 13 predicted proteins | sample NCmetagenome_FD_207641 | JGI IMG/M metagenome (GOLD analysis project Ga0310810, IMG submission 207641) | Soil microbial communities from experimental microcosm in Duke University, North Carolina, United States - NC | ecosystem: Engineered > Artificial ecosystem > Soil microcosm > Unclassified ... | reverse complement strand
TGCACGGGTTTTGCAGGCTGCGTCATAGGATGGGCCAATGACATCTTGATGGCCGAAACTCAATCGGCCCACAAGAAATCCCGGTCTCTACACATCAATCTTGATTGTGCAATTCTGTGCGCTCACGTACAGTGAGACCTAAGTGAGAAAAGCAAGCACTTCGCACAAGTCTCGCAGTTCCCCGATTCGTACTCAGGAATACGAAGAAGCTGACCTCCCCATTTTGGGCGAGGTGCTTTGTGCCGCCGAGTTGGTTCTGTTGCATGCCGCGCCTCTATATTACGGTCTAGGAATACCGCACGGCGACGGCTCAGCTGTGGTTCTCATCCCTGCTTTTCTGTGCCCCGATTCTTACTTGGCGCCGCTGCATCAATGGCTGGCGCGGATCGGGTACAAACCGTTCTTTTCAGGAATCGGCTTCAACACCCAGTGTCCTAACCTGCTAATCAGGAGTCAATTGAATGACACGATCGAGAAGGCGCTGGCCAAGTCTGGTCGAAAGCTCCATCTCATCGGGCATAGCCTGGGAGGAATTATCGCCCGCGCTATAGCGGCGCAACGGCCCTCGGACATAGCTTCCGTCATCACCTTGGGTGCGCCTTTTCGCGGTACGGTCGCGCATCGCAGCATATTGCGTGCAGCAGAAATGGTTCGACTGCGCATCCTGGCAAAGCAGGGTAGAAACGTGCTTCCGGGCTGCTATACCGGGCATTGTGCTTGCGACTTTCTGGATTCATTGCGGTGCGCAATGCCTAGGTCGGTAAACGAAACTGCTGTCTACAGCAAAGGCGACGGAATAGTTGACTGGCGGTATTGCAAGACAGATCGCCCCGAAGCGGACTTCTCAGTTTCGGGCACGCATCTTGGAATGGTCTTCAATCCGTCAGCATACTTCATCATTGCAGAGCGTTTGGCTCAGGCCAACTCCGGAGCAATTACGTGAAGCGCAAGGTAAGCATTTCTAGTGCGGAGCGGTAAACCATCTGCATACGTCAGTCGCGTATGGATAGTGTTTCGTTTGAGCGACGGAAGCGGAGGCACCTGTTTTCCAGTCATCGGGCAACTCGGAAAGAAAAAACGTCGTGTTTGAACGATCAATCTCTCATTGACCCCTCGTATCGTGCTCACCGAGGGTCCTCTGTTCCGTTAACAAAGTGAAGAAAATCGAGCGACGTTCCCGAGTTCAATGTGATAGTGCACTCAAGGGGAACGAGCCGCCTTAGGTTAAGAAGCAAGATGGTGAAACTCCTGTGAGGCGGCTCCCTTTGCTGATTTCGTTCAAGCAGGCTGTTGCCACTTCCGAAAACCAGTTCGTGATAAATGCCCCCATATCAGTCATTGACCCAGAACAAAGCGAAACAAAAGCGCAAAGTTGCGAGATCGCCCGCTAACAGCAACTGACGTTCAGGGGCTTACAAAGCTCATGCTCGTTGGCGGAAAGACCGAGATGCTGGCCGTGGATCAATGCCGCGCGGCTGAGTCCATCTTCGGTGGGAATGAGGAAAGAATAAGAAGTGCGTGAGGCGAGCATCCTCTGTGCTGGCAATTCGCTTGCGCTCACTTGCCGGTGGAGGAAGAAAATTGCGTTGTGACAGAACGGGGACTCGCACGTAATCACAGCTCAGGATGGATTCAAAGCACTTCAAGTCTTACGTGGTGCTTCGCCTGGGTGCCGGAGAAGTACAACCGTTTCCCTGACCGTCCAGCCACATCACTGGCACTATTAAAGTACTACGGGGGTGATCAGAATCACCGAGCTCGGTCAATCACATCACACTTTACAGAGCTGTTTAGAAGTACGTTAGAGCTGTCGGGATGGAGGCCGTTATGTCCACTATCGCAGTTCAGCAAGAACACCTGATTCCCAAAATTGCCTTCAGGCATATTCTCGTCGCCACCGACTTTTCGGCCTTGTCGAGGCGCGCCTTGGATTACGCGCTGCTGATCGCGCATCGCTACGATTCCCAGCTTTCGCTAGTACACGCCATCGCTCCTGCGCCCATTGACTCCATTCCCTTAGAGGCGTTGACAGCAGAAGTGCATCGTGAGCATTGCGAAGCGGAAAGGGAAATGGGCAGACTGGTGAGTGATACTTCCTTCGGACAGATTCAGCCCAAGATCCACGTCAAGCTCGGTGATGCAGCGGGGGTGATTGCTGCTGTTGCGGAGTGCGGCGGTGCCGATCTGCTGGTGCTGGGTACTCGTGGCCGTGGCGTGTTCAAGCATCTGATGGTTGGTTCGGTCGCAGAAAGAGTATTGCGCGATGTCCAATGTCCTGTACTCACTGTGGGTTCACATGCTTTGCCACGGCTATCAGATCGGGAGGTTTTTCAAAGCATCCTGTTTGCTACCGATTTCGGGCACGCATGCATCAGCGCGGTTCAATTGGCCATCTCCTTGGCAGCCGATTGTGCGGCCAGGCTCACACTCCTTCACACGGTGCCAACGATGTCAGCCGTAGACCTGGGATATGGGTATGCAGCTGCCTCCGCCAGTGACCTGGTCGCGTATGAGAAATGTGCGAAATCGGAAAGCCTGAAGAGATTGAAGGAACTCGTGCCAGCCAACTCCGGTTTGTGCAGTCCGCCCGAGTTCGTTACGGATACGAGCCTCCTGCCAGAAGGAATCTTGGAGGCCGCGAAGCTTCGTAACGCCGACCTAATTGTCATGGGCGCCAACCGGACAAAACATCCGCGACTGGCTTCTCACATACCCTGGAGCGTTGTACATGAAGTCCTGTGCCGAGCAGAGTGTCCTGTCCTCACGACGAACTGTTAACAACTCCGAGGGACCTCTTTTCTAGACCTCATCTATGAGTTTCCGTGGTTTCCGAGCGCGATGTACTGAACGGCTAAGCGACTCTTGGCAATGCCAGCTGGCGGGGCACGACTCTCTCAGCAACTACGGTTAGTGTGCGACAACACGAAATGCAGAGCCAAGATAACCAACCCCCTCTGCTTTTACGCCTAATTTCCACCACGAACAACCTGCCATCGCGGAGGTTGTGAAAGGGTCGACCGCATAGGATTTGCGCATTTTTGCAGTATAGACCTTCTCCACGAAGATAAATTCTCGGCAGCGCGCTCGGGAATTGGCCAAAACCCCAAAGTTTGCGCACGCACAGCGGCAAAGAAAGAAGGTGGAAGCTTTGTTTGCGGAACTGAAGAATCAGATCGGACTGCGCCGCCTGCGCTTACGACGAATGCAGTTCGTCCGCGAACAGTTCTTGCTGGCAGCGTGTGCGCAGAACATCAAGCGACTAGTGCGTTTCCTCAGCCAGCCAGCACTACCGCTGGTTGTCACCGCCTAGAAAAGCGGAAGAAGACTCCGGCAGTCCCGCCTGCCAGCACAAAGATCGGTTCCGATCGCAGACTTTTTCAACAGCCACGAGATTTTTCACCAACAGCCCCAGTGTTCACTTCTGACCAGACCTATGAGTTTTCAAATGGCATACTCTCTTATCCCCAGGCTTAAGCTTAGTAGATGAGATGAATAGAGGAACGAATGTCCACTGCAGGAAAACACCGCATCCTTGTGGTGGATGACAATGAGAGCGTGCGTGAGCTATTTGCGCGGATGCTGCGAAACAAAGGTTACCAGGTGGCTACTGCTGACAATGGTTTTGACGCTCTTCTCAAGCTCAAAGAGGTAGTAATTCCGGACGTCATCATCTCTGACCTCAACATGCCGAAGATGTCAGGCTTTGAATTTTTGTCAGTCGTTCGCCGCCGCTTCCCCAAGATTTCAGTAATCGCCAGCAGCGGAGCCTATGGAAGCGGAGCGGTACCCACGGGAGTGCTTGCCGATGCGTTTTTTGCCAAGGGAGAGCAGCCGGCTGAAGCGCTGCTAAGCAGTGTTGCCGCGCTAATTCAAACGTCGGCCGCCCAGGCAAGGGCACACCGAGGCGGCTCTGCTCCAGTTTGGATTCCACGGAACGGGAAAGACTCGAACGGAATACCCTACATCGTGTTACCTGCACCGAATGCCTCCGATCCTTTCCGCTCAATGTCACCACCGAGGAGAAACCCGAGGTGCTTGAAACTCAATGTCTGTTTTGCTCAAACACGGTCAAATACATTATTGATTTTTCTCTTTCTGTATCCTCTCCTCCAAGGATTGACGCCCGTGTCGTTGCGAAAGAGACTGCGGCCTAACCCATTCAGGAGCTTTTCTGATGCGAACCATTTTCATTTTTCTCTGCTTGATTTCGCCTGCTATTGCGCAAAACCCGTGGAACGTTGTGACTATCAATGTTCTAGGCGCTGTCGAAACCGAGGTCCGGGGCGTCAACAACTCCGGCGAAATCGTTGGCTTTTACCGACCATCGGTCTCCACCTGTCTTCAAGTACCAGCTAACCCCCAAGTGCCTACGTGCACGACGCGGGGGTTCAAGATTGTTAATGGCGTTCTGACGAAGCTGAATGTGCCGGGCGCCACCAGCACTGCCATCATGGGTGTGAATGACTCTGGCGACCTGGTGGGCTTCTACTTGAAACCAGAGTTAGGCTGCACGTTCGGCATCTATCACGGCTTCATCTGGTATTATCACCAAAATTTCGTCAAGACCATCGACTTTCCCGGTAAAACTGGTTTCTGTGGCTCAGATGTGCTTTGGACCGTCCCGATGGGAATTAACAAGAAGGGCAACGTCTCAGGGACGGTGTGGAGTGCGGTCGACGGCCAACCATCCGGAGGATTCGTGTGGCAAAGCGGAACTTTCCACGTCATGAACCCCGGTGGTTCGAACAGCGGTGTTTATGGCATGTCGAATAGCGGAAAGCTTGTGGGCACGACATTCTACACGCTTGACCTAATACCGTTGTGGACTGGGTTCCTCAAGGCCGGATCAGATGTAGATTTCTTCCAGTTGACCCAGGATGACACTTTCACAACCGCCGTCAACGATGCGAGTGATATTGCAGGTTATGGCATTTATGGCAACGGATTTTTTGCTAAGCATATCGAGTGGGGAGAAGGCAGCAATGACGCGACCGAAGTCCAGCCTTCATTCATCCACCTGATGGCAGGGCAGGCAACTTTCCCGTTTGCCATGAACGAACAGCGGGTGGTCGTAGGAGCGTACTACAACAGCGATGGCATTTTGCACGGTTTTGTGGCTTCACCTAAGTTCTAACTAGCGGAAAGACCAGCCGCCCAACGGTTCTGCATCGGGCGATTAACGCGAGAACCGGCAGTCTTTTCGGCGCATTGCCGCTGTAGCATCTCGTTTTTTACAGTTAACCTGTGGGATCAACGCGCCGGCGAAATCCTCGCCCGTCCAAGTCCCTGGAGGCGTCCTTGGTCGAATCAACAGTCATCCCTGAACTCAATTAATGTAATCAGATGGGATGAGAAGGCCGGTCTCCGACGGGATGCTGTACGCTCCCAAATTATCGACGTGCTCAAAGGCACAAGAGATAAAGGAGACCGGCAATGAAGAAGGTTAGCACCGTAGCGGCAAGGCAGCGTAAGACTTTTTCAGGAAATCAGAGCTACGGCCAGCTCGCGAAGCTTGTTGGTGTGACGCCACGCGGGAATTTGAACGCAAATGGACGCCAGGCGGACAGGCGAAAAATCGCGAGGGCACCCGAGGAGATCATTCGGAAAAAAGTCATCTCGGAACCGCTGATTTCGGATGAAGAGTTTCAGTCGGTCCAGAAGATAATGGATCTCAAGCAAACCCGACACTGGCGCACTCAGCCGGATCTTGAGCGCCGCTTTACCTATAACGGCTTCCTTACCTGCGCGGTGTGCGGCCAGATAATACACACTGCTCTTGCGAGAAGGGATTACTACGCCTGCAAGGGTAGAAGAACGGAGCACGTCTGCTCGACGAAGTACATGGCGCGGGAAAAACTCGAGGAACGGTTAGATTCGATGTTCGCAGAGCAGTTAACCAGTCCAGCCTTCCTGGAGAACTGCTTTGAGCAATTGAGTAGTCGCCGACATCAAGATGATTCCGCGCTTCGCATTCAGAGGCTCACGGCGGAAGCGAACAGCCTACGGGAGAAACGGAATTGAATCTTAGAAGCATTTTTCAATGGCAGCGTCGGCCGAGAAGAACGAAAGTCGCGGTTGAGGCAATCGACCGTGATATTCGGCGCGCACAAGACCTCTTGACTCGCACGAGCCCGCCGAGTTCCGCCAATCTGCAATTGCTGGTCGAGAACTTTGCCCCGTTAGTGGAGTGGCAATACTGGTCGCGCGATCAGAAACGCTCAGTTCTAGCGGCTCTCGTCCCAGATATTCGGGTTGCTAACTACAAGATAGCGGCACTTGGCATCGATCCGAGTGTCTTCAGCAATCAGAATACCCGCATGGCTGCGGGTTACCTCATTGCTGAACGTCTGATCTACCTTCCAATTCAACCATTTGAAGGAGGCCAATCGTGAGCCAACCATTCGCTTTTGGTCTAGGCTAGTTGGGGAAGTTTTTGGCGAACACGATTTAGGCCCTGTATATGTTGCATTATCGGTAGGTTTGCTGGAAGTGACCTTGCGCTCGAACTTTGCGGAGGTTGTAACGGAGAGTCATGCGGATGAACTGGTGCATAGTCCAAATAAAGAGCGAGATGACAAACCATCCGAGCCATGCCCAGCAGCCAATGCTGAACAGGTTCCAATTACTGAAGTCGAAGATCAGAAACGGCAGGACGTAACAAAATAGCGAGTCTCCGCCCGTCAACGGCGCCAGTAAGAGCGGACCGAAGAGATAGACGGCGGCAACCTCTGGCTCGAATAGCCGGTTTAATACTCGGTGCTTATGCGGACGTGTTATGTCGAACCACGTGCTTTTCAGCAGGAGCGCACCTAGGTTGGGCATGTCCCATGTGCGCGAGTGAGAATCGAGCTCTTCGGTAGCCACATCGCAGAGACCAACCTAGCCGATAATGGTGTCGCGAAATTGAGGGGTGCTTCCTTAATGTTCGTTTATGGGGATGACGGCTCTGACGCGAAAAAAGAACGGGTGACTGCGGTATCTGTTATTGCTGGGTATGAACACTGGTAGCAAGATCTCGAAGAGAAGTGGACTTCCCGTCCTCAATATAAAGAAAGCCAGAAGCTAGGCTAGGACAAGCTCGGCGAGCGCTGAGCTGAGGGGATCGAAGGCTTCGCGGACCGAGGTGTGTGCCGCTCCGATTTCTGCTTCCCTGGGACGCGGAATCTGGAGTAATCCCGGTCGGCCCAGGTTTGGGGGAAGCGCAAAAGCGTTCTGGTGTTGCATCACGAATTCAAGCGTGTGGGCTAGACCTTCTGAGTGGTATCCATTATCGAAGCGCACTCCGCTGCTGTGTAAGTTGGAAGCGCACGTCGAGTACTCACAGACCAGAAGCCAATGGCCTCGGGTCATAGATGACCAGATATTCAGACCATGTAGAGTGCCGCCGGGCAAGAAATTGTATTCGACATGAATCAGTTCGGGTTGGGCACCATTTGTCAGGTCTTTCCAAGATGCGACAATTGCAGACTCGAGGATTTGCTCAAGCGTGTGATTCTCGGTGAATTTCATGATAATGCGCTCCGGAACCGCAGCTCACGCTCCGCCGCTGACCGGTTCCACGTCGTGATCGGAGACGTCCATCGTCCCTTTTCTTCATTCAAGTAGCAGCCCATTTGGATATGGCGCGAGTGCGCCAAGACGAGCGTGTAGGGCACACCGAGAAAACGCTTCCGGACAATTCCAGTGACCTCGCGAGCGTTGTAGGGTTGCCGTCTTACCTTCCCGAAGATCCGACGCAACGCGTTCTGGATTTTCTTTCCCCCAAGAGCGCCAAAGAATATCGCCTTTACTTCTGCAGCCATGAAAAAGAAGTTCCATCCCGCGCCGCGAATCTTGCAATCCAGGGCGAAGCCATCTAGCTTCTTGACCAGGTTCCAGTTTCCGGAGTAGGGCTGGATCTCGAGGTCTTCGATTTCTAGACCAAGGAGTTCCGGCATCAGCGGCCATTCCTGCACCAGAATCGAACCGACTTGAACGGTTTGCGGCATGAATCCTCCCCGATGCAAAAGTTGGCTGGCGTTTACGCGCGGCTGAGCGCAGCCATTAAGAACAGGATCAGGGATACGAATATCAGCTCGCCGAAACCCAGCAATATGATTTCGCTAAGCAGATCAGGGCACAGCAGATCTTCGCGATGCATTTCAACTCCTGTTCGTCCAAGCCACTCTTCAGTGTCGTCGGTTGCTTTCGGTTGAGCCCGATGCGATCTGGGAAAATTGCGCGGCCACGAAAACCCGTGAGGAAAGTTTTTATCGTACTCCTTCCGGAACATTGGGGCGGCGCTGACCAAGTGCCCTCCGTGGAAGGCGACCGATTGCGGATTCGGGCTGATGAACATCAGCGACAATGGCCCGCGAACCACTTGGTCTGGGCAAGCCTTCTCCCTCAAGAAGGTAGATAGGCCGTCTGGTTTGGCGGATAAACTACTTTCTTGAGCCGTTTACACAATGGCGTACTTCGCACCGAAATACTGAGCAGTATGGCTCACTTCCAACCCGTGTCCGACGGTCAATCCAAAAGTTCGTCGATGTCCACGTGCTGTTGACCAACAACTCTTGGGAGAGAGGCTGACGGAAAAGGCGGTCTGGCACGTGGTTCGGGAGTATGCCCCGAAGGCTGGGATCGACAAGTTAGCGCCGCACGATCTCCGCAGAACTCGTGCACGCCTTTGCTATGCCGCCGGAGGCGAACTGGAGCAAATCCAGTGTCTGCTCGGTCACGTTTCAATTCAGACCACCGAACGATATCTCGGTTGCAAACAGCGGATTCAAGATGCCGTCAACGACAAAATCGGAATAGAACCGCCGGGATGATCGAGTGTTCATTGTCCGCTTTGCCGACAATCCGCTCGGAATTTCTCAGAATTGTTTCCACCGACTATTCAACGTGTCATTTTCGCAGCTAGAGGCGAGAGGGCCTTAGTCAAACCGTAATTGTCGCGGAACTATACATCTCGCATGGTAAACGTGATCGCCTTCTAGATCACGTCTGGAAGTGCGGCCCACCGCTCACGCAGCCACTGCAGGGTCGCGCGGCAGCCACACCTTGGGCAGGCTTGCGACTTGCAAGTGTGATAAAGGATGAGTTCATGGCGTGGCAATCGTGATTGCCATTCCGTAGCGCGCGAGAGAATTCTAAGTATTGTCACGCGGAAGAAGGGCGCGGTACAAATCACGAGAGGCCTCCGGGCAAAGACCTTCGAAGAGATTACATAGAGAACTAACCAAATCTAATCCTGACTGCCTTGCGCTTCTCAGGACGGCATCGTAGGCTTGGGGCAGCCAAGCTGGAGTGGTGCATGGATCGTTCGTTTTCGTCAATTGATGTGCAACGCGAAAGTAATTTGTTTCAGGAGGATTTGCAGCAGCTTCGTGACAGTGAGGCTGCTGTTCTGCCCAGTCAACTTCGTACTAGCGATCCAAAGTGGTTGCTCGTCGATGAAGGATTCACTCTTGCCCGGGAGCATGAGACTGAGTCGCTGTTTGCTATTGCCAATGGCTATATCGGCAATCGAGGATCGTTGGCTGAAGGGAGTCCTCTCTCTGCGCCCGCGACTTTCGTGGCGGGAGTGTTCGAACAATTCGACATCCCGGGCGCGGTTCCGCAGTTGATGGTCTTGCCCGACTGGACAGGTGTAAGGATTTGGATAGCCAATGAGCCTCTCACTATGCAGCAGGGAGACGTGCTGCAGCACCGGCGCATTCTGGATTTCCGGCGCGGCATACTGTGGCGCGAGTGGCGACACCGCGATCCCGCTGGAAGGATTACGCGAATTGTGGCATTCCGATTGGCATCGTTAGCAGACCGCCATCTACTGTTCCATTCCGTCACGCTCACCCCAGAAAACCACACGTCGGTGATTCGATTCGAGAGCTCGATTGAGGCGACGGATAGAGCCGTTTCGCTATTGGCTCCTGAATGGAAAGCGCGCAGGGACTCTGCGCGACCCAATGTCTTGCCTCTCGCTTTGCGCGTACCAGGCCGGAACACCACGGTCGCGTTTGGTCTGACGAGCCAAATGCTGCATTCGGCGCGTGGCGTAGGCCGTCGGACAATGCGCATGGACACAGGCAGGATCATGGAGCATTGCGAGGTCGAGGTCGAAGCTGGTACAGAATGCCATCTGCACCGTAGCGTGTCTGTCTTCACTTCTCGCGACGGTGGCGATCCATTTCAATGGTCAATGGGGCATCTGAGCGATGTTGTTACAAAGGGTACTGAGTCAGCAGTTTGGGCGCATGTGTCGACATGGGAGTCACGTTGGAAAGCCGCGGATATCGAGATCGAAGGAGACGACTCACTGCAGCGAGCATTGCGTTTTGCTGTTTATCACCTGATCAGCGCCGCCAACCCAGACGACCCCCGGGTCTCAATTGGCGCACGCACCCTTTCCGGCCCCGGCTACAAAGGACACGTGTTCTGGGATACGGAAACCTACATGGTGCCTTTCTTTATCTTCACCCACCCACGGTCGGCATGCGCGCTGCTTGAATACCGCTATCACACGCTGGACGCGGCACGAAGAAAGGCGCGAACTTTCGGTTTTCGCGGTGCGATGTACGCTTGGGAATCAGCAGACACAGGTGAGGAAACCACGCCTAAAGCGGTGATCGCGCAGAACGGAGAGGTCCTGAAAATCCCCAATGGTGAGATTGAGGTGCACGTTACGGCGGACATCGCGTTCGCAACATGGCAGTACTGGCAAAACACAGGCGATGACGATTTTTTTGTGCGGTACGGCGCTGAGATCATGTTGGAGACTGCCCGTTTTTGGGCCAGCAGAGGAACGACGGAGAACGATGCTTTCTACCACATTCGTCACGTGATTGGTCCCGACGAGTACCACGAGGATGTGGACGATGACGCATACACGAATCTGATGGCTGCGTGGAACCTGCGGCGGGGAGCCGAGACTGCGAACTTGCTGCAGGAGTGCTGGCCCCGGCGTTGGCAAGAACTCTCGGCTCAGCTCCAATTGTCAGATGAAGAAGTAAGGGCCTGGATAAAACTCGCGGATGCCGTGTTTGTTCCCTTCGACCCGAAGACTCTTCTATACGAGCAGTTTAGTGGCTACTTCAACAAACAACCAATTGATCTAAGAAGCTATGAGCCACGCTCTGCAGCCATGGACACCATACTCGGGCACGAACAAATTCAAAAGACCAACGTCGTCAAACAAGCTGACGTGATCTTAGCCACTTTTCTGCTCTGGGATGGAATCAGCGCGGACGTGCGCGTGGCGAACTTTCGCTATTACGAACCGCGCACTGGACATGGCAGTTCGCTCAGTCCATCAATTCATGCACTAATTGCCGCTCAAATTGGCGACAAGGAATGTGCACAGTCATACCTGAAGCAAGCGGCTGAAATCGATCTGGGCAACAACATGGGCAATGCGGCGGGGGGCGTACACGCGGCTGCCCTTGGAGGCTTGTGGCAGGCCATTGTGTTTGGCTTTGCGGGATTCAGAACGCACTTAGATGGCGTGAGCTTAGCTCCCAAGGTCTTGTCGCATTGGCGGCGACTCTCGTTTCCCTTGCAATGGCGGGGACGCAAACTGCGCGTATGCATCGAACCTGAATCAGTGCACGTAAGTACGGCTGGCGACAAGCCATTCCGGCTACGACTGGAGGGCGGATCGGAAATCGTTGCGACCCCAGGAGAAGAGTATGTGGCAGATAGAAGCGAATCGGGGTGGGAATCTTGGCGAATGGCTCACTTGAGCAGCAAAGGAGCTTTATGACCGCAGCATTCCCGGATTGGAATAGCGCGATTCAGTCGGAACAAGGCAAAATCGAGTTTTCCATCAAGAGCATCGTGATTCCATTGGATGATAATCAGCCATCCCGAACCGCTCTTCCGGTTGCACATACGCTTGCTGAGCTGTATCGCTGCGTACTTCACATAATGTACGTGGGAAAGGAGCAGCTCGATATAAACCATGCCGCGAGCCAGCTAGGTCTAGCTGCCGAACAGGCCCGGGGCGCCATCTTCGAACAACGCTCCGGAGCACCGGACGATGCCGTGGCCCCGCGGGGCGATAACTCAGAGGGACTGCTGGTCACGTCCACGACTGTGGGATCACAAGAGGCCGAAAACCGTTTTGGATTTTTGACAGAGTCATTCTTGGCAGCAAAACCTCAGCGGGCAGTATTGGTAAATCCCGACGCCGGCTATAAACCCTGGAGTTTCCGTCGGATTCTTTTGGCTCATGATGGCACTCCGATTTCAAACCCTGCGGTTGCAGCGGCAGCCGATCTGGCGCAGCGTGCTGGCGCCGAAGTGATCGCACTCCACGTTGCTGCGCGTGGGGAGGAGCGTCCCGAGGCGCGTGGGAGTATTGCTGCTCCGCTCTATGTGGACCAGCCGCACCATGAATGGCCCGCCTGGGCTGAGGAATTTATGAATCGTGTTGTCGCCAGCGGCGCACTCGGTTCCGGCGTGCATTTCAAACTCAAAGTCACTGGAGGCCAGGCGGCATCGGAGTTGGCGGGGGTCGCTCATGAATGCAACGTGGACCTGGTGATCATGGCATGGCACGGGCACTGGACGGAGCACGAGGATTGTGCAACCAGGGTAGTCATCAGGAACGCGGGATGTCCCGTAATGCTTGTCTATTCGGCCTGAGGTGCGTGAATGAGGAATGATCCCGAAGCCATGATTTTTGATCTCGACGGAGTAATTACATTCACCGCGCGCGTGCATGCAGCGGCCTGGAAGCAATTATTCGACGAGTTCTTGAAGGAAAGGTCGGTCCGGCTGCACGAGCCCTATCTTCAATTCACAGTTGAAGGTGACTATCTGACTTATGTCGATGGCAAACCGCGCTATGAGGGAGTTGCCAGCTTCCTGGACTCGCGAGGGATTTCTATTCC
>Ga0310810_10006912_pt1 | contig 12877 bp, 7 predicted proteins | sample NCmetagenome_FD_207641 | JGI IMG/M metagenome (GOLD analysis project Ga0310810, IMG submission 207641) | Soil microbial communities from experimental microcosm in Duke University, North Carolina, United States - NC | ecosystem: Engineered > Artificial ecosystem > Soil microcosm > Unclassified ... | reverse complement strand
AGGAAGGACCGTATGCGTGGGGACGCGGCAACGGCTTCGCCGCGTTCGGCCTGATGGAGGCGCTGACCTACCTGCCTGCCGGCTGGTCAGAACGGCCCGCAGTGCTCGCGAGCTTTCAAAAATTGATGAAGGGTCTCGCGGCACAGCAAGCGCCGGACGGGATGTGGCGGCAGGTGGTGGACGAACCGGGCAGCTATCGCGAGTTCACCGTGACGGCGATGGTGCTCACCGCCGTCGCCCGCGGCGTCCGGCTTGGCTGGCTCGAGCCCGGCGAGTTCCGGCCGGTGGCCGATCGCGCCTGGCGCGGTCTCCTGGCGCACATCGCGGAGGACGGGACGCTGCTAGACGTGTGCACCGGGACCGGCTCGGGCCCGACGAAGGAGTACTACCTGACCCGCGCGGGGCTTGCCGGACCGGACGATCGCGGCGGCGCCATGGGGCTGACCGCCGCGATCGAGATGGAACTGCTGCGCGGGCGATTGCGCTAGCTAACGCCGGTTAGAGATCGCGTCACCGCTGCGCGGTCGTCGTTCGGCCGCTGCGCGCCAGCTCGTCGTCGATCACCTTGGCGAACGCCTCGAGCGGTTGCGCGCCGACCAGCACGCGGCCGTTGATGAAAAACGTCGGCGTGCCAGTCACCTCCAGCCGCTTGCCCTCTTCGATGTCCTTTTGAACTGCCGCCTGGTATTTCCCGCTCGCGACGCATGCCTTGAAGCTCGCCGCGTCGAGGCCGGTTTCCTGCGCGACGGCCGGCAACTGGTCCGGCTGCTTCGGCGGCCCGGCGTACAGGGCCTTGTGATACGGCCAGAACTTGCCCTGCTCCGTCGCGCACCGCGCCGCCTCGTGGGCCTTGCGCGCTTGCGGGTGAAGGCTGTCGATGGGATAGTCGCGCCACACCAGCCTGACGCGATCACCGTAGCGCGCGAGAATCTGCGCGATCGTGTCCTCCGCGCGCTGGCAGAACGGGCAGTGGAAATCGGAGAACTCGACGATGGTGACAGCCGCGCCGGCGGCGCCGACGAATGGTGCGCCGTCGGCGTTCACCTCGGTGCGGTGCACGGGCGGCGGCGTGAGGTAGACCGCGACCTTCGCCTTCGACCGCAGCGTCTTCACGAACGCTTCCCGCTGGATGGCGATCTTCTGGCTCTGCAGCCGCGACCTGACCTGCTCGCGCTGGGTCGGGTCGTCGTCCTTGGCCAGGTTGCTGGTCTTGTAGAACCCGTCGACCTCCTGCTCGGTTACCAGGCCCACCTTCGAGGTGACCTCGGCATCGAGAAGGGCCGCCTGCGACACGCCCCGCTTTGCCGCCTCCTTCGCAATCAAGCGCTCGACGATCATCGCGTCGAGCCGCCGCTGCTTCAGCGTATAGATTTGTTCTTCCAGTTGGCTCAACTGGACAGCGAGAGGCTTCTCGAGCTCCTCCTTCGTGATCGCCACACCGTCTACGTCGGCGAGAACCTCGCTCTTCGCGACTGGGCTCGGCGTCGTTGCCTTTTCGCCGCCGGAGCGTTGGGCATCGGCGGATACCGCGACGAGGATCACGACTGCGAGAGTGGCAAAACCACGCGACAGAAGGAAATACATTCGGCAACTCATGGTGTGGGACCACTTTCTTCCAAAACGACGCGGGCGGCCCCCAGGACCGAGGGCCGCCCACGAAAGACTCGCACTGACTGCTCTACGGCGTCGGTCGTGTGACGCTGATGACGACGGTGGCGTCATCGGACGGAGTAGATGAGACGCCGTCATCATCCACCGCTCCCGCCGTCACCGTGTCGTGTATCGTCGTGCTACAACTGGTGCTCCTTGCCGTAAACGAACAGCTGTAGTTGCCAGCCGGCGCGATCAAAGCCGGCAGTGCTCCTGCGCCCGTCGGGGCCGCCACGCCGCAGGTTGTGTTCAGGATGGCACCCTGGACCTGGGTGATGTTGCCGTACACGTCATCGGTCAGCGTGTTCAGCGTCAGCGTATCGATGGCACTGGCGTTGTTTACCACGACATCGTAGACGGTGTCGATCCGGCATGTATTGCTACTCGCGGTCTTGGACAGTGTCGGCGGATTCGCCACGTCCGTATAGACGACTGTGGCGTCATCGGTGGCGCAGACGTCGGTTGGGTTGGTCGCATTGTCCGCGCAGGCTTCCACGACGTCCACGAAGCTGTCACCGGTATCTCCCCCCGGAACGTTTGCCGTGAAGTTACAGCTGCATGAACCACCAGCCGCGATCGACCCGCCGATCTCGCAGGTCGAAGTCGGATGACCGACCGTGCAGGTCGTGGCCGTGATGTCACCGTGCACGCTGGTGATGTCGCCATATCGATCGTCCATCAAGCTTTGCAGCGTCACGGCGATCGCCGACGTGTTCGCTACGGTGACGCTGTAGTTTACGCTGCCACCCGTCTCGGGGACAGTGGTCGTATTCGCGGTCTTGGTAACGGTGAGAGTGGTCGACACCGACGTGATGTCGAGGACGAGGGTTCCCTTGTTGCATTTCGACGGCGATCCAGGGAAGACATCGTTGGTCTGCGGGCTGGAGCCGGTTCCCAGGCACACGTTGTTCGACCCCGGCTGCCGCCAGGTCGTCGCGAAGGGGAGGCTCATCTGCTGGCCTGGGGTGCTGGGGCATTGGGCGGTGATCGTCGCCGTAACGAAAATTGGGTTGTGAACGGGGGTGGTGAGGTTGAAAGGACCTGTGATGTCGCCACACACATCGGGGGCCGCGTCCAGATTGATGAAGTTTCCGGGCCGGGTTGTGTTCGACGCGAGGGACGCAGTTGCCGTGCACTGCCCCGAGATGGCCCCATCGTGGTTGGGATCGTTGTCCGTGGCGAGGTAGAAGCCGACGTCATAACGGGTGTCGGCGGTCAGATCCATCCGGAAATCTGCCGTGAAGGTGACTGACTGGCCGGCAAAGCACGAGCAGTGTCCATTCGAGCAACTGCCGCCGGTGGTGATGTTGATATTGGTCGCCGTTGAAAGCGTGACGTCGTTGGCCGTACAGGTGACGTTCTGGTTGTTGCCGTGCGCTTTCCAGACGTCGTTGATACACGATTGTGCAGAGGCTGCGTCGGGCGCGAAGAGCAGCCCTGCTCCGACGAGAGTGAGCACCGTGAGTGCTGCACCAGTTCGTTCTTTCCAGTTCTTGATCGTCCTCGAACAATACGGCAGCACACGGCGGGGGAGCCGAGTCATAGAGGGTACTCCTATCTTTCTTCTGGCGGGGTTACGACGAGGTGTCTTCTTTATCTGTCACCGAGAGGCGAACCTTACGTCCGGTCAACAAGCCCGTCCATGGGCGAAAGGAACCAATTTTGTAAGTTTGTTGTGCCAGAGATTGCGTGCAATTTTTGGGCACTTAAGATCCTGTTTCGAATGGCGCTTTAGTGCCTCATTGTCAGGCTCTTTTGTGCCATTGTCCCTGCACGTTGGCGAGTCCGTGGTGGAAGGCGAACACCACCAGCGAGAGCCGGTCGGCGACCTCCAGCTTCGCGAAGATTGACGTGAGGTGATGCCGCACCGTCACGTCCGCGATCGAGAGCCGCTCGGCAATCTGCTTGTTCTTCAGCCCCTCGGCGGCCATCCGCACGACCTCGCGTTCGCGGCGGGTCAGCGTGTCGATGCGGGCCCCGGCTCTGCCCACGGAGCCCGAGACCACTGAGGTCACGATCTCCGCGACCAGCTTCCGCTCCATCCAGACGTCGCCGCGGTGGACAAACTCGATGGCTCGGAACAGCGTCTCGACGGAGTGGACCAGATCCACGATGCCGCGCGCGCCGTGGCGAATCGCCTGGCGGTGCAAGTCCGGATCGGCAAGGCCGGTCAGCACCAGCACCCGCGCCTGCGGCCCGGCCGCTGCCAGCAGCGGCCCGATGGCGTCCAGCCAGAGGTCGGTCTCCGGGTGGGACTCGAACACGATCACGTCCGGCGCGTGCTGCGCCGCCAGCGCCACCGCCTGCAGGCGGTTGCCGGCGTCGGCCAGCACCAGGAACGGTTTATGGTCGGCGATGAGGCGGACCAGGGCGGATCGGGTCAGCGTGTGCCGGCTGACCAGCAACAATCGAATGGGGGAGTGGGGGGCATCCATTTGGGTGATCGCTCGGGATAGGTGGGCGCGACGAATCCTCCTATCAGGTTGAAACGGAGAAGCGACGCCAAACGAACACAAATGGGTGACGAATCTGTAGATGCGCTGCGCGACGTGTGCACCGGCACAGAGTCGGGCCGGAAGAAGACTACCGGATCGGCGCGCGGACGCGCTACCGCCGGACCACGACCTCGTTGGACGGCAGGCTCGTCCCGCGAGCGTTCACGGCGCGGATGCGCACGTAGTAGACCCCCGGAGGCGCCGTGGTGGTGAAGCGCGTCACGTTGCCGACCTGGAGCGTCGCGAGATCGGCCAGGCCCGGTGCGGAGCCGGCCTCGACGATGTACCCGGTCGGCGCGTAGCCGCCGGCAGACGCCGTCCAGCGCAGATCGACGGTGGCCCCAAGCCCGCCAACCGAGAGCGCGGTCGGCTCCTGGGGCGTACCCGGCGTCCGGACCTCGATGTCCTCGGTCGGTTCTGATTCACCGAAGGCGTTCTGGGCCTTGACGCGCACGTAGTAGCGGCCCGAGGTGATCTCGACGCGGAAGACCGTCCGGTTTCCGACGTTGACGCGGGCCACGTTGCTGGCGCCCGGAGTCGTGCCGGCCTCGAGCATGTAGCTGGTCGGCGTATCCTGGGGCGAATCGGCGGCGGCCACGGTCCACGACAGCGTTGCCGTCGTTCCGCTCCAGCTCACGTTGAACGCTGTGGGCGTCTTCAGCCTGCGGCCGATGCTGAATCGCACCTCGTTGGAATCGGATGAAGTGCCGATCGAGTTGGCGGCGCGGACGCGTGCGTAGTAGGTGCCCTTCTGGAGGTCGCCGGCGGCGCTCAGCACGTTCCCGACGTTGTAGGCGTTGGCCACGTCGCTTGCACCCGACCGCGTGCCAACGTAGAGCAGATAGTTGGCCGGAAGACTGCCGGTGGAGGGCGCCTGCCAGCTGATCGTGGCGGTGTTGCCCGAGACGGAAGCCGCCGCGCTCCGCGGGGCTCCCGGAGCCGTGGCCGTAGTCGAGGAGACGCTGTAGCTTCCAGGGGCCGAGCCGTCATGGACCGTGACGCTCGAATCGGATCCGCGAGCCTGGAACGAATACGCGCCGGCGGGAGCGGTCGTCGGCGATGTCAGGCGCAGCGTCGTCGAGCTCGTGGCGCCGGGCAGCAGCGACAGCGAGGGGACGGTGTATGCCGCCGTCCATCCGCTCGGGAAGGAGCCGCCGAGCGAGAAGGTGGAGCTGTTACAGGTGCTCGAATCGTTGTTGGTCACCCCGACGGTGTAGTTGACGGCGGTTCCGGGCGCCACCGCCGCCGTCGTCGATGGCGTGACCGTCACGCGCGGTGCCGCCGGCGCGCAGGTGCCCCCCGAGGCTGCGAGCGTGACCTGAAAAGAGGAGGTGCCTACGATATTTCCATTCAGGTCCATGAACTTCGCGTAAACGGTCTTCGTTCCGGCGCCCGCTGACAATTGGATGTCCAGATTGGCGGTGTCGCCCGCATTCTTCCAGCTGGTCACCTCAGAGGCGAGGTAGCGATACACCCCAGACGCGGGTCCGAACGTCGCAGGCGACGTCGTTGAAATCGAATTCTGCCGGACGACCGTGTAGTCATTCAACGAGGCGTAGGGCGGAAGGGGTGGAGTGGCATCCTCGATTGCGATCGTGTTCAGATCCTGGTTGCCATGATAGTAAGTGGAATTCGAGGGGCTCGGCCCACCGTCCAGGACGCGGTAAATCACCAGCCCGTCGCTGGGGAGAGGCTGGTCGAAGTTGGTCTTGCCACCGGCAAAGGGCGTGGTGCCGCGCCATTCGAGAATCAGAAAATCGTCACCGTAATATTTCCTGGTGGGTGAATTGTTGTAGCCAACCAACTGCATGCCGACCTTGTCTCCTGGCGGTCTCAGCGGCACTTTGATGGCTTTGATTCGGTTCGCGGAGTTTAGAAAGTCCACTTCCTCGGTTCGATAGAGTCGCAAGCTGGTCTCATTGCGACCGTAGCCAACAGTGTAGGGGGCCAACAAACCCATTTGCACCTTGGTATAACCGCCAAAGTGCGTCGGTGTGTCGTAGCGGATCGATCTATTGAGGTAAGGGTTGAAGGCGTAAGTGGCGGTGTAGCCACCGTTTGCCATGAGGTCGTATTCCCTGATGAGCTCCCACGGCTGGTCGTACAGATCTCCGATACTCATATTCGGAGACACACTCCAAGAGGTGGTGAGGAGGCTCCCTGCAAGATGCATGAATTCATGGGAGATGAGTCCAAACCAGTTCAAGGCGTCGCCGAACAACGTGTCTGGAGGCAGCGCGATTCGCGTGGCCTCATCGATCCGAAAGTAGTTCTGTGGCTGGTAGGTCACAACCACTGAGGCTCCCGGGCTGAGCGGTGAGTTCAATCTGATGTATCGAATGAGTTGGTTGCCGATGGATGGTACCCCTCCCTGAAACGCCCATCCCATCGACGCAAAGTAGTTGGTCCCGGTGTGGTTCACGTCGGTCGCCAGCCACACGCCTGCCGTCGTCCCTCCTGGATTGTATTTCGTGACCACAACGCCATCGGCGTTGACCACCGCCGCTTCATTCTGAATCTGCGAGTAGAGAACGGAGGTGCTGTCGATGGGTATATCGACCTGCAGGACTTTCTCAAAGCCTTTGTATTGCCAGTAGCTATTGTAATTGTAGAAATCTGCCGACGAGGTCGCGAGCCCGCCGGCGGAATAGATAAGCAAAATGTCGTAGGGATTGTTCAGCGGGTCGATGTAACCGGTCGCGGCCAGGCTATCGGCGACGGCTCTAAACAAGCCTTGAGGACCGAGAGACGCACGATAGGCAGACACCGCATTCAGGTGCACGACTCCGGGATAAACGTTTCCCGTCAGACTTACGACTCCGTATGAGTTTTGTTGAAGCCAGTCGCCAAGACTGTTGGAAAGCAGACGGCCGTCGTGGTTGCCGGTGAACAGAAGCTTGTTCAAGAACGCTGGCGTCGCGTATCGAGGTAGTGTCAGTTCACGTCCGCCGTCGAAGTCGACCAGGACGCCAAGAACACGCGGCGCTCTGGTCTCCGTCGGCATGCGAAACGGTTGGGCCGGAAACGTGGGGGTGCCCGCAGGATAGGTGACCGAGATATCGACGAATTCGTTGTTCGGATCGACGTTCGTAATCGCAACGGCAACACCGGTCGGATCGGACTCCTTGAAGTCTGGTGACTCAGAGAGCTTGAAAAAGCTCGCTCCGGGGCAAATCACGTTGACTTGGATTTGCCGCTGACTCGTGGAGGAAGAGGGCGTGGATGCCGAACACTGGGCCTCCGCACGCGACCCCATGCCCAAGACAATCACCAGTGCCAGCAACAGCCGCGCGCCATCTAGAATGGCACGTCTCACACTGTCCGCGTTCCTGATCGGTCGCGGCCCTCTCATCCGCGTGCACACGTTGGCCACGGTGTCACTCTCCAGGCGATGGCATAACGAGCAGAGGCGGATCGAGCGGCGGTCGCAGGCGGCCCATTCCAGTCGGGCGAGTCGCCCACGCGAGAGGAGGAGCTCTTTCGCAGGCGGCCCGCAATGTCTAGCTGCCGCGCGAGAGGCAAGACAGCTGCCATCGCCATGGCTGCGCGCCGCTTCACGGCGCAGCATCAGAAAAGACCGCACGCCGTACCCGGCACCGGGACGACCTGAAGCGGATTTTGGCGGTGAACTTACGAAACGGAAACCAGGAAAGCCTGAGGATGGGGCTCTCAGACCACCGGCGTTCAGCTGCCCACCGAGTCGCCTCGATTGAGGTGGGAATTGAAATGGCTGATCGGGCGAGAGGGCAGAAGCGGCGGCCTCTCACCTCTCTCGATGGCACTGAAGTGCCTTAGAGCCTGTAACAAAACCCCAATCTTTACCCGTCGGGTGGGTGCCGTCATGCGGATTACTAAACACTGGGCGACAAGGCAGGACCTATCAGTCGAAGCACCGACACGGGTTCGATTCCCGAACAGCATCTGTACAGAAGTATCCGGCGGTGGGCGGTCTATTGCGATGCGCTTAGAGGCGAAGAGAGGTGTATCCTGCGTCCCGTGCGCCACTTCAGGTTTGGGGTGATCGGGGTCTTCGCGCTGGCCCTCTTTACGGTGGCGGCGGCCCAGCAGCCAGCTCAACTCGTTATCGCGAACGTCCGGGTGTTCACGGGCGAGCGCTCGATTGAACGAGCGACCATCACCGTCGCAGACGGCAAAATCGTCAGGGTCACAGCAGATTCTCCGGCAAACACCGGCGTAACTATTGATGGCGCCGGGAAGACGGCTCTGCCCGGCCTGATCGATTCCCACATCCACCTGCTGGAAGGCACGACCGAGGCGGAAACCCTCACCTTCATCAAGGACCGGCTGCCGGAGAGGCTCCAGAGCTTCCTGCGGCATGGCGTGACCACGGTCAGGTCGGCAGCCGATCCGACCGAGCTCATTCTGAAAGTGCGGCAGGATCTCCGAGACGGAACTCTTGCTGGGCCTCGGCTCTTGGCGGTGGGACCGGCCTTCACCTCGCCGGGAGGTCACCCCGTGGGCACGGTTTGCAGAGGCAGTGACTGGTGCCGCGCCAACTTAGCGATCGAGGTCGATTCGGAACAGGAGGCCCGGCGCCACGTCCGCCGGCTCGTCAAGGCGGGTGTCGATGCCATCAAGCTGGTTCATGGGAAGCTCGCGGGATCCCCATGGGAGAGCCTGCGTATTGAGGTCATGCAAGCGATCGTTGCGGAGGGCCGCGCGATGGGAATGCCGGTTATGGCACATGTTCAGGATGAGTCCAGCATTCTAGAGGTGCTCGCAGCCGGCGTCTCTAGTGTTGAACACGGCCCGATTGAACCTCCCACTTCCAATGCTATCGCTCAAGCTTTCAAGAACTCGGAACGACCGATGGTCCCGACGCTTGCTATGCGGGCCTTGATGCCACCGCAGGTCTCACAGGCCAAACTGCAGGCTGTTGCAGAGCTCGTCAAGGCGGGTGTCCGAATTGTGCTTGGCTCGGATACGGGTGGGCCATTGCCGCCGGGACTTGCAACCGTCCAAGAGGTCGAGGCTCTGGTCGAGGCGGGGTTGTCCCAGGAGGCGGCGCTCAGGGCAGCCACCTCCGATGCTGCGGCGCATCTCGCTCTGGAAAAAGAGATCGGCAGGCTCGAGGCCGGCATGCGCGCCGACATTCTTCTCGTTCGGGGAGATCCGCTGAGGAACATCGCAGATCTCCATCAAGTGGATGCCGTCGTCCAAAGGGGCAAGGTTGTCTTTCGGCGCGAGCCATAGCCAGCCTCGAACAGGCCTCTGCCCGTCGTCGACGTGCACGCAGAACCTTGGGCTGGGGAAATGTGGATGCGCCTCCGGTAGTCACACGCCATGTCACGATCACACTTCATGCAGCAGGAGGTTCGTCGGTTCGGCCCCTCACCATCAATGAGAGCTGCTCGAGTGGCAGTCGACCTCGTGACGCCCGCGTACGCGCTTGTGCGAGACATCGATCGCAAGTCGCTCTGCCGGTATGAGTTGTCGCCGGGAAGACGGATAGGTAATGAGTGACGCCGCAGGGAGGGTCGTTCGATGAAGCTGCCGGCGACGGTGGAGGAGGCCGTCGCCGATGCCCAAGTCGAAATCTCGCAAGAAGAAGACGCCGAAGCGCGTCCTGGCGCTCCCGGACCTCGAACAGACCAAGGCGGCAGTGCTGGACAGCCTGACATCCGCCAGCGCCCAGCGAACCTACGATCACGCCATTCGAGAGTTCGTCGCCTGGTACTGCTCGGAGCCCCGCCTCGCCTTCAACCGCACGGTTGTGCTCCGGTACAGGATTCACCTCGAACAACGCGGGTATGCGCCCGCCACGATTAACCTTCGGCTCGCCGCGGTTCGGCGTGTGGCGTACGAGGCTGCCGACGCCGGCCTCCTGAGTCCGGAACTGGCGGCAGGCATCCGTCGCGTGAAAGGTGTGCGGCGGATCGGCGTTCGTCTGGGGAACTGGTTGACGCCTGAGCAGGGCCGACGGCTTCTCGAGTGCACGCCACCGTCCACGCTTCGCGAACTGCGGGACCACGCGATGGTCGCCATGTTGATCGGCTGCGGACTTCGCCGCGCGGAGCTATTGGCCCTGCGCCTCGATTCGATTCAGCAACGGGAGGAGCACTGGGTGATTGCCGACCTGGTCGGCAAGGGCGGCCATGTGCGCACCGTGCCGATTCCAACGTGGTGAAGGCGGCGATGGATGCGTAGACGGCGGTGGCCGCCGAGCCAACGGGCCGGTCTTCCGGGCGATCAACAAGGCCGGGCGTGTGTGGGGAGACGGCATGTCCCCGAAGGTGCTGTGGGACGCCGGCCGCGCGGCGGCGGCTCGGGCCAGCATCGACAAGCTAGCGCCGCACGATCTACGACGAACCTGCGCCCGTCTGTGCCACCTGGCGGGCGGCGAGCTCGACCAGATTCAGTTCCTGCTGGGCCACGTGTCCATCCAGACGACGGAGCGCTACCTCGGATGCAAGCAGAAGCTCCGGGTTGCCGTGAACGACCGATTGGGAATCGAACCCGACGCTGATTAACCCAGCCGACTGCCAGGGCGGATGCTTCAATTCGCCCTGGGCGACCACAAATTGCCAATCCTTGTTCCACCCCGGCTAGAATCCAGCCAGCTGTCACAGCTGACGATGACACCCGGCACGCGCCTCGGCCCGTATGAAATCGTTGCGCAACTCGGCATCGGCGGCATGGGCGAGGTCTACCGCGCTCGCGACCTAACGCTCAACCGCGACGTCGCCGTCAAAGTGCTGCCCAGCGCGTTCGTCGAAGATGTCGATCGTCGTGCCAGGTTTGAACGTGAGGCTCGGATTCTTGCGACGCTCACGCATCCGCATATCGCGACGATCTACGGCTTCGAGCAGCGTGACGGCGTGTATGCGCTCGTTCTCGAGTTGGTCGAGGGGCAGACGTTGGCCTCTCGTTTGCGGGCCGGCCCGGTCCCGCTACGCGAAGTAGTGGCGATCGCGCGGCAGCTAGCCGACGCGCTCGATGCGGCGCACGAAAAAGGGATCATCCATCGCGATCTGAAGCCGGCGAACATTGCGATCACGCCCGATGCCGTCGTAAAGGTGCTCGATTTCGGTCTCGCCAAGATCACCACCGTCGGATCAGTCGACGACCTCGCCCGCGCGACGACCATAAGCGTCGGCGGGACGGGAAGCGGCGTCGTGCTCGGAACCCTGCCGTACATGAGCCCCGAGCAGGCACGAGGCAGCGCAGCCGTCGACCGGCGCACTGACGTGTGGGCCTTTGGTTGTGTGTTGTACGAAATGCTGACCGGTCGCGCGGCATTCGCGAAAGACACGGTCTCTGATGTGATGGTTGCGATTCTCGACCGCGAGCCTGATTGGGGCCTCCTACCGCCAGACACGCCACCGACCCTCGCCCGGCTGGTACGGCGTTGTCTGGAAAAGGATCCAAAGCGGCGTCTGCACGACATCGCAGATGCACGGATAGAGATCGACGACCTCAGTGCGGAACCGGTCGCGCAAGTTCTGAACGCACAGTCTGGAAGACGGCGCTCCAATTTCGTGCTCTGGACGCTCGCGGCACTGATTTGCGGCGCGCTTTCCATGAACATCGCCCGGCGGTTGGTTGCTGAACCAACGGCGCCAAATCCTGTCACGCGATTCACGATGGCGCTTCCTCCTCACCTCGAGATCCCCGATCCGATGGCGCTGTCACCGGACGGGCACACGCTGGTTTACTCCGCGGTTGACGAGTCCGGCAGTCGCCTGTATAGGCGCGGGCTCGATTCGTTGGAATCGGTGCCGATTCGAGGAGGTGAGGGAGGCGTTGCACCGTTCTTCTCGCCCGATAGTGCGTCGATTGGATTTACCAGTCTCGGCAAGCTCATGACTGTCCCGGTGCAGGGTGGTGTGCCGACGACTGTGTATGGGGAGAATCGAGTAACCGGCGCGACCTGGTTGCCCGACAACACCATCGTGTTCGGTTCGGAGGCCGGTTTGATGCGTGTCCCGGCGACCGGCGGCGAAGCTCGCAAGGTCACCACCCTGCGAGCAGGTGAGATCGAGCATCATTCGCCGGTCCCCGTTAACGACGGCCGCGCCGTTCTGTTTACCGTGCACACCGGAGCGCGCGACGCGCAGCAGATCGACGTCGTGTCGCTGCTGACCGGCGAACGGACTCGCGTGACACAAGGCAGCGGTGCCAGGCTTCTGGGGATGGGGCATCTCGCTTTCGCGTTCCAGAGGACCGGCTCGCTCTGGGTCGCTCCCTTCGACGAGCGCCGCCTGCAGTTGACCGGGCCGCCCACCGCGGCGCTCGAGGGAATTGCGCTCTCGGATGGCTGGATCCCGATCATCGCCACAGCGCCGAACGGCACGATCGCGTATGTCGCGAAGAGGGCCGTGTCTTCGTATACGCCGCGAGCCTTGGTCTGGGTGGACAAAACTGGACGCGAGCAATTGATCGACGCGCCAGTGCGGATGTGGTGGTGGCCTCAGATTTCGCCTGACGGAAAACGGATTGGGGCTCACATTATGGATCCCGTGAACATGGACGCATGGATGTACGAGCTGCCTCACGGTCCGCTCATTCGCGTCACGTTCAATCCTGCGCAAGACGGATATCCGCTATGGACGCGGGATGGAAGGCGCATCGCCTTGTGGTCAATGAGGGAGGGAGGTGTCAGAGAGCTGTACACTCGCTCCGCAGAATTGACGGGCCCCGAAGAGAGGCTCACTACCGGTCGGCTGAGCCAGGCACCGGCACCGTTCTCGTGGTCCGGCGATGGAAAGCTG
>Ga0310810_10006911_pt1 | contig 12877 bp, 11 predicted proteins | sample NCmetagenome_FD_207641 | JGI IMG/M metagenome (GOLD analysis project Ga0310810, IMG submission 207641) | Soil microbial communities from experimental microcosm in Duke University, North Carolina, United States - NC | ecosystem: Engineered > Artificial ecosystem > Soil microcosm > Unclassified ... | reverse complement strand
GGTGCTACCCAACAATGGTCAGAAGAGCACGCAATCTGCGCTTTCGATCCACCCGCTCAGCTGTAGCTTCTGAAATCCAGCCGCTATCGTGCATTTTTTCCAGGTCAATGAGTGATATGGAGATTTTGCGCCTATTGACTGCTATTCAGAAACAAAAGCATTGACGAGACGCATAGGCTCTGATAAACACCCTGCCTGCGGAGTTCCGCATGGAGGAAAAACCATGAAGAGAGGTTTCGCAGCTGCTTCGATTCTGATGTTCGGCTTAGGCTTCGGCGTCGTGGCGTTCGCTCAAAACGCTTCTTTTTCCGGTACCTGGAAGCTAGACGCCAAACAGAGCGACTTTGGGTCGGAACCTGGACCGCGATCGGTGACCGTGACCGTAAAAGAGACGCAAAAAGCATTGTCGGTACACAGTCATGGGATAGACGCGGAAGGCAAGAGCTTTTCCTGGTCGTGGAATGGACCAGAAGACGGCAGCCTGCATCCGATCATGAGCGGCGGAAAAGCAGAGGGTAAGATGAGTGCTCGAAAAGAGGGAGATACACTCCTTCGGCACAGTGAAGACCTAGACGGATCGTCGGATTACCGCGCCACACTTTCTAGTGATGGCAATACGGCGACCGAAGAAATGACGACCAAATCAAAAGATGGTAAAGAGACCAAAGGGAAAACCGTCTGGCACCGAGTATCCTCGCAAAACAACACAAATCACAAATCCCATTAAGTCGACTCTCGATACGCGCCGATCGTTCAAGATGAGCGGGCCGAAGTCTGAGTCCAGGTCAATGAGTGATATGGAGATTTTTCGCCAATCATCAGTGTCCGTTCACCGACGTAGCAGTTCCAATTCTGCCATGCAGAGGCATTCGCGATTTGGGCTTCCAAAGCAGCATAATCCCCGCCAGCAGGACTGAGAGAGGAATACTGATTGCCAAACTCGCAACGATGTAAGGCATGATTAAGAACCCATCGCCGGGTGACGCATGTCCGCCATTCGCAACGAAATTCGGGTCTGGCTGCAGGGGAGCAACAAGAAAAGCAACTAAGATTCCCAACAAGGGCACGATCAAGAGAACCGCAATCGCCGCAATCGCCCTCGCAATCACTCTTACGATTTTCACGCGTTTGGTTCCTTTCCGCTCGCTTGCCTAGCGTCTCAAAACGCATACATTGCACCTGAATGCTAGCACTGGTTGCGCCAGTTGTTGAAAGCAGGCGATGTCACAACTTTGCGCTTTCTATTCGCCTTTTTCGGTGTCAATGAGTGATATGGGGATTTTTCGTCATTGACTAATTGCGACAATCATTCGGCGGTGGTTCGGGAGCGGCTCATTCGCCTTTCGCAAGTGCAAGCACCCAATCTGGGGGATCAGGTTCAAGCTTGCCGTTCACTTGAATGTTTCGCTCGCTCGCCCACCGATATCCCCACATAGGTCCATATTCCGTGATGTACGTATCAGGAATGCCGTAGGCTGCGTCCGCTTGTGCCTTGCTGAGCGAGACAAACGCATACCCCTTCCGCTCGAACAGTCTTAGCACGCTGTCGATGGTTTCGCTATTCAGCCGATTGTCATGTAGCACCATGACTTGAGGCGGTTCATATCCCAGCACTCGTTTATTCAGGGAAGCATAGTAGTCGATCTCCAAGCCGGTGTAGGTGATGTACTCGTGCAGGAGCTTCTCCGCGGTTTGGTGGTCATTGTTGGCAATTATCCGCACATACGCGGCGTTAAACAGGTAATCGGAGTTGTCGATGGTGCAGGTGGCCACCTTGTATCGATGAGCCGCGAGAAAAGCCGCAATCGCATCGTGCTTCGCTTTGGTATCGCCTGTATGGTTCATTGGAAACCGGAAGAACTCGACGTTCTTCCCCGCCTGTTTCATGAGCGGCACAAGGGTCGTCTCCCCGCGGAGTATTTCATCTTCGATCTGAGGAACCGAAAGCAGGTTGATATCAGGATGGGAGTAGGTGTGATTTCCCAGATCGAATCCTTGAAGCACCCACTGCATGAGAACCTGTGACCCGGAGACGCCAAGAGCACTGACGCCCTGCTCATTCACAAATCCAGTCACCGGGACTCTGTGCCGCTTGAGTGTCCGTAACAGATTGCGGTTCATCTGTTGAGCCACGCTGCCCACGGAGGCCGATCCCTTTTCGGTCTCTGCCACATAAGGAAGGTCATCGACCGTGATTGCGACACTACGGCGCTGGGCAGACATTCGCAAACACAGTGCAAGCATTAACAACGCAGGTACGCATGAACGGCGCATGAGACCCAGACTACAATTTCTCGCAGAACTGGCACAATCTGTCTTCTCGCCTGTGAGCCACACTCAGCGAGTAACTCGTAACCAGCGATATCACAACTTTGCGCTTTTGCTTCGCCCTTTCCGGTATCAATGAGTGATATGGAGATTTATCGCCAACTACGATTAGGTTTCCAAGGTCCCGTTTCGGAGGACTGGGGATCACTCCGCTTAAGCAGAATTGAAATGTCGGACAGGACAACGTCCGCTGGAATCGCTTGATGACCTGTCCTTATTTCACGAATAGCATCCCATGTGGTACCGCGGATCGGAAAACATACGCATAAAGCAAAACGATTACGCCGACGATGGCACAGAGAGCCACTGAGTGCCACGCCACAAATCGGAAGATGATTCCTTCATTCCCCACCTGCTCGGTGGCAGCCGTGGCAATGGTTATGGACTGCGCGTCCACCATCTTTCCCATCACCCCGCCGGCGCTGTTGGCTGCGCACATCAGAATCGGGTCGATGCCAAGTTGTTGAGAAGTGATTCTCTGCAGACTGCCAAAGAGCGCATTAGCGGAAGTGTCGCTGCCGGTAAGCGCTACCCCCAGCCAACCAAGGAACGTGCCGAAGAATGGATACAGCCATCCCGTGCGCGTGAATGCCAACCCCAGAACTGCGTCCAGTCCCGAATAGCGTGTCACGTAGCCCAGCCCTAGCATAAAAGAGATCGCAATCATCGCTAGCCGCATTCGTACAAGCGTTTTCCAAAAGATCCTCATCAATAGCCACGGACTAAGGCCGAGCAATAGCCCGGAGACGATGGCAGCAAAGAAACAGCCAGTCCCTGTGGCTGAGAGCCAATTGAAATCGTATCGGGCAGACTCGTGTGTCGGCTTCGCGACTACTGGGGCCGCGCGAGAAATGGCGTTGTGCAAATAAGGCACATCCCATCCCGGCGGCCCGGAACGGACTTTACCATCTGCAAGAACGACGCGAAAAGCCGGTGTGGTGGCTTGGTTCATAGCTAGTTTTATCCGAGGCAAGCCCCAGAGAAGTACAAACAGTGACAGGATTGCGAAAGGCATCCATGCTTTAAAGACTTGTCCCACACGATAAGTACGCACTTTGACAAATCCATCAAACCTCTCCGCCACCCACTCGCCGCCCACCTGGTCGGAGATCTGTGTGACTGGTGGAGCGAGCGCGCCAGTCGTCTCGTCATAATCGAAGCGCCATGTTTTTTTCGGCTTCCAAAATCGCAGGAAAACCAATACGGCGACAATCGACACCACCCCGCCCATGATGTCAACCAGATTGCTGTCCACATAATTCGACCAGAAGAACTGGGTAAGGGCGAAGGTGGTTCCGACGACCAGAATGGCGGGGAAAACTTCGAAGGTTTCCCTCCAGCTGACCATGCTTCTCACCAGCCAAAAGGGCACGATGATCGCCGTGAACGGTAGAATGCGTCCAATCATGGCGTTGAGATCGGATTCAGGCAGAGCGGTCACCGCTGCCAGCGTGTGCACCGGTGTACCGATGGCCCCCCAAGCTACAGGGGCGGTGTTCGCGATCAGGTTCAGCGCAGCAGCATGGAACGGCTTGAACCCGAGCCCGATCATGAAAGCACCGGCGATTGCAACCGGTGCCCCAAAACCGGCGGCTCCCTCAATGAATGCGCCAAAACAAAAAGCAACCAGCAAGACTTGCAACCGACGATCAGGAGTAATTCCAGCGACAGATTCTTTCATGATTTCGAATTGCCCAGTCTCGACGGAAATGTCGTAGAGATATACCGCAGCCAGTACAATCCAGGCAATTTTCAATATCCCGAACGCAACGCCATATCCAAAACTGATGGCCGCCAGCGCTGGAGGCATCTTGAAGAAGAAGATTGCCACCGCAACCGCGGTTGATGCGCCCGCTATCGCGCACCAGTGCGGCTTCACTTTGAGACCAGCCAACAGCCCGAAAAGGACGACGATGGGTAGGGCCGCGATCAGCGTAGAGAGCCACCAGTGCCCAAGGGGGTCGTAGGTTTGGGTCCACTGCATGACAACCTCCTGCGAGCCGAGTCTGACTCAGCTCATCATCTCCAATTCCAATCTTCTAAGCCGAACAAGGCCGATATCGTAACACCGGGCGCAACCATGGATGTTTATCAACAGTCAATGCGCCCCAGTTCACCTCCAACGAAATTGACACTACATATGCCATGGCATATCATCCGGGCGCTTCACTTCTGCGCACCCAACTAAGGAGACTCCCTCGGAATGAATCGGCGCCTCGCTGGACGCTGCGCTGTGCTGGTGCTCATCGGCCTGTGGTGCACTACGCCAACTTGCGCACAATTCTTCGACGGGTTCGACAATCTGAAACTTGATCCGGACAATGGCTGGTTCTTTAAGGCTGGAGACGGCACCGCAACCATGGACTTCCGCCAAGTAGGACCGGGCTATGCCTCGATCTTTGTAGATGGAACAACCGACAGGCGGGGAATCTGGTGGGCGCTGATTGAACGAAAAGTATCCGACAATATGGACCTCACGCTGTTGCAAAGACCGGGCCACGAATTTCGCATTGAAGCGCGAGTCCGGTCGAGCCATGCGCCGCGACGGATAAATCTCCAGGTATTGACGCAGCGAACCACGGACTATGAGTCACAGCTGATGGAATATGACATTCCAGACACCGACAAGTGGCACACATTCAGCATGACGACTCACAACTTCGATGCCAAGCCCGGTGACACAATTTTTGGTCATATGGCGCTGATGGATTGGGGGCTGGAAAAATACCGGCTCGATGTGGATTACGTAAAAGTGGACATAGTTGACACGGCGACGGCGGGGCCCGACAAAGGAGAGGCGGTTCCTTACCATCCTCCGGTCGCGGACTCGAAGGAATTTAGTCAGAAGATTCCAGTTGTGGCGGACAGTTCGATCGACATCGAAAACACGGATGTCAGCAGCAACGACTGGTACGTCCAGGATGCGTCAGGCAACAAAATCAATCTGCTCACGGTTGATGGAACTCACTACGTGATCTTGCGTTGGGACCTGCGCAAATTTGCTGGAAAGAAGGTGGCCGGGCACGGATTGCTGGAATTGACGACACACTCGGTGCAGCAAAAAGCGGAGCGCATCAAGGACTTCGGACTCGTGAGGGTCGTCGAAATCTTAGGAGGCGATCCTAACTGGGACCAAGCAACGGTGACCGCTGACAGCTTTTGCCACTATCAACCTCTGAATCGCGTGCTGAATACGCAGATGATCATCGATTGGCCGATTACTGAGGGAGATCTTGGGAAAACTTATTTGACCATCGGCCATCCCGTGTTACAACGCCTGATTGATGGGAAGGCTTTAGGTATTGCGATTAAGCCGTTGGGTGCGATCAACGCTTCGTTTTATTCGATGGAAGATGAAAACGGAAAAAATAGCGTACAACTGTACTTCAATCTTGAGAAGTGAGCGCGTATGGCCACGCGACAGTTCCTTGAGTACGGAGGGTTCATGAGCACTTTGCGAACGCAGTTGTTCGTCCTTTTGCTGGTAGGTCTGTTCACTGCACCCACGCTTGCCCAGGGCCAACCAGCGAAGCAACCACCTCCAGCACAACTGGCTCCGAAGACGGTGCCGGACGAGGTGCAACTGTTCATTCCGTACAAGCGATATTCCCGCGAAGACAATCAGCGGATTCTGAAACTCTATGAACCGTTACGAGTGTCGGACGTATCCGACGGAATGGACGTGATTGGATTGCAGGACATCGGCATCGCCGACCAAGCCATCCAGCCACTTTGGCGCGACACGCAGAATTTCACTCACAGGATTGTTGGGATTGCGGTAACCGCACGATATGTGCCAACGAACAAGCGGCTTGCGAAAACTCCTCCCGAAGAAGTGGACAAGTGGTATGACAACATCACCGGAGAACCCTTCATGGATGCGCTTTTTCCAGGGTGCGTGCTGGTGATTGATGCGGAGGGCGACGGAGATACTCGTAGCATTGGCTCTACTAACATTTTGGACTGGCAAAAACTGGGAATGTTAGGAGTCATCACCAGCGGCGGTCTGGCAGACAGCGACGAGATCATCGCTCACAAAGTCCCCGCCTATAACAAACGAAAAGGCCGTGGGTTCCGTCCAGGCCGAAACGAGATTGAGTCCGTAAATCGGCCAATCAACCTGGGCGGCGTGCTTGTGCGTCCTGGAGATGTGGTTATGGCGGATGGCGACGGCGTTATTGTTGTCCCACGCGAGCACGCCGAAGAGGTTGCAAAAGCCGCGATGCAATTCCTCGATAATATCGGTCTGGAGCGTTATCAGAAAATGCAGAAGGGAGAGAAGCCGTGAATGGGTGCGCGCGTGGCTATTTTGTACCGCGATCATCGTGTAAAGGCGGAGCGAGTAGATGAAAGTCGGATTCATTGGCTTGGGAGCGATGGGCTTGCCGATGGCCAAGCGAGTTCTCGGCGGCGGGCACAAGGTGTACACGACCTTCCATCGCAGGCGTGAGCCAGCGCAGGAACTTGGGGCAATGGGTGCTGAGGTTCTCCAATCTCCGGGCGAAGTCGCCCAAGCCGCGGACGTGGTAATCACAATCGTTCCGGCGGATGCGGAATTGAAGGAGACGATCTTTGGAAAGGCAGGAATTCTGAAGGGATTCGCTAACGGTAAAGTGCTGATTGAGATGACGAGCGGGACCGCTTTGGCGATGCGAGAGGTTGATGAAGCGATCAGGGCAAAAGGTGGTTCTGTTCTGGATGCTCCAGTGAGCGGTGGAACTTCCGGGGCCGAACAAGGGACCTTGACGATCATGGTCGGTGGCGACGAAGCATTGCTCGAACGCTGCCGGCCATTGCTTCAGACGATGGGAACCTGCATCGTGCGGGTCGGGAAAGTGGGTCAGGGCAAGGTCGTAAAGATCGTGAACCAGATGATGGCCGCACTCCACCTGCTTACGATTGGCGAGGCATTCGCGCTTGGAATAAACAGCGGCGCCGATCCCGCCACCTTGTATGAAGTAATCAAAACCTCTTCCGGATACTCCAAGATGATGGACTTGCGGCTACCTGGTTTCCTTTTGGATGGCTCGTTCAAACCGGGATTCAAGTTGGACTTAATGAAGAAAGATGTGAACCTGGCACTCGAATCCGCAAAAGCTTCAGACACTCCCCTTCCTCTAACCTCGGTGGCTGCACGGATTTTCGCTGATGCCAGTGCTTCTGGCAAAGGCAGCGAAGACTTTTCTGTTGCCGCACAATTCGTAGCCGCCTTGGCGGGTGTGAATTTGAGCGAATCCAAGACCAAGTCAGCATGACGATTTCTCCCGAGCTCATTCGCCAATTGGCGGAATTCGATGCTGCCACTCTATACGAGGCAGCCGGCCAGCGAGGAATGGTGAATCCATCGATCAAGCCCAGGTGGCCCGGGGCCAAGGTCTGTGGTCCAGCGGTCACGGTGAGCTGTCCGCCGCGTGACAATCTCATGCTGCATCATGCGGTAGCGGTAGCCGCCGCTGGCAGCGTGCTGTTGGCAACTGCCGAAGGATATGAAGACGCTGGAGCGTGGGGAGAAGTGCTCACCGTGGCGGCCCAAGCGAGAGGGATTTCGGGGTTGGTTATCGACGGTGCGGTACGGGACATTGAGGCAATAACGGAACGCCGCTTCGCTGTTTTCAGTCGCGGCCTGGCCATTGGCGCATGCAAAAAGGAACAGATCGGCACATTACACGAAACCATTAATCTAGGCGGCGTTACGGTCCATTCGGGAGACATCGTCGTCGGCACTGCTGATGGGGTGGTTATCCTGGAGAGCGGATCGATCGAACAAATCCTGAAAGATGCTATTGCGAGAAGAGAGCGTGAAGCGGAAATGTTCCGTCAACTCCAGGCAGGAAAAACCACGATCGAAATTCTGAATCTTCCCCGTTGGGTTCGTCCTGGCGGGACGGCATGAGGGAACCGCGTCGCTATCGGCCGGAAGCTATTCACGAATTCTGTTGCGCAATCCTTGAGAAATTGAAAGTCCCGCGTGAAGATGCCAGGGAAGTTGCTGACTGCTTGTTGCAGGCAGATCTGCGCGGCGTGGATTCGCATGGGATGATCCGGCTTCCGGTTTATGCGGAGCGCATCCGCAAGGGTGCCGTTAACCCGCGACCAGTTCCGCGCGTAGTTAGCGCAAGCCCGTCAACCGCCCTATTGGACGGAGACAATGCGCTTGGTGCAGTAGTCGGATCGAAAGCGATGGAAAAGGCGATCGAGCTATCCGCAGATGCCGGTATCAGCTTCGTCGGCGTCCGCCGCAGCAACCACTTCGGAATCGCGGCGTTCTACGTACAGAAGGCAGTCCGTAAGGGATTGATCGGATGTGCCGCTTCGAACGCTCCTCCGCACATGGCGCCTTTTGGTGGCCGCGCGCGGTTCCTCGGAACGAATCCTTTTGCGATTGGAATTCCGGCGGGCAAGCAACCACCGCTCATCTTCGACGCTTCCACTAGTGTTGTGGCACGCGGGAAAATTATCGTCGCAGCGAAGGAAGGTAGGGCGATTCCGCCTGCGTGGGCGATCGACCGCGACGGAAATCCAACCACCGATGCAAACGCAGCCCTTGCAGGGTCGGTCCTGCCGTTCGGAGGCCCGAAGGGATCAGCCATCTCATTGATTATCGATGTACTGTGCGGCGTGCTGACAGGATCAGCCTTTGCCCTGACTCTGAACACACTCGAAAACTTCGAGGCTGAACAAAACCTCGGGCACGTCTTTGTGGCGATGCGAACTGACATTTTCGTGACGGCTGAGGATTTTGCTTCGCGCATGGACAAAATTTTGCAAACTTTAAAGGCATCCCCGCCCGCTCCGAATACCGAGCAAGTGCTTGCCCCGGGAGAAATTGAGCGGCAGAACGCGGAAAGAAATCAGAAGTTCGGAGTTCCCTTGTTGCCGACCGTCGTAGATCAACTCTCTGTGCTGGGAGCGGAATTGAACGTCAGCTTTCCTCATGTGGCGACCATGGAACAACCGGCGGAGATCCACTCGTGATCCGATTGAATCCGGAACAAAGGTTTAACTTCTTACCCGTTCCGACCGACATTCATTTCGGCCATGGTGTGCTGGCTTCTTTGCCGGAAAGAATCCGATCGCTTGCCGCTCAGCGAGTGTTTTTGGTTACAGATGCCGGCATCCGGAATGCAGGCATTCTGCAAAAGGTCCTTGATCTTCTTTCATCAGCACAGATTGGCTGCGAAGTGTATGACGAAGTAAAGCAAGACTCTGGATCAAAGCTGATCGCCGAGGCCGCGGAGCGTCTTCGCAAATGTAAAGCGGAAGTTATTGTGGGAATTGGTGGTGGAAGCTCTCTCGACACGGCAAAAGCAGTGGCGACGCTTTTGACCAATCCTGGGACGATTCTCGATTACACGGGGCTGCACAAGGTGAAGAATCGTTTGCCGCCGGTGGTTGCGATTCCAACCACTGCGGGAACGGGAAGTGAAGTGAGTCTATGGTCGGTGTTTACGAACGATGACAACGGCTTGAAGGTCGCAGTGGGGAGCATCCACCTCTATCCGACGATCGCGCTGTGCGACCCCGAGCTCACGTTGAAGTTGCCGCCATTAATTAGTGCCGCCACTGGTATGGATGCCTTGGCGCATGGGATCGAGTGCTACACCAATAATGCCTGCCAGCCCATTTCTGCCGTGTTGGCATGGAATGCGATCCAGCTCATTGGCGGGCACCTGAGAAATGTAGTTTTGAACGGAGCAAATCGCGATTCGCGATATGCCGTTCTTCTTGCCAGCACGATGGCGGGAATCGCGATGAATCCAACTCGCCTGGGACTGGCTCATGCCCTGGCGATGCCGCTTGGTAGTTGGGACATCCGCATTCCGCATGGTATTGCCATCGCCGTAACATTGCCGAGAGTCATGAAGTTCAATTGGGTGGCGGCTCCGGATCGCTTTGCTGCAGTCGCGCGCGCGCTAGGACAGCCAGTGGAAAGGTTATCGCCGGTTGATGCAGCGCAATGTGCCGTGGCCGCAGTGGAGAAACTGGCGGGCGACATCCAAATACCGAAGGGGTTAGGCGAATACGGCCTTCGTTCCAGTCACATTTCGCGAGTGATTGATGAAGCGATGAAGAGCGGGAATGTCGCGGTAAATCCTCGACCAACCAGCAAGGAACAACTGACGGCGGTGCTTGAGGAGAGTCTTTAATGGAGCGGTATCTCAATTACATTGCTGGGAAATGGGTTGCGCCGGAAGGAGGAGACTATTATCAGTCCCATAATCCTGCCTGCCCGCCGCAAGTCCTCGGCGAATTTCCCCGCTCAGGCGCGGCGGATGTAGATGCGGCTGTGGCTTCCGCCGAGGCTGCGCGTGCGGTCTGGGACCAAACCCAGGCGCCGCAGAGGTCGGCAATACTGCTGCGCTTTTCTCGGCTTTTGCAGGACTCCAAGGATGAGCTGGCGCGGATCGTGACCCTTGAACAGGGCAAAGCACTCAGCGAGTCTGGTGGCGAAGTCACGCGCGCAGCAACTGAAGCCGCTTTTGCGGCGGGCGAAGCGGTACGTTTATCGGGACAGACATTTCCGAGCGAACGCGCCGGATTCTCGTGCTACACAGTTCTGCAACCGCTAGGCGTAGTAGCTGCCATAACACCGTGGAATTTCCCTGTAGTTAGTCCAGTCCGAAAAATTGCTCCGGCGCTGGCGTGTGGCAACACCGTAGTGTTGAAGCCGGCCTCTCTGACTCCGCGTTCTGCGGTATATCTCACCAGCCTGCTGGAGAAGGCCGGGTTGCCTCCTGGCGTTCTCAACCTAGTGATTGGTTCCGGCGAGTGTGGAGAAAGATTGATCTCGGATTCTCGAATTCGCGGGATCAGCTTTACGGGATCGACTGCTGTGGGTGTACGCATTGCTGAAAAGGTTGCTGCTCGCATGGCTAAGGTACAACTCGAACTTGGAGGAAAGAACCCTGCCATTGTTCTCGATTGCGACGATCTGGACGGAGCGGCACAAGAAATTGCGGCAGCGGCATTTCTGTGCACCGGCCAACGATGTACGGCGCTCAGCCGCGTGATCGTGGAGGAGTCACAAGCGGACCAACTACGCGAGCGTCTAGTGGCCCATATGGCGAAGATTCGCGTCGGCAACGGGCTAGACCCGCAAACCACTATGGGGCCACTGGTAAGTCGACAGCAACTGGAAACAGTAGCGGGCTACGTACGCAAAGGCCGGGAGGATTGTTCGGCTCTGGTTGTTGGCGGACGACAACTAACCGAGAACCCTGAAAGTGAAGGATATTTCTACGCGCCAACGCTCTTCGACCAGGTTTCAGCGAGCTCTGCTCTCGCGCAGGAAGAAATCTTTGGACCAGTCCTTCCAATGATTCGTGTAAAGAATGCGGAAGAAGCGCTTCAAGTCGCCAACAGCACACGTTACGGTTTGGCTGCTTCACTGTTCACGCGTAACCGGCACTTGGTGAATGAAGTTGTGCAGCTCGTTGAGTCCGGAATGGTTCACGTGAACCATGGCACCGCCAGCCAGGCACACGTTCCGTTCGGAGGCGTCAAAGACTCGGGTCAGGGAGCGTTCTCCATCGGCCCCACGGTGAAAGATGCATTCACGAATGTGAAGACGGTGTACATCAAGTGGTGAAAATGGGTCCTTGGTGAAGCTCTCCACGGCTGGGGCTGCTCTGGGCCCAGCTAGCGTGAACATGACGACGCCCACTAACAAGCGATTTCTCGTCATAGCCTCACTGTTTCTGCTTTCGCTCATCCTTTATATCGATCGCGCTGCGGTTTCGTCGGCCAAATCCGCCATCGCTGGCGAGCTTGCGCTTTCCGACACGGAGATGGGCTGGGTTTTCGGCGCATTTTCCCTTGGTTACGCCTTTGCCCAAATCCCCTGGGGATGGTTCGCCGACCGAGCAGGACCGCGGTTGGCGCTAGCGATCGTGGTGGCACTGTGGAGTGTTTTCACGACGCTGACAGGAACGGCCAGCCGACTCGCTTGGCTGTTGCTTATGAGATTTCTGTTTGGCGTTGCCGAGGCTGGCGCTTTCCCCGGCTCAGCGAGAGTCTTCTACAACTGGTTGCCGGACCGCGAACGCGGTATCGCTAACGGCATTCTCTTCTCCGGAGCACTTTTGGGCGGAGGTCTGGCATTCCCTTTGTGCCAATGGCTCGTGACAGCTTATGGATGGCGAGTGGCATTCTATTTCCTTGGCATTCCGGGCCTGTTCTGGGCAGTGAACTGGATGATCTGGTTTCGCAACTATCCGGAAAATCAGGTCGAGTGTGGCGCTCCGCTCACAAACGAGACGCCGCTTCTCCAAGTTTTTCGGTCCTGGAAAATGGTAAAGGCCATGTTGCAGTACTTCATCGGCAACTTCACATTCTTCGTTTGCATAACGTGGATGCTTCCCTACCTAGCCGAGCGTTACTCTCTAACACCCTCGCAAGCCGCGCGCTTCTCGATGGTGCCGATGCTTTCCGGGGCATTAGCAAACTGGGTCTCTGGATTCTTTGTGGACATGCTGTACCGATCGCGCTTTCGACTTTGGTCACGACGGCTGCCCGCTACGCTGGGCTTTTTTCTGGCAGCTTCAGGAAT
>Ga0310810_10006909_pt1 | contig 12879 bp, 5 predicted proteins | sample NCmetagenome_FD_207641 | JGI IMG/M metagenome (GOLD analysis project Ga0310810, IMG submission 207641) | Soil microbial communities from experimental microcosm in Duke University, North Carolina, United States - NC | ecosystem: Engineered > Artificial ecosystem > Soil microcosm > Unclassified ... | reverse complement strand
GTCATCGTCGTCGTGAGCTCGAGAGCTCTGAGGCGCGTGCCCCCCGGATTGTGGGTGCCGTTAGCGTTCGGCACGATGGGCACGCTGATGCTGGCCGAATGGATATTGGCGGCCTCCTCGCCAAGAATCGCGGCGTGGAGTCTCTACCTCCTGGTGTCCGGTTTCGGTCCCATGCTGGGATCGGGCTTCTGGCTGCTGACGAGCGAGCGCTTCGATCCGCACACGGCGAAGAAGACCTTCAGCCGAATCGCGGGTGCCGGCACGCTCGGCGGGCTTCTCGCAGGTCTCGGCGCTGCTCGCGTCGCGACGCTCGGCGGCGTCAGAGCCATGTTGGTGCTGGCCGCCGGCCTGACGCTCCTGAGTGCCTGGTTGACGCGCGGCCTGGCGCATTCGGCCGAGAGCGTCCCGCGCCCCGACGACCGAACGGCCGCTCCGACGTCCCCGCGATCGGGATTTCGCGTGCTGGCCGAGGCGCGCTACCTCCGCAATCTTGCCGCGCTCGTGCTCGTCGGCGCGATGGCCGAGACATTCATCGACCAGGCGCTCAAGACCCAGGTCAAGGTTGCATTCGAAACGCCGTCGAGTCTCGGCAGCTTCTTTTCACTGTATTACGCGGCCCTCAACCTGATCACGTTCGTCATGCAGATCGGGGGATCGCGGTTCGTGCTCGAAAGACTCGGGCTTGGGATCGCAACCGCCACACCGGCGGTGACGTTCCTGTTCGGCGGCGCTGCCGCGCTTCTCATGCCGGGACTGAAAAGCCTGGTCTTGACCCGCGGGAGCGAGGCGGCATGCAGTGCTTCGATTTACCGGCCGGGATACGAGCTGTTCTATACGGCAATCGCGCCGCACGACAAACGGGCGGTGAAATCAATTATCGACGTCGGGTTCGATCGAACCGGTGAGATCGTCGGCGCCACCATCGTTCAACAGCTTTTGTGGATTCCTCAACCCCGGCAGACGAGGGTGCTGGTTTCGCTGGCCGTGGCGGGCGCCGCTATCGCGCTCTTCATCACGCGCCGCCTGCCGCGCGGATATGCGGAGGCGCTCGAACGCAGCCTGCTCAACAGGGCGGTCGAGCTCGACTTGTCGGAGGTCGAAGACCTGACGACCAGAATGACGATGATGCGGACGTTGGCGTCTTCGGAGATGGGCAGGACGGCCACGCTCCCCGGCCGCACGGAACCGCCGCCGCCGCGGCCGTCTGTCGCGCCGGCAGCGGCCGATCCAGACGTTCAGCGGATCTCGGCGCTGCAGTCCAGGGATCGCGACACCGTTCTTCGCGTGCTCCGAAGCGACCGGGGGCCGTCGGCGGCCCTCGTTCCGTACGTGATTTCGCTGCTCGCGTGGGATGCCGTCAGCCGCGACTGCATTCGAGCGCTGCAGTCGGTGGCCGAAGAGCGGGTCGGCGAGCTGACCGACGCGCTGACCGATCCGAATCAACCCTTTGTCGTGCGCCGGCGGCTCGCGCGCGTGTTCTCCGTGTGCGTCTCGCAGCGGGCCGCCGATGCCGTGTTGCTCGGCCTGGAAGACCTCCGATTCGAGGTGCGGTATCAGAGTGGTCGGGCGCTCCTGGCCATCGTGTCCAGGAACCCGCGAGTCCGGATCGACAAGATGCGCATCTTCGCGCTCGTGAACAAGGAAATGTCGGTCAACAGAGGTGTGTGGGAGCATCGCCGGTTGCTCGATGCGGTCGAGGACAGCAGCGAGGCGTCCTTTCTCGAAGATCTGGTCACCGACCGCGCGAGCCATAGTCTGGCCCACGTGTTCACGCTGCTCGCGCTCGTGCTGCCGACCGAGCCGCTGCGCATTGCGTATCGCGGGCTGCACACAGACGATCAGGCCCTGCAGGGGACGTCGCTCGAGTACCTGGAGAACGTGCTGCCGGCCGACATCCGCGATCGGCTGTGGCCGTTTCTCGAAGACCGACGTCCCGCAAAAACACGGCGGCCCGGCGATGAAACGCTCGCGGACCTCCTGAGATCGAACGAGTCCATCCGGATCAACCTCGAGGAGTTGAAACGACGCGCCTCGCAGACGGCTGGGAAGGGTCGCGATTGAACCGGCGACCCGGTTGACGCGCCAAGTCAGCTGGTGAGAACGTCGATCTGACTGAAATGCTGCGACGGTCGCTCGAGAAGAAGAAGTAGTTGTATGGGTCCGGACGACGAATTGTCGTAGGCGACTTGTTTCCGAACGTTTTCGCTGAGTTGAAAATGCGCGGGCGAGAATCACCAATAAAAAAACCCTCAACCGACCAAGACAGTCAATTGAGGGCCGATTCTATTGAAATTGTTGGTCGGGGCGAGTGGATTCGAACCACCGGCCCCTCGTCCCGAACCGACGAACAAAGGACAAGAATCCTCAGGAAAATGCCGGGGACGGTGCGATCCCTAACCTCCCGCTAACAGTTCTCGCGGTTACCTGCGGCTAACGAGTGGGCCAAGATTGTCCACAGGCTTGGGTCAAACGCCGGCCTCGCCGATCGTCATCAGCGGCCCAGGTTGAGCCTCACGCCAAACATCGCCCTCCGTGGATCGATGAACGCGACCGGCTGGCCGAAGGTCGGGCTGGATAGATTGTCTGTCGCGAGGGCCTCTTCCGCCGTGTCGTTTAGCGCATTCAGCACGTCGACGAGGAGCTCAACGCGCGCGGCGCCAAGGGAAATCGTGCGCGAGACACGGAGATCGAACAGCGTCTGCGACGACAGCCGGCGCGAGCCGCGCGGCTCGAGCAGGATGCGCTGGTCCCCTTGCGGAAGCGAGACCTGCGCGGTCGCACCCCACGGTTTCCCGGTGAAGTACTGCAGGTTTGCGGCGACCACAAATCCCGTCCGCGGCACGTCGAGTGAACCCATGGCGCGAAGCATGTGCGGCCGATCGTTCGGCAGCCGGCCGCGCGCGTTAGTGAGGCTGTTCGGATCTTGCCCGAACGTGAGGTAAGGCGCACCGGCAATGGTGCTCACCTGTGAAGCCGCCGCGGTGGCACCGCTGGAGACCTGCAGCCCCGATGCCCGCGAGAACGTGTACGAGCCAAACGCCTGCCATCCATGCGACCGGCGTTTTTCGGTGGCGATGACGAGCCCGTTATACGCCAGCGAGTATCCGGCAGGATTCGTCAGGAGAAATCGGCGATCGTCGGTGGAGTTGACGATCACGTACACCGGTAATTGACCGCCATCAGGCAGCGTCCGAGTCTCCTCGTGATACTGGCCGCCGACGTCGGTCCAGCCAATGAAGTTCGCGCCGTCCTTGCGAATGTAGGCGAGCGCCACCGCGAGTTCGCGCCCGAGTTGTCGGTCCATGCCAATGGAGTACTCGTCGGTGCGCGGCGTGCGCGTGTCGGGATCCAGTCGAAGGTTCTTTATTGGATCGACGACCGAAACCAGCTTCGTGTAGTCACCGGTCGCGGGATCGAATGCGGTGGTTGTGACTGGCCGGGCGGCTGGATGGAACGGGGCGAGTTCTCCGGTCAACACGCCCTGATTGAATCGCCCATAGGTGCCGCGCAGCATCGTGCGGCCGCCTTCTGAGAGCTTCATCGTGACGCCGAGACGCGGCGACCACACGTTCCACGTATAGAGCGTGCCGAGTCCGCGCACCACGTCGTCGGTCTCGCGCCCCTGTGCGTCGAGTAATGGGAGGTCCTGACTGATCGCGCGGCTGTGGTCGAAACGCACTCCCGCGTTGATCGTCAGCCGGTCCCCGACCGTGATCGCATCGCTGACGAAGCCGGACGCGGTGATGGACATACCGCCCGCAATCGACGGATCGCTCGACACCGCCTGAAATAACCGCCCGTTGTTGTCGACGAACCGCACGCCTGTCGGAATGATCGTGGACAGATGATGCTCGCCTTTTTCCAGCTGACCGCCGATTCTCCACTGATGGTCGGCGCCGAACAGCGCCGGGCGATAGTAATTGATGGTTCCCTTCGCGGTCGTTCGAATGAGAACCAACCGGCCGAACGACGGCGGTGCATCGCTGAAGACGCCCGTCACACGGTCCCATCGGCCCGCCGTGGTCACATCGCCGGTACTCGGGTCGTCGTGGCGATCGAACACGAAGCGCCCGACACGAACATCCCATACAGTATTCGGAGATAACGTGTGCGTCAGGTGGCCGAACGTTACGGCAGGAACCGACGCGTGCCGGCGCTGAGTCGTCTCGAATGGCTTCACGAAAGTCGGAAGTTCAGGGTTGACCCAGAACTCGTCGTGAAAACTTTGAAGCAGCTGCATACCTGGGGCAAGCCGCCAAGTGAGCTTGACAAAGACCTTGTCCTGCTCGTACGTCCGCGGAAACGCCGGGTTGGTGCCGGGCTGGCTGTCGTAGTCGCGCAGATGCTGGTATCCGGTGAAGAACCACACCCGATCGCGAACCACAGGGCCACCTACATTCGTCGTGACGTCCCGATACTTTACGCGTTCGTAGCCGCTCTGGCGCTGACCAGGACCTGCATATCCAAGGTGCACCGGCTGGCTGGTTAACGCGGCAGTTTGCCCGTAGTACGACGCGTCGTACAGAAACCGATTACTGCCTTGCCTCGTGATCACGTTGACTACCGCACCCTGCAGGCTTCCGAACTCAGCGGATGCGCCGACAGACTGAACCTGCACTTCCTGGATGAAGTCCACCCCCGGCTCGGATCGCGCCTCACCGCTGCACGGGCAGGTGAAGTTCGTCCCATCGATGAGGAACGTGTTCTCGTTGGCGCCGGAGCCGAACGCGGAAATGCTGTTCGTCGAGACGCTGCCGGGGGAGGTCGGCGAAACGCCCGGCGCAGCCCTGACGAAATCGAACATGCTGAAGCGCCGAGTGGGAATCGCGCTGAGGTCTTCGGGGCCGAACCGGGTTTCGAATCCACTCCCTCGCGCCTCGATGCGCGATCCGGTTCCTTCAACGACGACTGATTCCTCGATGTTCTTCAGGCTGAGGACCGCCGTCCTTTCGATCGTCGCGCCCGCCCCGATACGGATGCCTTCCTCATGGTACAACTTGAATCCCTGCACCTCGATATCGAGCGCGTATTCGCCAGGAGGCAGGGCGGGGAATCGCACCCGCCCCTTCTCGTTCGTCCTCTCTGTTTGCGGACCTCCAATCAGTGCGGGCGAGCTCATACGAACGACAGCGTCCGCGAGATCGGCGCCTCGTGGATCTTTAACGGTTCCGATCAGCGCCCCGGTCAACGGCTGCGCCGCGGCGACGCCGCCATGAAGCGCGCACGTGCAGGCAAGGCTCAGAATGAACGTCACGGGTCTGCGCATGGTGCAACCCCCTCAGAGGTAACGCGCGAATAAGGTGCCGCCCCGCGAGACAGAATTCTACTCCTGAGATCCTCTGAGCGCTTGCATCGCGTGCAGATTCACGTAATTGGCGATTGCCTCGCCCACCCCGTCGCTGATCGCGACGGTGCTCGGGTAGTGCATCCCGCCCCACACGCGCGCGTTGTCGCCGTCAGCGCGTGCCGCCGAAATGCTCGTGTACGTCCGGCTGGGGAGATCGACGCCCGATGACGTTCTCGTTGTCAGCGTGAACGTTTGAGCGTCGGCGAAACGGCTGAGGAGTACCGTTGCCGCCGCGCCGTTCTGCGCCGGATGCCCGGCCGGGTATTCCGGATGCGACGGAGTGGTGACAAGCGGCAGCCAGTCTGGATCGGGAGTCATATCTGGATTACCAACGAGGTCGGCCAGCGGAATAGCGGTCACCGGTCGCCATGTCACCTCGGTCGGAATCGCGCCGTACCATCGCTTGGCATTCCAGATGGTGAATGCGGTGTCGGCCATCGCAATATTGAGAACCGCGAGAAGTTTGCTGCTATCGGACATCGAAGAGTGGTTCGCCCGGCAGATCTGGTTTGCCGCCTGGTTCCAATGAACGCTCGCGTTGCCTTCCCAGAAGGGCGCGAGTGCGGTTTGATCTTCGGTACGGATCGATCCTGTTTTTCGCCCGAGCGCCTTCACCGCGTTGAAATCATCGGTGTACGTAAGGCTGAGGAGTCCGCGCGGGGGATCCGGCTGGAACTGTGTAGTGTTCACCACGACGAATGGCGATGTGAATGCCAATGCCTGGGCGCTCATCGGTCCGAATGCCGGCGGTGTCGGACGCCACTGGCCAATTGCTGTGCCACCGAAAAACGCCGGATAGCTGTTATTGAACCCGTCCGTTGCGCGCCAGGTAAGAACGGCGTATGCGACTTCGATACCCCAGTCGATTCCGCGCTCGCGCGATTCGCCGCCATCCTCGCCATCGTCGCTGAGCGCCGCCAGCGAAGCCATATAGCTCGCATTGAGCGCCGCCTCGCGTGAAGGAAACAGGCTTACGAGCGCGGTGTATGCCGCTGCGATAACCGCGGCTCGCCGCGATGCGCCGGCAGGAGCACTGCTCTGAACGTAAATTGGTGTGTACCGATGCTCGATGCCGTTGTACGCATCGAAGATCGCGCTGTGAACGATCGCCCCCAGTCGTTGGCTCGACGCGTTTGCCGTGTTCGTGGCGACAAGCGTGTCGACAAAGATTTGATTCCACTCCAGGACCTGGTTCTGATCGCCCGCCCAGGCTGAGCTGGGAGACGCCAGTGGCAGAGCTGCTGTTATCGCGATAGCGCCGACTGCAAGCAGTCTCTTAAATGGGCAAGATTTCATCTTCGCACCCCTCCACGGCACGCCTTCCACGTGCCGCACCGTGAGATGCGCGAATCTCGCCTCGAAAGGTGAACACGCCCGCGGCGGTAGAATAAGCGATACTCTCCGCGGGCAAACGTCGTGGCCACACCTTCCCCCGCGTCCGTCACCGAGCTGCTGCGGGCATGGAGCGAGGGGGATGATGGCGCTCTCGATCGGTTGGTGCCGCTCGTCGAGGCGGAGCTGCGCCGCCTGGCTCGCGGCTACCTGGGCCGCGAGCGGCGCGGACACACGCTGCAGACAACGGCGCTGGTCAACGAGGCGTTTCTCCGGCTAACGGACGCGCGCCGCGTCCGCTGGCAGGATCGCGCGCATTTCCTCGGCATCGCGGCGCGCCTGATGCGACGCGTTCTCGTCGATTACGCTCGGCGCCGCGGCTTCCAGAAACGAGGAGGCGGCGCACAACAAGTCACGCTCGATGAAGGCCTCGTGGTCGCTCCGGATCCAGCGTTCGACATCGTGGCGTTGGATCGCGCCTTGGAGGCCCTGGCGCAGGTGGACGTTCGGAAGAGTCAGGTGATCGAATTGCGATTCTTCGGCGGCTTGACCGTGGAAGAAGCGGCAGCAGTGCTCAACGTGTCGTCGGACACCGTTAAACGCGACTGGCGACTTGCGAAACTATGGCTGCTTCGCGAGCTCGAAGGAGAAGAGCCATGACCGACCCAGGACGCCGGCAGCGCGTCGAGGATGTCTGCGATGCCGCGCTCGATCGCGACAGTGACGAGCGCCCCGCGTTCGTGGCGGCCGCGTGCGAAGGAGATGACGCGCTGCGGCGCGAGGTGGAAGGGCTCCTGGCGCACGCACAAAAGGCGGAACGATTTCTCGCGACGCCGGTGAGCGCCGTGGCGGCGCAGATCCTCGCTGGCGAGGAACGCACGCTCGTCGGTCGTCAAATCGGCTCGCACACGATCCTTTCGCTGCTCGGGGTCGGAGGCATGGGTGAGGTATATCGGGCCCGGGACAGCAAGCTGGGTCGCGACGTGGCCATCAAGGTCGTGCCGGATCGCTTCCTTGCCATTCCTGGACGGCTGGCTCGCTTCGAGCTCGAGGCGCGGGTGCTCGCGACGCTGAATCATCCCCACATCGCAGCGATCTACGGTCTTGAGGAGGCGGACGGCGTCCGCGGCCTGGTGCTCGAGCTCGTCGACGGCGAGACGCTTGCCGAGCGTCTGGCGCGGGGTGTCCTTTCAGTTCAGGAAGCGCTCGATCTCGCGCGGCAGATCGCCGACGCGCTCGACGCCGCCCATGCGAAGGGCATCATCCATCGCGATCTGAAACCCGCGAACATCAAGATCACGTCCGACGGCACAGTGAAGGTGCTCGATTTCGGCATGGCGAAGGTGTTTGCGCTGGACGACGCGCCTGGCGATGTGTCGTCCGTGCCGCCGATCGATCACACCCGGGAAGGCATGATCGCCGGCACGGCCGCCTACATGAGCCCGGAGCAGGCGCGAGGGAAACCGGTCGACAAACGCACCGACATCTGGGCGTTTGGCTGCGTGTTGTACGAGATGTTGACCGGCCGCGCGGGATTTCATGGTGACACCGCCTCCGACACGATCGCCATGATCCTCGAGCACGAGCCAGACTGGAGCGCCTTGCCGCTCGAGACGCCGCCGGCCATCCGCCGGCTTCTCCAACGCTGTCTCGAGAAGGATGTGAAGCGCCGTTTACGCGATGTCGGCGACGCGCGTCTTGAAATCGAAGATGCGATGAGCGAAGGCGTCCCGTTGGAACCGGCTGCGGTTCCCGAGCAAACGCGCGCGAACCGCGTCAATGCGGCTCGGCGTCGGACCCGGCTCACAATGTCGACGACGGCGCTCGCCATCGGAGTGCTGGCGATCGCCGGCACGCTCACGTGGCAGCTGCAGCGATCCGAATACTTGTGGCGAAATCCGCTCGAAGGCGCGAAGGTGACGAAGCTGACGGACTTCGAGGGAGCCGAGCATCATGCCGCCATCTCTCGGGACGGCAAGTTCGTTGTCTTTCTCTCCGACCGCGCCGGTTCGTGGGACGCCTGGGTGAGCCAGATCGGGACCGACAACCTCTACAACCTCACCCAGGGCCGCGTTGGAGAGCTGCGGAACCCGGCAACGCGCACGGTGGGTTTTTCGCCGGACGGGTCCTTTGTGGCGCTGTGGAGCCGCGGCCCAAATAAGGGCGCCGTCGATGCCAGGTGGGCCGTGCCGACCATGGGCGGACCGCTTCAACCTTACTTGGAAGGCGTCTCGGAGTTTGATTGGTCACCTGACGGGAGGCGCATCGTCTATCATCCGCCGACCGAAGGAGATCCGCTGTTCGTTACAGATCCGGACGAGAAAGTGGGGCGACAAATCTACACGAGCCGTCCGGGCTTCCACAATCACTTTCCGCTCTGGTCGCCAGACGGCGAGTTCATTTACTTCGTCCACGGCCTACCGCTCGATAGAAGCGACATCTGGCGCATCCGTCCGAGCGGCGGGCCACCCGAACGGGTCACGTTCCATGACGCACGAGTGACGTTCCCCGCTTTATTGAACAACCGCATGCTGCTGTATCTGGCCACCGACAGCGAGGGATCCGGACCGTGGATCTATGCGCTCGACGTCAACCGTCGGAAACCGCACCGCATTAGCACGGGTCTCGAGCAGTACATGTCGCTGTCGGCGACCGCCGATGGACGACGGGTCGTCGCGACCGTTGCACGATCGACGGAACGGTTGTGGCGAGTGCCCATTGGTAACGGCGTGGCCGATCCGTCCCAGGCCACCGAAATCGGACTTCCGACCGCCACGGGTCTCTCACCGCGAGCAAGCTCCGGCTACATCATCTATCGCGCTCCAAAAGCCGGAAGGGACGGGTTGTGGAAGCTCGCAGACGACGGAACAGCCAGCGAAGTCTGGAACGGCGTCGAGGGGCGCCCCGTCGCTGGCGCGGCGATCGCGCCGGATGGACAGCGGATCGCGTTCTCCGTGCAACGAGAAGGACGGACGCAACTCTATGTAATGAATGCTGACGGCACCGGCACGCGGCGCATCGCCCAAGGCCTCGAACTGCGCGGAGCGCCCGCATGGTCGCCTGACGGGCGATGGCTGGCCGTCGCAGCCGATCGGGATGCCGAGCCGCGCCTGTTCAAGATTCCACTTGATGGCGGCGCGCCGCTTCTGCTCGTCAACGAGTACTCGACGGATCCGACGTGGTCGCCCAGCGGGCAGTTTCTTCTGTATTCGGGCGCGGATGTCGGCACCAACTTTTCTGTCAAGGCCGTGGGCGCGGACGGTAGGCCGCGGCAATTGCCCAATCTGGTGCTTACGAGGGGCGCGAGGCGCCTCGTGTTCCTACGCGAAGATACGCTGATCGTCCTGAAGGGGGACGTTTCGCACAAGGAGTTCTGGTCCATCGATCGCATGACGGGCCGCGAGCAGCAGTTGACTGCCTTCGGTCGCGGCTTCGCGATTGGCGATTTCGACATCTCTCGAGATGGTCGCGAAATCATCTTCGATCGGACACGGGAAGAGTCCGATATCGTGCTGTTCGACCTCGTCGATAGATGAACCGGTTAGCGGCAGGTTTGCCGCGTGTGACTCGGCCGCTCCCATCTCGAACAGGCCTTTTTCAGCCTAACATCAGCCTAACGCTTTGCCGCGAGCGTCACGGAAGCGACTCGGAAGGCGCAGCGGCGCGCCTTTGCCGCCCTTCGCCGACATGGTGAACACCAGATTCGCCTACGTAAGGAGGGCGAGCTTGTTGCGCGATGCTACTGTGATCATGTGACGCTGAAGGCGCGCGTGAAGGCCGGACGCCTCGTCGTCGACGAGCTTCGCTGCGTGCGGGGCGCGTTCGGGCGCTCTTCGCCGTGGACCTGTTCAACGACGGTGTCGAGCTCCCGGAAGTCGACACTCTGCTCTTTCTCCGATCGACGGAGAGTGCGCTTGTATTTCTTCAGCAGCTCGGGCGCGGACTTCGGCGTCACGAGAGAAAGCTTGCGTGACGGTATTGGATTTCATCGGCCAGTCGCATCGGCAGTTGCGCTTCGACTTCCGCTATCGCGCTATCACGGGGACGACGCGAACCGAAGCCGAGAAACAGGTACGGCTCGGCTTTCCGTTCCTGCCTGCGGGCTGCTCGATGTTCCTGAGTATAGAGTCGCCATTCATCGGCCGTTCCGACAGATCGACTCGCCGAAAGCGATCTTCTTTCGATTGATCGGTCTGACGTGGCTCTGAGCAACGCACCCTTTTGGGATTAACCTGACCGAGCAGTGAGGCTGGCGATGCAGATAACGCATGTCCGTGCCGTGCTCCTGTTCCTCGCACTCGTAGCAGCGGTTGCTGTACCAGGAGTCGGGCAAGAGCGCGTGCCGACCGAAGCGGTTGCCAATCCGTTGATGGGGACCGTCGTCCTCGACGCACCCTTCTCAGCCGATGCGATCACGAGGGTTCGGGAGACGCTTGCAGACGGGACACAAGTTGAGCGTGTGGCTACGGCCCGCCTGTACCGCGATCGCGCCGGTCGTGTTCGCGTCGAACAGACAATCGCAGGCCGCGACGCTCCAGCAGCCGACCGGCAGATCAGGGTCACCGTCTGGTCGCCGCTCCTGGTTGCCAGCGACGAGATGTTGGGCACGAACCCGCCGGACGGTCCTGAAATGGTCTACTGGCTCGACGAAGCGACACGGACGGCCCGCCGGGGACCGCGCTTCGCCGCCGCGATCACGGTTGGGGGCCAAGACACGTTCGCGTTGCCGCTCGGCGGCATTCGTTTCCTGGTCTTCCACCGGCATAACCGGTCAATGGGCGTCGGCGGGCTCGACGACGCCGCCATCGAGCGCGCGTCCCTCGGCAGGGAACGCGTCGAGGGCATCGACGCGGTCGGGTATCGTGTCACCAGGACGATTCCACTCTGGCCGGCGGGCAATCGGCCGATCGAGCTTGTGGACGAACGATGGGAATCGCCTGAACTGAAACTGGTGATTTCGTCCCGCAGCATCGATCCGCGCACCGGCGTCATCGAGTACCGGCTGACAAACATCCATCGCACTGAGCAGCCATCAGTGCTCTTCGAGCTGCCGGCAGACTACACCTTCGCTCCACCTGACCCAACCAGCCTGTGGATTACGCTCCAGCCCCGCGAAAGCGGCAGAGAGTCTGGTCGGTTTCCGGGTCTGCTTGGAGCCAGGTCAGAGGTAGCGAGGGCTTCACCTCGGCAATCGGTTGGCACCGGGATGGGACGGATTGACGAGGCGCGCTATTTCCTCCTCATGCGTGCTGTCACTTCATCGAGATTCAACTGGGCATCAGAGAACGACGGATCGAGTCGCAGGGCTTCGCGCAACTGAACGGCGGCTTCCTCAAGCTGATTCAGTTCCGCGAGCGCGACCCCCAGATTGCGATGGGCATTGGGCAACCTCGGATCGCATCGAATCGATTCGCGAAACTCGTGGGCCGCTTCCGCGAGCTGGTCGTCTTCCAAGAGCGCGGCGCCAAGATTGTTGTGCCAGTCGGCCTCGTTCGGCGCGAGCCGGACGGCTTCACGGTACTCGGCAATGGCCTCCTTGTGCCGATTGGCACGCTGAAGGAGCCTGGCAAGGGTGTCGCGATTCTCCGGAGACGTTGGATCGAGCCGAATGGCCTCCTGCACATGCGCCAGCGCCTCGGCAGTCTGTCCGAGCTGAAGAAGAATTAATGCCAGTTCGCGGTGCGTGACAGCGTGATCAGGCGCATCCGCAAGCGCAGCGCGCAAGACCGAAGCCGCTTCGTCGAACCGTCCGGCCTCGGCGAGCGCAGCGCCCCAGTGTTCCCGAGCGATGACGAGATTGGTACGGCCTTGAGCGAAGTGCCGATTCAGCGTAATCGCCCGCTCGTGTTCACCGATGGCGTCCTCGAATCGCCCCGCCTTCTGAAACGCGACACCGAGGCCGTCGTGGCTTTCAGGCGCATCCGGTCGGATCTGAATGGCGGCATTCAGGTACCCCATCGCCTTCGTCAGGTCCTCCGGCGTGCCGTGCGCCACCAGCGGCACGGCGAGGTTGACTTGGCACAACCAGCATGACGGGTTCTGCTGGAGCGTCACCGACCACAATGTATCAGGGCCGGAGTACAGGTGACTTCGGTGCCACGTCGTGATCGCAAGCGCGATCGCAACGAGAGTGCTCCCTGCTCCAAGGATCCTTGAACGCGTCGATCCGGTTGCATCAGCAGGCAGGTCGCGCATCAGGA
>Ga0310810_10006908_pt1 | contig 12880 bp, 12 predicted proteins | sample NCmetagenome_FD_207641 | JGI IMG/M metagenome (GOLD analysis project Ga0310810, IMG submission 207641) | Soil microbial communities from experimental microcosm in Duke University, North Carolina, United States - NC | ecosystem: Engineered > Artificial ecosystem > Soil microcosm > Unclassified ... | reverse complement strand
GCGCGACAGCGGTGCCGTGCAGCGGACGCTCGCCGCGCTGAAGGACACCGCGCGCGGGACGGGGAACACGATGCATCCCCTCATGGACTGCGTGCGCGCCTACGCCACCGTCGGCGAGATGTGCGATGCGCTCAGAGAGGTGTGGGGAGAGTACGAGGAAGTGCCGCTGATTTAGGTTTTAGGCTTTAGGCTTTAGGCTTTAGGCTTGGGCTTTGGTGGCCTTCGGCCGAAAGCCCCCTAAAGCCTAAGGCCCAAAGCCCAAAGCCTATGAACAAGATCCGCGTAGTTATCGCGAAGCCCGGCCTCGATGGCCACGACCGCGGCGCCAAGGTCATCGCGCGCGCCCTGCGCGATGCCGGTATGGAAGTGATCTACACGGGTCTGCGCCAGACGCCCGAGCAGATCGTCGGCGCGGCGCTGCAGGAGGACGCCGACGTCATCGGCATGTCGATCCTGTCCGGCGCCCATATGCACGCGTGCCCGCGCGTGATGGAACTGCTGAAGGCCAAGGGACTCGACGACGTGCTGGTGCTGGTCGGCGGGATTATCCCCGACGTGGACATCCCGAAACTCCAGGCCATGGGCGTGAAAGGCATCTTCCTGCCCGGCAGCTCCATGCAGCAGATCGTCGAGTTCATCAACGCGAACGTCCGCCCGCGAGCGGAAGCGATCTAAAACCTCACGCCGACGCTGGCCGAGAGCACGCGGTTCTTCGCCGTGCCCGGATCGCTGCTGTCCTTCGCGATGTTCGTCAAGCCCCAGGTATAGCGTCCGTCGAGCACAAGGCGGCCCACATCGATCCCCACGCCGGTGACCAGGCCCAGGTCGAACCGCTTGATCTCATTCTCGAAGTCGTCCGAGAAGTCGTCCGGCGCTCCCGGAACCTCGATCCTCGCACGGGTGCGAAAGCCCAGGGTGGGACCGACCAGGACGGCCACCGGCGATCCTTTTCCAAGTTTGAACTTGCCGAGCAGCGGCACCTGGAAGTAGTCGATCTTGATCTTGGCGCTCTCGCCGGCGTCGCTGAACTTCGTGCCCTGCATGCTGAACAGCGCTTCCGGCTGGAACGCGACGATGTCGTTGAGCGGCACGGTCGCGAAAAGTCCTGCGACCAGCCCCGTGAGATTCTTCGAGTCGGTCACGTCGGTCTCCGAGCTGAAAGAAAGATCGGCGAGATTGACGCCGGCTCTGATTCCCACGGACGGGCCCTGCGCGTGTGCGGTGACCGCACACATGAGAACGACGGCGGTAAGTCCAATCGTGAATTTCACGTGACTCTTTCTGCCGCGGCGTACGCGGCGTTACACGGGTTCGACTGGTAAGACGTATTTCGTGAAAGTTCTGGCTCAAGGCGGCCGCGAATCCGTGCAAGAGCGCGCACTTCGAGCTACCTGAACCGGTAGAGCCGGACCTCCGCCCGCTCCCAGCGTTCGCTGGCGACGAGCTCGAGGGCCGAACTTCCCTCCAGGAACTCGAATACCACAGCGCACCGATTCTGTCTGCCCTCGAGCGCGCAGTTGTAGGTGAGGTGCGTGGCCCCCGCGCGGCGGAAGTGTTCGAGGGCCGCGGCCGAGGGAAAAGCCTTCCACCCGTCCATCAACGTGACCGAGTACCCCGGATACCCGCTGTAGCCGCCGAGCAGGCGGGCCCAGTGCCGAGTGGAGAAGTACATGTAGTCGACCTGGTGCTCGACCGGCAGCTCCACGAGCACCATGTCCGGCGTCACCCGGGAGTAGATCGACGGAATGGTGGACCGGTAGGCCCGGAGGCGCGGATCCATACGCAGGTCGAACAGCACGACGAGCGCGATCGCCGAGCACAGAAACGCGCGCACCGCGGGCGTCCGCGCCAGGCGCAGAATGCGCTGCGCGCCATAACCGGCCAGCAGCGCCAGCGCCGCGCCGACGATGACACTGAAGCGCGCCGGTACGCGCATCCCGCGAAACACCGACGAGCGTTTGAAGAGATCGTCGTAGGTGAGCCCCTTCAACCCCAGCGACCAGTCGAACGTCAGGGCGCCGGCGACAATCGTGGCAATCGCCGCGCCGGAGAACGGCGGGATCATTCCGGTCGCGGCGAGCGCGATCGTCGAGGTGCCGGGGAACAGCTCCCGCTCCGTGCGATGGCCGCGTCCGCCACGCCACTGATACGTGACCATGCGGATGTGGGCCTTCCCATAGTCGGCCGGCGCGGCGCTCCCGTCCGACACTTCGCTCGTCGCGCGCTCGCCGCGGGTCGCGCGGCTCTTCACGTAAGGAAGGCCGAGGCCGGCGAATGCCGGCAGCACGATCGCCGCGGCCGCCGCACACGCCACGAGAACCTGACGGGACGGGCGGACGCGCCACGCGAGGGCCATGACCGCGAGGAACGGTGCCAGGAACGACAGCAGCATCACGCCGAGATACATCGAGGCGAGCCACTGCGCCGCGACTGCGGCGCCGAACCGAAGACCCGTGGCGACGCGGGGGTCCGCGAGCATCCGAAGCCCCGCTACGATCGCGAGCGGGGCAAACATCACCCACTGCAGCTCGAGATGGCTGTAGTGCTCGGCATGAAACGGGTACCACGCGCCGACGAGGCTCGCGAGAAACGCGGCGTCGGGCTCGCCGGTCAGCCGCCAGACGGCGTAGAAGAACGCCAGTCCGCACGCCGGAAACGCGAGCAGCGTCAGCGCGTTCGCGACGAGGAGCGGATCCACGCCGGCCAGGACGAACGGTGTCCCAAGGAGCCCCTCGAGGATCGTCGAATCGGAATACGTCAGCGTGAGGGGAAGCGGATAGAAGATGTTGCCGTCGAAGAGGTGCCGCGGATCGGTGACGAGCTGGTGCGCCAGCCTCGCGATCCGCCAGGCCGAGAACAGGGGATCGCCGGCATCCGGCACCATCCGCGGATGCAGCACGTGGGGAAGGACCCACACCAGCGACCCGAGCAGTGTCGCCGCGGCGTAGAGCCACATCTCGCGCGTCGGCGCCGGCGTGCCGGCGAAGCGGTTGCGCTCGGCATCAATCGCCGCGTGGTCCGGACGCGGCACGGCCGGCAGCAGACGGAGCGCACGGCCGAGCCAGAGCCGCAGTGCGCCGAACACCGCGGTGAACAGCACGAAGTTGGTCGCGCTTCGCAGCGTGATGCGGACCGCCGCCAGGTCCACCCGGGTCCGGCCGCCCAGCACGATGACGAGGGCCGCGCTCGCCGAGACGATGAGGGCGGTGTCGAGGAGCGTGACCAGGAAGGTGCGGGCCGAAGGCCGCAGCGGAACCATGCGTGAGTGCCCGCTCAAGGTATCATGGTAGCCATGCCGCACAAGCTCCTGCTGGCGGATGACAGCGTCACGATCCAGCGCGTCATCGAGCTGACGTTCGCGGACGAAGACGTGCAGGTCATCGCGGTGGGAAATGGCCAGGCCGCGATCGAGTCCGTACAGCGCGATCGTCCGGACATCGTGCTTGCCGACGTCGGGATGCCGGAACGCAACGGCTACGAAGTGGCCGCGTTCATCAAGGGCAATCCGGCCCTCGCCCATATCCCCGTCGTCCTGTTGACGGGCGCGTTCGAGCCGGTTGACGAGGTCCGCGCGCGCGCGGTCGGCTGCAACGGCGTGCTCGTGAAGCCGTTCGAGCCACAGATCGTGATCAGCCGGGTGAAGGATCTGCTCGCCGGCCGCCAGCCGTCAGGCATGTGGAGCGCGGGACCGGTGGCCCAGGGCCCGGTTCGGCAGGCCCCGGCAGCCTTCGAGTCGCGCCCGACGGCGGCAGGGTCCTCCGCCGATCCGCTCGAGGCCTACTTCGATCATCTGGACGCCGCCTTCAGCGCGGGCTCGCCGCCCGCCGGCGAGCCGGCTCCGGTGTCGTCGGCGATCCCTCCGCGCCGCGATCCGATCCCGGTCTCGCGCGTCCAGGGTTCGGCGCCGCTGGCCTCGGCGAAGCCATCGGCGAACGATCCGTTCGCGGACTGGGATCCCGACCTGGTGGGCGATCCTTCGCGCCCGGCGCCGGTCGAGACGCCGCAGGTACGCCCGGCTCCAGCGCCGGCGGTCCCGCAGCCGCCCGTGCTGAGCCGCGAGCCCGCGGCGGTGCCCGTCACCGCGGCGGCGCCGGTCCCGACGCCTCTTCCGGCCCCTCCGGCCGCGCCGGTGGTCCAGCCGGTGCGCGTCCAGGCACCGTCCCTCGTCGATGCGTTCGCCGCCCTGCTGGCGGCCGAGCAGCGGATCGGCCTCGCGCCGTCCGCGGCAACCACCGCGCCGCCGGGCCCGGCGATCGCAGCTGTCCCGCCCGCGCCGATCGTGACCGACGAATTGATCGAGACCGTGACGGCCCGGGTCGTGGCCCGGCTCACGGACCAGTCGCGACAGACGATTCTCGACGCCGCCGAACGCCTTGTGCGCGAAGAGATCGAACGAATCAAAACGTCATCGGGTAATTGAGTAATCGGGTAATTGAGTAATCTTCATTTCGATTACCCGATTCCCAATTGCCAAATTACCCGATCAGCTAAGATCGCTCAGATATGCCCACCGGTATCGACCTGAACCATCCCGTTCGCGTGCCCGACAAGCCCGCGCTCGAAGGGCTCGAGGCGAAATGGATGGCCCGCTGGGAAGAGACCGGCGTGTATCGCTTCGACCGCAACCGTGCGCGCGGGGACGTCTATGCGATCGACACTCCTCCGCCCACCGTCAGCGGCTCGCTCCACGTCGGCCACGTCTTCTCGTACACCCACACCGACATTGTCGCGCGCTTCCAGCGCATGCGCGGGAAGGCCGTGTTCTATCCGATGGGATGGGACGACAACGGCCTGCCGACAGAGCGGCGCGTGCAGAATTACTTCGGCGTCCGCTGCGATCCCTCGCTGCCGTACGACCCGTCGTTCCGGCCGCCCGAAAAACCGGGCAAGCAGCCGATCTCGATCTCGCGGCCCAACTTCATCGAGCTGTGCACGACGCTGACGGCGGAAGACGAGAAAGCGTTCGAGGCGCTGTGGAAGTACCTGGGGCTGTCCGTCGACTGGCAGATGACCTACGCGACCATCGACCGGCGCGCGCAGCGCGTGTCGCAGGTGGCCTTTCTCCGGTTGCTTCACAAGGGGCATGCCTACCAGGTCGAAGCCCCGACGCTCTGGGACGTCGACTTCCGCACGGCGGTCGCGCAGGCGGAGCTCGAGGATCGCGAGCAGCCCGGGGCGTATCACCGAATCGAGTTCCCCCTGGCCTCGGGCGCCGGCCGGATTGCGATCGAAACCACGCGGCCGGAATTGATCCCGGCGTGCGTCGCGCTCGTCGCGCATCCGGACGACGAGCGCTACAAGCCGCTGTTCGGGACGGAGGCGGTCACGCCCCTCTTTGGCGTGCGCGTGCCGATCCGGGCGCACGAGCTCGCCGATCCCGACAAGGGATCCGGCATCGCGATGATCTGCACCTTCGGCGACGTGACCGACGTGATCTGGTGGCGCGCGCTCTCGCTGCCGGTCCGCGCCATCATCCAGCCGAACGGCGCATTGAAGCCGATCGCGTGGGGCAGCGAGGGATGGGAATCGACCGCTGCCGGCCCCGCGCAGGAGGCGTACGACCAGCTGGCGAACCTCTCGGCCGCCAAGGCGCGCGTGAAAATCGTCGAGCTGCTCAAGGCAAGCGGTGATTTGATCGGCGAGCCCCGGCCGATCACGCACGCCGTGAAATTCTACGAGAAGGGGGACCGCCCGCTCGAGATCGTCTCGAGCCGGCAGTGGTTCATCAAGACGCTCGACTTCCGCGACGCGCTCCTCCAGCGTGCGCGCGAGCTGAAATGGCACCCGCCGTACATGCAGGCGCGCCTGGAAAACTGGATCAATGGTCTGAACGGCGACTGGTGCGTCAGCCGGCAGCGCTTCTTCGGCGTGCCGTTTCCCGTGTGGTATCCGGTGCTCGATGACGGCAGCCGCGACTACGCGCACCCGATTGCCCCGGCGGAGGATCGCCTGCCAATCGACCCGTCGACTGACGTCCCCGAGGGCTACCGCGCCGAGCAGCGCGATCGACCCGGGGGGTTCAGCGGCGATCCGGACGTCATGGACACGTGGGCGACCTCGTCGCTGACGCCGCAGATCGCCGGTCGATGGCTCGACGATCCCGATCTGTACGCCCGCGTCTTCCCGATGGACGTGCGCCCGCAGGCGCACGACATCATCCGAACGTGGCTCTTCTCGACGGTGCTGCGATCGCACCTGGAGTGCGGCACGCTGCCGTGGGCGCACGCGGCGATCTCCGGCTGGGTCCTCGATCCGGATCGGAAGAAGATGTCGAAGTCCAAGGGCAACGTCGTCACTCCGATGGGCCTGCTCGAAGAGCACGGCGCGGACGGCGTTCGCTACTGGGCGGCGAGCGCCAGGCCGGGGACCGACACCGCCTTCGATCCCGCGCAGATGAAGGTGGGCCGCCGGCTGGCCATCAAACTGCTGAATGCGGCGAAGTTCGTGCTCGCCCGCAGCGAGCCGAGAGGGGCGATCACGCAGCCGCTCGACGCGGGCGTCCTGACGAACCTCGCGTCGCTCGTCCGTGAGGCCACCGAACGGCTCGACTCCGATTATGACTACGCGTGGGTCCTGCAGCACACCGAGACGTTCTTCTGGGACTTCTGCGACAACTATCTGGAGCTCGTGAAGTCGCGGCGCTACGGAGACTTCGGCGAAGCGGCGGCCGGTTCCGCGAATTCGACGATGCTGGTGGTGCTGTCCGTGCTGCAGCGGCTGCTGGCGCCCTACCTGCCGTTCGTGACGGACGAGATCTGGTCGTGGTGGCGGGACGGCAGCGTGCACTCGGCGCCGTGGCCGACCGACGCGGAAGTAGTGCACGGCATCGGCAATCGCCACGCGGAGGGGGCCGAGCTCTATCGCCGCACGACCGAGGTGCTCGCATCGATTCGCAAGCGGAAATCCGAGCAGGGTCTCTCCGCAGGCGCACAGCTGGATCGAGTTGTGATTCGAAACAATGAGGGCCTTGAACAGCGACTGACTCCTGTACTGTCCGATTTGAGGGCGGCGGTCAAAGCCGATGTGGTCGAATTCATGAACGACCCCATATTCGACGTCGAGATCACGCCCAAGGCACAGGAGCGCGGCGCATGACGCGAAGCGAACGAGCGCAGCGAGTGAGCCACGTGAGCGGCCCGCCTTCGCGCTCTAGGCGCTTCGGCGCGTCCGCCGTAGCTTCAGCGGAGGCGGAAGTGGGCAGCGAAACGGGCGCCCGCGAGCGCCCGCCTACGCTCTTCGAGCTTCGGCGAGGTCTCGCCGTAGCCTTGGCGAAGGCGGAAGCGTGCAGGGGGGTCCGCGGGGGCGAAGCCCCCCGGAAAAAAAGATGAGAACGGTCCCGTTTCAGCCGCTCGATCCGGCGCTCTACCGCGAAATCGTGCGGCGCGCCCTCGCCGAGGATCTCGGGTGGGGCGACGTCACGACTGAGGCGGTCGTCCCGTCCGAGCTGCGCGCCCGCGGGATCATCCTCGTCAAGTCGGCCTGTGTAATCGCGGGGCTCGACGTCGCCGCCGAGGCGTTCTCGCAGCTCGATCCCGGGTGTGTGTTCGAGCGCAAGCGCAAGGACGGCGACCGGTGCGAGCCGAACGACATCGTCGCGGAGGTCCGGGGCGAGGCCGCGTCCATGCTGACCGCGGAGCGCACCGCCCTCAATTTCCTGCAGCGGCTCTCGGGGATCGCGACGCTGACCCGCCGGTTCGTCGACGCCAGCGGCGGCACCATCACGGTGCTCGACACGCGCAAGACGACGCCGACCTTGCGGGCGCTCGAGAAGTACGCCGTCCGCGCCGGCGGCGGCACCAACCACCGTGGGGGGCTGGACGACGGGGTGCTGATCAAGGACAACCATGTGCGGCTCGCGGGCGGCGTGGCCGAAGCCGTCAAGCGGATGAAGGCCGGCGATCCCGAGATGCCGATCGAGGTGGAGGCCCAGAGCCTCGAGCAGGTCGACGCCGCGATCGCGGCGGGCGCGGACCTCATCCTCGTGGACAACCTGCCGATCGATGCTATTCGCGAGGCCGTGAAACGCGTCAGCGGACGCGCGAAGATCGAGCTCTCCGGCGGCGTCACGCTCGATCGGATTCCCGAGCTGGCAAGGACGGGCGCGAACTACGTCTCGGTCGGCGCGCTGACGCACTCCGCGCCAGCGGCGGATTTGAGCTTCGAGCTGGAACCGGAGCCTTGAACTCGAAAGTTTCCAAGGATCGTCCGTGGCTTCTTCGTCAGTCTTCGAATCCTTCGACTCCTTCGAGTGAAGAGATCCCGGCCGAGATGGCCGCGGCCCTCGCGGCGACGGCGGCCGCGCGCGGCGTGTTCGGCGCGCGGCTGCACTACGCGGCGGAGGTCGGCTCGACGAACGATCTGGCCGCAGCTGCGGCAGACCGTGGCGAGCGCGAAGGGACGACCTTCGTGGCCGGTGCGCAGACCGCGGGCCGCGGGCGGCTGGGCCGGACATGGTTCTCGCCCCCGGGGGCGGGGCTCTACCTCTCGACCATCGTCCGGCGCGCGTCGGTGGTCCCGTGGATCACGCTGGCGGGCGGCGTCGCAGTGGCCGACGGCATTCGCGCGGCGACCGGCCTGCCGCTGCAGATCAAGTGGCCGAATGACATCGTCGCGGTCGGCGGCACGGGGTTCCGCGCGCGGCGTAAGATCGCCGGGATCCTCGCCGAGGCTTCGTCGGGGCCGGACGGCGTCAGTCATGTGGTGCTGGGGATCGGCATCAACCTGATGCCCGCCGCGTTCCCGCCCGAGCTTGCGGATCGCGCGAGCGCGATCGAAACCGAGCTCGGACGTCCGGTGGAGGCGGGGGCAGTCCTTGCACAGGTGCTCGTCACGCTCAACCGGGTGTTGAACGATCTGGGCACCACCGGGCCGCCCGCCCTCGTCGCGCGATGGCTCGAGTTGTCGCCGTCGGTATACGGGGCGCCGATCGAGTGGGATGCGGCCGGTGCGGTGACCTCGGGCACTACCGCAGGCCTCGCGGAAGACGGGGCCCTCCTGGCGCGCACACCCGCCGGAGTGCAACGGATCGTGTCCGGAGAGGTGCGCTGGCTGTAACCACCATGCTGCTTGCAATTGACGTCGGCAACACCAACGTGACCATCGGCGTGTTCGAGGGGGAGCACCTCGCGCACAGCTGGCGGCTGGCCGCGCTGCGCGAGCGCACCGCCGACGAGCTCGGTATCTTCGTCACGCGGCTGTTCGAGCAGATGCACGTGCCGATTGCCTCGGTCCACGGCATTGCGGTGGCGTCCGTCGTCCCGCCACTGACGCGGCCGATGGAGGAGATGTGCGAGCGTTATTTTTCGCAGAAAGCGCTCGTCATCGATGCGGCCAACGCGGGGATGCCCGTGCGCTATTCTCCCGCCGCGGACGTCGGCGCCGATCGGATCGTCAATGCGGTGGCCGCGTGGGCGAAGTACGGCAAGCCCGGGACCGTCCCGCTCATCGTCGTCGACTTCGGGACGGGCACCACGTTCGATGTCATTTCGACGGCGGGGGAATACCTCGGCGGGGTGATTTGCCCGGGCATCAACATCTCGGCCGAGGCGCTGTTCCAGCGCGCCGCCCGGCTTCCACGCGTCGACGTGCGGAAGCCGGGTCAGGTCATCGGCCAGACCACCGTCAACGCCATGCAGTCGGGGCTCTTTTTCGGCTATGTCGAGATGGTGGACGGGCTGGTGCGCCGCATCCGGGCGGAACTCGCGGGCGGCGACAAGGCGATGGTGATCGCCACCGGCGGCCTCGCCGACGTCCTGTCGAGCGAGAGCTCGGCGATTCAGCGCGTGGACGCCAATCTCACGCTCGAGGGGTTGCGCCTCATCTGGGAGCGTAACCATTGAAGATTGAAGACTTCAGATTGAAGATTGAACGAATTGTCGATTCAGGTATTGCCAATTGGCGACACCAATCGCAATGACAGAGCCTGCGGAGTACTGCCGGCAGGTCGAAGCGTACCTGTGCCGCAAGAACGAAGGGCACCTGATCCGGATCGCGGGCCCCGTGTTCGAGCTGGTGTCGGGCTGGGCAGCACAGGGCGTCCCTCTTGCCGTCGCCTTCCGCGGCATCGACCGCTACTGTGAGCGCTATTACGCGAAAGGGGCGCGGCGGCGCCCGGTGCGCGTGGAGTTCTGTGAGGCGGATATTCTCGAACTGTTCGACGATTGGCGGCGCGCGGTGGGCGTCTCGCAGCTCGTCGACGGCCCGCCGGACGCGGAGCCGGCGGCGAAGCGCGACAGCCTGCCCGCCCATCTCGATCGCGCCATCGCGCGGCTCACCGCATTGCGGGCGAGCGGCCGGTCCGCGGCCTTCGATCGGCGTCTGGACGATGCCGTGCGGGAGCTGGATCGGGCGCGCGCCACGGCCAAGCACGCGCGCGGCGAGGCGAGGAGCACACTCATCGATCGCCTCGCGGCGCTCGATCGCGAACTCCTCGATGCGGCCCGTGACGAGATCGATTCGCCGCGTCGTGCCGCGCTGCTCGCCGAGGCGGAGACCGAAATCGCCCCGTTCGCGGCCCGGATGGCCGCCGCCGCGCGCGCCCGGGCTATCACGGCGGCGTTCGATCGCCTGCTGCGGGACGCGGCCGGCTTACCGCTGATCTCCCACGAGCCGTGAACCCCGGACGCGGCCGCGGTTCGTTCCGGGTTTGACTTTGGTTCGGGCGTTCCCTACAGTGGGCTCGCTTCCACCCTCTTCACAACATGGACGTCCTGTCATCTCTTTCGGCCTTCACGGTTTTTCTGGCGATCTGCGCGGTCGGGTTCCTGTTCCTGATGGTGGCGCTGGCGTTCGGTGAGATCTTCCATGTCTTCGAGGCCGATCACGACTTCGATACAGGCGGGCCCGGCTTTTTCAGCACCCGCGTCATGGCGGTGTTCGTCACTGCTTTCGGCGGGTTCGGCGCGGTCGCGACGCACTACGGGCTCTCGGCCGTCCCGGCCGCCATGGTCGGGTTCGGCAGCGGACTGATTTTCGGCGGCGCCATCTACGCGCTGGCGCAGTTTCTCTACAATCAGCAGGCGGGCACGGAAGTCCGCGCGGGGGATCTCGTCGGCGTGGTCGGGCGCGTGGTCGTCGGCATTCCCGCAGGCGGCGTCGGGCAGATCCGCGTCCGCATGGGCGAGGAGCTGATGGACAAGATCGCGCGCACGCGGGACGGCCTCCCGATTGCCGAGAACATGTCCGTCCAGATCGAAGAAGTCCTCGGCGAAACGGTCATCGTCAAGAAAAACTGAAGTCCCAGGGGCCCGCCATGACTGCCAACATCCAGCTCGCGTCGCTGATTCTCGCGATTCTCGGCGTCGTGCTCGCGTTCTTCGCCGCCGCCTATCTCTTCAGCCGCAACTACATCAAGGTCTCGCCGAACGCGGTCGCCGTGCTCAGCGGACGGAAACGCAAGCTGCCGGACGGCCGCATCGTCGGCTACCGGATGGTGCGCGGCGGCGCCGCCCTCAGGATTCCGCTGCTCGAGAAGGTCGAGTACCTCCACTTGAACGTGATGACGATTCCGCTCGAGATCAAGCGGGCGTACACGTTGAAGGGCGTCCCGGTTTCAGTGAAGGCGGTCGCGAACGTGAAGATCCGCGGCGACGACACGTCGCTGCAGGCGTCCGCCGAGCGCTTCCTGGGCATGACGCACGATCAAGTCCAGAAGGTCATCTTCCAGACGCTGGAAGGGCACCTCCGATCGATCCTCGGCACCCTGACGGTCGAGGAAGTCAACAGCGATCGCCAGAGCTTCGCGCAGAAACTCACGACCGAGGCGGCCGTCGACCTCGAGAAGATGGGCATCGGCGTCGACGTGCTGACGATCCAGGAAATCAGCGACGAGGAGGAATACCTCAACGCGCTCGGCAAGCGGCGCACGGCGGAGGTCAAGCGCGACGCCACGATCGGCGAGGCCGAGGCCCACCGCGACGCAAAGATCAAGTCTTCGCAGGCGCTGCAGGAAGGCGAGAAGGCCAAGTTCCAGGCGGAGGCGGAGATCTCGCAGTCGTCGCGCGACTTCATGATCCGCCAGGCGCAGTACCAGGCCGAGATCGAAACGCAGAAGGCGCGCGCCGGCCAGGCGGGCCCGCTCTCGGAAGCCACCGCGCGGCAGGCGGTGGTGGCCGAGGAAGTGGCGGTCGAGAGGGCGCGGACGCAGGGCATGATCGCCGTCCAGGAGCAGGAAGTGCTGCGCAAGCAGAAGGAGCTCGAGGCGACGGTGATCAAGCCGGCGGAAGCGGACCGCCAGGCCGCGGTCGTCCGGGCCGAGGCCTCCAAACAGTCCGCGATCCTCGAAGCCGAAGGACGGCGGTCGGCGATGATTGCGACCGCGGAAGCGGAGCAGGAGCGGCTGCGGAAGGAAGGGGCGGGCCGCGCCTCCGCCGTGGAAGCCGAAGGACGCGCGGAAGCCGCGAAGATCGAAGCGATCGGCCTCGCCCAGGCGAAGGCGATCGAGGCTCAAGGCGTCGCCGAGGCGACCGCGATCCTGCGCAAAGCCGAAGCGTGGAAGGAGTTCAACGACGCGGCGCGGCTCCAGACAATCCTCGAGAAGCTGCCGGCCATCATCCAGGCCTCGAGCGGCGTCTTCGGCGCGGTCGCCGCGCCGCTGGGCAATATCGACAAGCTGGTGGTGATTGATACGGGCAACGGGTCGGGCGACAAGGACGGCAGCCTCGCGCGTCTGGCGCAGACGAGCCCTGCGCTCGTGTTCAACCTGCTCCAGCAACTCGAGGCGCTGGGCCTCAACGTGCCAACGGTCCTGCAGCAGCTGGGGATCAAGGGTCCGGCCGTCAGCGGCATGGCGCCCCCGGTCGTTTCGGCGGTCGTCCCGCCGTCGAAACTGGACTGAGACATGGTTCGTTCCGCGCGCGGACCGGCCGCGGCTCGCGGCCGC
>Ga0310810_10006907_pt1 | contig 12881 bp, 11 predicted proteins | sample NCmetagenome_FD_207641 | JGI IMG/M metagenome (GOLD analysis project Ga0310810, IMG submission 207641) | Soil microbial communities from experimental microcosm in Duke University, North Carolina, United States - NC | ecosystem: Engineered > Artificial ecosystem > Soil microcosm > Unclassified ... | reverse complement strand
CCATCGGGCTGGAAGAACTTGTTCGGCGTCTGGAACATGGCGAGGAAGAGGCCGCCCTGCGCGCCGGCCCAGGCTTCGTGGCGGCTGCCGGCCGGACGCCAGACGAACTGCCCGGCCGTGCATTCGCCCTCGGGGCACACCAGGCTGCCTTCGAGCACGTAGGTCTGCTCGATCTTCACGTGCTCGTGGTCCGGCAGGTGCGCCCCCGGCGCCATTTTCATGAGCGCGGTGAAGAGGCCCGTCGCCGGATCGGAGAGCAGCACCTTCTGCTCGACGCCGGGGAACCGCGTCTTCTGCCACGGCTGGCGCTCGACGTCGACGAAGCGCGACGCGAGCTGCGCGGAAACCTGGAAGGGCTGGTTCATGGCTTGAGGTGCTCCCCGGCCTTGACGATCTTCATGGTATTCGTACCGCCGCTTTTCCCTATGGGCTCGCCGATCGTCAGCACGATGATGTCGCCCTCCTTGACCACGTTGTGGGCGAACAGCACCTTCTCGGCCTCGCGCAACAGCTCCTCGCGATCGTGGCCGACGTACTTCACCATCAGCGGGAACACGTCGCGGAACAGGGCGCAGCGGTAGCGGGTGGCGGTCTGCGAGGTGAGCGCGTAGATCGGCACGCCGCAGTTGAGCCTGCTCATCCACAGCGCGGTCGAGCCGGACTCGGTGAGCGAGGCGATGCACTTCACCTTCAGGTGGAAGGCGGTGAACAGCGCCGCCATGGCGATTGACTGGTCGACGCGCGTGAAGACGCGGTCGAGGAACTCGTGCTCCAGGCTGAGCGGTTGCGTCTGCTCCACCTCGCGGCAGATGCGGTCCATCGCCTCGATGGTCTCGACCGGGTAGCGGCCGCTCGCGCTTTCCGCCGAGAGCATCACCGCGTCGGTGCCGTCGAGCACCGCGTTCGCCACGTCGGACACCTCGGCGCGCGTCGGCACCGGGCTCGAGATCATCGACTCCATCATCTGCGTGGCCGTGATGGTGAGCTTGTTCTGCTCGCGCGCGAGGCGGATCATCTTCTTCTGCAGCGCCGGCACCGCGGCGTCGCCCACTTCCACCGCGAGGTCGCCGCGCGCCACCATGATGCCGTCGGAGCCGCGCATGATGTCGAGCAGCGCCGCCTCGCTCACCGCCTCCGCGCGCTCGATCTTGGCGATGAGGAAGGCCTTGCCGCCCGCGGCGCGCATCAGCTCGCGCGCCATGTACATGTCGGCGCCGGTCTTCGGGAACGACACCGCGAGGAAGTCGGCCTGGATCTTGGCCGCCGTGCGGATGTCCTCCATGTCCTTGCTGGTGAGCGCGGGCGCGGTGAGGCCGCCGCCCTGGCGGTTGATGCCCTTGTTGTTCGACAGCACGCCGCCGTGGCGCACCACGGTGTGCACCTCGTCTCCGCGCACGCCGGTGACCTCGAGCACGATCTTGCCGTCGTCGAGGAGCAGGATGGCGCCCGCGGAAACGTCGCGCGGCAGCTCCTTGTAGTCGAGGCCGACGCGCTGCGCATCGCCCATCTCCGCCGCCGCGTCGAGGATGAAGCTCTGCCCTTTTTCCAGCGTGACCTTGCCGTCCTTGAACTTGCCGACGCGGATCTTCGGCCCCTGCAGGTCGCACAGGATCGCCACCGTGCGGCCGATCCTGCTGGCGAGCTCCTTCACGAGCGCGGCGCGCTTCTCGTGGTCCTGCGCCGTGCCGTGCGAGAAGTTCAGGCGCACGACGTCCACGCCGGCGCGGATCATGCGCTCGAGGACTGCGGGATCGGAGGACGACGGCCCTAAGGTCGCGACTATCTTGGTGCTGCGGAGCATGAGCCGGCTACTCTAGCAGAAGCGAGCCGCGGCTTATGACGGTGTTGCCCTCGTCGTTCAGGGTCTGGAATTGAATCGTGCCGCCATCTCGCGCCGCGCTCACCGAAAGGGTGGACGGCATGAGCACCATGCCGGAAAACCTGCAAGCCACGCGCCGGACGGCCGCGGGCTCGACTTTCCATTTCTTCATGACCGAGGAAATCGAGTACGCCAGCGTCGCGGTGCCGTGCAGGATGATGTCGGGCAGGCCCGCCGCGCGCGCGTAGGCGGCATCGGTGTGGATCGGGTTCCAGATGCGCGCGCATTCGGTGTAGACGTGCGCCGCGGTCGCCGCAATCCGGATTTCTCCGATCGGCTGCAGCGGCAGCGTGGTCGGCGCGGCGTCCTTCGCCGGCTCGCCGGCGTCGGCGTCGAGGCGCACCCCGCGATAGAGCGCGCCGAAGTCGCTGGTGGTGAGCGGTGCCCCGCCCGCGTCGCGCGCTTCGAAGCGGTAGACGACGAACGCGCCCGGCGCGCGCTGCCGTGCCGACACGATGCGCACCGTGCAGCTCACCACCTGGCCGGCCGCGAGCGGACGGTGGATGACGAGCTCGTGCTGCGCGTGCACCAGCAGCCCGGCGATCGGGCCGAGCGCGGGAAGCTCGCGGATCGAGCGCGAGACGGGCCACTCGTAGCACACGGGAAACAGCGGATGCGGCACCGCTTCAGGATTGAGCTCGCCGAGCGCCGCGCTGTAGGCCATGACCCAGCGCTTGTCGATGTCATGCTCGAGCGGTCCGGCCTGCTCGCCGACGATGGCGCTGCAGAGCCTCACGCCGAGACGTGCACCAGCACCTCGCGCTCGGCTCCGCGCCGCCGGTGCTCCCAGAGATAGACGCCTTGCCAGGTGCCGAGCCCCAGCTTCCCCTCCAGCACCGGGATCGAGAGCGAGGTGGCGGTGAGCGCGGCCTTGATGTGTGCCGGCATGTCGTCCGGGCCCTCGGCATCGTGCCGGTAGAACGGATCGCCCTCGGGCACCAGCCGGTCGAGCCAGCGCTCGAGGTCGTGCTTCGCGGTCGGATCGGCGTTCTCCTGGATCACCAGGCTCGCCGACGTGTGGCGCACGAACACCGTGCACAGGCCCTGCTCCACCGCCGCTGACCTGACCACATCGTTCACCTCGCCGGTGATTTCCTGCAGCCCCTGCCCGCGCGTGCGGACGATGAGGTGCTTAACCATCCGCCCGCGCCTCGAGCGCGGCGACGGCGGGCAGCGTTTTCCCTTCGAGAAATTCGAGGAACGCGCCGCCCGCGGTCGAGATGTAGTCGATGCCGCCCTGCAGCCCGAACTTGTGGATCGCGGCGATGGTGTCGCCACCGCCGGCGATGGAGTACGCCTGCGAGTCGGCGATGGCGCGGCCGATGGCGTGCGTGCCCTTGGCGAAGCTGTCCACCTCGAACAGGCCCATGGGGCCGTTCCACACGATGGTGCCGGCGGACTTGAGGCGCTCGGCCAGCGCCGCCGCCGTGCGCGGCCCGATGTCGAGGATCATCTCGTCGGCCTCGACCTCGTGCGGGGCCTTGATCGTGCTGCGCGCGCGCGCGGACGCCTCGATCGCGACCACCACGTCCTGCGGCAACGGCACCTGGGTCGCCGCCGCAATGCGCTTCGCCTCGGCCGCGAGATCGGGCTCGGCCAGCGAACGCCCGATCGGCTTGCCCGCCGCGAGCAGGAACGTATTGGCGATACCGCCGCCGACGATCAGGCTGTCGACCTTCTTCGCGAGCTCCGCGAGCACGGTGAGCTTGGTGGAGACCTTGGCACCGCCCACCACCGCCACCAGCGGCCGCTTCGGACTGGACAGGGACTGGCTCAGGGCGTCGAGCTCCGCCGCCATCAGCGGGCCCGCGCAGGCCGCCTTGGCGAAGCGCGCCACGCCGTGCGTGGTGGCCTCGGCACGATGGGCGGTGCCGAAGGCGTCGTTCACGTAAACGTCGCACAGCGCGGCCATCTTGCGCGCGAGCGCCTCGTCATCGGCCTTCTCGCCCTTGTTGAAGCGGCAGTTCTCGAGCAGCACGACCTCGCCGGGTGCGACCTTTACGCCGTTCACCCAGTCGCGCGCGAGCGCCACCGGCTTCTGCAGGAGCTCCGACAGGCGCTTCGCCACCGGCGCGAGCGAATCCTTTGGATCGAAGGCGCCTTCCTTCGGCCGCCCGAGGTGCGAGGTCACCATCACGGCGGCGCGGCTCGCGAGCGCGCGCTCGATGCCGGGAACCGAAGCGCGGATGCGCGTGTCGTCGGTGATGCGCCCGTCCTCGATCGGCACGTTCAGGTCGGCGCGGATGAATACGCGCTTGCCGGCGAGATCGAGGTCGGTCATGCGGAGGTATCTCATGTCAGAACCGTTTGACGATTGAAAATCCGATCTGGTGGCCGTTGCCTTCGTCGATGCGCGGGCCGCTGTCGCGCCGCTCGCGCTCGTCGGTGGCGGATCGCGCCAGCCAGCCGACGAGCTGCAGCATCGGCGCCGCGTCCCAGAACCCGCCCAGGGCAGCGCGCCATGCGTTGTGCCCGTCCGTCACCTCGGATGCGCCGACTTTGCTGTAGCCAAGCGTGGCGAGCGCACCGTATCCCGGCGCGATGCGCCGGCGCAAGCCCAGGGTGAAGCGGTGCGCCTCGGGAGCGCCGCCGCCGTGGAAGGCGTAGCCGTAGCGAAGCCCGATGCTGGTCGTCGGGGTAAGGGCGCGGCCGAGCACGATGAAAGGCTCGTAGTAGTCGGTCTGCGAGGAGAAGCTGCTGGTGCGGCCCCCCCAGTCCGGGCTCGCGAGCAGGCCCACCGTCACTCTCAGGGCGTGCCGGTCGTCCAGCAGGGCATAGCGCGCGCGAAAGGTCGGGTCGCCGAAGCCTTCACGCTCTTCGCTGCGCACCGTCTGGCCGGCAGCGTCCGTGGTCGTGCGTTCGCTCGAAAGCGCGTACGGCAGCAGCACGCCGAGCTCGAGCCGCTCGGTGATGCCGCGCGAGAAGCCCACCACTGCCGACACGATCTCGGTGCGGATGTCGTTTTCCGAAGACACCGTGCGCACCGAGCGCACCAGCGCCAGGTGCGCTTCGTTCTGCCGGCGCCCGAGCTGCTCGTAGGGCAGGCGGGCGCTTTCCTCGTCGCTTTCGTCGGTGGTCTGCGCGCCTGCCGTGCCGGCGGCGAGCAGGCAGCAGGCGAGGAGGCCCCGCAGCCGGTTACTTGGCGAGCGCGACGCCGACCTCGGCAAGGACGGCGGCCACGTCGAGCATGCGGTTGGAGAAGCCCCATTCGTTGTCGTACCACGAGGACACCTTGACCAGCGTGCCTTCCGAGACGCGCGTGAGCCCGGCATCGAGGATCGAGCTGTGCGGGTTGTGGTTGAAGTCCGACGACACCAGCTGGTCGGTGCAGTAATCGAGGATGCCCTTCAGATCGGTTTCCGCCGCCTGCTTCACGGCCTTGTTCACTTCGTCGACGGTGGTCGGCCGCTTGGCCACGAAAGTCAGGTCGACGATCGACACGTTGATGGTCGGCACGCGGATCGAGTAGCCGTCGAGCTTGCCGTTGAGGTGTGGCAGCACCAGGCCCACGGCCGCGGCCGCCCCGGTCTTGGTGGGGATCATGTTGTGGCCCGCGGCGCGCGCGCGGCGCAGATCCTTGTGGAACACGTCGGTGAGCACCTGGTCGTTGGTGAACGAGTGGATGGTGTTCATCAGGCCCGAGGCCACGCCGATGCGGTCGTCGATCGCCTTCACCAGCGGCGCGAGGCAATTGGTGGTGCACGACGCGTTCGAGATCACCGCGTCCGAATCCTTCAGGCTCTTGTGGTTCACGCCGAACACCACCGTGCGGTCGACGTCCTTCTCGCCCGGCGCCGAGATGATCACCTTGCGCGCTCCCGCCGCGAGGTGCGCGCCCGCCTTCGCCTTGCTCGTGAACAGCCCGGTGCACTCCATCACGATGTCCACCCCGAGGCTCTTCCACGGCAGCCTGGCCGGATCGCGCTCGGCCACCACCTTGATGCGGTCGTTGTTGACCACCAGGCTGTCGCCGTCGACGCGCACGCTGCCGGGGAAGGCGCGGTGAGCGGTGTCGTACTTGAGCAGGTGGGCGTTGGTCTGGGCGTCGCCCAGGTCGTTGATGGCGACAAACTGGATCGGATGCTTCTTGCCGCCTTCGTAATGGGCGCGCAGCACCATGCGGCCGATGCGGCCGAATCCGTTGATCGCGACTTTGATGGTCATTTGACGATGCTCCTTGCTTTCTGGGCCACGTTCTGCGGCGTGAAGCCGAAATGCTTGAACAGCTCGCCCGCCGGCGCCGACTCGCCGTAGCGGTCGATGCCGACCACGGCGCCTTCAAGGCCGACGTACTTGCGCCAATAGTCGCTCACGCCCGCCTCCACTGCCACCTTGGGCAGGCGCGTGAGCACGCCGTTCCGATACGCCTCGTCCTGGCGGTCGAACACGCTGGTGCAAGGCATCGAGACTACGCGCACCGGAAGACCCTCGGCGGCGAGCAGCTTCTGCGCTTCGAGCGCCACTGCAATCTCGGAGCCCGTCGCGATGATGACGGCGCGGGCGCCCTGCGCATCGGACAGGACGTACCCGCCGCGCGCGATGTCGCCGAGGTCGGCGCGCTTGCAGAACGGCAGGTTCTGCCGGCTGAGGAGCAGCGAGCTCGGTCCGCTGGTGCGCTCGAGGGCCGTCTTCCACGCCACTGCCGTCTCCACCGTGTCCGCCGGGCGCCATACGTCCATGTTCGGCATCAGCCGCAGGCTCGCGGCGTGCTCGATCGGCTGGTGCGTCGGGCCGTCCTCGCCCAGGCCGATGGAGTCGTGGGTGAAGACGTGCACCACCCGGATGCCCATCAGGGCAGCCAGGCGCAGCGCGTTGCGCGCGTAGTCCGAAAAAACGAGGAAGGTGCCGTCGTAGGGGATGAAGCCGCCGTGCAGCGCCAGCCCGTTGGCGATCGCCGCCATGCCGAACTCGCGCACGCCGTAGAAGATGTAGTCGCCGCCTCCCTCGGGGCCGACCGGCTTGGACGACTTGGCCATGGTCAGGTTGGAGCCGGTCAGATCGGCCGATCCGCCGACGAGCCCGGGCAGCGCGGGCTTCAGCGCGTCGAGCACCAGCTGCGAGGCGCGCCGCGTCGCCAGCGTCTCGGCTTTGGCGTTGAAGTCATCCAGCACCTGGCGCGCGGCGGCTTCGAACCCGTCGGGCAACGTGCCCGCCATGCGCCGCTCGAACTCGGCTGCCTCGGCCGCGAACTTCTCCCGATAGCTCTTGAACACCTTCTGCCACTTGCGCTCGGCGCGCTTGCCGGCGCCGCGGGCGTCCCAGCCGGCATACACCGACTGCGGGATCTCGAATGGCGGGTGCGTCCAGCCGAGGGCGGCGCGCGTGGCGGCAATCTCCTCGGCGCCGAGCGGCGCGCCGTGCGCGGCGCCGGTGTTGGCCTTCCTGGGGGCGCCCTTGGCGATGGTGGTGCGGGCGCAGATGAGCGTGGGCTTCGTCTTCTCCCGCTTGGCCTTCCTTATTGCACGGTCCACCGCGTCGACGTCGTGGCCGTCGACGTTGGGGATCACCTGCCAGCCGTAGGACTCGAAGCGCTTGCGCACGTCGTCCGTGTACCACTGCTTGATCTGGGCCTTGTCCGAGTCGATCGAGATGCCGTTGTCGTCGTAGACGGCGATCAGCTTGCCGAGCCGCAGCGTGCCCGCCAGCGCGCAGGACTCGTGCGAGATGCCCTCCATCATGCAGCCGTCGCCGAGGAAGACGTAGGTGTAGTGGTCGACGAGGGTGTGTTCGGGGCGGTTGAACTCGGCCGCCAGCAGGCGCTCGGCGAGCGCCATGCCGACGGCGTTGGAGATGCCCTGGCCCAGAGGCCCGGTGGTGGTCTCGACGCCCGGGGCGCAGCCGCGCTCGGGGTGGCCGGGGGTCTTGGAGCCGAGCTGGCGAAAGCGCTTGAGCTCGGACATCGGCAGGTCGTAGCCCGTGAGGTGCAGCAGGCTGTATAGGAGCATCGAGCCGTGCCCGTTCGACAGGACGAAGCGGTCGCGGTCGGCCCAGGCCGGGTTGCCCGGGTTGTGGCGCAGGTGGCGCTTCCAGAGGGCCACCGCGATTTCCGCCATGCCCATCGGCATGCCGGGATGGCCGGACTTGGCCGCCTCCACGGCGTCCATCGCGAGCGCGCGAATGGAATTGGCTAGCTCGGCGTCGGTGGCCGTTACAGGAGCATCCATCGGGACGCGGAAATTATACTCAGCACATGCAGCCCCTCCTCCCGTTCACGAGCCCGTTCGACTACGAGCATCTGGTCTCCTGCGAAGCGCCGGGCGAGGCGCACTGGTTCGTGTTCCGGGGCGACGAGCTCGCGGTCGAGATGGGGCCGTCCACGGTGCCGAGCGACGATCCGCGGGTAAAGGCGCGCCCGGCGTTCGCCCGCCTGCCGTTGCATAAAAACCACAATTGGCTGGGTTCCGAAGCCGCCCGGACCCTATATCTAGGGCGTCTGGGCGGCGTGCAGTGCTGGGCCGCCGAGCTGCCCGAGGGTGCCGCGGCGCCCGCCGGCCTCGCCTGGGCGGGCCTGCGGGCCCTCTATACGGTGCTCGACGACGCGCACTTCGCCCTCGCCGGCCGCGCGCTGCAGCTCGTGGCGTGGGATCGAACGCACCAGTTCTGCGGCCGCTGCGGCTCGCCCACCGAGGCCAAGCGCGAAGAGCGCGCCCGCGTCTGCCCGAAGTGCAAGCTCACCGCCTATCCGCGCCTGGCGCCGGCGGTGATGGCTCTCGTTCATAGGAGAAACGAAGGCCAGCACGAGCTCCTGCTGGGCCGCAGCCCGCACTTTCCGGCCGGCATGTACAGCGCGCTCGCCGGCTTCGTCGAGCCCGGCGAGTCACTCGAGCAGTGCCTGGCGCGCGAGGTGCTCGAGGAAGTCGGCGTGCGGATAAGCAACATCCGCTACTTCGCGAGCCAGCCGTGGCCGTTCCCGCACTCGCTCATGATCGCGTTCGTGTGCGAGTGGATCGGCGGCGAGATCGCGCCGCAGGTCGGAGAAATCGAGGACGCAAAGTGGTTCAAAGTATTGCAATTGCCGAAACTTCCGAGCAAAATCTCGATCGCTCGGCGATTGATCGATTCGGTTTGTCAAGAGCTGGTTGGAAAGTCGAACGAGCAAATTTGAGCACTTAGGAGGTTTTGCACGAATTGAGCGCAATTGAAGAGCGCTGTGTGCGCCGCAAGGCGCGGATGGAAGGCGAGGCTCCCTACGCGGGCTTCGCCTTCGCATTTTGGAGGGTGACGAAATGAACGGTCTGCATCTCATCGGTGACCTCACCGGCTGCCGCTGCGATCCGCAGCTCCTTCTGGACGGCGAGCGCTTCGGCGCCCAATGCCTCGAGATGGTGTCGGCGTCCGGTCTCACGACCATGGACTCGACCTTCCATACCTTCGAGGGCGGCGGCTTCACCGGCACGGTGGTGCTGGCCGAGTCGCACCTCGCCATCCACACCTGGCCCGAGCGCCAGGGGCTGACGCTCGACGTCTACGTCTGCAACTACAGCGCCGACAACTCCGCCAAGGCGCGGAAGCTGTTCGACCTCCTGGTCGGCTACTTCCAGCCCGGCGAGGTCGCCAAGCACGAGATCGACCGCGGCGAGCACATGCTGATGGAGCCGCTCAGCGCCTCCACCGGCTTCTACATCAAGGCCGGAAAACAGATCGGCGAATGGCAGACCAAGTTCCAGAAGATGCAGATCTACGACACGCCGCACTACGGCAAGATCTTCCGCCTCGACGGGTTCAACATGACCTCCGAGAAGGAGGAGTTCGTCTACCACGAGAACTTGATCCACCCCGCCCTCACCGCGCACGCGGCGCCGAAGAAGGTGCTGATCATCGGCGGCGGCGACGGCGGCTCGTCGGAAGAGGCGCTCAAGCACCCCTCGGTGGACAACGTGACCATGGTGGAGATCGACGCCGACGTGATCACCGTCGCCAAGGAGCACTTCCAGGCGGTGCACAACGGCGTGTTCGACAACCCGAAGCTGCGCGTGCTGATCGACGACGGCATGAAGTTCGTGCGCGAGACGCAGGAGCGCTTCGACCTGATCGCGCTCGACCTGAACGACCCGGTGGGGCCGGCTGCGGCGCTCTACTCGCTGGAATTCTTCCAGCAGCTGCGCGCGGCGCTGGCGCCCGGCGGCGCGCTCACCCTGCACCTCGGCTCGCCCGTGGCGCAGCCGCAGCGCGTGGCCGACCTTGCCCAGCGCCTGAACAGCGTGTTCCGCATCGTGCGGGTGTACACGATGTACATCCCGCTGTACGGCTCGCTCTGGTCGATGGCGGTGTGCTCCGACAAGCTCGATCCCAAGGCCTTCACGGCCGACGAGATCGACCGGCGCATCGAGGCGCGCAAGATGCAGGAGCTGCGCTACTACAACGGCGAGACGCACGAAGGCGTCTTCGCCCTGCCCAACTTCGTGCGCGACCTGGTGACCCCGGCGCGCTTGAAGCAGCCGGCGCGCGGGCGCCGGCTGGGCGTGGTGCGCGCGGCCTCGAAGTAGCCTAGTCCAGCTTCTTCAGGACGTCCCGGACGGTGTCGGCGATCCGGGCGATCTGCGCTTTCTCCACGATGAGCGGCGGCGAGAAGGCGATCGTGTCGCCGGTGTAGCGCACCAGGATGCCCGCTTCGAAGCATTTGACCAGGGCGTTGTAGCCGCGGCTGCCGGGCGCGCCGGCCTTCGGCTCGAGCTCGATCGCCCCCATCAGTCCGAAGTTGCGGATGTCGACGACGTTGCGCTCGCCCTTGAGCGAGTGCAGCGCGTCCTCCCAGTCCTTCTCCAGCGAGGTGGCGCGCTCGAACAGGCCCTCTTCCTCGTAGGTGTCGAGCGCGGCGATGCCGGCGGCGCAGGCGAGCGGATGGCCCGAGTAGGTGTAGCCGTGGAACAGCTCGATGCCGTCCGGGCCCTTCATGAACGTCTCGTACAGCTCGTCGCGCACGAACACGCCGCCCATCGGCACCGCGCCGTTGGTCATGCCCTTGGCGGTGGTGAAAAGGTCGGGCAGCACGCCGAGCTTCTGCGAGCCGAACGGCTTGCCCAGGCGGCCGAAGCCCGTGATCACCTCGTCGAAAATCAACAAGATTCCGTGCTGGGTGCAGATCTCGCGCAGGCGCTCGAGGTAGCCGCGCGGCGGCACCAGCACACCCGCCGACCCGGCCACCGGCTCGACGATCACCGCGGCGATGGTCGAGGCGTCGTGCAGGCTGCACAGCCGCTCGAGGTCATCCGCGAGCTCCGCGCCGTAGGCCGGTTGCCCGCGCGAGAACGCATTGCGCGAGATGTCGTGCGTGTGGCGCATGTGGTCGACGCCGGCGACGCCGGGGCCGAAGGTCTTGCGGTTGTGCGACAGGCCGCCGACCGAGATGCCGCCGAAGTTCACGCCGTGGTAGCCCTTCTCGCGGCCGATCAGGCGGAAGCGCTGCGGCTCGCCGCGCGCGCGCTGGTAGGCGAGCGCGATCTTGAGCGCGCTGTCGACCGACTCCGAGCCCGAGTTGGTGAAGAACACGCGCTTGAAGCCGGGCGGCGCGACCGCCGCCAGGCGCTCGGCGAACTCGAAGGCGATCGGGTGACCCATCTGGAAAGTCGGCGCGAAGTCCATCTCCGCCGCCTGGCGCTGGATCGCCTGCACGATCTTCGGCCGGCCGTGGCCGGCATTCACGCACCACAGGCCCGAGCACGCGTCGAGGATCTGCCGGCCCTCGGGCGTCCAGTAGTACATGCCTTCGGCACGCGCCAGCAGGCGCGGCGCCTTCTTGAATTGCCGGTTCGCCGTGAACGGCATCCAGAACGCGGCCTGCTCCAGGCCGGTCTGGCCGACTTCCTTCGAATCTGCGCGTTTATTCATATGCCTAGCTTACTCCTCGGCGTGTTACGGCCCTGCCAAAAACTACGCCGAATAGGCTACGACGCGCTGTTTTTGCTCGCCCAGGCCGGCAATCGTGAGGCGCATCACATCGCCCGGCTTGAGGAACACCGGGTTGGGCTTGATGCCGAGCCCCACGCCGGGCGGCGTGCCGGTGGCGATGATGTCGCCGGGCATGAGCGTCATGTACTGGCTCACGTGCGCGATGATCTTCGCCACGCTGAACACCATGGTGCGCGTATTGCCGCTCTGCATCTTCTTGCCGTTCACTTCGAGCAGCATGTCGAGCTTCTGCGGATCCCCCACCTCGTCGGCGGTGACCAGCCACGGGCCGATCGGGCCGGAGGTGTCGAAGCCCTTGCCCTTGTCCCACTGCGTCGTCGCCATCTGGAAGGCGCGCTCCGACACGTCGTTGACGATGCAGTAGCCGGCGACGTGCGAGAGCGCCGACGCCTCGTCGACGTAGCGGGCCGTGGTTCCGATGACCACGCCGAGCTCGATTTCCCAGTCGAGCTTGGTCGAGTTGCGCGGCTGGATCACGTCGTCGCTCGGCCCGTTGATGCAGGTCGTGGCCTTCATGAACACGATCGGCTCGGCCGGGATCGGCAGGCCCGCTTCCTTGGCATGGTCGGAGTAGTTGAGCCCGATGGCGACGAACTTGCCGATGCCGACGTACGGCACGCCCAGGCGCGGGTTGCCGTTCACCAATGGCAGCGCCTCGGCCTTCTGCCGCGTGAGCATCTTCAGGCCGCGCGGCGAGATCTCGTTAGGGCCGATGTTGTCGATGACTTTCGAGAGGTCGCGCAGCTTCCCCTCGCCGTCGATCATGCCCGGCTTCTCGTAGCCGGGCTTGCCGTAGCGGCACAGCTTCATATGGTCATTCCCCCATCGATCGAATAAGCGTTTCCAGTCGCGAACAACGACTCGTCGGACGCGAGAAATACGAGGATCCCCATGATGTCGTCGACCGTGCCGAGGCGGCCCATCGGCTGGCGCGCGACGAAATCCTTGCGCGCCTGCACCGGGTCGGCGAAAGCGTTGATGCGGCCCTGCAGCGAGGGCGTGTCGACCGTGCCGGGGCAGATGGCGTTGCAGCGGATCCCCTTGGCGACGTAGTCGGCGGCGATCGACTTGGTGAGGCCGATCACGGCGGCCT